>Ga0210394_10006850_pt1 | contig 12218 bp, 5 predicted proteins | sample IncBWC12MmetaG_FD_160121 | JGI IMG/M metagenome (GOLD analysis project Ga0210394, IMG submission 160121) | Forest soil microbial communities from Barre Woods Harvard Forest LTER site, Petersham, Massachusetts, United States - Inc-BW-C-12-M | ecosystem: Environmental > Terrestrial > Soil >... | reverse complement strand
CACGCCGACGAACCAGAACCAGACCCCCGAGACGTACCTGGGATCGCAGCGGCAGGACAGCGACGCGAACATCGCCGGGCTCGGCACAGGCACACACGCCTTCTATTACCCGCTGGTGGTGCCATCCAATGATTTCGCGCTCAACGGCACCTGGACGGTCGCCGACGAGAACCTCACCGCGGTGGCGAACGCCGGTATCAAGCTGAGCTTCGACGCCGACGACGTATACCTCGACGTAGGCGGCACCGGCACGATCACGGCTACCGTCGACGGCAGGACGACCCGATATCCGGTGTCCGGGGCGCCCGACATCTACACACTGTTCAGCGGCAAGACCCCCGCGCAGAGCACCCTGACGGTCGACCTTTCGCCCGGCCTCAGCGCGTACTCGTTCACCTTCGGCTGAACAGCATGCTAGAGCCGGCGACCGGCCGCTGCGTTCTTCCTCAATGCCCGCCGCAACTGCAATATGCGGGCGGTGCCCGGGATCGCGAGCAGCAGCACGCCGGCGACGGCCGACAGCACCAGCGCGATCGCCAGCGAGACGTGCCCGTCGAAGCCGAGGTAATGGATCGTCACCGTCCTCGAGTTCTGCACGATGAACACGAGCAGCGCGATCAGCAGCACCGCGGCGACGATGAGCCCGATCCACAGGGCGCTCAGGCGGGTTTGCCGGACCCGACCACGACTGGTGAGCCCGGCCGAGGGCGGCGCGGCGGTTGCCGGCGGATCCGCCGGCACGGACGGTGGCGCGGACGGTGGCGCGGTCCAGCCGACCGGCGGAGGCGGGCTGGGCGCGAAGGCTTGGCCCGGCGTTGACGGGATGACCGGCTCGGTTCCTGGCTCGTACGTCATGGTGTCTCACGCACCTTCATGTTCTTGACTCCTTCCGAGGTCGCGAACATCCCTGGCTACGGGGGTCGTCGACCCACACCGCGCTACCGGAATAACCTGCAGGGTAGTCGCTGACCGCGGTCTCGGGCCGGCGATGCGCACACTTTGTTCAGATCAGCCTCGGAAACCGGCCAGCACCGGCTGATTCAGGCGCCTGACGGCGTCGCCGCGCACTCCGGCAGCGGTGGCGCCGACGACGGTTCATCCTGGAAGGCATTGCGGTAGGCGCTCGCCGGGTGGTCTGCCGGTAGCAGAGCGCTACCACCGTCGAAGGTCGCCTCACGCAGGCTACGTCCCGGGATCTTCTCCCGAAGCCGGCCACGACGGGCCAGTACCGGCATGACATGCTCGGCCAGGTCGGCGAAGCTTTCGTGCGAATGAGCTGCCGCAAGATTGAAGCCGTCAAGCCCCGCCTCCTCGGCGAGCGCCTCCAGACTCGATGCCGCCGCCTCTCCGTCGCCGATGATTGAGATCCCGCCGTAGGAGATACCGTCCTTCGGCGCGATGAACTTGCGAAGGGTCCATTCCTCCCCGGCGGGCGCGTTCTTCGTCAGGCTTGCCAGGATCGAGCGGTTGCTGTCGGTCTCCAGATACGACAGCGGCGCGTCGAGGTCGCAACTCGACCAGTCGATCCCGGTGACAGACGAGAAGTGCGTTAGCGCACCCTCTACGCTGTACCACTTCTGGTATTCCCGCAGCTTCCTGTCGGCAGCGGAATCGGTCTTGCCGGTGATGACGACGGCAGAGGTGATGAATTTGATCGAACCCGGCGCCCGACCGAAGCCAGCAGCGAGGGACTTGATCTCGTCGATGTTCCTCTTCAACGTCCGCGGACTGAATCCGGTGACGAACACAACCTCGGCATTTCTGGCCGCGAAGAGCTTACCCCGCGGCGAGGTTCCGGCCTGGAAGATCAGCGGCGTTCGCTGGACCGACGGCTCGGATAGATGTGCGCTCGGCACCGAGAAATACTTGCCGGAGTGGCCGATTGCGTGGACGCGACCCGGATCCGCGTAGACGCCGTTCAGACGATCACGGACGACCGCGCCCGCATCCCAGGACCCCTCCCACAGTTTGCAGGTCACCTCGAGGAATTCCTGGGCGATCTCGTACCGCTCGTCGTGTGGCACCTGCCGGTCATAACCGAGATTGCGCGCGGCACTGTCCAGTTGCGACGTCACGATATTCCAGCCGATCCGGCCGCTCGTGAGGTGATCGAGCGTGGTGAACTTGCGAGCCAGCAGATACGGCTGCTCGTATGTGGTGGACACGGTGACACCGAAGCCCAGCGTCCGGGTAACCGTCGCCATCGCCGGAACCACCAGCAGTGGATCGTCGAGCGGGGTCTGGGTCGCGGTTACCAGGGCCGGGTCGGCACTCCCCCGGTAGGAGTCCAGCTGACCCAACGCGTCCGCGAGGAACAACGAATCGAATCCTCCATCCTCGAGCAGGCAGGCAAGTTCGGTCCAGTAACGCAGCTCGGTGTACTGCGGGGCAACTGGATCGCTGAGCCGCCACAACCCGAAGGCAAGGTGGCCAGGCGTAATCATCTTGGTGGCATTGATAATTAGTTTCTTCGTCATGGTCTCGCTCACTTTCGGCTCGTCATGCCGCGGTCACACCACTGAGCAGGTATTGCTCAGTGGCAATGCAATTACCGGTGAAACTCAGTAGCTGCTCGGCAGCAGCCGCTGACACGAGCAGGGACGCGGTGAACTCCATCCGATCCGGATCGAACCGGACCTCGACATCCTCGAACTCCAATGGTCGGTGGCACAGCTGGTACCAGCATTTGTAGACGCTCTCCTTGACCGAGAAGACCAGCCGATCCCAGCGAACGGCGGGCACCTCCAGCAGCAGCTCGCGCACCTGACACCGTTCCGCATGCAAGGTCACCGCCTCCAGGACCCCGTCGGGCAGCGCCAGATTCGGCTCGGCGTCGATGCCGATCGACCTGATCGCGGTGGCCCGGCCCACAGCCGCGACCCGGTAACCAGCACAGTGGGTGATGCTGCCGACCACATCCGCCGGCCATTGCGGTGCACCGCGCTCACCGACCGGGATCGGCATCGGGGCGTAACCCAGTTGTCCGAGCGCCCGCCGCGCGCAGGTACGAGCTGTGGCGAACTCGCGCCGCCGTATCGGCACCGCGTGCGCGATGCTCGCCGCCTCCTGCGGGAACAGATCGGGGCTGTCGACATCGCCGAACATCTCGTAGCTCGCCACCGGCGGCCCCAGCAACGCCTCAATCATCGTCGCCATCCAGGCCGGGCAGGATCTGCCGAATCGGCGGCACACGATCACCACGCCGCTGCCACTCTCTCGGATAGCCGATGGAGACCTCCTCGAATCGCACGCCGTCGTGGAACGTGGTTCGCGGAATGTGCAGGTGCCCGTAGACGACGGCCTGCGCCCGGTACCTCAGGTGCCAGTCGTTCGTATGTACCGTGCCGCACCACAGCGCGAAATCCTGATGCCGCAATATCCGCGTGGACCCTCGGTACAGCGGGAAGTGGTTCACCAGTACCGAGGGAAGGTGCGTGTCACCGGACTCAAGGCGGCCACGGCTGATATCCAGCCGGCTCTCGCACCATGCTTGTCGTGACGGGTACGGGTCAGGGTGCAGCAGGAACTCATCCGTGCAGACCACGCCGCGCTGATAGGCGAGATCCAACGCGCGGGTGCAGTCGGCGAGGTCGTCGTCGCGGAAGCTGTAGTCATACAGCACGAACAGCGGGGCTACCCGTACCGGGCCGGAGCGCCCAGCCCATACCGCGTACGGATCCTCCGGCGTGAGCACGCCCAGACCACGGCAGATCTCCACCAGATGCCGGTAGCGCCGTTCGCCGCGCAGGCGAACGGCATCACCCGGCGGGGTCCACAGCTCGTGGTTGCCGGGTGCCCAGATAACCCGAGCGAACCGTCGCGATAGAACTCCCAGGGCCCATTCGACGTCTGCCACCAGTTCACCGACGTCACCTGCGACGATCAGCCAGTCCTCATCCGACGTCGGCCGTATCGCCTCGAGCACTTCTCGATTGCCCGGATGGCCGACGTGCAGGTCGCTGACCGCGAGCAGCTTCCCGGTTGCGGCGGTCATGCTGCCTCACCCTCCCCGGCCGGCGCCATGTCGTCGATCAGGAGCCGCGCGACGCGCGGGAACGCCTGCCCGAGGTAGAAGTGCCCTCCACTGAAGCTGATCAGATCGAACTCGGCCCGCGTGCTCGACCGCCATCCGGCCACTCGATCCGGCGTGACCGTCGCATCCTGGTCGCCGATCAGCGCGGTGATCGGGGCGTCGACCAAGTCGGGCACCGGATAGCCGTGCGTCTCGATCGCCTTCAGATCGTGCCGGAACGCCGGCAGCACCATCGCGAGGATGTCCGGGTCCGACAGCAGCTCCGTGCTCGTGCCGTCGAGCCGCTGGAGCAGTGCGACCAGATCCTCGTCGGCGACCAGGTGCAATCGCTCGGCCACGTGCAGTGACGGCGCCGGTGCCGCCGACGCCCACAGTCGCCGCACCTGATGCCCGCCGGCTTCGAGCCGAAGGCATACCTCGAAGGCGAGCAGCGCACCCATACTGTGACCCAGCAGCGCGACCGGCACGCCGGATGCAGGTTCAAGCTCACCGCAGATTCGATCGGCCATACGCGCCAGGTTGTCCTCGAACGGTTCGTGGCGACGATCCTGGCGGCCCGGGTACTGCACGGCATTCAATTCGACGTCGGCGGGCATCAGCTTCGCCAACGGGAAGAAGTAGCTGGCCGATCCCCCCGCGTGGGGAAAGCAGACGATGCGGGCACTGGGATTGCCGACATGAGTGAATGTGCGTAGCCCACGAGCGCTTCCTGAGCTGCTCTCATTCACCGCGCGCTCCTTCCAGGAGGTCACCGAGATGGGATGCCAACTGGCCGGCCGTCGGATGGTCGAAGATCAACGTTGCGGGCAGGGTCAGGCCGGTCGCGCGGCCGAGGCGCCCACGCAGGTCGACAGCCGAAACCGACTCGAAACCGAGCTCCAGCAGCGTCCGGCTCAGGTCGAGGTCGGCTGCGTCCCTTCGCCCGAGCACATCGGCGACCTCGCCGGCGACGAGCTCCTCCAGCGCGAGAATCCGCTCCCCGGCCGGTAGACCGCGCAGTCGCCGTGCGGCCACCGAACCGGCGACACCTCCCCCGCCGGACCGGCCAGACCGCAGGTACTGGCGGGCGTCGGCGATGTCGGCGATGAACGGGCTGGGCCGGGTCGGGGTAAAGGTGGACACGAACCGTTGCCAATCTATATCGGCGATAACCGTGCACGCCTCCGCAGTCCGCAGTGCATCCGGCAGCAGGTCCAGCGCCACTGTCACCGGCATCATCGGCACGCCCCGGCGACGTACCTCCTCACGCAGATCGGCCACGTCGCCGGAATCGGCATCGTCGACGTCCTGCCACAGCCCCCACGAAACGGCGGTGGCCGGCAGCCCCAGCCCGGCGCGATACTCGGCAAGCGCCTCCACGTAGGCGCACGCCGCCGCGAACCCGCCGTGATGGCCGCCGCCGAAGGTTCCCACCACCGAGGTGAACAGCACGAAGGCGTCCAGATCGGCATCCGCCAGCAGGCGGTGGAGGTTCAGCGCCCCGAGCACCTTGTCGGCCAGGGCCGCCGCCAACGTCTGGGCGTCGGACTCAGCCGAGGGAAGGGTCGAGACCGGACCAGCGGTGTGGAAGACGGCTGTCACCGGATACTCGGCCGGTGCCGCTGCCAGCGCACGCGCGACGCTGTCGGCCGAACCCAGGTCGCAGACGGCAACGGTCACCGCCGCCCCCAGCGCAACCAGCTCCGCCCGCAGGCCCGAATCAGCACCCGCGGCGACGTCACCTCGCTCGAGCAGCAGCAGGCTCGGGGCGCCGTTGGCGGCGAGCCAGCGCGCGACGTGAGCACCCTGCCCGGTGGTTCCGCCGCTGACGACCGCCGTACCGCGGGTGGTGAACGCGGGCGTCGAGGCAACGGCACCGCCGAGCAGCGGATCGCGTTCCAGCCGCCGGACGAGTGGTCCCGACCCACGAACCGCAACCTGATCCTCCTCACCCAGGCAGGTCAGCGAGCGAGCGACCAGCACGCCCCCGCGCTCGTCGGCGACGGCCGGCAGATCGACGAGCCCGCCCCACAGGCGCGGGTACTCCAGCGCCAGCACCCGGCCCATTCCCCAGACCTGGCTCTGCATGGGATCTTCGAGGCGCTCGGAACCGCCGACCCGGACAGCTCCCCGGGTCGCCACCCACAACCGGGATCCCTCAGCGTCGAACGTCGAAAGGTGCTGCACCAGGGTCAACGTGTCGACCAGTCCGGCCGCCAGCCCGGCGACTTCCGGATACGGCTCGCTGTCCAGGGCAAGGAAGGAGATATAAGCACAGCCCCCCGCTGCCGGCTCCGGATTAGCTGTGATCTCAGCGAGGGTTCTCGTGACGAGCGGGAGCCCGGCGGCGACGAGCAGGCCGGCCCATCGCTCCGCGATCCTGCGGGGCGCTGCCGGCTCCGGCACGACCGCGACCCATTGCAGCTCGGAACCCGGCAGCTGATGCCCGAAACTGGTCGGCGTCCACCGGACGCGATACCCCAAACCTTGTCCAGTGGGCTTCGCCGAGGCAAGGCAATCGAGCACAGCGGGCGCTATCGCGCGCAGCGAGTCACTACTCACCGGCCCGAGCGCGGCCTCAAGCGCCGCCAGACCCTGCCCGTCGAACATTGCGCGGAGCTGGTCAGCGAGCAGGGACGAGTCCTCATGGGCGCCGTGCTGCTTCGGGTTGAGCTCACGCCAGTAATACCGGTGATCGAAGGCATAGGTCGGAAGCCCGGCAAGCACGCCTCGACCGGAACCAGCGGTACTGGCGGTACTGGCCGTACTGGCCGTACTGGCCGTACTGGCCGTACTGGCAGGCCAGGACACCGGCACACCGTGGCAGTAGGCGGATGCCAGTGAGGTGATGAAGTCGCTCACCGAGCCATGCCCGCGCCGCAGCGAGCCGGTGACAGCAACCTTCGCTCGGCACCCTTGGGCCGTGAGCTCGATCGCGTCCGACAGCGTCGGGTGCGGGCTCACCTGGATGAAAGCCCGATGTCCTGAGGCGAGGAGGTCTTCGGTCGCGGCGGCGAACCGCACCGTTGCGCGCATGTTGTCCGCCCAGTAGTCGGCATCCATGATCGTGGAGTCGATGCGGGTGCCGGTGACGGTCGAGACGATCGGTACGAGCGATGGCCGCGGCTCGATATCGACCAGCGCGTCGACGACCGCGGCCCGAATCTGATCTATGTGTGCGGAGTGGCCCGCGATCGTCGCGCCGAGCCGGCGAACCCTCGCCCCGTCCGCCTCACAGACCTCGACGAACTCAGTGATCGCGTCCATGTCTCCGGAGACGACACAGCTGAGCGGCCCGTTCACCGCGGCAACGGACAGGCGCCCGCTCCACCGCTGCAGCGCGTGCTCGGTGTCACCGACCGGCAACGACACGGCCGCCATACCGCCGATTCCTTCCAGCAGCGACATCGCCTGGCTGCGAACGGCGACAACACGTGCGGCATCGGCGAGGGTGAGCGCACCCGCGACACAGGCCGCCGCGATCTCGCCTTGCGAGTGACCGACCACTGCGGCCGGCTCGACGCCGTAGGACTGCCACAGGGCCGCCAGCCCCATCATCACAGCCCAGAGAACAGGCTGTACGACCTCGATCCGCTCGATGGACGGTGCACCCTCGACACCGCGCAGGACATCGCGCACCGACCACGAGACACAGGACGACAACGCCGCGTCACACGCCAGCAATCGCTCGGCGAATACCGGTGACGAGTCGAGCAATTCGACACCCATCCCCGTCCATTCCGAACCCTGTCCGGGAAAGACGAAGGCGACGCGCGGATCGAGGAGCACGCTGCCGCGGCAGGTGTGACCGACGGTGTCGTCGGCTCGCGCGAGCGCCAGTAGACCCGAACCGGCGCTTGCCGCGTCACCTGCGACGACGACGCCCCGGTGACTGAGCTGCGCACGTGATCGCAGCAGGGCACCGGCCAGCTCGCCGAGGTCGGCCTTCGGGTGAGCGGCGAGATACGCGGCGAGCCGGGCGGCCTGGGCCGACACCGTCTGGTCGGTCGCGCCGCACACGACCAGCGGAACCGGATCGCCCGGCCGGGTGACGCCTGCTGGCGGCCGCGCTACCTCCCCACGCTCGGACGGCGCCTCCTCCAGGATCAGGTGGGCGTTGGTCCCGCTCATGCCGAACGCGGACACAGCGGCCCTACGCACCCGCTCACCTGAATCCCACGCCTGCGCCTCGGCGAGCAGCGAGATGTTCCCGTCCGTCCAGTCGATCTGTGAACTCGGTTGCCGATCGGCGTAACGACTCCTGGCCAGCACGCCCTGCTCCAGGGACTTCACCATCTTGATGACGCTGGCAACGCCGGCGGCCGCCTGGGTGTGACCGATATTCGACTTCAGCGAGCCCAGGTACAGCGGCCTGCCGGTGGGACGATCACGGCCATACGTCGCCTGCAGCGCGCCGACCTCGATCGGGTCGCCGAGCGGCGTACCCGTGCCGTGCCCCTCGACGGCATCGATATCGGCCGGCGACAGCTGCGCATTAGCCAGCGCCTGCCTGATCACTCGCTGCTGCGCTCGCCCGTTCGGTGCGGTCAGCCCGTTGCTCGCCCCGTCCTGGTTGACAGCCGAGCCCCGAATCGTCGCCAGTACCGGATGGCCGTTCGCGCGCGCGTCGCTCAGCCGCTCGAGCATCAGCAGCCCGCCACCTTCGGAGAATCCCGTTCCGTCCGCCTCGTCGGTGTATGCCTTGCACCGACCGTCCGGCGACAGCGCGCGGTTGCGGGTGAATTCGAGAAAACCACCCGGACTCGACATGATGGTGGCGCCGCCGGCCAGCGCCAGCGCGCACTCCCCGTGCCGAAGTGACTGCACCGCGAGATGTATTGCCACCAGCGACGACGAGCAGGCCGTATCCACCGTGATCGCCGGGCCCTCCAGCCCGAGCACATAGGAGATGCGGCCGGTGGCCACGCTACCGCCGTTTCCGATGGCGATGTATCCCTGCAGTTCGTCGGGGAGGACGTCGGAGAAGGTGGCGTAGTCGTGGTAAACGAGTCCGGCGAACACGCCGGTGCTGGAGCCACGGACGGACCTCGGGTCGATACCGGCGGCCTCGAACGCCTCCCAGGAAAGCTCGAGCAGGATCCGGTGCTGCGGGTCCATCGCGACGGCTTCGCGCGGGCTGATGCCGAACAGGTCCGCGTCGAAGCGGCCGGCGTTGTACAGGAATCCACCCTCGCGGGTGTACGTCGTGCCGAACTTGTCCGGATCCGGATCGTAGAGGCGATTCAGATCCCAGCCCCGATTCGACGGGAAGCCGCCGACAGCATCACCACCGGCAGCGACCAGCTCCCAGAGCTCGTCCGGCGAGTTGATGTCGCCCGGCAGGCGGCAGGACATCGAGACGATCGCGATCGGCTCCTGGTGGTCCAGCGCCGGGTGGATCACCGGGCTGGCCGGTCCGGCGGTCGAGCCTTCCGCCAGCTCCGACACCAGGTATTCGGCGATCGCCCGTGAGGTCGGGTAGTCGAAGACCACGGTGGACGGCAGTCGCCTCCCCAGCACGGAGCTCAAGCTGTTGCGGAGTTCGACCGCGGTGAGCGAATCGAAGCCGATGTCGAAGAATGCCTGGTCCGGCAGAATTGATTGGGGGCTGTCGTGTCCGAGGATGGCGGCCACCTGACCCTGAACCAGCAATAACGCATGCTGTTGCCGCTCGGCCGGCGCGAGCGCGGCCAGCTCGTCCGAGGGCGATACCTCGACGGGCTCCGCCGAGGGCTCGGTGCCGGCTCCTAGCGTGCGCCGCAGCAGATTCGGCGCGGACTCGCTGACTGCCCCGGCGGACAGCCTCATCGGCAATACCGCAGGCGAGGCTGATCGCAGCGCCTCGTCGAACAACGACAGCGCCTCGTCATCCACCAGTTCGAGCATGCCTTCGCGGGCAAGCCGCACCCGCATTCCCTCGGTAATGTTTGAACCGATATCAGCTGAGGGGTACATCCACAGGCCGAAGCCGACCGAGATGGCCGGAGCGCCCTGCGCCCGCCTGCGAAAGGCGAGCGCATCGAGGAAGGCATTCGCCGCGGTGTAACTGGCCTGGCCGCGGCGCCCCATGCTGCCTGCCGCGGACGAGAGCATGATGAACGCGTCGAGCGGCAGCCCCTTCGTCGCTTCATCCAAGTTCTGGGCAACGTCCACCTTGGCCCGGAGGACCTTGTCCAGCCGATCCGAGTCCAGCGAACTCACGATTCCGTCGTCGAGGGTTCCCGCCGCGTGCACGACGGCTCGCAACGGATGCTCGGGCGAGATCTGGCTCAGTGCCGCACGCACGACATCCGCTTCGGCGGCGTCCCCGGCCACGAAGCTCGCCTTCGTACCGAAGGCAGCCAGTTCCTCGACGAGTTCGGGGACACCGCGTGCGGATTCCCCGTGCCTGCTGAGGATCATGATGTGGCGCACCCCGTAGTCGCGCGCCAGCTTGCACGCGATTCGCGAGCCCACTCGCCCGGTTCCACCGACGATCAGCACGGTCCCGGCGGGATCCCAGCCCGGTACCGGCTCTGTTGCCGGCTCGGTTTCCGGAGCGGTGAGGGTGCGCAGTCGCGGGACGAGACACGCGCCGTGCCGGACGGCGGCCTCGAGCGTGCGCGCCGCCAGTACCTGCGGGAGGCAGCGCAAGGACACCTCGGAGCGGTCGAGGTCGATCAAGCGATAGCGGTCCGGTTGCTCCTGCTGGGCGGTTCGGACCAGTCCCCAGACGGCGGCGAGCGCCGGATCGGGCATCGCCTCGTCACCGGCCGCAACCGCGCCGTCGGTCAGGATGACCAGGGTCGACTCAGCGGAACCGTCACCGCCGGCGCAGCCCTGCATCAGGTTCAGCGCCAGCGCCGCCTGCTGGTGAGCCGCCGTCGCGGAGTCCACTCGCTCGAGCGCTCCCAGTTCGAGGAGGACCGTCGCGTGCGTCGTTTCGCCGGCCGCCAGCGCGCCCAGGTATGCCTGGGGGTTCGCGTAGTCGGCCGCGTCGATGCCCGCGCCGGTAAGGGCTTCACGCACGCGGTCGCTGGCTCCGACCAGTGCCACCCCCGCCGCAACGGCAGGCTCGGGCAGTTCCTGTTCGATCCATTCGACGTCGTAGAGCGCGGGTGCCGGCTCGGCAACCTGGGCACCTGCGTCGAACTGGTCGCCGGTGTGGTGGGTGTCGTTGTACCAGTGGCGTTGGTGTTGGAAGGGGTAGGTGGGTAGGTCGATGCGGGTGGGGGGTGGGTTGTGGTGGCTGTGGATGGTTTCCCAGTCGGGGGTGGTGTCGGTGAGGTAGGTGTGGGCCAGGGTGCGGGCCAGGGCGGTGTCGTCGGGGGTGTCGTGGCGCAGGGTGGGAATCAGCAGGGGCGGAACCGGTCCACTACCGGCGGTGTCGGTGGTGGTGAGGGTGTCGGTGGCGAGGGCGGTGAGGACCGGGTCGGGGCCTAACTCGATGAGGGCCCCGACACCGGTGCCGGTTGCTGTGGTGGCGGTGATGGTGGTCAGGGCGTGGTGGAACTGGACGGTGTCTCGCAGCTGACGGGTCCAGTAGCCGGCAGTGGTGATGTAGTCAGGATCAGCCAGTTCCCCGGTCAACGTCGAAATGATCGGGGTATGCGGGGCGTGGTAGGTGATACCGGCCGCGGCCGCGGCGAACTCCTCCAGCATCGGCTCCATCAACACCGAGTGGAACCCGTGACTGACCCGCAACACACTGGTACGACGCTGCTGCTGCTGCCACCACGACCGGGCCACCTCCACTACGGCACGCTCACCAGAGATCACCACCGAGCGGGGACCGTTGACCGCGGCAACCGCCACCGGCAACCCAGCCCCGGCCAGATACCGCTCGACCTCACCCGGCTCCGCCTCGACCGCGGCCATCGCCCCACCAGCCGGCAACGCCTGCATCAAACTGGCCCTGGCCACCACCAACCGGCACGCATCAGACAGCGAGAACACCCCCGCCACCTGCGCGGCAACCAACTCCCACACCGAATGACCCATCACCGCCGCCGGAACAACACCCCACGACCGCAACAACTCAGCCAGCCCGTACTCGATCGCGAACAACGCCAACTGCGCCCAACCGGTCTGCTCCAACAACAACGCCCCAGCCGAACCCTCCGCAGCGAAAATCACCTCCCGCAACGAACCCGGAAGATTCCCCTCCAACAACCCACACGCCCTATCAACAGCCTCCGCGAACACCGGCGAACACCCATCCACTCCC
>Ga0210394_10006848_pt1 | contig 12218 bp, 12 predicted proteins | sample IncBWC12MmetaG_FD_160121 | JGI IMG/M metagenome (GOLD analysis project Ga0210394, IMG submission 160121) | Forest soil microbial communities from Barre Woods Harvard Forest LTER site, Petersham, Massachusetts, United States - Inc-BW-C-12-M | ecosystem: Environmental > Terrestrial > Soil >... | reverse complement strand
GAAGAAATCGAGTTGAGCTGCCGGTCGATTGTTGAAGAAGGAGTGAACCATATGGCTAAGCGAAATCTGCCGTTGCTGCTCATCTTTACTCTAGCTCTGCCGGTAATCTCACGCGCCCAGGCAATGCTGAACTTCTCCGGAAACTGGAAGCTCGCCCAGATCGAGCCACCCGTCGATCCCCGAAACGGCCGCCCGCCGTCAACCGGTGGCGGCCTTGGCGGAGGTGGAGACGCGGACAATGCCTATGGGGCGAGCATCCGCGAAATTTTTGCTCAAGCGCCGCAGACGATCATGATCACCCAGACAGCGAACCAAATCGCCGTACAAATTGGATCGGAAAAAGAGTCTTATACGCTGGATGACAAGCAGACGGTGACTCCGGCTGGCGATCCCAACGCCTTGAAGACTTGGGCGCACTGGGACGGAACGAAGCTGCATCTGCACTTCAAAAAAGGAATGAACTGGGGCAGAGACATCCTCAGCTTGAGCGATGGAAAACTCGTCGTGCTGCGCGATGTTGAATCGGGTGGCGGATCGACGACTTTTAACATTACGTACTCCAAGACCGAGTGAATAATTCCTCGCTCATTATTTCAGAAATCCGCAGAGCGCGTTTCGAGGCTAGGTCTCGTAGATGGATAAATCGACCCTTTTATTGGCCGCGATCATACTGGCTGTGTTCGGGGCTTCTGTCGCAGCCGGTCATCCCCACTGGGGCACGTTCACCGGCATCGCCATCATTCTGCTGGCCGCGGGGCTTGGGGCTGGAACGCTACCGCTTCGCTCACAGGATTTTGTCGAAGAGCGAACAAGCCCCACCCAGAGAATCTCGAACGGCCTGATTACCTTGAGTTCCGCCGCCATCGTTGCTATCTACGCTGCGGGCTATCACCGAACGAGCCCTGCAGCGCATCGGTTTGATTCGCAGATACCGCAGCAGAGAACGTCCGCTACGATTGCGATCGCGACACCGCCACCCGCTGCAAACCCAGGCTCCGCCGCGGCCCCGCCGGTTTCGTCTTCTGCGGCTCCTGCGATCAAGAAAAATACCAAAAGGCCTTCGACTCCGTCTCGCAAAGCGGCGCCTAGCAGCGCAAGCGATTCAACGGGGTCATCCGTATCATCGACCTCTGCACCATCGCCGGGGTCAACGACTAATCCGCCCGCGGTCGCGGCGCCTGCCGTCCCAGCGAAGAGCGCGTATAAAGACGGCGTCTACTTGGGATGGGGCAGCTGCCGTCACGGTGATATCGAAGCATCCGTCACGATCCAGGATGGGAAGATCGCCCTGGTGGCAATCTCGCAATGCCTGACGCGCTACTCCTGCGGCTGGATCGCGCCAAAAATTCCGGGCGCCGGATTGCCCGACTTACCCTCACAGGTGGTCGAAAGGCAGGGCCCGAAAGTCGATTACGTCTCAGGAGCCACTGAAAGCAGCTATGCATTCGCTGATGCGGTCGTCGCAGCACTATCCAAAGCCACAGAGTAACGAGGTCGTCCGCACCGTCGCCTTGATGGGCACCTTTGTGACGGTTCATGTAGTGGGAGACATGGCCGGTCACAAAGGAGAGACGGAGAGAACTGAGCGCGAGCTAGCGGTCGAACGCGCCCTTGATTGGTTTTACAAAATTGAGGAATGCTGTACGCGATTTGAGGCCAGCAGCGAAGTGATGCAGCTCGCGACCCGGGTGGGCGTGCGCGTTCCAGTCAGCACGATCCTCTTCGAAGCGGTGCAATTCGCGTTGGCCGTAGCGGAAGCAACTGAAGGCGCGTTCGATCCGACTGTCGGCTATGCCATGGAATCGCTCGGTTTCAATCGCGAATACCGCACCGGTCAAACGATCCGAACTGCTCTCGATTCCAGTGGCTCTGTCAGCTATCGGGATGTTCGCCTCGATGCGGAACGCCAGACGATCACCTTGCTTCGTCCGCTGATTCTTGATCTCGGCGCGGTGGCAAAGGGGCTGGCGGTCGATCTCGCTGTACGCGAGCTTCAATCTTTCGAGAATTTTGCGATCAACGCGGGTGGCGATCTCTATCTCGCAGGATGCAATCCCAACGGCGAGCCATGGTCGATTGGAATCCGCCATCCGCGGAGGGACAACGAATTGATTGATTCGATCCGAGTTTCAAACCGCGCCGTCTGCACTTCAGGCGACTACGAAAAACGAGCTGCCGCCGACGAGCAAGGCCATCATATTCTCGATCCGCGCACCGGATCGTCAGCCAACGCCGTGGCCAGCGTGACGGTTATCGCACCTACAGCGATGCTGGCCGATGCGCTCGCAACGGCCGCTTTCGTTCTGGGTCCGTCTGACGGGATCAGACTATTCCATCGTTTGGGCGTGGATGGGCTGATCATTTCCCCCACCCTGGAACTGTATGCAACTCGAGGCTTCAGTGAGTACCACTAGCTCCGCGATATGGCGGTTTTTTCAGACACCCAAGGGGCTTCTCATCATCGTGCTGGTGATTCTGGTTGCGGTCGCCGCCCCGCACGAGGGGATCGCATTAGTGGCGCCCGGTCTCGCAACTGCGGTTTTGGTCGCCAGCGCAATTGACCTGCTGATTCTCCGCAGATTCCACGGTACCTGGGAATTTCCGAGCGGCGCAGTTCTCACGGGTTTGATTGTCGCGATGATATTGACTCCACAGGAGCCTTGGTATGTCGCCGCTTGCACCTCGGCCATAGCGATTGCGAGTAAGTACGCCGCCCGGACGCGCTCGGCCAATATCTTTAATCCGGCCGCATTGGCTCTGGTTGCCACCTTCTACATTTTCAATACGGGACAAAGCTGGTGGGGCGCCTTGCCTGAAATTTCACCTTACGCATTGATTGTGCTTGTGGCCACCGGCGCGTTCATCGCGGATCGCGTCAACAAAATTCCCCTGGTTCTCATTTTCCTGTTTACCTACTTTGGGCTATTTACGCTCACGAGCTTCGTCGGCGATCCGGGAAAGGTCGCCGAAATGTTTCGCGCGCCCGATCTCCACGCCGTGCTCTTTTTTGCGTTCTTCATCTTGACCGATCCGCCAACTTCGCCCGTGAGGTATCCGGATCAGATTGTGTGCGGAGTACTCGTCGCGCTGGCCAGTTACGCAACGTTTGAATGGGTGGGTGCGGCCCATTACCTTCTTGCCGGCGTGCTCGTCGGCAACATCTGGGAAGCGTGGCACCGTTCGCAATTTTTACGCCGGCGCGTGCCGTCGCCGGCCACATAGCGGCACAGCGCCAGGCAGGGAAGCAAAGCGCTCCTTACGAAAATCCGATCCAGCGCCCGCCGATTCCTACACCCGCCCACAGCAAGACCGAAACCACGGCCACTACTTTGCTCCAAACGGGGCTCAGTCGAGTTTCCTCGCTCATGGTCACTTTGCGTTGAATCGTAAAGGTGAAGACGATCGCCAGAAACAGACACGACATCTTGAACCAAAAGGCGTCATGGTAATAACACTTGATCGCTTCGGAGAGGAAGAGCAGGCCACCCGTGATGATCATCAATATGAGACTGCCAACGAGCCAGGGCTGAGCATCGCGTGTCAGCTGCGCGGTGGACTGCCGCCGCAATCCAAGACCTAAGAGACGCAGATCGACGACCAGCACCGCTCCCCCGATCACTCCCAGGCCGAGTAGGTGAATCGCCTCGATCACTGGGAATAACCAGGATGACTTTCGGATCGTTTCGCCGATTCCCGAAGCTTCGCACCACTGAAAGAAGGTCAGCAGCGACATTTAGTGTTCCGCCTGGGTTGGCACGCAACTGGTGAGTAGATTAACGATCGCAGGTTGCGGTTGCCTGTCGCAGTCGAACCAGTTATACGCGATCATTCTTCCGGAAAGAACGATGCAGACCCAAAGGACCAGCGAAAGCGCGCCGGCAACTCTGGCAGCCTTGGGCGTTACATTATCCACATCCCACGTGGTCACCCGGCGATAAACGCCGGAGTGAAAGATCCACACGTTCAGCCCGGCCAGCAACAGCATAATCATTTTGGCTCGGAAGAAAATATTCTGATAGGAACGCAGCGGTATCGCCGAAAACAGGAGCGTTCCACTGATGACCATGACGACGAATCCGACCGCGGTCCAAGGCAGCAGGCGCCGAGCAACTTCGGATACGGGAACGCTCTTCATTGTCCAACCGAGGAGGCGGAAATCGAACATCACGGCCAAGCCGAAGAATAAGCACAGCGCCCATACATGGACCGATTCGATCAGATCATAAGCATAGCGGGATTCGTGCAGGCCGGTGCTCCACGATGAATCGCCCATGCGTTGGAAGAAAGCGAGAAGAGATCCTTGAGGCGCCGCGTCCGTGCTTTCATCCTGCAACAGCGTTGACGCGAGCGGCAGCGGTCTACCCATGGAGCCTAGGCGCGCCCATTTGTCTGAACCAGAATCTGACGAAATCAAGTGGACTTGGCGTGCCATTGCGTTGGAGGCCGGTCGTCGCTTGGCAGCTTGAGTAGGCGAGGTCACCAAATAGCAGAGAGCCAACGTCAAAACAAAGAAGAACCCGATTAGAACGCGCTTCATTTGGAAATTCGTTCGTACCCGATCTCAAGCATTGGGGATTCGCTCATATGCAATCCCGAGCGCAAACAAGAAAAGGCTGCGCGGATCGAGTACGATCCGCGCGCCAATGCAAACGCGGGTGCCGCGTCCGTTATTTCTTGCTCTCCGGCGACAACTCGTATGGCGCGCCGGTTCCGGACGAGCCGAGGAACAGTTTTCGCCCATCGGGGAACGTAAGATCCCTGCCGTTGGCTCGGTGCGACCCGTCTTTCGCCTGATAGCCATCGACCACCACTTCGGTGCCGGGCAGCAGGGATTCCTTGGTGAAGCCGCGGCGGAAAAGGACGTTCGGCGTGCCCGCCTCGACGGCCCAGTTCTCAACCGTGCCATCGGGCTTTTTCACGTCGACGTGCATCCAGGTGTGGGGATTCACCCATTCCATTTTTGTGATGGTTCCCTTGAAACTTACCGGTTTACTCGCGTCGAATTCTGCCGCAAATGCATGGTGCGCCGAAACCGACGCCGCACCTCCCAGGATTGCGAAACCCACGACGGCGACTACCGTTGCAATTTTCGTTCGCATCGACTTCAGCCTCCTCCGTATGTAGAACCAAAACAAACTCTGGCCCACGGCGGCTCGATAATCCGGAATCACAACATCCGGCGCTTATATTACTTGCCGCCGTTACCGCCGTACCAGTCGTAAAATTTATCGCCCTGCGGCACCTTGCGGGTGATATCCACCGCCATGGTTTCGCCTTCCCAGTGCTTCACCAACTGCTGCTTCCGAAGACCGCCATACATGAACTCTTCCACGAATTCATTGCAGCGAAACTCGAGAAGCTGCATGTTCGCTTCCACGCGGCGATAGAGCGGCATGGCGATCCGCCAGGGCCTCGTAAAAACCTTCGGGTCTTCGATCGTCACTTCGTAACGAATAATATCAGGCGACATCTGCGTGAAGCGCTCGGTAAGGTGCAGCGCGTCGCTGTGGAAATTTCCGGCGCGGTCGAACCAGCTGCGGTCGTTGAAATTTGTGACGTCCACGACGAGTGTGTCTCCGTCCCAACGTCCGACGGAGTGGCCCATCCAAGTATCGTCCGGAGGCCCTGCGACCTTGTCCAAATGGATCGTGCGCGCCGTATTCGAGAATTCGTAGGCCATGTGAATCTTGTCTGTGCCTTGCGTGATCTGGAAGGGATAAGGCATATACATCGCGCGCGGAATGCCGGGCAGGTAGCACTTCAGTTCGGGGTCGCGGTCAATCCAATGTTCCGCGTTGTCTTTTTTGATCAGCAAAGCCTCCGGCTTGTAGGGGATTTGCCCGTCGCCCTGCACCACGCCGAGCGATCCAGGTACCGCGCCCGCGGCGCCCAGCGCGAGAACCGGAGCGGCGGGCACTCGCGCGTAGTCGAAAGGATAAACGCCCGGCTGCGTAACTGCGGCGGGAAGCGCCGCATGCGCCTGCAAATCCCAGTTGGCCTCGTTATTGGCTTCCCAGATGCCGCTGAAGTTAGGCTTGCCACCCACGCGGGCTGGCCGCGCCGTGGCAGCGGCCGGAGCCTGAGCCGACGTGCGCGTGATGGACATAGAGACGATTGCGCCAACTGCAGCCGCGGCAATGGCGACCGTTATCATCGAACCTGAGATCCGGCGGCGCATCATGTCCTCCTCTTGCTCCTGTCGTCGTTACTGCAACGGGTCGTCTTCGACGCCCACGAAATCCGTGGCGTTGTCACTGATTCTTGGGTCGGGACCTTGTCCGTGCGCAAACGCGGCCTCTGCCATGCGCTGTCCCCGCATCAACCCTGGGGAAGCATAGTTTCCCTCGATGCAGCGAGGCTCGTAATAAATTCTGTTCTCATCGTCGCTCTGCTTGATGAATTCCTGCTTGACGGTCCAGGGCCGCGTCCACACGGTCGGATCTTCGACCGTGATCACGTATTCGAGCGTGTTGGGACCGGTGCGCGTCCAGCGCTCCAGCAGGTGCAGGTTTTCCCGCGAACCCTGGTAATCGGTTTTTGGACTGAAGTTCGTGACGTCGATCACCAGCGTGTTGCCTTCCCACTGACCGCGCGAATCGCCATACCACTGGCGAATACTGGCCGGCAAATGCGGGCTTCCGTTCATAACAATATTTCGCTGCCAGCCTTGCCCCTGACCGACGTCGTAGAACATCGAGATGCCGCCGGGCGTCTGCACAATGCGGCGGAAGCTGCCGGTCGCGCCTCCGAATTCGGGCAGCCCGCCGGTCAGGCAGCGGTCCGGCAAGGCGCCATCTTCCGGATTATTCCGGCGATTCATGCGCGCCGTGTTGTAGCGGGGAGGAGGCTCGGCAAATCGCGGCGAGGGCGTGGGATCGTATTTCCCTCCGGCACATCCCACAGACTTGTTCTTGCAAGTCTGCGTCGATTGCAGCAGAGCGAGACGAAATTCCCGTTCGGCGGCGGCCATCTTCTGTGCCTCCGGCGTGAGCGGCGGGATTCGCCCGTTCGGCGGATCCACAATCAGCGACGTCCGCGCACCAGTGTGCTTGACGGACATAAACTGCGCGTTGTAGGCGCCGGCCACGTCGAGTTCGGTGCCGCGCTCCACACGCCTGTCCCGGCCGATGAGCGCCGCTCGTTCTTTGTCCAATTCGGCCCGCTGCGCCTCGGTGAAAAATTCCTGATTCGCATACTTAGGAGAGCGCTGCAACGGCGTGTCCGATTCGTCGGTCCAGATGCCTTGCAGATCCGGTTCACCCCACGGCGTTTTCAGCGCTGCAGCCGTTGCCGACGACTTCGCTGAAGCAGCGTGTGGCGTTGCAGAAGCCGTTTGAGTTTGCGCCGACGTACGCGTGATGGATACGGAAATGATCCCACTGGCCGCAGCCGCGGCAATGGCGAGAGTTATCATGCAGCGTGAAAACCGGTCGCGCATCATCTCCTCCTGAATCTTCCGCTTTGCCTCACTGTAATGGGTCGTCTTCGACGCCGACAAAGTCCGTGGCATTGTCACTTAACGCCGGATCAGGACCTTTCCCCTGCGCAAAGGCGCGGTCTGCCATACGTGCTGACAGCATCAGCGAGGGGAGAGCATAGTTTCCTTCGACGCAGCGCGGCTCATAATAAATTTTGTTTTCCTGCTCGCTCTGCTTGGTGAACTCCTGCTTGACGGTCCACGGCCGCGTCCACACGGTCGGATCTTCGACGGTGACCACGTATTCGAGCGTGGTTGGCGCCTTTCGCGTCCAACGTTCGACCAAATGCAAGTTTTCGCGCGAGCCCCGAAAGTCCGTTTTCGGGCTGAAGTTCGAAACATCGATCACGAGCGTATTGCCTTCCCAGTGGCCGCGCGAGTCGCCAAACCACTGGCGGATGCTCGACGGCAAGTGCGGGCTTCCATTCATAACGACGTTTCGCTGCCAGCCTTGCCCCTGGCCGACATCGTAGAACATCGCGATGCCGCCCGGCGTCTGCACGATTCGGCGGAAGCTCCCACCGTAGGCTGTTCCAAACTCGGGCAACCCGCCGGTCAGGCAACGGTCCGGCAACGCACCGTCCTCCGGCCCATCATGGCGATTCATGCGCGCCGTGTTGTAGCGCGCGGGAAGCTCGGCGCGACGCGTTGAAGGCGTGGGATCGTATTTGCCACCTTCACAGGCCACTGACTTGTTCTTGCAGGTTTCGGTAGATTGCAGCATGGCGAGACGAAACGCCCGGTCCGCAGCGGCAATCTTCTGCGCCTCGGGCGTAAGCGGCGGAATCCGGCCGTTCGGCGGATCGACAATCAGTGACGTGCGCACGCCCGTGCGCTTGATGGACATAAAGGCCGCATTATATGCACCGGCGACGTCGAGCTCTGTGCCGCGCTCCACGCGCTTATCGCGCCCGAGCAGCGCCGCTCGCTCTTTATCCAATTCGGCCCGCTGCGCCTCGGTGAAAAACTCCTGGTTCGCATACTTGGCGGGACGCTGTAAGGGAGTGTCGGATTCGTCCATCCAGATGCCTTGCAGATCCGGTTCGCCCCACGGCGTTTTCAGCGTTGGGGCTGGCGCCGTCGCGGACGCCGTCGGACCCTCTTGCGCGACCGTCACCTGCGCCGGTTTCAAAAACACCAGCACCGACAAGACCACGGCCAGCGCCGCGATTGACTTTAGAAGCCGAGTGCGCATTTGAGACCTCCCGCTAAACCCAAACGGAGGGGTATCCGAAGACCAGTGCGGTCCGAAACCGCCAGATTGCGCCATTATCTTCAAGGATCGCGTCACTGTCCAGAAGATTGAGCGCACGTGGGTTGACGCGACGCGCTTACCTCGTTAACTTATGCGGCGATTACCACAGCAGGAGATTCCGCATATGCGAATCGGATTTAACCGCCCGACTGCTTTGATTGCCAGCGCCGCGATTGCCGCCGCGTTTTCTTTCGTTGCCATCAGAATGACCGGCCAAGCGGCCCGCACGAGTCAGGCGACTCCGCCAGCGCAGGCGACCCGCGCGGCGCGGACCCCTGACGGTCATCCCAATCTGAACGGCATCTGGCAGGCGACCACGACGGCCAATTGGGACCTGCTGGCCCATACCATGCGACCGGCCGTCGCGCAGCCCGGTGTCTATCCCGACGTGCCCGTGCTGGCCGCTCCAATTCTGGCGCTCGGCGCGGACGGCGGCGTTCCGCCCGGCCCCGGCGTCGTGGAAGGCAACGAGATCCCGTACAACCCCGACGCCGCGGCGAAGAAGAAAGACAATGCCGAACACTGGCTGGACCGCGACCCCGAAGTCCGTTGTTATACCCCCGGAATTCCGCGGGCCATGTATATGCCGTATCCGTTTCGAATCACGCAGGGCACGAACAAGATCGAAATGTCATTCGAATTTGCCGGCGCCAGCCGCACCATTCACCTCGATCCTGTTGATCCGCCGCCAGCCGATACCTGGATGGGCCATTCGGCAGGCCATTGGGAAGGCAACACGCTGGTCGTTGATGTGAGCCACTTCAACGACCGCACCTGGTTTTCGCGCTCCGGCGATTTCCATAGCGACGCGCTGCACGTCGTCGAGCGGTTTACGCCGATTACCCCCGATGCGCTGCGCTACGAGGTCACCATTGAAGATCCGAACGTCTTTACCCGCCCGTGGAAGATGAGCATGGTCCTCTACCGTCAGCTGGAAGCCAACGCGCAGTTGATGGAATACAAGTGCGTTGAGCTGGCGGAGGAAACGTTCCTGGGTCATCTGCGCAAGAAGCAGCTTGTGAAGCACTGGGAGGGCGACACCATTGTGATCGATGTCGCGCGCAAAATCCCGCCGGGCGACAAACTTTACGAACGTTGAGACGGGAATTTAACACAGAGCCCACAGAGGCACGGAGTTCACAGAGGAAACTCGGAGCAAGGACGCAGCGGCAACGGCAAAAAATGATTTATTGGTCGCCACCGCCGCCGGTCGCGTTGTCTTCCAGCGCGGGATCTGGCCCCTTGCCCTCGGCAAACGCCTTCTCCGCAGCGCGCGTGTTGGCGAGCATCCCAAGCAGCCCGTAATTGCCCTCGTGGCATCCGCCTTCATACACCATGTTCGGTTTGTCGGCGTTCTTCCGTAGCTCCTGCACGAACGTGAACGGTTTGACCCAAGTTGTCGAGTCTTCGGCGGTTGTGGTGATCTGCAGCGTTTTGGCATCGATGCGCTTATAGCGCTCGATCAAGTGGAGACCCTCGCGAGAGCCGCGGAACTCCGTCTCCTGGCTGAAATTCGTGACGTCAACCACGAGCGCATCGCCTTCCCAGCGCGCGATCGAATCGCCCCAGTATTGGTGAATGCTCTTGGGCAGATGCTGCCGGTTCGTGATGGGAATCGGGCGATTGAAGCCCGTGCCCTGCCCGATGTCGTAATAGATGTCGACGGAATCGGGACTCTCCACGATGCGCATCACGCCTCCGAAATTGCCGTAGGGCCGGCCGTCCGGCGTCAAAATTCCTGCCGGGAGAATCACGGGGAGTCCATTGAGCAAACAGCGCTCGACGCTGCTGCGGTCCTCAGGACCGTCCGAGCGATTCATGCGCTCGAGGTTGTAGTCAGGCGGAGGCGTGTTTCGCAGCGGAGAAATCGGTCCGGGCTTGCCACCCGACGTGCCTTGCAGGAGCGCCTCGAGATACTCACGCCTCTTGGCGATTCGCGCCTGTGCCTCCGGCGTGTAGGCAGGCATCCTGCCATCGGCCGGATCGACAATCATCGACGTGCGCCGGCCTACTTCCGTCGGCTTGTCGCCGAACCAGTGTTCGTTGTAAGCGCGCGCGACGTCCTTTTCCGTTCCGCGAATGTCCTTGCCGTTGCTTTCGCGGCTGTCTCGCCCCGGAAGCGCGTCGCGTTTGAGCAGCTCATCTTCGGCTTTTTGGTGCTCGGCCTCGGTCATGAACTCCCGATTGCCAAACTGTGCCGGGCGCTGGAACGGGACGACCGTCGTATTACTCCACGTACCCTGCAGGTTGGGAGCGCCCCACGGCGTCTTTAAAGTGGCGACAGCCGATGGGGTATTCGAAGCCGTTTGACCGATAACTTTCGTGCTCGTCAAGCCCACGGCAATTAGGATCGCGGCGCTCACTGCGATCGCCAACAAATGCGAACGAGCTCGAATTCTCACGGCGGCCTCCTACACGAAGCAGGCCGATGGTAGCACTGGTTTATCGCGTTGCGCCACCTGAGGCGATTCGAACTTAATCCTTGTTTGGGTCACAACCTGGCGAACTTACTTGCCGTGACTTCCCGGCATCTAAAAACTGCGGTTGTCCTCGTGCTGAATATGCAAGAGTCGCTTGATAAGAGTACGAATTTGGCTGAGACGCGGCAAAGATCGCAAGCTGCTAAAAAGCGCTGGGGAAAATCTCCGTGGACAATCGATTTTCATCCGTCATCGCCCGCTCTTCCCGAGGAAGTCGATTTCGCCATAATCGGCGGCGGATTTACAGGCCTCGCAGCCGCGGCCTGGCTGCGTCATTTGGCGCCGGATAAAACCGTAAGCGTATTCGAAGCGGAGCAAATCGGGGCCGGCGCCAGCGGGAATACGGGCGGCATGGTCTTGGCGGAAACATCCGCAGGTGATCTTCCGGGGCTGGGCGACGTTTTGGACGGCTTCGGGAAAACAATCGCGGAACTCGGAGTGAATTGCGATTTCGACATTCGTGGGGCGTGGGAAATCGGGCGACGCGGTGCGCGTCCAGACTCGCCGATTTCCTGGTCCGATTCCGGCGCGCTGCGGGTCGTTGCTGAAGTTCCGGGAGGAACGGTTGACGCAGGCAAGCTCATTAGCCAACTCGCACGCACGGCCGATCATCTGGGCGCGCAAATTCATGAAGACACCCGGGTCGACGAGATCGCTTTTCAAAATCGGCTATGCCTGACGATGGGCACGAAGCAGATTTACGCCGAAAATGCCCTGATCGCCACGAATGCGCTGTCACTCGAATTGAGTGGGCTCGTTGGCCGTGCTGAGCCGAAGTTCACGCTGGCGGTCGCGACCGAGTCTCTATCGCGGGCGCAGCTCAAAGATATTGGACTGGGTTCGGGAAGGTCCTTCTATACCGTCGATCTTCCCTATCTTTGGGGACGGATGCTGCCCTCTGGCGGAATCATTTTTGGAGGCGGTCTGATCGGCGTGGAGAATTGGCGCGAACTCTACGAGATCGACATCGACTCGGGCGAGGCGGCCGAACTCATCGCCCGGCTTG
>Ga0210394_10006847_pt1 | contig 12219 bp, 13 predicted proteins | sample IncBWC12MmetaG_FD_160121 | JGI IMG/M metagenome (GOLD analysis project Ga0210394, IMG submission 160121) | Forest soil microbial communities from Barre Woods Harvard Forest LTER site, Petersham, Massachusetts, United States - Inc-BW-C-12-M | ecosystem: Environmental > Terrestrial > Soil >... | reverse complement strand
CCGTTTGCGCGGAACGGCCCGACGATTTTCTGGCGATCGCGACCGATGTCAGCGATGAAAATTCCGTTTGCGCACTATTTTCCCAGGCAGTGGCGCAGTTTGGCCGAGTCGATCTTCTGTTCAATAATGCCGGCATGGCGACGCCTCCCTCCGCCGTGTCCGAGATCACTCTTGACGACTGGTCTTCGGTAATTGCGGTCAACGTGACCGGCGCGTTTCTTTGCGCGCGCGAGGCCTTTCGGCGCATGGCCGCGCAAACCCCACGGGGCGGTAGAATTATCAACAACGGCTCGCTTTCGGCGCATGTGCCGCGCCCTCACTCAGCGCCCTACACAGTTTCCAAGCACGCGATCACCGGGCTCACTCGCGCCCTGTCGCTCGAGGGCCGTGCGCATGACATCGCCTGCGGACAGATTGACATAGGCAATGCGGCGACGAGCATGACCGCCGGTATCGCGGCCGGTTCGCTGCAGGCCGATGGAAATGTGGCACCGGAACCGACGATAGACGTGGGTCACGTCGCGGCGACAGTAGTTCACATGGCCGGCCTGCCATTGGACGCCAACATCCAATTCCTGACGGTGATGGCCACAAAGATGCCGTTCGTCGGCAGAGGCTAAGCTCTGTTATTTGCCTGGTTGCCCACCAACCCCGTACACTACCGCGCCTCCGATGGGCTCCAGTTCGGAGACGCTGATTTGCCGGCGATTCCGAGGGCGTTGGCGTGCGAGTTCCATAGCCGGGGTGTAGCTCAGACTGGTAGAGCGCTACGTTTGGGACGTAGATGTCGCAGGTTCGAATCCTGTCACCCCGACCACTGATTTTGGGGTCCGTTCCGGACCCCCCGAACCAAATCCAGTCGTCAAGCCCTTCGCGCGACGGCCGTCGAGGTGGGCAAGCCTACTTCGCCATATTGATGATTCTAGACTGCGTAAATTCTTCCAGTCCTTCCTGACCCATCTCCGTGCCGAAGCCCGATTGCTTGGCGCCGCCAAACGGAATGTCCGGTGGTAATTCAAGGTGCTTGTTGACCCACACCGTGCCCGATGCGATGCGTTGCGCCACCTCATACGCCCGGGTCAGATCGGTGCCCCATACGGTGCCGCCCAACCCGTATTCGGTCCCGTTCGCACGCGCGATCGCATCATCGATATCCGAATACTTGAGGACCGGCAACACCGGGCCAAATTGCTCCTCTTTCACCAATCGCGCGTCATCCGGAATGTCGCGCACGATGGTCGGTGCGATGAAGTAGCCGGCGCGATCCAGCGCTTTACCGCCCGCAATCACCTTGCCATGCAGATGCGCGTCCTCCAAGAACCCCTTCACCTTCTCGAACTGCACCTTGTTTTGCAATGGTCCCATCTGCGTGGTGGCATCCAGTCCGTCGCCAACGACGGTCGCGCCTGCGAGTTTGGTCAACTCATCGCACATCGCTTCATAGAGCGAATCCGGCACGTAGACCCGCTTGATGGCGAGGCACACTTGGCCGGAATTCATCATCGCGCCTTGGTAAATCCTGCCGGCAACCTCTTTCACATTGACGTCATCCAACACGATGGCCGCATCATTACCGCCCAATTCCAGAGTCAAGCGCTTGATGGTCCCGGCGACGCTCGCCATGACCTTCCTGCCCGTTGCGGTCGAGCCCGTGAACGCCACTTTGGCGACATCGAGGTGCTGCGTGAGCAGTCCGCCCAAGTCGTTTTGATCGACGATGACATTGAAGACACCGGGCGGCAGGAAGGCCGCGCACAGTTCGGCGAACAATAACGTGGTGAGGGGGGTCGTGGGCGCCGGCTTCGCGACGACGGTATTGCCCGCCAAGAGCGCCGGCGCGACTTTCATCATGAGCAGAATCATCGGGAAGTTCCACGGTGTGATGGCCGCAACGACACCCAGCGGTGCATGGTGCTGCACGATGCGCTCGGTCTGCGTTTCCCGAAGAATCTTGACGGGAAGATCCATGGCGGCAAACGCGCGAATCATCGCGATGGATCCGCCGATCTCCCCGGCGGCGTGAGCCAGCGGTTTGCCCTGTTCCTCGGTCAAGAGGCGGGCAAACTCGGCGCTGCGCGCGGCGAGCGCATCGGCAATTTTCAAGAGTGCCTGGCGCCGCTGATCGAGCGATGTCATAGACCATGTGACAAAAGCGGCCTTTGCAGCGGCAACCGCTTCGTCCAGTTGTGCCTTGTCTGCCCGAGCGCACGTGGTCAACGGTTGGCCCGTGGCCGGGTTGATCACGTCGAGGGTCAAGGCGCCGGGGGTGAGCCGCCCATTGATCATCAACCGGAATTCATGGGTTGTGCCCTGCATCAGATTCGGAGTAGCGCTCATAAATGCCTCTTTCGGGGAATGGTAAGGAAGCGGCAGCAACGGCTGACCCGGGAGCGATCGTTTGGCCGATCAGTCTACGCTCGCCAATCGGTGGTCACCACAAATTGGATATATGCCAGGTATGTCGAATGAAGCACCTGTTCAGGCACCCCATTCTGTCGAATCACCGAAACGACACCCATGGTGTGGCTCGTTGTATTCTCCAGGCGAATCGCTATATTTCAGTCTGCATGGCGGGGCCTTTGCCATTCAAATCCACTTGGAGCCAGCGATGTCAGGCATGCGAGCAGTCCAGGTCTCTAGCGCCAATGGCCCCTTCGAATTGGTCGTGCGCGATATCCCAACTCCGGGGCCCAGGCAGGTCCGAATCAAAGTGCAGGCATGCGGCATCTGCCATAGCGATTCTTTCGTCAAATTAGGTGCTTTCCCCGGAATTCGATTGCCGCGCGTCCCGGGGCACGAAGTCGTAGGCCTCTTGGATGCGGTGGGCTCAGACGTACCTGAATGGAAGGTGGGCGCGCGGGTCGGTGTCGGCTGGCACGGAGGTCATTGCGGACACTGCGCCTCATGCCGCCGCGGAGATTTCATCACGTGTACGACCGGCCAAATTCCCGGCATCTCCTACGACGGCGGCTATGCGGACTACATGGTTGCGCCCTTCGAAGCGCTGGCAGCCGTTCCGGATGAATTGTCCTCGGCGGAGGCGGCGCCGCTGCTGTGCGCCGGAATCACCACATTCAACGCCTTGCGGCACAGTGGGGCCGGGCCGGGCGATCTCGTCGCGGTCCTTGGCATCGGCGGCTTGGGACATCTCGGCGTCCAGTTTGCGGCCAAGATGGGCTGCCATACCGTGGCCGTCGCGCGCGGTACTGACAAGGGTCCGTTAGCTCGTCAGTTGGGTGCCCGGCATTATATCGACAGCACCGCCCAGAACGTCGCCGCGGAACTGACGAAGCTCGGCGGAGCACGAGTGATCTTGGCCACGTTGACGGATGCCAAATCGATGAGCGACGCCGTAGGCGGCCTTGGCGTCGACGGTAAGTTACTGGTCATCGGTGCGTCCCTGCAGCCGATCGAGGTTCCGCCATTGGCGCTGATTTCGGCGAGACGATCTATTGCGGGATGGCCGTCGGGAACGGCCAGCGATTCAGAGGACACCATGGATTTCAGCGTTTTGTCCCAGATTCGCCCGCTGATCGAAACCTATCCGTTGGAGCGAGCGACGGACGCTTACGAGCGGATGATGAGCGGCAAGGCGCGATTTCGCGTGGTGCTCACCACCGACTCGATCGATCGCGCCAAAACAGGCCGCCCCTCGTAGTCGACCTCAATAGCACGGAGTACGGGATGATTCGAATCGCGCCTCTGAGACTTTCGGAACATGTCCGATGGGCCGAGCTATGGTCCGAGTATCTGCGCTTCTACGGCGTCGAGCTTCCGGCAGCCGTCTCTGAGAGCACATGGCAGCGGCTTCACAATGGACGCGTGCACGGCCTGGGTGCCCGTAATTCCGCCGACTATCTGGTTGGCATCGTGCACTTTCTATATCACGAAGACACGTGGTCAACAGCGCCGGCGTGCTACCTGCAGGACCTGTACGTGGACTCGAAGGTGCGAGGAACCGGTTGCGGTCGAATGCTGATCGAGGCCGTCGGCGAATCGGCTCGGATAGCCGGAGCCAATAACCCTTACTGGCTGACCCATCAAAACAATACCGTGGCACGACAGTTATACGACCGCCTGGGGCAAAACCAGGGCTTCATTCAATATGTCTACGCGAAACAAGCGGACACCGACCGCGTCGGTTAACGCTGATCACTAGCGTGGTCACTTATTCCGCGCGTGCCAATACCGGTCGCCCACTGTAAAGCTCGGGAAACAGGTGTTTGAAGTTTTCGACCTTCGGGATGTCGTACATGGCGATATAGGGTGCGTTGGGGTTGTGTATCAAATAGTCCTGGTGATAGTTCTCGGCTGGAAAGAAACCCTTGAGCGGATCCACCCGCGTCACAATCGCGCGCGGGAACGCGTGCGATTTATCGAGTTGGGCGATGTAGGTTTCGGCAATACGCTTCTGCGCCTCGTCGACGTAGAAAATCGCTGAACGATACTGGGTACCGACATCCGGACCCTGCCGGTTAAGCTGTGTTGGATCGTGTACCACCGAAAATGCGATCTGAAGTATTTGACCATAGGAAATTGCGGCAGGATCGAAGGTGATTTTGACTGACTCCGCGTGACCGGTCGCTCCGGAACTGACCGTCTCATATTCGGCGGTCGATCTTTCGCCTCCGGCATATCCGGCAACTACCTTTTGAACGCCGCGCACATGTTCAAACACCCCTTGCACCCCCCAAAAGCAGCCCCCCGCGAGCACGGCGGTCTGCGGAATCCCTGAGACCTTCGGATTGTCGACAACGGGAGGCGCAACCACGATCGGAGCTTCCGCGCCGGACAGTGGCGAGCGCCAAAACAAAATACAGAGTGCTCCCAACGCAAGCACAGCCAGTAACGGTGTCGACAATCGTGGTGTTGGGAAAGTCATAACTGCTCCTCATCCAAATGTGAATGAATAGGCTTGAGCGTCGCTGTCCAAAAACTCGATTGAAAAGACGTGTCCACCCACGTCAGCGGCTTGCCGAATCAACTGATACAGGCGCTGCTCTCCGATCACACCGGCGCCATTCGCATCGGTATCTGCACCGTGATTTGCACCGGGAGCCAATCCGTCGAGTTGCACGCGAAATCGGATTGGCTTGCCGTCCAGGCCGGGGCCGAGCACAAGATGAAGATCTCGTGCGTAGAACCGATACACGATTCTCCCCGGCACCTTGCTCAAGGTGGCCTTCTCGTTATCTACCACCCAATTTCCGCCGAGCGCCCATTGATTCAGGTCCAATGAAGGCGGGATCACGTAGGTTTGAAGGCGGTCTTGAACCAAGCCGCCAGCCGAGCGGAAGTTTTGCGCACGCGCATACCCGATGTAGGTCTCCGGCGACTGCTCGTGCGCTTCGTCGGCGGCAGCCTGCACACCGACGGCCGCGGAGGACTCGACGCCCGGCGGTGGTAGATTCGTATTGCCTGCCTCAGCGAGCAATCGGCGAACGATCTGCTCCGATTCCTCATAGTTACCTTCGCCGAAGTGGTGGCTGCGTATGTGGCCGGCCGCATCGATGAAATAGTGTGCCGGCCAATATTGATTGTTGAATCCCTGCCAAATCGCATAGTTGTTGTCGAGAGCCACAGGGTAGGTGACCCCTAACTCAGTCACCGCGTGCCTCACATTGGCCGGATCCTTTTCGAAGGCGAACTCCGGTGCGTGTACACCGATCACGACGAGACCATGATCTTTATATTTGGCGTACCACGTCTTCACGTACGGCAGTGCCCGTAGGCAGTTGATGCAGGAATAAGTCCAGAAATCCACCAAGAGAACTTTGCCGCGCAGTTCCTCGGACGAAAGGGGGCGTGAATTGAGCCAGGAAGTGGCGCCGCTGAGCGAGGGCATTTCACCCTCGATCGGCAACCCTGTCGAGGGCTGTGCCGACATCATCACGGCACGACCTCCTGTCATGGAATCGGTCATTGCCATGGAATTCACATTGCCCGGCGTGGCGCCGCCCGGATTGATGGCGTCGATCAGCGACTGCTCCAGCCGGTTCGTTCCGGCGAATGACAAGCGAGTGAGCACGCTGCTATGCCAACCCAATGCGATGGCCGCTACGGCGAGCAATACAGCGACGCCCAGAGCCCTTCGTAGCCACTCGCCCGCGCCGAGCGAATTCTTCAGCGCAACAAATACCCGGCCGCCGGCGAGGATGGCTATGGCCAACGATGTCGCCGCACCCGCCCTATAGGTAAACAACAATGCGGTGGTGTGAGTGCTCGGCCCCGATAGGGCCGCACCTGTAAGCACAAGGCCCAGAATCGGGCCCGCGCAAGGCGCCCATAAGAATCCCGTGGCGACTCCCAGTAGCAGAGAGGGGAGGAATCCGACTTTTGCATCCGCTCCCGTACCCGGTAGCAATCGATTTCCCAGCGCCACCAAGGGGCGAGCTATCCAATCCGCCAGCCGCCGCGACAACAAGGTGGCTGCGAACACCGCCAGCAGGATCATCGCGAGCTGGCGGCCATATTGGTTGACGCGAACCGCCCAGGCACCCCCCACCGCGGCCAAAGTCGCTATGCCGGCGAAAGTTGCCCCCATCCCGATCAAAAGGGGCAATCCGCTCCTCAGGAATTTTTGTTCCGATCGGGCGAACACAAACGGCAATACCGGCAGGATGCATGGGCTCATTATGGTGAGCGCACCGCCCAAAAATACCAGCAGCACTAAAGTCATGATTTCATTTCGTCCGGGTCAACTGTTGCTCAGTCATCCGCGCAGGCGCGACGTTCGCGGTTTTTCGGTCAGCTCGAAATCGTGGGGCATTCCACCAGCTAAGACCGGCGCTCACGGAGTTAAATTTCAACCGATCGCCATATAGCGGATATATGGCGCAAAGGTGCGCCATTTCCAGTGCCAGAAGCGGCGATATGATGCCGTTAGGAGGAACGACCTGGTGATCCCCGTCATTCGCTTCAGAGTCGATTTCGCCGAGAGTTCCTGGGTCGGCACGGGAAAGATCGAGCTGCTCGAGGCGATTCGGCGTCATGGCAGGTTCGAATACTGTCACCGCGACCATATGCAACTCATGGGTTGCATGTGGCGTTCTGCCTTGTTAATATGCATCCCGGAGGTTGCATATGGACACATCGACGGATCGCATTGAAAGAAAGCTCATGCTGAAGGCGCCGCGCGCTCGCGTCTGGCGCGCGCTGTCGAACGCAGAGGAGTTTGGCAGCTGGTTTGGAGTGGACTTCAAGGGGAAAGCCTTCGTCGCCGGCAAGCTCGTGCGAGGACAGATCACCTATCCCGGCTTCGAGCATGTTGTGATGGAGGTGTTGGTAGAACGCGTGATGCCGGAGAGGTTGTTATCCTGGCGTTGGCATCCGGCTGCTATCGACCCCGCCGTCGACTATTCGCAAGAGCCCACAACGCTGGTCGTCTTCGAGCGGAACATGTCAATGACTTTGAGACACAAGGCGTGAAGAGTTTAGCGAGCGGATGATGATTTCTGGGGTTTCGGTTTCCTTTTTCGGTGGATTGATCCATGCGGCGGTGGGGACCGCCGGTGGTTTGGGCGCGAGCCCCTTGAAGCGCTGCGGATGATCGGCAAAAGCCGTCATCAGTGTGGCGCCACGTTGTTCGCTGAGTTGCTCGGCGTAGCCGTGGTGCACGGTGTGCGGGGTCATCAAGCCAATGCCGCTGTGGCGATGGACGGTGTTGTACCAACGGAAGAACACCTGGCAGTGCGCGCGAGCATCTTCGATCGAGCCGAAGCGTGCCGGGAAGTCCGGCCGGTACTTCAGCGTTTTGAACTGCGCTTCGGAGTACGGATTGTCATCCGAGACATGGGGCCGGCTGTGCGTTTTGCTGATATCCAGATCCACGAGCAACGCGGCGACGGGTTTGGAGCGCATGCTACTGCCGCGATCGGCGTGCAAGGTCAGCGTGCCGGGGATAATCTGTTGTTTGTGAGCCGTGTCGGCAATGATCTGCTCGGCGAGCTCGGCCGATTCACGCGCTGCGATCATCCAGCCGACGACGTAGCGGCTGAAGATATCCAGGATCACGTACAGGTGGAAGCAGGTCCATTTCGCCGGTCCCTTGAGCTTGGTTATATCCCACGACCAGACCTCATTGGGCCGGATCGCGAGCAGCTCCGGTTTTGCGTAGGCGGTGTGCACGCGTTGTTTGCGTCTCTCGCCGTCCAGACCTTCGGCGGCCAACAACCTATACATCGTGCGGATTGACCCGTGATAGCGGCCTTCATCGAGCAAAATCGCGTACACCGCGGTCGGCGCCAGGTCAGCGAAGCGCTCGCTGTTGAGCAGCAACAGCAAAGCGCTGCGTTCAGCCACGCTGAAGGCCAGTGGCGGCCGTGGCCGGCGTTTGCGCGGCAACGTACAGCAATCGCGGCGCGCCCACCGTGCGCGCGCCCGATATACCCCAGAGCGGTTGATCGACAACGCCACGCAAGCGGCAGCGATGCCGATCCGAGGCTGAAGATCGGCAAACACGGTCATTTGTCCAGCGCCTCCTGTTCCTCGGCCGTCGGCAAGCCGAGCAAGGTACACAGTTTTTTTTGGGCGTCGATGATCAGGTTCGCCCGCTCGAGCTGGCGCCGTAGTCGCACGATCTCGCGCGTCAATAGCGCATCGCGGTCGCGCTGCGCCACGGCGGGATTGGCCTTCGGTCCGCGCCGCGGCGTCACCAGTGCCGCTCGATCGTGTTTGCGCCAACCCGATAGCATCGAGGAATACACGCGCTCCCGGCGCAGCACGGCGCCGCGCTCCGCAGCCGTTTTGCAGCGATCATACGCTTGCAAAATGCGGCGCTTCTCCGCTGGAGAGATCGTGCGTCGTCGCTTGATGGCGAGAACCTCGGGGTTCGATGCTTCGGAGGAAAACCTCTGCGCTGCTTCTGACCGATTGATGGATGAATTGACGGACTCAGCGGAAGAATCGGAACTTCCATTGAGGGCTGATGAATGTATTGAGTTCATGGGACAGTCTACCTGTATGCTCTTTAGTTAGAGGGTTCCAGGTGTCTCAGGTCACATTGGCACAGTGGGGAGCTAGGCGAAGCCGACGGCGGCACATTGCTCACCGTCGTGGAATCAGGTTTTGACAAGATTCCGCCGGCTCGTCGCGCAACAGTGTTTCGCATGAACACTTCAGGCTGGGACGAACAGATGAAAAGTATTGAAAAGCATGTCGCCGCGACCTAGAGGCTCGAGGAACAAGACGCTGCACAATTGCGCGCCGATTTTCGCGGCGCTGGGCGACGAGATGCGGCTGCGGCTTATCGCCATCCTGTGCGCGGGCGGTGCAATGTCCATCACGCAGCTTACGTCGGGGACGGACATCACGCGGCAAGCGATTACCAAACACCTCGATGTACTTGCAGCCGCGGGCCTGGTGCGCGACGTGAAGGTCGGACGCGAACGGCTGTGGGAGTTCGAACCCACGCAACTGGACGAGGCACGGCGCTCGTTGGAAGTGATCGCCCAACAATGGGACCATGCACTCGCGAAATTGAAGATCGCCGTGGAAAAATGAGCGGCAGCGTTGGCCCGTAGTAAGGGTTCGGTACTAGCTCCCATTCGGCGCTTCAAATAATGGGAAACTCCTATATAATCCGCGCCCACTTCCGATTCGGATTGCCTTGGGACCCGAGCATCGGCCTGAAAATTACGATTGGCGCTGTAACTTGTTGATTTATAAAGCGCCCGTAGCTCAACCGGATAGAGCACCGGCCTTCTAAGCCGGCGGTTGCAGGTTCGATTCCTGCCGGGCGCGCCATCAGTATCGGGAGTACGGCGATGGTGGACGTAGCTCAGCTGGTAGAGCCCCGGATTGTGATTCCGGCCGTCGCGGGTTCGAGTCCCGTCGTCCACCCCACTTCCGATAGTCGGGTGCAAGTCGGGTAGTTTGTTGTTCGAATGATTTATGGGCCGTTAGCTCAGCTGGTAGAGCAGTTGACTCTTAATCAATTGGTCGTAGGTTCGATCCCTACACGGCCCACCAATTTCGCAAGTACCCTCAGTAACTTAGAAGCGCTGACTTTCGGCTGCAAAGTTCAACTGTGCTATTGAAAGTCAGTTGTGCTATTGAACTGCCCATCATGTCGCACACAGTACCGAGCCAGGCCTGCGTTCTAATCACAAAACTGATGCCTGAACTGGACAGCGAGCAATCTCCGCTTACACAAGCTGTGATCCGGCAAGCCTCGGACGTGAAGGCAGTTTTGGATTGCGTCGAGTCAATTCCGGATGAGCTGATCCAGCTATCGCCGGACGAGGCAGCTCTGTTTCGAGCGAATGTTTCGGCTTTGCGGAGCGCATGGGAAGATCGCAGTAAGCCGCCCCATAACAACGTCTTCATCAAGACGTTGAATAAGCACGATCATACGTGGCCGTTCGAAATCAAAAGGCTGCTCGCCAAGTGCTCGGACATGGCGCCGTCCGCGGCGACTACAGGCTTCGAGTTCATCAAGGACATCGATTTGCGCAATGTGTTGCGGACCGACGCCAGCTCTGCCTTTTCCGACTTGTTGAATCACGAGTACAAATCAGCGACAGTGTTGGCGGGGTCTTTAGTTGAAGCGCAGCTGCTGTGGGCACTGGAAGAAACCGACCCCACCACGCTGGCCGCAACGTTGACTGCCAAGTTTCCGCGCCATCCAAAGAAGGCGCTGAATGAGTGGATGCTGGGAGACATGATCGAGGCAGCTCATGTGTGCGGCTACATAACGGACGACACGAAGACTCAAGCCTCGCTGGCTCAGAACTTCCGAAACCTGATCCATCCGGGAAGGCAGGCGAGGCTCAAGCAGAAGTGCGACGTCGGCACTGCATACGCTGCGCTGGCTGCAATGGAGCGGGTTGCCGTGGATCTTAAGAAGAAGTTTCCTTAGCTTTACCGCTGCGGTTTCACGAGCTGAGGCTTTCGGCGGCGCGTCTTCGCAGTGATCTTGCTATCCGCGCGCCCAAGCAGCTGCTGAGCGCGCTCATCGACGTTCCCCGGAGTCGCTTCAACTCACTCAGGTTGTAGAGTGTTACAAATCCGCGCAGCGGCTGGGAGTAGGCAATACATGACGCTGGTGGCCGCATACCGATCGATGGGAAGAATCGTTACTCTTTCCGATACTCGGATCTCCGACAAAGGTTCGCCTCGTTTGGGCAATCGGATTCCGGGTCGATTGAAGTCCATCGTCTTGAACCGATGGCTCACCGTCTCGTACGCTGGCCTCTCCATTCAAGCCATAGACGCGATTCGGAAATTACATGCGATTCGACTGGCCTCGACGGAATCCGCCGTTGAGTACCTACGTAAGTCTTCTTTGACATTGAAAGCGGAAGTTGACTATCTGGTCTGTTCGCATGAGGAGCCGACGCAGCCGCGGCTGATCAAAATATCAAGTGCACAGGTGAGCGAAGGTAGCGATCTCTATTGGATCGGGAACCCAGCATCTGCCAGCGCGCTGCTCAGCATGGAATTGCCGCCAGCACAGGGCGAGTCAGGCGGTGAATATTGGTCCCTCGAAGAACGACGATTCACTCGTCGCTTTGGCGCCTACATGGACCTGGGCACGGATGCGGCGGTGGGAGGAATGGTCGTTCATAGCCTCGCTTCGCCGTTTGGTCATTGCTACCAGACTCACGCGGGCGCCTACTTCGATAATGTAACGATCCCGGACCCGGTTGAGCCCGCAGTAAGGCAGCAAATGAATGGGGCGGGAATGGACGGGCACTTCAAATACCACGTCATCTCTCCTGACGAGCGTGGTCTAGCGATAGTCGGCACCTACTTCGAGCAGGCAAATGTTGGCTTCATCCACGAACCGCTCATCTCGGACGACCCGGAAAAGTTCGAGGCACGAGATCAAAGCGACTTCCAAACCATGGTGAACGCCCGCGCTCAGCTCCGTATTGCCACTCAACTTGGTTGAGACACAGGGCGGCCTGCGCACAGTTTTTCTCAATATTGAGACTGCTATCGCGCCAATTCGATGAGTTTGACTTAAGCTTCTGCGAAGGAGTTAGACCAAATGGAGATTGGAATGGCAGACCCTAATCAGCCACCCACTGCGGCCGCTCAACCAGGAGCAGGGCAGGGAGCCCCCACCGCCGGGTCCGCGCCCATCATGGCCTCATCGCCGACGCCTGATCCGCGCATCGAAGATGAGTATTCCGGCGAAGATGACCGCCGATTCCGGCCGAACGTGACCGGTGATTCCGCCGGGTCGGCGCTGTTACGGTTTTTTACACTTGTCGG
>Ga0210394_10006845_pt1 | contig 12220 bp, 14 predicted proteins | sample IncBWC12MmetaG_FD_160121 | JGI IMG/M metagenome (GOLD analysis project Ga0210394, IMG submission 160121) | Forest soil microbial communities from Barre Woods Harvard Forest LTER site, Petersham, Massachusetts, United States - Inc-BW-C-12-M | ecosystem: Environmental > Terrestrial > Soil >... | reverse complement strand
ACAAAGCCAGCGGCCAGGCTGCCGAGTCCTATACCGATACCGACGGCGGCTTGGAGATAGCTGGTGCGGGTGTCGTCAATGTGCAGGACGTCGTGGCCGTACACCACGATGGTGAATTGCAGCAACGCGGCGAGAAACCACAAATACGTGTTGCCGATTACGGACCAGAAAAGCACAGCATCGGCATAAATTATTTTCAGCTGCGCAAAAAGTTCGCCGACGGGGTCCCAGCGAAATGTTCTGTGCGGGTCTGCGGCGGGCAGGTGAGAGATTCCAAAGCTCGTGAGCAAGCCAAAGCAGGTGAATCCAAAGAGCAGCCATCCGGCGATGGACTCATGGCCTCTATATCGTTCTGCCATGATGCCCGCGGCCATGGTGGCGGAGACGCTGGCCACGAAGGTCCCCAGTTCGATGACGCCGTTTCCCCATGACAGGTGATTTTCGGGAAGCAGCTCAGGCAGCAGACCGTATTTCGAGGGGCCGAACAGAGCCGCTTCCATGCTAATCAGAAAAACGGAAGCGCATTCCATGGGCAAATTGTGGAGATACAAGGCGAGGATGGTGAAAGCCATCACCACGAGTTCGAGCAGTTTTGTGCCGACGGTGACGCTGCGCTTGCTGTAGCGGTCGGCAAAGTATCCGCCCGTCATGGAAAATAAAATAAAGGGAATTGCAAACAGGGCGCCCACGATTAGGATCAAGCGGTCGCGAAACTGACTGGGGAAATTTATGGCCACGATGATGTAAATGACCAGGAACTTGACGGCGTTGTCGTTAAAGGCGGTTTGAAACTGGGTGGCGATCAGGCTCCAAAAGCCAGCTCGCCAGGCGCGTCCGACTTTGGTTTTCGGTTCTTTCGTCATGAGGGCGGTGAGAGAAACCGTGCAGCTCTGTTGATAGCAAATGTGGAAGCCGTGCCAGTCTAACTAGCGCGCTGCTGGCTGGCAAGACGGAACGGAAGTGTGTTAGAGAGTTTGTCCATGACAGATGAATGGCCGAAAGACATGCCCGTAAGGCAAGTGCGAATCGCCCGTCCGACCGACAAACTCGGAGAAGTTCTGCGTTTTTATTCGGAAGGCCTGGGACTGAAGATTGTTGGCTCGTTTAAGGAGCACGAAGGATATACGGGCTACATGCTGGGTCTACCGGGAACCGACCACCATTTGGAATTCACGCAACATGCTGCGGGGAGTCCGTGCCCGGCACCAAGCCGAGACAATTTGCTGGTGTTTTATATTCGCGACAAAGAGTCTATTGGCCAGATTGCTGCTCGGCTTTCCGGGCTCGGCTATCCTGCCGTGGAACCCGAAAATCCCCATTGGAAAGAAAGAGGGATTACGATTGAAGACCCGGACGGCTGGCGCGTGGTACTAACGAATTCCCCGGGTATTTGAACTCTGCAACTATGTGCGGCAATGCCACGCACAGTCCCGGTAGCGGTCATTAACCGTGAATCTGCTGAGCCTGCTTTTTGAGGTACAAGCGATGGAACGCTCTAACGTTTTTGAGCGTGATTGCGTGGTTATTTCTGGTGGCGAGGGCGGCTAGCTATATTCCTGCGTGTCGGGCGGCGGGCGTGGATATGTTGGGCGCGCTGCGTCAGGAATGAGGGGATGGAACTAACAAGTAATGGTGATTCTGCTAAGCGAGGACGCGGAGGGCGGGCTTAACGGGTTCGGGCGGAAACGGCGTTGTCGTGGCGGGCAGAGGCGTTTCGCGCTTGTGATATTTGGTTTCGACGTAATCGTCGAGCAACGTTTGAAAGGCCGCGGAAAGCTCGTCGTAATTTCCTTCCAGCGTGGTGAAATGCTGGCCGTCGATGTAAACGGGACAACGCGGTGACTCGCCTGTGCCGGGCAAGCTGATTCCAATATTGGCTGCTTTCGATTCCCCGGGGCCGTTCACAATGCAGCCCATGATTGCCAGTTTCAATTCCTCGACACCTTCGTAATAGCGCTTCCACTCCGGCATCTTGTCGCGAATATAACGCTGGATGCTTTCCGCCAGCTCCTGGAAGGTCGTGCTGGTGGTACGTCCGCAGCCGGGGCAGGCGGTCACGCTAGGCGCAAAGGTGCGCAGGCCTAGCGATTGCAACAGTTCGCAGGCGGCATAAACTTCCTCGCGGCGATCTCCGCCGGGGCGCGGGGTCAACGAAATACGTACGGTGTCGCCGATTCCTTCGCCCAGCAGGATTCCCATGGACGCGGCGGACCAGACCAAGCCTTTTGCGCCCATTCCGGCTTCGGTGAGGCCGAGGTGCAGAGGCTGATCGGTTTTTTGCGCGAGATCGCGGTAAATTTCGACTAGGTCATGAGGACGCGAAACTTTGCACGAAATAATAATCTGGTCTTTGCGCAACCCGGATTCGAGGGCTAATTCCGTGGACTCGAGCGCGGACAGGACCATGCACTGGTTGATAATTTCTTCGGAAGTTTTGCCCAGGTCGAGGTCGGTGTTTTCCTGCATCTTGCGCATCACGAGTTCTTGATTCAGCGAGCCACCATTCACGCCGATGCGTACAGGCTTGTTGTGATCGCGCGCCACTTTGCAGATGGTGGAAAATTGCTCGTCGCGGCGCTGGCCGTGGCCGACGTTGCCGGGATTGATGCGGTACTTGTCGAGCGCGGCGGCGCAATCAGGATATTTCTTCAGCAGCACGTGGCCGTTGTAATGAAAATCACCGATTATGGGTAGGTCGCAGCCCGCGTCCAGCAAGCGTTTCTTGATCTCGGGGACCGCGGCAGCAGCTTCCGGGATATTTACCGTGATGCGGACGAGTTCGGAGCCAGCCTGCGCTAGTTCAAAGCACTGTTGCGTAGTAGAGGCAATGTCAACGGTGTCCGTGTTGGTCATGGATTGCACGACCACGGGCGCCCCTCCGCCGACCTGAATCTTGCCGACTTTGACCCCTACAGTTTGGTGGCGTTTCTGCGTCATCTCTGTATCTATTGTAGCGAAGTAGCGGGAAGTTGGGTAGCGCGTGGGTCGAGATGCGGTTCTTGGAAAATTAGAGGTTCGAAGCCCCCAAAGACCCGCCAGGGAAGGGCATTAACGTTAAGTGAGCAGACCTTGCCGATTTGCCAGCCTCAAAAACCTAGTATTCGGGACGCCGCGCGGAGACGCCATTTGCTTTGTTGCTGCGCACCGGCGGAATAATCGTTGCCATCTTGCGAATCATGGCCAGGACCAGTTTCTTATCGTCGTCTGAAAGCGTGGTGGAGTATTTCTTGATGTCGGCCAGGAAGCGAATCTCTTCTTCAGACAGTTCTCCCAGCATTTTGCGCGTCTCGCGGTCTTGAGGCGTATCGCTGCCGGGGAAGAAGTCGGCCAGCGAAATCTCCATGGCTTCCGCGATTTTCGCCAGCGTCTCGAGCGAGGGAACGGTGTGGCCGTTTTCCACGCGCGAAAGGTAGCAACGCAGAAGTCCCGTGCGGCGTTCGATATCGCCCTGTGACAGACCTCGATCGCTGCGATACGACTTGATCACTTCACCGATATTCACTTTAGGTTTTTCTTTTGGCATTGTTATCTTTCCTATAACTGGGGCGTATCTTACGAGTTACTCTCCGACTGGTGCAAGACAATTTTCGATGTAGTGTTTCCTGACAGGAACATGCGATTTAGCTGACGGATTGAGGAACCGGGGAAGACTGCAAGGGCGCGCTGGTACGTTTTCCCGCGCGCTTGTTGGCGTAGAGTTCCTGGTCGGCGCGATTGAGAAGTTCCTGGGGAGTCTCGCCGAGCTTGTAGTCGGTCCAGCCCCGCGAGAATTGCAGACATATTTTTTCTTCGTTGCAATAGAACTCGAGGCCTTCGATACGCGCGAGCACGTGCCGAACTTCTTCCGCGCGGCATTCCGGCAGCAAAGCCATAAATTCGTCACCGCCGAGGCGCACGGCAAGATCCGAGCCGCGAATCGCGCGCTGCAAACGATCGGCGAATCCCTTCAGCAAAGTATCACCCGCGGCGTGCCCGTGCTTGTCGTTCACCTGCTTCAAGCCATCCAGATCCATCAATAAGACGGTAAGCGGGCGTCCGTGGCGCTGAGCGCGGCTCATTTCCTGGGCCAAGCGCTGTTCGCCCGAGCGGCGATTGTAGAGGCCGGTCAATTGATCAAGTGCGGCGAGCTTGTAAACCTCCGAGGCCAGGCTTTCGACTTTGGCCAGCGAATTAATCTGGTCGGCTAGCTGATTGCGCAACTTGGAAATCATGTGCTGTTGATAGATGAGATAGACGCTGGATACCAGAACGATTCCCACGAGCGCGCGCACGGCCTGGTTCAGATAGAAAGAATACGTGGTTTGCTCGAGACTTAAGAGAGCCGGGAAGGCAAACGATGCTACGGCAATAGTCAAAAGCAATATTAAAGCGAAGGTGGTAGACCACAGCCACCATTGACGGCGATCCAGGTGGCGAAGATTATCGCGTAAATGTTCGGGCGGGTATTCATTGCCGCCGAAGGCGGGGTGCAGCGTTCGCTCATTAGTTGTAGTCATTATTATTCAGAAAGCGATGCCTCGCGCCGGAAATAATCGCCCTGACCTATTAATTACAGGTTCCGAGCGCGAAATTCTATACGTAAGTTCTGCGCCGTTTCCATCCGGGTAACGCTGGTGGCACTCCCGACAAAGCGTTGTTGCGCCCGCCGACGATATTTTTCAGCGAGCGAACAAGGCAAATCCCTCCTGAGACAAAGAATTTCCCGACGTAAATGTAAGCGCAGTTGCGCGAGACGATATTGGAAATCCTTCCTGCTTCGTATGCTGAGCAAATTTCCGAGCGCGATCTGAATTTCGATTCCCTCGGTTAATTTGGCCGCGTTGTTCAACGCGCACGGCCAGTTCACTCGAGGAGATTTCATGAAAAAGAAGATTGCTTGGTTGTTTCTCGTTGCGGTCGCTTTGTTGACGGTTCCGGTTTCGCCTGCCTCGGCCATAACCCAAACAGGTTGGAGTATCGACGGAACGCAGCCGCCCCAGCCGCCTGTTCCCCTGCCGGGAGGCTAAGAATTTCTAAACTAAACAATTAGCAGGAGGGGAAGTTCCGGCTTCTCCTCCTGAGTTTTTGTGCTAGGATTTAACCAAGCGGGATGACAATTTTCACTCAAATCGTGTGGTTGGGCGGGCTTTTTCTGGAGGGTGTCATCCTGATTCGGTCGATCCAAGGCAAATCGTTTGCAAAATATTCTTTATTCTATGTGTATATCGCGTCGGTATTAGTCACTTCGGCGGCGCTTTGGGTCATATATATCTATATCGCGAAACCTTCCGTGAATGTGGCGGTTTATTGGCCGGCACAATACATCACGCTCGCTTTAGGGTGCGGAGTAATTTTCGAAATATCCCGGCATGTGTTCGCCCATCGTGTGAGCTTGGATCGTTTGGCCCGTTGGACTATGCTGGCGACGTTTGGCCTGATTTTTTTGCTGGTCGCCGTCCATGCGTTCCTATTGCCGAAGTGGAATGTGGCTGCGAACACAGCGGATCTAGAAAGGGATTTGCGAGTAGCGCAAGCCATTGTGCTGATGACGATTATTTTCCTGACGGGATACTACCGCATCGAAATTGGCAAAAATGTCAGGGGAATGATTCTAGGTTTTGGAGTTTATGTGGGCGCTAGCGTTCTTTCCCTCACGGTACGCGTTTTCATCGGCCCTCGATTCAGCACGGCATGGCAAATTATTCAGAGTTCCGCCTACTTTGCGGCTCTTGCGATTTGGGCTGTGGCACTTTGGTCTTTCGAACCAGAACGTCCGTCAAAACCGCCGTCAGATTGCGATGACGAGTCCAGTGCTGGATATCAAGCGCTAGCGGATCAAACGCAGGAAATTCTTGTTTCCATCGGCGACCACCTGGATAAGCCGAGAACTAAATGATTCAGTTAACATTTTCGTTGCTGGTCGGTTTCGCTCTTCTAGTAATCCTCTATTTCTTTGTGCGCGGAGGCAAAGTTTCGGCTGAAGGGAGCGCACAACAGCTGCGGGAAGCGAGGCAAACGCTCGATTCATTGCAGTTTAGCTTATTACCGAACGATCTGGTGCATAGAATTTTTGCAAAAGAAGACCTGGAGTATGTTCGCAGAGCGGCGCCGTCGCAGGTTCAGTCACTCTTTCTTTCAGAACGCAAAGATATCTCGCTAGCCTGGGTGCGCCGGGTTCGCGGAGCAATTTTGGGGCTAATGCGGTTTCATCGAGGGCATGCACGGCTATACGCACAGCTTAATCTTTCAACCGAACTGCTTTTGGCGTTTAATTTCGTCCGTCTTCTGACGGTCTGCCGTCTTCTGGAGATTGCGTTGTATGTTCGCGGACCATACGCGGCTCCCGGAATGGTGCGAACAGTGGCTGTCGCGGCGGGAAAAGTATGCACGATTTCAGAAAAATCTCTGGTGTTTCTGAAGGCGAATCAAATCGATCCACTGAGAAACGATCCATCGCGCCACGGCGCATCGGTATAACGATCCATGGCCTTTTCCACGAACTATACGAATGTGGACCAAGCCGCGGACGATCTACGGCGGCGTTCGCTGGCGCACATGGCGGCTCCATTGGAACGCATGATCTATTTGGGGTCCACGCGCGATTACAATACCGGACTTTATTACCACGATGGCCTGGCGTCTCGCTTTTCCGAGATGGTGGCGTGCCAGGCTCTGGCGAATTGCCATCGCGAAGCGTACCAGCAGGTTTTGCAGTCTTCTATCGAGGATCTGGTTCGGCAGCTGGATTCTTACATTCAATCCACAAATTCCGCGCCCCGTGATTTCATTGCGGCGTGGAAGAACCTGCAACCGTACCGAGTTGCGGTTCCGGCGGAGACCGATCCGCTAGCAGCGGAATTTCTATGCTCCAACTTCAAGATCGCACTATCGATTTGGGAAGCTCATCAGCATGACCGTTCCCGGCAGCCACTAGACGCATCGCCACCGCAGTAACCTGCCCGATAATCTCCGCTTCCGTGGGGTAAGCAAATTGCCTCAGAGCGCATCCCGAAAGGGGATGGGGGATTAGCGTCAAATTGGAGTCGCGCGCTTCACACCAGGAGCATGCGTAGCCTTCGCGGAGCTCCACAAAATAGATCGGCCGATCAAGTTCAGTTCGCCATCCAGAAACCGCCACGCGCTTTCTGTGACTATCAATTTGGACGAATGAGCCTGGGCGCAAAAGCGGATCCATGGTGCGGTCCTGCATGCCGATAAACCCGTACTGGCAGTTGCGCACGTCCAATTTCTGAATCAGAGCAATGGGGACTTCACCCCAGACTTCCACCATGCGCGAAATCAGGCTGGTCGTCTCTACCTGAAAGCCGCGATCGAAGCGAACGGGGAAACGAATGGCGCGATCTCGGGCGGAAATTTCGATGGAAGCTAAGTGCGTGTTGTGAAGGGGCAAAGTGGAGTGATAACGGACAGTGTCTTCCAATTCCACTCCGAAGATGCTGAGAAGATCCACAAACTTAGCACGGTAGATCACGCTTAAGCTGAACAGCTTGTAGATGCTGGGAACCGAATCCTTATTTTCGAGCTGCGTAAGCCAGGCGTTCGAGATCGAGAATTCTTCGTTCTCGCGGTCTTCTGCGATTCGGCGGCTGAGCTCTTCCACTTCGCGAGTGGTAATGCCGAGACGATGCCGCAACTCTCTAAGGCGATCCCCAGGATGGACGAGCAGCGTCATAGCCTGTGCGTGAACTCTAGCTCGTTGAATGTCGATTTGTGATTGGCATTTAGGGCTGTGATATTGAGATTAAAGGTATCCGGGGGGTGAATCAACCTTTTTGATAAACTCGAACGAGTTTTTCGGCGGATTCTAAAAAATACGAATTGAGCTGTCCCTGCTTGCAATGATAAGCAACCTTCCGCTTTCGTCGAACGGGATGTATCCGCGCGGCAACATGAATCGCGACCGGTTCACTTTACGCGTCAACGCGAGTTGCAGCGCTGGCCGGACGCTGGTGACTGTGCCAATCTGGAACTAGCGTAGTACCCATTTTGGAACCAATTTGGGAGTCAACGAGGAGCGAGATTATGGGCGCATTCTCTGGTACCCCATCGAATCCAACCGGCGGAAGCGGACCCTATCCCCACAAGCGCGAGGTCCCGCGTTTCAGCCTCATTGCCACCGTCGTGCTTCGTGAGCCCGACAGTGACACCAAGATTTCCGGACGAATTTCCGAGCTTAGCCGCAAGGGGTGTTACGTGGACACCTTGATTACATTGCCCGAAGGCACGCTCCTCGAAGTCTGGATTTCCCGCGATCAAGGCGTCTTCGAATCAAAGGGCAAGATCGTTTACGTCCAAATGGGGATGGGCATGGGTGTCGCGTTCCTGGAAGTTGCCGCAGACCAATTGAAGATCCTCGATGCTTGGCTAGCTGAGCTTTCCGCCTAACACACCTGCAAGTCGACCTGCTATTTTTCGCGGTTCGCGATTTGGCATTTCGTTTGCTCACCTAAAAATTCGGATTCTTGGCAGCGTACGGTAAGATATATATGCCCAGCCCCGGGGGAGGGATGTTTGAACTTTAGCGCGAACACGCGACAGTTAGGTGACGTTACAGTGGTGGATGTGCGGGGCGGCTTCACAAACCCGGAAGGGGAAGCGGTTCATGAGTTGCTGCTGGATCTATTTCGAGAAGGGCGCACGAAAGTCTTGCTGAACTTTCGTGAAGTTTCTTATCTCGACAGTTCTGGGATCGGGCAACTCGTTCGCAGTCTGTACACCGCCAGAAATAATGGTGCGGAACTGCGGGCCGTGAATCTGAACGCGCGAGCGGCGGAAGTTTTGCGTTTGACCAATCTGCATCGGATATTCACAGACTTTCCTGATGAAGGATCCGCGATCAAAAGCTTCGTCTCTTAGCCTCTAAAATCCGAAATTTCCGAAATGAATTCAGCAGAATCCCGCTGCGCTGTTCATTTGTCTTGGTTCGTGCGGCTGGACCGGGCGCGGCTTCAAAAAAGACCCTGTACGGACGGTCAGTTTCCGATGTGAACAAACCTGAACCTTTTGGGCGTTGCTTAGGTTTCCGAATCGCGCCTACAGTAGTGATTCAGGATTGATTCCGCTCATCGCTGAGTGTGGACAAGGAGACATTCTATGTGGACAAAGCAGCCGCAAGCCGAAGTTCCCAGCTATTCCCCGTCACCGGTGCCGCCTTCTCAGGTGACGGCCGCTCCATCCCAGAGCACGAACTATGCGGCCCGGCCGAGCGCGCCGAGCGCACGGAGCGTGGCCTGCCTGGGCGAGACGATCGAGGTTAAGGGCAAAATTTCAGGCGAAGAGGATTTACAGGTTGACGGCAAGGTCGAAGGGCCGATCTCGCTGCAAGGCCAGCGCTTGACTGTGGGTCGTACCGGCAAACTCAATTCCGAAGTTATCGCGCGCGAAGTTGTGGTGTACGGCAACGTTCACGGCAATGTGCGAGCGAGCGACCGCGTGGAAATCAAGAAAGACGGATCGGTGACCGGCGACGTGATCACCGCGCGTATCAGCATCGAAGACGGCGCGTTCTTCAAGGGACGCATCGAGATCGAGCGCGGAAAACAAAACTCAACGACCTCGGAACGCGAGAGCGAGTTGGTTTCAGCGGGCGCGGCAGCAGACTAGGTTAGCTTTAACCCAGTCAATAATTTTTAAGTGTTTCGACAAGCCCGCGCGAGGAACGGCTATTCATTCTCGCGCGGGCTTTTGTATTGGTCGGGAAGGTCATCTTCGGGAACTTCGCGGGTCCTGATCTCGCCCTGATCGGCGTCCGGAGCGTTTTCCACTCCGCTCACATATTCGGCCTCGAGGGCCTGGCCTTCCTCTAGCAACTCTTCCACGCTCTCGGTATCGACGTCTTCATCGCGCGGCAGCCCTTGGATGTCCCCCGATTGCCCACCGGCCGCTGGACCCAAGCCACGCCGGCCTTGGGTTAGCATGCCGGAGTTCACCTCGCTGGTCATGCCCGCGGGGCCTGGAATGTTTCGACGAACAGAACTTTCCGAGCGAACGGATTTCTGTTTGCGGCTCGATTTCTTGGCTGCCGGTTTCTTTTTCAATACCTTCTTCTTCGAATTCTTGGAGCTCGGCTTCTTGGAAGCGGGCTTCTTGCGGCCTTTCTTTTTCGTGGGCATAAGAAGAAAAGTCTATCACCACCAAATCCAGCGAACAATGCGAGACTAGAACGAGAAGGGTGAGCCAAAGATGCCGAGAGTCTTGCGGCGGTGCTCAGCATCTAACAGGGAGCTCCGTAACTTTCATATTCTATGGCTAACGAAAAAACGCCCATCGCTGGAAGCAAGGTTGCGAAGAAGTTCGATTGGAAACTGCTGCCCGACGTGCTGGCACTGCTGAAACCACGGCGGGGAGTTATCGCGATAGGCTTCGTGCTGATGATCATCAACCGGTCGTCGGGACTGATCTTGCCAGCCTCCACGAAATACCTGGTGGACGATGTAATAAACAAAAGGCAAACCAATCTTTTGTTGCCGATCGTTGTTACCGTCGTTGCTGCGACGATTATTCAGGCTATTACGTCTTACTCGCTCACCCAGCTTCTTTCCAAATCATCGCAGCGAATGATCACCGAGCTTCGCATCAAAGTTCAAGCGCATGTGGGGCGTCTGCCCGTCTCGTTTTACGACGCGAACAAGACGGGCGTATTGGTTTCGCGCATCATGAGCGACGTGGAAGGCGTGCGGAACTTGATCGGCACCGGGCTAATCGAGTTTGCTGGCGGAATCTTGACCGCAGTATTCGCATTAATCGTGTTGCTGCGAATCAGCGTAAGCATGACCGCCGTGGCGTTTGCCGTTTTATTGATATTTGCTTTGGGACTGAATCGCGCGTTCAAGACAATTCGGCCGATTTTTCGCGCGCGCCCAAAAATTAATGCGGAAGTTACGGGTAGGTTGACGGAATCGTTGGGCGGCGTTCGCGTGGTGAAGGGGTATCACGCAGAAGCGCGTGAAGAAAAAGTGTTCGCGGCGGGCGTGCAAAGACTGTTGGATAACGTATTAAAAACGCTCACGGCTACATCCCTGATGGGCCTGGGCGCCACAAGCCTGATGGGCATGGTTAGTGCTTCGATTATGTTTCTCGGCGCGCGGCATATTCTGGCCGGGACCATGACGCTTGGCGTTTTCTTGGAATACACAATTTTCCTGGGATTGCTGGTTGCGCCAGTGTTTCAAATTGTGGGAATCGGGCCGCAAATCACCGAGGCGTTGGCCGGGCTGGAGCGGACGCGCGAAGTTCTGAACGAAAATCTTGAGGACGAAAGTCCGAATCGGACAGACCGGCTCGACCGCATTACGGGGCGCGTAGCGTTTGAAAATGTGAGCTTCTCGTATGACTCGGGAAAACCAGTGCTGCATGAGATCAGTTTCGAGTCGGAGCCTGGAACGGTGACCGCGCTTGTAGGCCCCTCCGGCGCGGGAAAATCAACGATTATTGGCTTGATCGCTGCGTTTTACACGCCGACAAGCGGGCGCGTCCTGGTGGATGGACATGATTTATCGCGCGTGCGTCTGGATTCCTATCGCTCGCAACTGGGAGTTGTGTTGCAGGAAACCTTTCTGTTCGATGGCACCATTCGCGAAAATGTGGCGTTCTCGCGCCCAGAATCCAGCGAAGAGGAAATTATGGCGGCGTGCCGCATCGCACGCGTGGATGAATTTGCGGACGCGTTTGAGAAAAAATACGACACCATCGTCGGCGAACGCGGCGTGAAACTTTCAGGTGGCCAGCGGCAACGTGTTTCTATCGCGCGCGCAATCCTGGCGGATCCTCGCATCTTGATTCTCGACGAGGCTACCTCCAGCTTGGATTCCGAATCCGAGGCGTTCATTCAAGAAGGGCTGCGCTACCTGATGCGCGGACGAACCACGTTTGTGATCGCGCATCGTCTCTCCACCGTGCGCCGCAGCGATCAGATACTGGTAATCGAAGCGGGCCGGATCATCGAACGCGGTACGCACGCTTCGCTCTACGCCGCGGGCGGGCGCTATTACGATCTCTACACCAAGCAGCACGGCGTGGAATCCAATTTGTTTCTCGCGCCGGGAGAAGGCGGTTCGGATTCGAAGGATGAGCGAGACTCGGAGACCCAACCCCCATCGAGCGCCAGCGATTCCGCTCTACCCGAAGCCATTCGCTTAATACGCGGCCAGAACTAGTGTTTGTTTTCGGAAGAACCAATAAAAAGACTTGCCTTTATTTTTATTTCCAACCAGCCGGCGGG
>Ga0210394_10006844_pt1 | contig 12220 bp, 9 predicted proteins | sample IncBWC12MmetaG_FD_160121 | JGI IMG/M metagenome (GOLD analysis project Ga0210394, IMG submission 160121) | Forest soil microbial communities from Barre Woods Harvard Forest LTER site, Petersham, Massachusetts, United States - Inc-BW-C-12-M | ecosystem: Environmental > Terrestrial > Soil >... | reverse complement strand
AGCGCGGATTATCGGGGTACCGCGGGTGATCGTATCGGGCCGCAATGTCTCGCCGCCGAATTTTGCCTATCACCGGCCGTACATGGCCAATGCCTATCGCGAAGTCGCGAGCATCCCCGAAATCGTCATGCTGAACAACAGCGCCGCCGGCGCGGCCGATTACGCGCTATGGCTCGGCCTTCCGGGTAACCGCATCCGGGTATTGCGCAACGGCATCGACCCTGGAGCCTTCACCCCGCCCGCACCAGGGACAAAGGAGCGGCTGCGGGCGGCGCTCGGGATACCCAAAACCGCGCCGGTGATCGGCTCTGTCTTCCGCTTGTACGACGAAAAGCGGCCGTTGCTGTGGGTCGAGACCGCCGCCCTCGTCGCACGGGCGCGGCCGGATTGCCATTTCGTCATCGTTGGTGCCGGGCCGCTGCGCGGCGCGGTCCTGAAACGCGCGCACCGGGGCGGGTTTGCCGAACGGCTGCATTGCCCCGGCGCCAGCGCTGAGGCGTCCGGGTATTTGTCGATGTTCGACGTCTTCCTGCTGACCTCGCGCGCCGAAGGCACCCCCAATGTGGTGCTGGAGGCAAGTCTGGCCGGCGTTCCGGTCGTCGCCACTGCGGCCGGCGGGACGGCCGAGACAATCGACGACGGGGTCACCGGCCTTCTGGTGCGTGACGCCAGCGCCGCGACGCTCGCGGCCCGGCTCTTGGAGGTCCTTGGCGATGCGGCGTGGCGGGAATCCGTCGCGCAAACGGGACCGGCTTTTGTCAACCGGTGCTTTGGCCTTGAGCGCATGGTAGAGGAAACGCTCGCCGTTTATGGCCCATGAGCCGAGCGCGCTTGGCGGCGGAGATCGGCGGCTGATGTTTTCGATGGCGCAACTGAATGCCCTACGCGGGGCCGAAATCGAGCGCGTCGTTGCATGGTTCGCGCCCGGTGCGCGCGTCTTGGAACTGGGAGCCGGCACCGGTCAGCAGTCGTGGGAGCTTGCCGCCCGCGGGTTTGTCGTTGAGGCGGTCGAGTTGCCGGATTCGAACTATGCCGGTGACCGCCTGTTTGCGATTACCGAATACGATGGCCGGCACATTCCGTTTCCCGACCGATCGTTCGACATCGTCTATTCGTCCAACGTGCTTGAGCACGTGCCCGACCTCGGGCAGATGCACCAGGAGATCCGCCGCGTCTTGCGCTCGGACGGACGCGCGGTGCACGTGCTGCCGACGCATGCCTGGCGCTTTTGGACGACGCTCTCGGCGTTCCCGACCGGCGTTCAGTGCGCCGCCGCTCTCAGCTCGCAATTGCGCCCGCGCTGGCCGCCGTCGCTATCGCAGGCGCGGCGGTTATCTGGAGCCGGCCTCCAGGCCGGGCGCCATCTCGCCTCCGCCTTCCGCCAGCGCCGGCACGGCGAGCGTGGCAATCTCCTGACCGAGACCTGGCTGTTTCTCCCGGAGTGGTGGCGCCGCAACTTCCGGCGGAACGGCTTTGAGATCCTGCGGGACGAGCCGATGGGCTTGTTCTACACCGGCAACATGATGTTCGGGGCGCGCTGGTCGTTGGCAAGGCGCGCCCGTCTTGCGCGGGTTCTCGGCAGCGCGTGTCACATTTTCGAATTACGGGCTATCGGGGACTGAGACGATCTGATGTGCGGCATCGCCGGTTTCGTCTCCCCCGGGCTCGGCCTCGACAGCCCCGCGCTGAACGCGATGGCGGGCGCGATGGCGGCCGAGATCGTGCATCGCGGGCCAGATCATCAAGCCACCTTTGCCGATGCCGAGCGCGGCCTCGGTTTCGGCTTTCGCCGGCTGTCGATCATCGACCTCTCGCCCGCCGGCGATCAGCCGATGGTGTCGGCGAGTGGCCGCCACGTCATCATCTACAATGGCGAGATCTACAACACAGAGGAGTTGCGCGCCTCCCTGGACGACGCCGGTATTGCGTTCCGCGGCCATTCCGACACCGAGGTGCTGCTCGAATCGATCGAAGCCCGCGGCATCGACGACGCGTTGGCGCGGGCGGTCGGCATGTATGCCTTTGCCGTCTACGATCGGGTCACCGGCCGGCTCGATCTGGCGCGCGACCGGCCCGGCAAGAAGCCGCTCTACGTTGGCCGGTTCGGCGGCTCGACGCTGTTCGCCTCCGAATTGCGCAGCCTGCGCCGCCACCCCGATTTCCGGGCCGAGATCGACCCGCGCGCGCTCGCCGCCTATACGCGGTTCGGGTATGTGCCGAACCCGCTCTCGATCTATCGCAACGTGACCCAGTTGCCGCCCGGCGGGCACGGCATGCTGACGCGCTCGGGAGAGTGGTCGGTCGAGCGGTTCTGGCGGATCGAGGAGGTGGCCGCGCGGCGGCGCGACGAGGCCCCGATCCTCGACGAAGCTGAGGCGATCGACCAGTTGGAAGCGCTGCTGCGCGATGCGGTCGGGCGCCGGATGGTAGCCGATGTGCCGCTCGGCGCGTTTCTCTCCGGCGGGATCGATTCATCGCTCGTCGTCGCGTTGATGCAGGCGCAGTCCAACCGTCCGGTGCGCACGTTCTCGATCGGCTTCGACGTCTCCGGGTTCGACGAGGCGCCCTATGCGCGCGCGGTCGCGCGGCATCTCGGTACCGACCACGAAGAGCTTTACGTGACTGCCGAGGACGGGCTCAATTTAATCCCGCGCATCCCCGACATCTACGATGAGCCATTCGCCGATTCGTCGCAGATCCCGACCTATCTCGTCGCCCATATGGCTCGGGTCCATGTCACGGTGGCGCTTTCCGGCGACGGCGGGGACGAGAGTTTCGCCGGCTATTCCCGGTACGGTTACCTCGACGCGCTGAGTGGGGTGAGGACCGGCCCGAGGATGATGCTGGCGCCGCTGGCGCGGACCGCCGGGCGCGCGCTGAGGGCGCCGGCGTCGGCACCCTTTTATCGGTGCCTGCCGCCGGTGTTCCGCGCGCGCGCCGATCGCTGGCTGGACCGGCTCGGCGCCTCCCCGGCGATCGAGAACCTCTATCGCGGCCTGGTGCAGCAGGGCGTCGCGCCGCAGACGATCCTGTGCGACCCCAAGGAAGAGCCTGCCGCCTGGTGGACCGGGGCCCTCGCCGATCGCTACAAAGAGCCGGTGCAGCGCGCGCAGATGCTTGATCTCTTGACCTATCTGCCCGACGACATCCTGGTGAAGGTGGATCGCGCCAGCATGGCCGTCAGTCTGGAGGTGCGGGCGCCGCTCCTCGATCACCGGGTGATGGAATTTGCCTGGCGTCTGCCGATGGCGATGAAGATCCGCGGCGCTGAGACCAAATGGGCATTGCGCCAGGTGCTCTACCGCAGCGTCCCGCGCGAACTGATCGACCGGCCGAAGACCGGGTTCGGCGTGCCGATCGATTCCTGGCTGCGCGGCCCGCTGCGCGAGTGGGCGGAAGACCTGCTGGCGGCGGAGCGTCTCGCCGCCGACGGCCTCTTCGACCCGCAGGCGGTGCGCCACTTGTGGGGTCGCCACCTGGCCGGCGAAGAGTGGCAATACCCGATCTGGACGATCCTCCAGTTCCAGGCCTGGAAGCGCCGCTGGCTCCCTTGATCCCCGCGGCTACGGCTTCTTGGCCGCGACAATGAGAAAGGGCGGGCGGTGGCGCTCGTCGACCCAGCTGGGGTGCGCCCTGATCTGCGCCTCGCTCGGGCCCCACTCCTCGATGTGCGATAGCGCAAACCCGGCCCGCAGCAGCAGGTTTATCGTGGTCGCGATCGTCCGGTGATGCCTGATGACGCCCGGGATCATCCAGTTGGTCGTACGCGGCCCTTCCTCAAGGTAATTGTTGAGCGGCCAGATCTTCCGCCCGGCGGCGTCGAGCGTCCATTCATGCTCGGCCGGCGCGCTGAAAATCGGGTGCTCGGTCGAGAACACCAGGTTTCCGCCCGGGACCAGCGACCCAAAAACCTGCGCCATCAGCCCGCTCGGGTCCTCGACGTAGTGCAGCGCCAGCGAACTGTATGCGAGATCGAAGGTGTTGCCGGGCAAGACGAGGCTTTCCATCTCCGCCCGCCGGTAGGTGATCGCCGCGTCCTTTGTGCCGGCTGGGGTGTCGGCGCGGGCCCGCGCCAGCATCTTCTCGGAGACATCGATGCCGAGCACCTCGGCCGCGCCCGCCTCGCGCGCCCACCGGCAGAACCAGCCGTAGCCGCAACCGAGATCGAGCACCTTCGCCCCGTGCAGATCGGGCAATAACGCCCGCAGAGACGGCCATTCCGGCGCCCCTTCCAGCCCCTCGACGGATCGCGGCAGCCGGGCGTAGCCGGCGAAGAACTCGTCATTGTCGTAGATGTTCTGCGCCATCATGCCGCCGTGGCATAGGTGGCCCGGCCGATCGCCAGGAGCTGCCCGGCCTCATTCGCTACATCGACATCGACAATCCCGACGAGCCTGCCGTTGCGCTGCACCGTGGCGGTGACAACGAGCGCGGTATCGATCGCCGGCCGCAGGTAATCGACGCGGAAATTGACCGTCGGCAAGGGCCGCCCGAGCAGCATGACGAGCGCGTAATCGCCGACCGTGTCGATGATCGCGGCGATCGGCCCGCCATGCCACTGGCCGGTGCCGCGGCCGCGCTCGAACTCGGGCCGCATCTCGGCCTGCATCACCACCTGCTCTTTCTCGGGGTCGGCGCTCAGCACGGTCAACCTCAGAAAGTCGATGAAGGCGGAGTGGCTGAGACGCCGCTGCAGCTCCTCTTTGCTCAGCGGCACGCTATTCATGGCCTGATCACCAGCTTGCCGAAGACCCGCCGCTCTTCGAGGCGGGCCAGGGCTTCCGGCGCGCGCTCCAGCGGAAAAGTTTCGTCGATGACGGAATTCAACCGGCCCGCCCGGACCATCTCCAAGAGCGCCGCGATATCCTCGCGCGCCCAGCCGTTCGAGCCGATGATCTTCAGTTCGAACGTCCAGATATAGCGGATGTCCTCGGGTGGGTCGTAGCCGGCGGTCGCGCCGCAGGTCAGGAGGCGCCCGCCGACCCGCAGCACGCGCAGGCTCTTTGTCCAGGTGTCGCCGCCGGTGTAGTTGACCACGACATCGACGCCCTTGTCGCTGCTGGCGCCGCGCCGCGCCGGCTTGCCGCAGAGCGCCCAGATTTCGGCCACGAAATCTTTTTCGGCATAGTTGATCGTGTGGTCGGCGCCCAAGCCGCGTAGCCGCGCCGCCTTCTCGTTGGACCCGGTGGCGGCGATGACGGTGGCGCCGGCCGATTTGGCGAGCTGCACAGCGCACACCCCAACCCCGCCCGAGGCGCCGAGGATCAGCACTGTTTCGCCGGCCGCGATTTGGCCGTTGGTGTGCATCATGCGCCGTGCGGTGCCGTAGGCGCAGGGGAGGGCGGCGGCCTCTTCGAAGCTGACGCCGTCGGGGATGCGCACGACCTGGTGCGCGCGCAGCCGGCAATATTCGGCCAGCCCGCCATGCACGGTCTCCCCGGTGAGGCCGCCCTCGACCCGGTTGATCGGGTCGCCGACAACCCGCTCGCCGAGTTGCCAGCCAGTGACGCCGGGGCCGATCGCGGCGATCTCGCCGGCGACGTCGAGCCCCATGATCGCCGGCATCCTGATCCGGATCCCCGGCATCCCGCGCCTCGTAAAGACATCGTGATAATTGAGCGCGGTCGCGCGCACCCGCAGCACGACATCGCCCTCGCCCGGCACCGGATCGGGGAACCCGGTCTCCAGCCGCAGCCCGTCGCCGCCATGCTCGCGCAACACCAGGGCTTTCATCGAATCATCCCGCAAGCAGGCTGGCTGCAATACCGTCCCGCGTCCTTCGAGACGCGCCCTCTGGGCGCTCCTCAGGATGAGGAAAATTTGTATGTGGCATTAAAGGCTTACCTCATCCTGAGGAGGTGGTGAAGCGGCCGTCTCGAAGGACGCAACACGCTGCTCCAATCGATGGAACGCCACGGTTATTCCCCATCCGACCCTGATGGATCCGACAACAATCGGGCGGCGCGCTCGGTCAGCGCGCGGCGATCGATCTTGTTGGTGCCCGCGAGCGGCATCTCGGCGAGAAACCACACCCGGCGCGGATGCAGGTAGGGTGCGGCGTTCTTGAGGGCGAATTCTCTCACCTGATCCTCGCTCGGAGCCGCACCCGGGCGCGGCACGACAAAAGCGACCGGCTTTTGATATTTCAATTCGTCGTCGACCGGCACGACCACCGCCTGGTGAATGTCGGGATGGCGCTCCAACAGTTTCTCAACTTCGCCGGGATAGACGTTTTCGCCACCGCTGACGAACATGTCGTCGGCGCGTCCGAGGACGTAATAGAACCCGTGCGTGTCTCGGCGGAAGACGTCGCCGGTGATGTAGAACCCGTCTTCGGTCATCGTCCGGGCGCTCGCCTCGGGCAAATTGTGGTAGCCGTTCATCAAGGCCGGGCAGCGCATCTCCAAGACGCCCTCCTCGGCGTCAGGATCGTCGCCCGCGACCAGCCGCAGCTCGACCTGCGGATGGGCGGTGCCGACCGACAGATCGGGGGTCGGCCTTCCGTGGGGATGCGCCGCAAAGACGATCGGCCCGGCCTCGGTCGTGCCATAGGCATTGCCGACAATGGCGCCTGGAAAGCTGCGGCGCACCGCGTCCATCAACCCGGGCGATACCGGCGCCGAGCCCATCCGCACCTGGGCGACCGACGAGAGGTCGCTCTGCGCCAGCGCCTCCTTTTCGCGCAGCACCATCGCGATCATCGTCGGCACCGAGGTCAGCACCGTCGCGCGGTGGGCGCTCGCCGCCCTGATGTAATCAGCCGCGGTGAAGCCAGGGAGGAGGATGATCGTGTCGTGCTGAGCCAGGGCCGCCTGCGACACGGCGAGCGCGTTCATGTGATAGAGCGGTGCCGCGACCAGCGGGCGATCGGGCGAAAGCTCGCCGGCGCGGCGGCGCATCTCGATGACCCAGAGATGGCTCCGGTGCGACAAGACGACCCCTTTCGGGCGTCCGCTCGATCCCGAGGTGTAGAGGAACATCGCCGGATCGGCCGGATCGGGCTCGACCGCGCGGTAACTTCCCGGGTCGATGAGGTCCGCGAAATCGCGGCCGAACTCGAAGACAGGCAGATCGGCCGGGCACAGCGCCCGGCGCGGCTGGTCGCACAGGACGAGTTGTGCGTCGCAGTCGCGCAGGATCGCCTCGACCGCGGCGGAAGGCAGCTTCCAGTTGACCGGCACGGCGACGAGCCCGGCCCGCATGATGCCGAGAACGCTGGCGAGAAACTCGGCCCGGTTGGCCGAGAGGATCGCGACCCGCTCGCCCGCCCGCAGCCCTCGCGCCCCGCGGCCTTGCGCCACCAGGCCGCGCGCCACCGCGTCGCAAAGCGCGTCGAACTCGCGATAGCTGTAATGCCTGGGCGCCGGGTCCCCGCCCAAATCGATGATCGCCGTCGCATCGGGATCGCCCGCTCGATCGATCGCGTCGCCGAGGTTGGTGAAACGGGCGGGCGTCGAATCGCCGGCCATGGCCTAGGCCGAGAATGCGATCGTTGTATTGAACGCGGCGCCGGCCGGCACCAAAACCCGGCGCGGCTCGATGCGCACGCCCGGCACCGATCGCAGCCGCTCGGCAGTAGCGGCGAGCGAGGACACCTTGAGTTCGAGCGCCGCCAGATATTCGACGCGTCCCGCCGCATCTGCCGCCGTGTCGCCGAACTCCTCGGCGATGGTGCGCGGCGTCGTCAGCTCGACCTGCGCCGCGCCGGCAGAGACCACGCACCCTCCCCCCTGTTCCGCCACCGCTTCGGCGCCGAACAGGGCGCCAAACAAAGACCCGCTCCGCCGCGGATCGCCGGTCGCCACGATCACCCGGGAAATCGCGCGTGCCCCGTTGGGATGCGACTGCCATTCCGGCCGCCACACCAATTGGGGCGTCCGGTGCTCGCAGAAATAGACCCGGCCCATCGCGATCCTCTTGGGGTCGAGCCGGGTCGTGCGGAACCGCGCGTCCTGCCGAACGCCGCCGAGTTCGACCGGGCGCGAAAACGCCTGCACCGGCAGGATCGGCAAGCCGGCGGCCAGCGCATGGGCGTGGACCACATCGGCGTCCGCCGTATTGAATACCAGCCCGTTGAGCCCGACCGGGAAGGGCGCCAGTTCCGGCCGGCTGGCGCCGCCCTCGCCAAAGCCGAGCAATTCCAGGTAATCCGTCCTGAACATCGCGAGGTGGTTCATCGAGCCGAGCGTGTGATGGCCGCGCGGCGTCAGCTCAAAACCGAGCCCGGCGAAGGTGCGCGCCGCCTCGTCCATGCGGTCGCGGACATCGATGACGAGGTGATCGAGCACGGGCGAGGGCAAAGGCACGGCCGCCTTCCAGCGTTGCGTTGCGCGGCGCCACCGTAAAACGCCCGTCCCGGCGCCGCAACCGGAGGCGTGGATGTTCGGCGCGCGCCTCGGGCGAACGGGCGCGACGTCCGCGCGGCCGGTCGCGAGGGCGAGCTGATTACCGGGCGGGTCGATAGGTCTTGGCGACGGCCTCGGCTTTCTTGAGCGCCGCCACGGCTTCCGCCCCGCTCATCAGTACAGTCGTCTTGCCGGACTTGAGGGCGCCGCCCGCGGCGATGGCCAGCGCGATTGCCGACATGCTTTCGTTGTTTGGCACATCGGCGATGATGACGAGGTCATATTCGCCAAAGGAATACCAACCGCCAATAAGCTTGCCGCCGACCGCCTCGCATGCCGCGCGGCCCACGGCTTCGACCCTGTTCTGCGGGTTCTTGAGCTGGGCGGCCCAGGATTCCGCGGTATAGGCTGCCTGGTACATGTAGAGCGGCATGGTCGACCTCCCGTGCTGGGGTTAATTGGTCTAAGCCTCATTCCGTGATGCCCGCACACCCACGGCAGCGCCAGTCTACCCCGGCATCCGCAGCAAGCCCACCATCACGAGGCGAAGGAACCATTTACACCGGCGTGCCGCTTTGCACAAAAACCACAAAAGCCCCGGCGTGTCGCGATCTCCGTGCCTCACGGTCTCATTGTGGATCTTCTCACTTTGCCGCTTCGCACGGTCTAGGAGACCTGCTTCTGCCCGGTCTCCGAGGCGCGCACGATCGCATCGATCAGGCGATGCCGGGTGACGGCCGCGGCGAAGCCCGGGCTAGCCGGCCGGCCGTCCCGGATGCGCTCGGCGAGCTTGGCGTAGAGCTGGGCGACATTGTAGGGCGAGCCCGCGGGCACCCCCTCCGGGACCCAGCGGTAGCGCGCGGGTACCGGCAGGTCGGCGAGCGCCTTCGCCGCGCCTTGGGCGCCCTGCACTCTGAGTTCCTGCCGCTGCATCGAGGCGCGCTCGGTGGCGCTGAGCGCGAGGTCGCCCTTGTCGCCGTGGATTTCGAACAGGAACTCGGTCCCGCGCGCCATGCCGCCGCGAATCTGGAACGCCACGGCCGCGCCGTCCCCGACAATACCGCTGACCACAAGTTGATCGGGCGAGGTCTTCGCGATCAGTCCGCCGGTATCCTCGGAGTGGATGCGGTCGCGCTGACTGACGACGAACGCGGCGACCTCGCGGAATTCGCCCAGGCAATGGCACAGCGCATCTATCTGATGGCCGCCGGTGATCGTCATCAAATTGGCGCCGTTGGCGCGGTCGGCCTGGTAGGCGCGATCGATCGTGGTGCCCCAGTTCGGGGCAACGCCGATCATCGTCGCGCTCAGCACCCGGCCGACATAGCCCTCGGCGATTAGATCCCGGGCGTAATTGATCGCCGGCGACATCTGGCCCTGCAACCCGACGGCATGGCGAACCCCCGCGCGTTCCGCTGCCTCGAAGAGCCGTACCGCCTCTTCGGTATCGCGCCCGAGCGGCCATTCGCAATAGACGTGCTTGCCCCCCTCGATCGCGGCCATCACCGGGCGGTAGTGATCGGGCACCTTCACGCTGACCGTGACCAGATCGACATCGGGGTGTTGCGCGAGCTTTTCAGGATCGGAAAACGCCAGGGGAACCCCGTAATGCCGAGCTGCCGCCTCGGCGGATTGCTGGCGTGTCGTGCACACCGCGGCGATCTCGAACTGCGGCAGCGCGCGCAACGCCGGGATATGGGCAATCGAGGCAAACCCCCGGTTCGCGCTGGCTCCTACGATCCCGACGCGGATTTTGCCGCTCATCGCCATGAAATCCTCCCGTGATGTTGCGCTTTGCCAACGCCGGATGCGCCGTTCGCGCTTAATCCCGCGTGGGAAGGCCTTAGCACAATTTAAAGGATCTTCATGCATACCCCCGTAATTACCCACCCGCCTGGCGCGATCATTGGTGATCCGGCGACAGGTCCGGCGATTTCGCGGCTGGCAAAGGGGTGAGCACGCTAGGAGAAGCCGATGGTCGGGCGATCGACAAATCGCGGGTCGAACGTATCAAAGGATAACGGCGGTATTCGGTCTCTGATCCAGCGCTGGATGCAGCTCGGCTTGACCGGCCGGATGTTTCTGCTCGTGATCGTTGCGGTGCTGCCGGCGCTCGCGATTCAGGCGGTCAACGAATACACGTTGCGTCGCGCAGGCGAAGAGGACATCCGCCAGCGCGTCATCCAGATCACCAAGCAGTTCGGCGAAGAAATGAAGGAAGTGCGCGAGGGAGCCTCGCAACTTCTGATAGCTCTCGGCGAATTTGACGAGATCCAGGATCACAACGTGGCGGCATGCCAGCCGATATTGACCAACCTGAAAGCCCGCTTTCCGGCGTACTCCCAGCTCGGCGCGGCGGACCTAAACGGAAAGGTGTTCTGTTCGGGCGGTGCGGGGGGCGCGACCTCGGTCGCGGACACGGAGTTCTTCAAGCGCGCGATGGAGAAAAGTGGGCTCGCGGTCGGCAACTACTACGTCGATCCGGTCAGCGGCGAGAAGATGATTCATTTTGCCCACCAATTCCTCGACACCAATGGCAAGCTTGCCGGGGTCGTCTTCGCCGGGCTCGATTTGAACTGGCTGGCCGAGCATCTGAAGGAACGTGGACTGACGCCATCGCAGTCGATCCTGATTGCCGACCGTCTGGGAAACATCATCGCGCGGCTGCCGGATGGCGAGAAGCTCATCGGCAAGAACATGAGGAAATCTCATGAAGAGATCATGGACGGCGACCGAGCCGGATGGGAGGAGGCCGCTGGCGTCGACGGCGTGCCGCGAATTTTTGGCTACGTGCCTGCGCAGATCTCGCCAAAGGATTTCTTTCTCAGCGCCGGCCAGGCTAAGGCCGAAGCGTTCGAGCCCATCGGTGTCGCCACCAGACGCGGCATCGTCTTGATCCTTGTCGGTTTCGTCGCGGCGATGTATCTGGCCTGGTTCGGCGGCCGCAGGTTCATCAAGCGGCCGATCGCCGAGCTGCTGGAGGGCACCACCGAATGGAGCAACGGCAATTACGAGGCCCGCGTCGAGGTCGGTGATCCCAAATCCGAGATCGGCCGTCTCGGGCTGGCGTTCAACGACATGGCCGACGCGCTCGCGGTCCGTTATGCGGCACAACAGCGCGCCGAGGAGGAATTGCGCCATCTGAACGCGACGCTCGAATCGCGGATCGGCCGGCGGACCCTCGAATTGCAGGAAGCCAACCGGGCCAAGTCACAGTTCCTCGCCAAGATGAGCCACGAGATCCGCACGCCGGTGAACGGCGTCCTCGGCATGCTGGAGCTGGTGCGTCAAACAAGGCTCGACCCGAAACAGCAGCGCTACATCGCCACCGCGCACCGCTCGGCCGGAATATTGCTCGGGATCATCAGCGAGATCCTCGATATCTCGAAGATCGAAGCCGGCAAGATCGAGCTCGAGCAAGCCGCGTTCGATCTGCGCGATGTCGTCGAAGAGGTCACCGAAACCTTTGCCGAATTAGCCTATGGCAAGGGGCTGGAGCTGGGCTGCTCGATCCCGACAGATCTGCCGACCGCACTGATCGGCGACACCGGGCGCCTGCGCCAGATCTTGACGAACCTGATCGGCAACGCGCTCAAATTTACCAACAGTGGAGAGGTGGAAATCGGCGTCGACGCGATCGAGGCAGACGCCGCCTCAGCCTTCATCGGCTTTCGCGTTACCGATACCGGCATCGGCATCCCAGTCGACAAACAGCAGCACATCTTCCAAGCCTTTGCTCAGGCCGACAGCTCGACGACTCGACGCTATGGCGGCACAGGGCTCGGCCTCAATATCGCAAAGCAGCTTTGCGAGATGATGGGCGGAACGATCGAACTGACGAGCGAGCCCGGCCGCGGGTCGACCTTCCACTTTAC
>Ga0210394_10006843_pt1 | contig 12220 bp, 9 predicted proteins | sample IncBWC12MmetaG_FD_160121 | JGI IMG/M metagenome (GOLD analysis project Ga0210394, IMG submission 160121) | Forest soil microbial communities from Barre Woods Harvard Forest LTER site, Petersham, Massachusetts, United States - Inc-BW-C-12-M | ecosystem: Environmental > Terrestrial > Soil >... | reverse complement strand
GGCTTGGCATTCCGGTGTCGCCGCTCGATGGCCACAAGCATCCGTTCCATATCGCCGGCTCGGACGCGTCCGGCATCGTCTGGGCGGTCGGCTCGAAAGTGCGGCGCTGGAACGTCGGCGACGAAGTTATCATTCACTGCAATCAGGACGACGGCGACGACGAGGAGTGCAACGGCGGCGATCCGCTGTTGTCGCCGTCGCAGCGCATCTGGGGCTACGAGACGCCGGACGGCTCGTTCGCGCAATTCTGCCGCGTGCAGTCGCGCCAGCTCATGCGCAAGCCGCCGCATCTGAGCTGGGAAGAATCCGCCTGCTACACGCTGACCTTGGCCACGGCGTATCGCATGTTGTTCGGCCATGCGCCGCACATCCTCAAGCCCGGCGACAATGTTCTGGTCTGGGGCGCCTCCGGCGGGCTCGGAGTGTTCGGCGTGCAGCTCGTCGCGGCGTCCGGCGCCAACGCCATCGGCATCGTGTCCGATCCGTCGAAGGTCCAGTATGTCATGGATCTTGGCGCCAAGGGCGTCATCAACCGCAGCGATTTCAAATGCTGGGGCGCGATGCCGAAAGTCGGCACTCCCGAATACGACACCTGGGTGAAAGAGGCGCGGCGCTTCGGCAAGGTGATCTGGGACATCACCGGCAAGCGCGACGTCGATATCGTGTTCGAGCATCCCGGCGAAGCCACGTTCCCGGTGTCCTGCCTCGTGGTCAAGCGCGGCGGCATGGTGGTGTTCTGCGCCGGCACCTCGGGCTACAACATCACCTTCGACGCACGCTACGTCTGGATGCGGCAGAAGCGTATTCAGGGCTCACACTTCGCGCATCTGAAGCAAGCCAGCGCCGCCAACCAATTCGTCATCGACCGCCGCATCGATCCGTGCATGAGCGACGTGTTCCCGTGGGAGAAAATCCCCTACGCCCACGAATTGATGCGCACCAACCGCCACAAGCCGGGCAACATGGCCGTGCTGGTCAACGCCCCGCGCCCGGGCTTGCGGAATTTTGAAGACGTGCTGGAGGCGGCGGGGGCGTAAGCGCAAATCTGCTCCTCGTTTCCCGGACGCGGTGCAGCGCGAAGCGGTGCACCGCTGATCCGGGATCGCCGCAAACGCAGAGTTTTGTAACGATCCCGGGTCTGCAGCGCACCACTACGCTGCGCTTCGTGCTGCGCTGCGCCCGGGAAACGAGGAACTTGGGCGCCAGCGAACTGGCCTAGCGGCTTGCGATAAGCTACAACACACCCGATCGGGAACGGGGCCAGCATGCAGTCGAGTCAATCGCGGACCGAGGCCACCAGCGCGCGCAAGCGTTTCCGCGTGATCCTGGTAAAACCGTCGCATTACGACGACGATGGCTATGTCATCCGCTGGTTCCGCTCGCCGATGCCGGCGAATTCGCTGGCCACCGTCTATGGCCTGGTCGACGATTGCGCGCAGCGGCAGGTGCTCGGGCCCGATATCGATATCGACATCGTCGCCATCGACGAGACCAATACGCGGGTGCGGGTCGAGCGCATCATCGCCGAGATGCGCGCCAGCGGCAATTTCGGCTTCGTCGGCCTGGTCGGCGTGCAGTCGAACCAATATCCGCGCTCGCTGCACATCGCCAAACCCTTACGCGAGGCCGGCATCGCGGTGATCATCGGCGGCTTCCATGTCTCCGGCATGCTGGCGATGTTCCCGGACGTGATGGCGGATTTGCAGGAAGCCCTCGACATGGGCATCACGCTATTCGCCGGCGAAGCCGAAGGCCGCATGGACGAAGTGATGCGCGATGCTGCCGCGGGCTCGCTCAAACCGCTCTACAATTACATCAACGACCTGCCGGCGCTGGAAGACACGGTGACGCCGTTTCTGCCCGGCAATTCGGTGCGCAAAACCATCGGCAACGTCACCACCTTCGACGCCGGCCGCGGTTGCCCGTTCCAATGCTCGTTCTGCACCATCATCAACGTGCAGGGCCGTAAATCGCGCCGCCGCAGCCCCGACGACGTCGAGCGCATCCTGCGCAAGAATTTTGAGCACGGCATCGACCGGTTTTTCATCACCGACGACAATTTCGCCCGCAACAAGGACTGGGAGCCGATCTTCGACCGCATCATCAAGCTGCGCGAGGAAGACGGCATGGACGTGCGCTTCCTGATCCAGGTCGACACGCTCTGCCACAAGATCCCGAATTTCGTCGCCAAGGCCAAGCGCGCCGGCGTTACCCGCATCTTCATCGGGCTGGAGAACATCAATCCCGACAATCTGCTCGCCGCCAAGAAGCGGCAGAACAAGATCACCGAATACCGCAACATGCTGTTGGCCTGGAAAGCGGTCGGCATCTGGACCTATGCCGGCTACATCCTCGGCTTTCCCAACGACACGCCGGAATCGGCGCGGCGCGACATCGAGATCATCAAGAAGGAAATGCCGCTCGACGTGCTGGAGTTCTTCTTCCTGACGCCGCTGCCCGGCTCCGAGGATCACAAGGTGCTGTGGACGAAGGGCGCGCCGCTCGATCCCGACCTCAACAAATACGATCTCGAACACGCGCTCACCCCGCACGCCCACATGAGCAAGGCGGAGTGGGAGAAGCTCTACCGCGATTCCTGGACGATCTATTACACACCCGAGCACATCGAGACGATTTTGCGTCGCGCCCAGGCCTACGGCATCAATATCCTGCGCCTGGCGCAGATCATTCTGTGGTTCGCGCAATCGCTGACCATCGAAAGGGTGCATCCGCTGCAAGGCGGCTTCGTGCGGCTCAAAGCGCGCCACGAGCGACGGCCGGAGCTGCCGCTCGAGCCGGCGTGGAGATTCTATCCGGCGCTGGCCTGGGAGATGCTGGTCAAGCATATCCGCGTGGCAAAGGCGGCGTGGGGCATTTTCCGCATCTACCGCAAGGTCGCCAAGTCCAAGGACGTCCCCTACAGCGACCTGGCGATGCAGCCGGTGAGCGAGGACGACACTTCCACGCTCGAGCTGTTCACCCACAACCAGTCGGCGCGCGATGCGGTCGATCACGCCCACAAAGTCAAGACGCTGACCGGCGGCGCGGTCGCCGAAACCGCGGCCTAGCACCTCAGGATAACGGCAGCTCCGCCCCCTCCCGGCGCTGACGCGCGATCGCGGCGTTAAGCTCGCCGCCATAGATGAAGATCAGCGCGGTGAAATAGAGAAACACCAGCGCCATCATCGCCGAGGCGAGCCCCGCATAATAGGTGACGTAGGTGTAGGAGAAGTCGGACAAGTAACGGCCGAACACGAAGCCGCAGGTCAGCCACATCGCCAGTGTCGCCACGATACCCGGCCACACCTCGACGAACTGCCGCCGTCCGGCCGGCAGCCACATATGCAGGATCAAGAGCGACGTGATCAGCAGGATGCTCGCCACCACGAAGCGGCCGATATTGAAGTGGCTTTCGACCTCGGCGAGCCAGGGTGCGTAGGCGAGCGCGGTGTGAAACATCAGCGGGCCGAGCACCACCAGGAACGACAGCGCCAGCAGGCCGACCGCGGCGACCAGCACATAGCCGATGGATTCCAGGCGCAACAGCCACCACGGCCGCGGATCGCTGAGCCCATAGGCGCGGTTGAGCCCGATGCGCAGGCTCTCGACGCCGCTTGAGGAAAAATATATTGCGAAGATGGCGCCGACGGTGAGCACACCGCCGCGCGCCGTGGTCAGCACGTCGCGAATTTCACCGGTGATCTGGCTGGAGACTGCGCGCGGCCACGCTTCGATGATGATGCGCGCGACCTCGGCGGCAAGATTCTCCGAGCCGATGAAGCCGGCGATGGCCGTGACCAGGATCAGAAACGGAAACATCGACATCAGCACCGAGAGCGCGATGTGGCTCGCAATCGCCCAGCCGTCGTCGGCATTGAAGCGATAGAAGGCGTCCATGGCGACGCGGTGGGCGAGGCGGATCGGGTGCAAGCGAGGCGGTCTCCGCGGCTAATCTATCCGCCCCCGCGACAGCGGGGGAGGGGGACCACCCCGAAGGGGTGGTGGAGGGGGCGCGGGCGGTGACGTTGTTCCGAAGACGACGGCTAGGCACTGACGACGAACTTGAAGTTATTTTGCGGCAGTGGGAGTCACCTTATCGGAAATTACCGTTAGGCGATAACGAAGCTGCGCCTCCGGCGCCCCCTCCACCACGGTTCGCTCGCTTCGCGAGCTCCAGTGGTCCCCCTCCCCCGCTAACGCGGGGGCGGAAAAGGGTTACGCCGCCTGCACGTCCGCCAAGAACCGCCGCACTTCGCTCTGCAGGCTCGCGGCCTCTATCGCCAGCGCGTCGGCCAGCGCCTTGACGTCGGCGGCGGTTGAGCGGGCGCCGGTGGTGGCGCCGGCGACGCGGCTCATGGATTGCGCGCCGGTGCGCGCTTCGACCGAGGCGCGATTGACGCCTTCGGCGATCGAGGCAACGGCGTTGTTCTGTTCCTCGACGGTGGAGGCGACCGTCATGGCGATCTCCGACATGTCGTCGATGATCGAGGACACCTGCTCGATGGCCTGTGCGGCGTCGGCGGTCGCCGACTGGATCGAGCCGATCTGGGCGGCCACGTCCTCGGTGGCGCGCGCGGTCTGCGCGGCGAGCGATTTCACTTCGGTCGCGACGACCGCAAAACCGCGGCCGGCTTCGCCGGCGCGGGCGGCCTCGATGGTGGCGTTAAGCGCCAACAGGTTGGTCTGGCCGGCGATGGATTGGATGAGCCCGATCACTTCGCCGATGCGGTTCGCGGCGGTGCCGAGGTCGGTCATGGTGGTGACGGTGCGCTTGGATTCGGCAACGGCGCGGCCGGCGACTTCGGTCGAGCGCGTCGCCTGCAGCGCGATCTCGCCGATCGAGGCGGCCAGCTCCTCGATCGAGCTCGCCACCGTCGTGACATTGACGGCGGCGGTGCTGACGCGATTTTCGGCGTCGCGCGCTTCCGACGAGACCGCGTCGGCGGCGTCGTTCAGCCCGCTGGAGGCGCTTTCGAGGGCGCCGGCGGCCTCGCGCAGCCGGGCCAGCGCCTGCTCGACGGAACTGCGGAATGTGTCGATCATCGCCGCGATTGTCTCGCCGCGTTGCGCGCGCGCGGCATTGGCTTGCGTCTCAACGGCGGAAAGGCGCTCGCGCTCGATCATATTATCGCGAAACACCACCACCGTGCGCGCCATGGCGCCGATCTCGTCATGCGCCCGGGTCGCCGGAATGCGCGTCGCGGTGTCGCCGTCGGCGAGCCGCTTCATCACCTGCGCCAGGCCTTCCAGCGGCCGCGTGATCGAACGGCCGATGCGCCAGCTGAAGCTGATGCCGATCAGCACCACCGCCAGGCCGACCCAGAGAATGAAGCTGCGGATGCGCGCGCGCGACGCTGTCAGCGCCGCGCCGGCATCGCTGGCGCTGTCGCGCGCCGCGGCGATGATCTTGTCGGCTTCCGGCAACACGGTCTCGGTATCGTGGTCGATCAGCGTCACCAGCGGCTCGATATTGTCGGTCGAGGCGACCCATTGGGCGAAGGCGTAGCTATAGGTCTTCACTTCCTCGTTCAGCTTCTGCTTCATCGACGGTGCGCCGTCGACCGACTCGAACAGCGCATTGAAGTTCCGCACTTCGTCGAGGAAGTGCTTCTCGGCTGCGCGCGAGCGCGTCAAGCGGTAGGCCATCTCGTCGCGGCGCATGGTCAGAAGCGACATCAGCATTTTGCGGGCGTCGCCGTCGGCGACCCACGACAGATCTTCGTGGATGATGCGCTCCACCGCGCTGCTCGCCACGTTGAGCTCGGCGGTGATGCCTTGGGTGTCGTCGTAGCCGAGCGATTTCTGCTCGTTGGCCAGGCTTTCGAAACTGGTCTTGAGGTCGCGCACGGTGATGCGCAGCGGCGTGACCACGTCCTGTGCGGAGGCGCCGAGCGTGGCGGCGATGCGCTCGAGCGATTTCATCGCCAGCTCTTGGCCGTCGGCGAAATCCGCAACCTCCTTGTCGGACGGCCGCGCGACATATTGGGTCGTCGCCGCGCGCATGATCAAGAGGCCGGTCTTGAGATCGCGGCTGGCATCCGCCACCCGGGTGTAGCGCTGCACGCTGTCGAAGGCGCGGCCGACTGCGGCGTCGCCGACCATAAATGCGATGCCGTTGGCGAGAAATCCGATCACCGGAATGACGCCGAGCACGATGATGCGGGCGCGAACCGACAGTTTTGAGAAGGCTTCGACGATGACCATTGGACGAAAGGACATGGGACGGAAGAACCTGGGACCGGATGCGGGCTTTCGGGGCCGCGGCGCGGCCTGGCGGCATTCCGCTTCAGCAAAACGGAAAATGGTTAATATTTGGCAAGGACTCGCGCCGCGCGTTGAGGAAAAGCCCGATTTCAACCGGCCGTAGGTTCGCATTGCTTTTGTGCACTGCACGCGTAAGCTTGGTAGGCCGTCCGGGCGGCCCCCCACCCTAGCCCTCCCCCGCTAGCGGGGGAGGGAAGGGAGGGGGTCGGAGCCTTCCATGCCGCTTGCCGCATCTGCCATGCCCGCCGGCCAGAACTTGATTGCCGCGCTCGACGAGGCGGTCGCGGTCACCGAGGCGCTGTTTGCCGATGCCCGCCGCGCCGTCGCCGCCCGGGTCACGGTCGAGGGCCGCCCGATGGCCCGCGTGTTCGACCGCGAGCAGCGCGCCACCCATGGCCTGGCTTGGCTCGCGACCTATGTCGAGGCGATCCGGCAGCTTGCGGCCTACGCCGGGCGGATGATCGACTCCGGCAATTTCGGCGAGATCGAAGATTTGGTCGTGCGCATCGGCGCCGGCGAATATTTGGCGCAAGTGCTCGGCGGCATTCCCATGAGCCAGGGCGAGATCGTCCGCCTGGCCGATCTGGGCTTGAGCGCGAGCGCGGTGGCGGCGCGGGTCACGCCCGCCGTCGAACACCTCATCGCTACGGGCAACACCGCGGCTCGTCGCGCGCGGCTCGTCGAATTGATGCGCGAGCGGCCCGACGCCACGGTCGGGGCCTGCGGCCTCGAAGACACGCTGGATTCGATCCGCGAGGAGATGCGCAAATTCGCCGACGGCCAGGTCGTGCCATTTGCGCAGGAGTGGCACCTCAACAACGAATACATCCCGCTCGATATCATCACGCAGATGTCCGAGCTCGGCGTGTTCAGCCTGACCATCCCCGAAGATTACGGCGGCATGGGGCTCGGCAAGGAATCCATGTGCGTTGTCTCTGAGGAATTGTCGCGCGGCTATATCGGCGTCGGCTCGCTCGGCACCCGCTCCGAAATCGCCGCCGAACTGATCTTGGGCAGCGGCACCGAGGATCAGAAACGCCAATGGCTGCCCAAGATCGCGTCCGGCGAAGTGCTGCCGACCGCGGTGTTCACCGAGCCGAATACCGGCTCCGATCTGGCGTCGCTGAAGACGCGCGCGGTGCGCGAGCGCGACACTTATAAAGTCTACGGCAACAAGACCTGGATCACGCATCCGGTGCGCGCCGACCTGATGACGCTGCTCGTTCGCACCAATCCGGCCGAGACCGGCTATCGCGGGCTCTCCATGCTGCTCGCCGAAAAGCCGCGCGGCAGCGATGAAAAACCGTTTCCGGCAGCAGGCATGTCCGGCACCGAGATCGAGGTATTGGGCTATCGCGGCATGAAGGAATACGAGATCGCCTTCGACGGGTTTGCGGTCGCCGCGGATAATCTTTTGGGCGGCGTCGAGGGGCTCGGCTTCAAGCAATTGATGGCGACGTTCGAATCGGCGCGCATCCAGACCGCGGCGCGCGCCATCGGCGTGGCGCAGGCAGCGATGGAGCAGGGGCTGGGCTATGCCACCGCGCGGGTGCAGTTCGGCGAGCCGATCGCCAATTTCCCGCGCGTCTCCGACAAGCTCGCCATGATGGCGGTCGAGATCATGATCGCGCGGCAACTGACCTATTACGCCGCGCGGCAGAAGGATTCCGGACGCCGCTGCGACCTCGAAGCCGGCATGGCCAAACTCCTCGCCGCCCGCGTCGCCTGGGCGGCGGCCGACAACGCCGTGCAAATCCACGGCGGCAACGGCTTTGCCGTCGAATTCCCGATCTCGCGCATCCTGTGCGACGCCCGCATCCTGAATATTTTCGAGGGCGCCGCCGAGATTCAAGCAAACGTGATCGCGCGGCGGCTGCTGGATGGGTCGAACTGATTTGTAGCCTGGATTGAGCGAAGCGAAATCCGGGAACGATCGATCGGTTCGAACGCCGGTCCCGGCTTTCGCTTCGCTCAAGCCGGGCTACAAACTCATCGAACGCCGGGATTGACGGCGATATTCACCTGAAGTGAATGTCGCCCGATGGATACGCTCACCGCATCGACGCTTGCCAAAAGCCCGCAACCCGATTCGGGACAGGCGTGGCTGCGCCTTGCCGCGACCATGCTGATCTCGACCATCGGCGGCGTCGGCATGTGGTCGGTGGTGGTGGCGCTGCCGCCGGTGCAGGTCGAATTCGCCGTGCCGCGGGCGCAGGCGTCATTGCCATTCACGCTGGCGATGGTGGGATTTGCCTTAGGCGGCGTGGTCATGGGCCGCCTGTTCGACAGGACCGGGATTTTAGGTCCGCTGGCGCTTGGCGCCGTGGCGCTCAGCGTCGGTTATCTCGGCGCCGCAGGCGCCGGCAGCCTCGTGGTGTTCGCTATTGCGCACGCGTTGATCGGATTCGGCAGCGCGGCGACGCTTGGTCCGCTGATCGCGGACATCTCGAACTGGTTCGTCCGCCGCCGTGGCGTCGCAGTGACGCTTTGCTCGGCTGGAAATTATGTCGCCGGCGCGATGTGGCCGCCGGTCGTGCAGCACGCCATCGCGCTCTATGGCTGGCGGGCGACCCATGTCGGCATTGCGCTGACGTGCGGCGCGGCCATGTTTCTCATCGGCGTCGTTGCGCTGCGCCGGCGCGCGCCGGCCGTGCTCCTCGATTCCGGTGCCGCGACGCGCAAGGGATCGCCCGCGGCGTTCGGCCTGTCGGCGCGGGCGCTGCAGATCCTCTTGGCCTTGGCTTCGGTTTGCTGCTGCGTGGCGATGTCGATGCCGCAGGTCCACATCGTCGCCTATTGCGGCGATCTCGGCTACGGCGTCGCCCGCGGCGCCGACATGCTGGCGCTGATGATGGCGTTCGGGATCGTGGGGCGCATCGGCTCGGGATTCATCGCCGACCGGATCGGCGGTCTGCCGACATTGATGCTGGGGTCGGCGCTGCAGGGCATAGCCTTGCTGCTTTACCTGCTCTATGACGGACTGGTTTCGCTCTACGTCATCTCGGCGGTGTTCGGCCTGTTCCAGGGCGGCATCGTGCCGAGCTACGCCATCATCGTGCGCGAGTATTTTCCGGCCAAGGAGGCCGGCACCCGCGTCGGCATCATTTTGATGATGAGCCTGTTCGGCATGGCGTTGGGCGGCTGGATGTCGGGCTATATTTTCGACCTCGCCGGTTCGTACCGCGCTGCATTCTTCAACGGCCTCGGCTGGAACGCGATCAACGGCACGATCGTGCTGTGGCTTCTGTTCCGGCGCCAGGGGCGCGTCGCCTATGCGTGAGCGCGACGCGGCTCCTTGAGCAGCAGCCCGACATTCCCGGACAGAATCCTCTCGCCATCAGCCCCAAGCGCGCCATGATGGCGGTCGAGATCATGATCGCGCGGCAGCTTACCTCTTGCGCGGCGCCGGTCTGCTATTGAACTATGACCCCAGGGGTTATAGTATAGTGGGTGTTGGAGGGCGCGGTTGAGGATTTTCGCGACCAAAGTGTTTGCACGCTTTGCCCGTGGAGAACGACTCGACGATAAGCGGCTGTGCGAAGCCATTGCGCGGGCCGAACGTGGCCTCATCGATGCCGAGCTGGGTGGTCACTTGATAAAGCAGCGCGTCGCTCGGCTGGGCGGCGGGCGGTCAGGCGGCTACCGCACCGTAATCGCTTATCGAGCGTTGCAACGTAGTGTGTTCCTTTATGGCTTTGCCAAGAACGAACGCGACAACATCAGCGATCGAGAGTTGGATGACCTGAAAAAACTGGCAAGACTCTATCTGACCTACAGCGATGCACAGATTGCTATCGCGCTCGAATCGGCAGAATTGAGTGAGGTAATGTGCGATGAGCGGAAACAAGGGTAAGGCAAACAACCATCGTAGCCGGTTGTCGGCAGCGATTCACGAAACCGCCGCCGGCCTACATCGCATTGGCCTGATCGACAAGGCCACCATGCGCGAGTTCGATGCCTCGTGCTTGACGGCAATCGAGCCGCTATCGGCCCGTGAAATTGCCGCCATTCGCAAGCGGGCCGGTGTCAGTCAAGGCGTTTTCGCTCATTATCTCAACGTGAAGCCGAAGCTTGTCAGCGAGTGGGAACGCGGCGAGAAACGGCCGAGCGGGCCATCGCTCAAACTACTTTCCATCGTGAAGTCGAGAGGGCTTGACGCGATTGCTTAAGCTACGGGTTACCGCATCCGCTCTTCAATTCTTCTTAATCTCCGCCGCTGGCGGCTCTTTCAACAGCAGCCCGACATTGCCGGACAGAATCCGCTCGCCGTCGGCCCCGAGAGCGCGTATTTCCTTGACGAAGTCGCGCACGATCTCGCGTTTGCGGATTTCCTGCGGATAGTCGGTGGCGAAGACGATGCGGGAGGCGGGGATTTCACACAATCCGGCTTTGACCGCGCCGATGCCGCCGGCGAAACCGGCGGTGTCGAACACGAGATTATTGCGGATGTAATGGTCGAAGTCGTGCTTCGGCGCGATGCCGTGGCGTGGGTTGCCGGCGGTGCCCCAAAAGTCCTTGTCTTGAAAACTTCTGATGCGGGCCAGCATGGAGGCGATACCGCCGGAGAGATGCGCCATGTGCACGGTCAACCCCGGATGGCGGTCGAACACGCCGGAATTGATCAGGCGGATGGTCGCCATGATCAGCGAGAACTCGCGGCCGACACCGCGCGCGGTATCGTAGGCGTCGAATTGTTCGGCGCGATTGAGTTTTAGCGCCGGATGCACGAACACGAACAGGCCGAGCTTTTCGACTTCGTCCCAGAACGGCTCGATCGCCGGATCGTCGATCCATTTGCCGTCGAATTCCGAGGTGATGGTGACGCCTTCAAATCCAAGCTCATGCCGGCAGCGCGCCAGTTCCTTGAACGCGTCGGCGCCGCCGAGCGGGTGGGCATGGGCGGCGCCGATGAAGCGGCCGGGATAATCGCGCTCGGCCTGTTTCGCCTTGTCGTTGACCAGCCGCGAGGTGTCGAGATCGGCGCACATGCCGGCGGCGCTGGTCAGCCAGGCGGCGTCGATGCCGGCGACATCCATCATCCGCACGTGCTCGTCGAGATCGTAAAGCAGCGAATGGATCGTATAGCTCGGCGCGCCCGAGGCGTCGTAGTTGAGGATCAGGCGGTCGCCCGGGTCCTCCTTGATCAGTTCGCGCGGCGTGAAATGGTGCTGGAAATCGACGATCATGCGGGCGGTCCTCTGCGTATTGCGGCCTCCTTGTAGCCCGGATTGCGCCGAGCGCAATCCGGGGACGCGCCCGCAACGCCGCCCCTGGGTTTCGCTGCCGCTCAACCCAGGCTACAAATGGCCCATGGCCAATTTCATGTCCCATTTCGCGGTCCCGGTCGCCATCGGCGCGGTCGCGGTCGTGCTGCTGCTCGGCCTCTACAACATGATGCGCGGCGGCTCGGCCAACACCTCGCAGAAGCTGATGCGGCTGCGCGTGCTCCTGCAGTTCATCGCCATCATCGTCATCATGACCACGCTGTGGTTCATGTCGAAGTGACCGATGGTCAAGCTCAACAAGATCTATACCCGCACCGGCGATGACGGCACCACCGGGCTCGGCTCCGGCGAACGGCGCAAGAAATACGATCTGCGCGTTGCCGCCTACGGCACGCTGGACGAAGCCAATGCCGCGATCGGCATCGCACGGCTGCATACTGCCGACGACACTTCACAAGAAGGTTTGTCGCTCGATGCCGCGCTGTCGCGCATCCAGAACGATCTGTTCGACGTCGGCGCCGATCTGTGCACGCCCGGCAAGGGAAGGGGCCCGGATGGCGCTCGACTGACGGTCACGCGAGCGCAGGTCGATTGGCTCGAGAGCGAAATCGATCGGCTCAATGACGCGCTTGCGCCATTAAAGTCCTTCGTGCTGCCGGGCGGCAGTCCTGCGGCGGCCTATCTGCATCTCGCCCGCACCATCTGCCGGCGCGCCGAACGGCTCATCGCCG
>Ga0210394_10006842_pt1 | contig 12227 bp, 5 predicted proteins | sample IncBWC12MmetaG_FD_160121 | JGI IMG/M metagenome (GOLD analysis project Ga0210394, IMG submission 160121) | Forest soil microbial communities from Barre Woods Harvard Forest LTER site, Petersham, Massachusetts, United States - Inc-BW-C-12-M | ecosystem: Environmental > Terrestrial > Soil >... | reverse complement strand
CAGTGGATGCACGCCCTCCGCATCGGCCGCGGCTCACCCCAGACAGTTCCGGATTGGGAGTTCTTCGGGCCGCTTGCCAACGAGATGACTACGTTTGCCAAGAGCCTGATTCATGCGCGTTCCGCAGCAGAGAACGAGGCCCGTCTGCGCGATGCCGCCGAATCCACGTGGACTGCGGAGCGTCTGGCGGTGCACGTCCGCGGCAAGTTAGGCGAGGGCCGTCTGTTCGTGCTCTCGAACCGTGAACCGTACATGCACACTCGACAGGGGAAGTCGTTAGAGGTGATTGTTCCTGCGAGCGGATTAGTGACGGCCCTCGAACCTGTCTTGCGAGCCTGCGACGGCACTTGGATCGCACACGGCAGCGGCGACGCGGATTCCGAGGTTGTGGATCAGAATGACCGGTTGCGAGTCCCGCCCAACGATCAGCGTTACACTCTGCGCCGGGTTTGGCTAAGCAAAGAAGAAGAGGAAGGTTACTATTACGGCTTTGCCAACGAGGGCTTGTGGCCGTTGTGTCATATTGCCCACACCCGCCCTCTCTTCCGCGCCTCCGACTGGGAATACTACCGGGAAGTAAACCATAAGTTCGCCGCTGCCGTGCTGAAGGAGATGGAGGGCGTCAAACAGCCGGTGATCCTGGTTCAGGATTATCACTTTGCTCTGGCGCCGCGGCTGATCAAGGAGAAACGTCCCGACGCACGCGTGGCCATCTTCTGGCACATACCGTGGCCCAATCCCGAGGCCTTTGGGATTTGCCCCTGGCAACAGCAATTGCTGGATGGTTTGCTGGGCGCCGACCTGATTGGTTTGCATGTCCAATCGCACTGCAACAATTTCCTGCAGACCGTGGACCGCACCCTGGAATCGCGGATTGACTGGGAACATTTCTCGGTCAAGCGCCACGGCCATTTCACCATGGTTCGGCCTTTCGCCATCAGCGTGGACTTCGACGATTTTAATGTGAAGCAGGATGAGACGACCGACGTCTATGCGGAACGGGCTGCACTGCTGAACGAACACGGTGTGGAGGCCATCTTCATGGGTGTGGGAGTCGATCGCATGGACTACACCAAGGGCATCCTAGAACGCTTTCTGGCAGTTGAACGGCTACTGGAGCGATATCCTCTGTATCAGGGGCAGTTTACCTTCGTGGAGATCGCAGCCCCCAGCCGGACTCACATCAAGCGCTATCACGACTTCCTGGGAGAAGTGGAGTCCGAAGCGGAGCGTATTAACTGGCGCTTCCAGAACAGCCGGTGGAAACCGATTATCCTTTTGAAGCGGCAGCACAGCCACCGCGAAATCCAGCGTTACTACCAGGCAGCCGATCTTTGTTTGGTCACCTCTCTCCACGACGGCATGAACCTGGTTGCCAAGGAGTTCCTGGCGTCGAGGAGCGATGAACAGGGTGTCCTCGTGCTCAGCCGGTTCACCGGCGCTGCACGCGAGCTTCGCGATGCGCTACTGGTGAACCCTTACGACATCGACCAGACTGCGGATGCCATTCGCCTCGCCCTGGAGATGGATCCGGAAGAGAAAAAGAAACGCATGCGGCACATGCGGAAAATCGTCAAGGAACAAAATGTCTACCGCTGGGCAGCCGATCTTATTGGCGAGCTCTGCGATATCCGGGTTGACAAACCTGCTGAGGCTCGAGAATCCAACCTCGATGTTGCGGCCGCGCATCAGCCCGGCCCGCTGGATCAGGGAGGTCTGGTTGCTTGATACGAATGTCAAACCGACAATAGAAGATTTTCTGGAAGAACTGGCTCAATCCTCCTGCAGCGCTCTTCTCCTGGATTATGACGGCACTCTGGCCCCTTTTCATGCCGACCGTGATCACGCACTTCCTTACCCTGGTGTTGCTGCGTTATTGCAGGAGATCATGAATACGGGGCACACCCGTGTCGTTCTGATTACGGGGCGGCCTGCACATGACGTTGTTCCACTCCTTCGCCTTGTCCCCCCTCCGGAGATCTGGGGCGTCTATGGTTTACAACGGCTCAAGCCCGACGGTACCTGCGAGATGCGCCAGTTGGACGAAGCAGTCGCACGTGCGTTGGAAGGGGCAACCCAGTGGGTGAACGAACTAGGGTTCGGCAATCTGGTGGAAGTGAAGCCGGGCAGCGTCGCGGTGCACTGGCGTGGACTAGAAGATTCCGAGGCCGCGCGGATTCGCGGCACGGTCCTGCTGGGATGGCTGCCCATCGCCGAGCGCGCGCGTATGACCTTGCAAGACTTCGACGGTGGGGTGGAGATGGTGATGTCGGACTGCAATAAAGGAGACGCGGTGCGTGAGTTCCTGGCGACGTTGAATTCGGCGGTTTCGATTGCCTACCTCGGCGATGACCAAGCCGACGAAGAGGCTTTCCGCGCCCTGCAGAATCGTGGACTGCGCATACTGGTTCGGCCCGAGTGGCGCGAGACAGCCGCCGATGTGTGGCTGCGGCCTCCCGAGGAGTTAGTCGATTTCTTGTTTCAATGGCTGACGGTCTTGCCGCGGCGTGAAGTGAGCCGGCCATAGAGTTGCAATGCCAGGGCGGCCCGGAACAACGCGAATATCCGCCGCTCACGTGTGATAACATAAGTGGAGGAATTTCCTTAGGCGCCGTCGCTTCGACACCCAGACGCGCGACAAAGTAGGTGTCGCGACAAACCCTGGAGACGGTTCCGGCATCTTTCGTGCAGGCAATGCGGAGTAAGCCGGGCTGAAACTTTAACACTCCGTGTCACTTCGCCCATCTGGTAGTTAGAAGAAATCCTCGAAGACGGTAGAACCCAGTCATGACTGAGCGGGAAAACTTTTGGACAGGATGGCGGGAGCGCCTCTCAGCGCTTCGCAATGTTCCTGCTGTTCTCAAGATCGTGTGGGACTCCGGTCCGGCGGTGGTCGTGTTTGGGTTGGTTTCCCGTCTCTTTGCATCGCTCCTTCCCGTCGCGCTTCTGTGGATCACCAAACTGATCATTGATGGCATCGTGCGTGCTGTCTCCAGTCATCAACCGGTGCAAACCAGGTTTTGGTGGTTGGTCGCAGCGGAATTTTCACTCGCTGTTCTAACCAGTATTCTCGCCCGGGCGATCGACTACTCCGATTCACTGCTGGCCGACAAGTACACCCGTCACGTCAGCATTCGAGTCATGAATCATGCCGCCAGCCTGGATCTCGTGACCTATGAAGATCCGGTTTTTTACGACCGCCTGGAACGGGCGCGAGTGCAGGCAACCGACCGGCTCGGCATGATTCAAGCCATTGGAAGACTGATCCAGCAGGCCATCACCACGCTGACCCTGTCGATCTCGATCATGTTGTTTTCTCCCTGGCTGATGCTTTTGTTGATCGCCGGCGTGCTTCCAGCATTCCTTGGGGAAAGCCATTTTGCTTTTCTTGGATACGCCAAGAATTTCCGCCAGACGCCGATCCGGCGCCAACTGGACTATTTGCGAGTCCTGGGCGGAAGCAAAGAAGCTGCAAAGGAGTTGAAGCTCTTTGGTCTGAAAGGTTTCCTAAGTGAGCGCTTTGCCCGCTTATCCGACGAAATCTACAAAGAAAACGTCGCTCTGTCCCGACGGAAGCTGATCGCGGGCGCATTGCTGTCGGTAGTCGGCACCATGGGCTATTATTCGGCGTATGTATTTGTCATCTGGCGCACGGTCAACGGCGCACTCAGCATTGGCACATTGACGTTTCTGGCGGGGGCGATTCAGCAGGCCAGCAGCAACATCCAACAGATCTTCTCGACTCTTGCGGGCATTGCTGATCAGGCCTTGTTCCTGACGGATTTGCTGGCTTTCTTTGGGATGCAAGCGACCATCCGCTCCAAACCTGGTGCGCTGCCGGCGCCTCGGCCGATGTTGCGCGGATTCGAGTTTCAAAACGTCTCGTTCCACTATCCGGGAAGCTCGCGGCTGGTCCTGGACTGCCTGGACTTTCAACTGCGTCCGGGAGAGCGCGTGGCGCTGATTGGTGAAAACGGCCAGGGCAAGACCACCATCGTAAAATTGATTACCCGCCTGTACGATCCCTCGGAAGGGCGAATCCTGCTCGATGGCGTCGATCTTCGCGAGTACGACCTTGAAGATCTTCACCGTGAGATGGGCGTCATCTTTCAGGATTTCATGCGTTATGAAATGACCGCCCGTGAAAACATCGCGGTTGGGCGACTCGAGGAAATCAGCAATCTCGAACTGTTAGAGGAAGCAGCGCGGAAGAGCATGGCGGATCACGTTATCGAACGGCTGCCTCAGGGCTATGAACAAATGCTGGGCCGGCGCTTCGATCAAGGAGTGGACCTTTCGGGTGGTGAGTGGCAGAAAGTCGCGCTAGCCCGGGCGTATCTGCGCGACGCGCAACTCCTGATTCTCGACGAACCCACGGCCGCGCTCGACGCACCCAGCGAGTTCGAAGTTTTTCGCCGCTTTTCCGAACTTACCGCCGGGAAGACCGCGCTCTTTATTTCACATCGATTCTCTACCGTGCGCATGGCAGACCGCATCGTAGTGCTTGACAGCGGCAGGATAGTGGAGGAAGGCAGTCACGATCAGCTGTCGAGTCTCGGAGGTCGTTACGCCGAAATGTTTGAGATGCAGGCCTCCAGCTATCGCTAGGGACATACAAGATGCCAGAGAGTGCTCATCTGGAACTCGCAAGTGCAAACCCTGACGGCCCACGCCAACCTGAGAAGGGAATGGTGTCCGATACGACAGCTTTGCGCGTGCGTGCGGCGGAACTGGCCCGTAACCTGGCATGGCTGCCGGGTCAGCCCGCATCGCGGCCGTTTCGGAATCGCTGCCGGACCCTGTTTCGCGCCCTCAAACCGTTGTTGACGGCGCTGGAATCTCCGCCTCCGCGAAAGATCTCGGACGATTTCCGCTGGCTGCGTGACAATTTCCGCCTGCTTGAGTCGGAACAGGAAGATGTACGTGAGACCTTTGAGGTACGCCACAAAGCTCCCCATGTTCGCACTCCCACTGGTTCCATTGTTCCCAGAATAGCGGCGCTGGCAGAAGACTTTGTCGCTGCGTCGGCGCACCAATTCAGTGAGTCAGGCTTTGTTGCCTACATCCAGGCGTTTCAGGAAGTCACCGTCCTCAAAATGGCGGAGCTGTGGATGCTGGTTCCGGTCGTCAAGCTGGTTCTGCTCGAACAGATTGCGGCGCGCGGTGGTCGGTTGCTCAAGGATCCAACCGGTTCATACGGCGTTGACGCCCTGGTCCGCAGTCTTAGGGATGTTGGACAAACGTCATGGAAAGATGTGATTGAGCCGCTGATCCAATTCGACCAGGTTTTGCGCGAAGATCCCGCGGGGGCTTATTCCCGAATGGACTTCGACAGCCGTGATCTGTACCGCAAGAAGCTGGTAAATATTGCAGACCACTCTGATTGTAGCGAGATGGAGGTTGCCCGAGAGGCGCTAGAGCTTGCCCGCAAAGCTCAGAAACAACATCACGAAGACCCACGGACGACTTTGCGCCGTTCCCATGTTGGCTGGTACTTGCTCGCTGAGGGAACCGCGATGCTGGAGCAGAACGTAGGTTTCCATCCGCCCATCGCCCAACGTCTGCGCTCTTTCCTGCGCACGCACCCGGATGAATTCTATCTGTCCGGTATCGCTGTGCTCACGTTCGCAATTATGTCGGGCATAGTGGTGCTGTTGACGGACCCGCGAAGCTCGCTGGGGTTCATCCTGCTCGCGGCGCTGGCACTGTTGCTGCCCAGTTCTCAGAGTGCTATCCAGATCATGAATTATCTGGTCACGCTGGCACTCCCGGCGGAGATTATTTCCAAGCTTGACCTTTCGGAAGGACTTCCTGACGATTGCATCGCCTTGGTGTCGATCCCGGCTGTTCTTTTAAATGAGAAACAGGTCCGCAAGCTGGCGGAAGATCTGGAAATTCGCTTTCTCGGTAACCACGATCCAAATTTGCATTTCGCGCTACTCACCGACCTCCCCGATTCACCGTGGGAACCTCGGGAGGACAACTCCCTGGTGGATCTGTGTTCGGATCTGATCCGTGGTTTGAACGAGAAGTATGCCGGACAAGGGATGGGGTCATTCTTCTTGTTCCATCGGCGCCGAGTTTACAACCCGCGCGAAAGACTCTGGATGGGTTGGGAACGCAAGCGCGGCAAATTGATGGACCTGAATAACCTGCTGCGAGGTACGCATGACAGCTTTCCGATTAAGGTTGGCGATCTCTCGATGCTGTCAAGCGTACGTTTCGTGATCACCCTGGATTCCGATACCGAACTGCCACGCAGATCGGCCCATCGCATGGTTGGGGCTTTGGCCCATCCTCTGAATCAGGCGATCCTTGATCCCGAAAGGGGTGTCGTTGTAAAAGGCTATGGCATCTTGCAGCCTCGAGTTGGAATCAGCGTTCAAAGTACCGCGCGTTCCTGGCTTGCCAGCATTTATTCCGGCGAAACCGGGTTCGACATTTACTCACGCGCCGTTTCCGACGTGTATCAAGACCTGTACGGTGAGGGCATCTTTGTAGGGAAGGGTATTTATGAAGTAGAAACCCTGCACCGGGTTTTGGATCGTCGATTCCCTCGGAACATCCTGTTGAGTCATGATCTCGTGGAAGGCGCATACGCCCGCGCGGGCCTTTTGAGCGACGTCGAAGTGATCGAGGACTACCCTTCCCACTATAGTGCTTACAATCGACGCAAACATCGCTGGCTCAGGGGTGACTGGCAGGTTGCAGGATGGTTGCGCCCTCGCGTCTCTGACGAGTCGGGAGTGCAAGTCAACAACCCCCTGTCGGTGATTTCCCAGTGGAAGATTCTCGATAACCTGCGCCGCAGTCTGGTGGAGCCTGCGACCTTTCTTCTGCTGGTCCTGGGTTGGGTCGTACTGCCGGGTAGGCCCCTCTTTTGGACGCTCGCCGCCATCGGCATTCTGTTAGTTCCTGCGTGTGTCCAGCTCACCTTCGGACTGGCGCGCGCCATTGTTCTGAAGCGAGGCCCGATTGCCCTTGATGCTCTCAGTGCGTTTGTCAACGAGAGCATCACCGATTGGTTGACGATTACGTTTCTGGCGCATCAGGCACTGTTGTCCCTCGATGCGGTGGTGCGAACCATGGTTCGCCGCGTGATCACGCGGCAAAGACTTTTGCAATGGGAAACAGCAGCCCAGGCGGAGCTTGCAGGCTACAAACGCACGGTGCTCGATATTTACCTGGATTGCACGCCGGCGCTGGCGCTGGGATTGTTTCTTCTTGTCTGGTTTACGCGCCGCGAGGCGGTGTCCGCCGCGCTCCCAATACTTATGCTCTGGGCGTCCAGCGTCCCGGTCTCGCGCTGGCTGAACCGGCCGCCTCGCGCTCTGAGAAAGCAGGCGTCGCAGCGCGATCAATGGTTCCTCCGCGTCGAAGCCCTTCGCATCTGGAGATATTTTGCTGAGTTCAGCACCGAAGAGCATCATTGGCTGATTCCCGACAACGTCCAGGAGGAGCCTGCCAAAGTTGCCGCCCGTATTTCCCCGACCAATCTCGGATTTCTTCTGAATGCGCGACAGGTGGCTTGCGAGTTTGGTTATCTTACGGTTCCGGAATTTGCCGAACAGACCCTCCGCACGCTGGCAACGGTGTCGCAGTTGCGAACATATCGAGGCCACCTTTTCAACTGGTACGACACAAGATCGCTGGCGCCCCTTGCCCCGGTCGACGTATCAAGCGTCGATAGCGGCAACCTGCTGGCATCACTCTGGACTCTTCAGCGAGGATGTCTGGAGTTGTTGGACCGGCCCCTCTTGCAGCCCGAATTGGCAAACGGGTTCCTGGATTGCCTTCAAGTGCTCGCCAGCCTTCGCGTCCTGCGCCGCCGCCGTTTCTCGACCTTGAGCAAGGAGCTCAAAAAAGAAGATTGGCTGCGGAATCTTATGGGCCTCCCTGATGCGTTTCTGAAGGATATCGATCAGCGGGCTTCCAACTCAAAGCGATCCTCTGACGCCCGATGGTTTGGAGAGCAGGCTGCACAACGGATCCAGCACGTTAGGCGAACCGTAGAACTTTACGCTCCGTGGATGCTCCCGGAGTTCGCGGCAATTGAGAAGGATGGAACGATCGAATTGACAAGCCAAGGGGGCGCCCTGGCGCTCCAAAGGATGCCAAGCTTCATCGATGGTCTTACCGTTCGTCTTCAGGAGGCGCTGAATTCGACGGGTCACGCAGAATCGGCTGCGACCTATCGAAAGCTTCTGTCCTTATTACCGGACGCGCGCTTGCGACAAGTGAGGCTCATACAGGATCTTAAGAAAATCGCTGACCAGGCGGGCACATCCGCCGGTGAAATGGATTTTGAATTTCTTCTGGACCAGAGAAGGCGGCTGCTCTCGATCGGCTTTGACGTCGAGACCCAGCGACTGCATCCCGCTTGCTATGACCTGTTGGCCACCGAGTCGCGCATCGCCGTGTTTGCCGCCATCGCCAAAGATGATATTCCCCAGGAGACATGGTTTCATCTCGGCCGGCCTCACAGCCTGGATAAGGGCCGTGCCGTGCTGCTCTCCTGGACCGGGACCATGTTCGAGTACCTCATGCCTGCCCTGTGGATGCGCATCTATCCAAACACACTCTTAGAGCGTTCACTAGCTGCGGCAGTGCGGACCCAGCGAGCACACGTAGCGGATCGAGGCATTCCCTGGGGTATCTCCGAGTCAGCCTATTTCCGAATGGACGAGTCCGGCAACTATCAGTATTACGCTTTTGGAGTTCCTCAACTCGCCCTACGCAAACTTGAGCATGACGCAATCGTGATCTCGCCGTATTCATCGTTGCTGGCCCTGCATGTTGATTCCGCTGCCGCACTGCGGAACCTGCACGAGATGAAAGATAGGCGATGGCAAGGGGCCTACGGATTCTATGAGGCAATCGACTTCACTCGTTCCCGGCGGCGCTCGTGGTTTCATCGTTTCGAGGTCGTGCGTTGCTGGATGGCCCATCACCAGGGGATGAGCCTGCTCTCGATAGCAAATTTCCTGCACGATGACGTGGTGCAGCGCTGGTTTCACAGCCATCCGCGAGTCCAGGCAACCGAACTGCTGCTGCAGGAAAAGCCAGCCTCTCATCCTCGCCCGGTGCGCAGAAGCACTCCGGTTCCGGGAGCAGCGTGATTGAAGAATCTCTGCTCACAGCAGACCAGGAACTTAGTGCAGAAGGGCGGCTTGATCGCTCTTGGGCTGCTTTTCATGTGTTGTCTAAACGGGTCCGGGATGAACGCGCAAGTACCTCCACAGTCGGATGTGATTGTCATCGACGCCAAGGCAGCATCGCACCCCTTCCCCCACTTCTGGGAGCAAATGTTTGGTTCGGGGAGGGCGATACTGACCCTCCGTGACAGTTATCGCCGCGACTTACGTGCGGTCAAACAGATCACGGATTTTCGCTACGTGCGCTTCCACGGTATTTTCAACGATGAAGTCGGCGTCTTTGACCTGGATAGCGAAGGTCGCGCGATCTACAACTTCTCCTACGTCGATCAAATCTACGATGGCTTGCTGGCAAACGGTGTGCGGCCTTTTGTTGAGATCAGTTTCATGCCCAACAAACTGGCAGACAGAAATATCCTTCACCCTTTCTGGTACAAGCCAAACATTTCCCCGCCGAAAGACTGGAGCCACTGGGACGGCCTGATCGCAGCGTTCACCAAACACCTGGTCGATCGGTACGGCATCGATGAAGTTGCCCAGTGGTATTTCGAAGTGTGGAATGAGCCTAACCTGGACTTCTGGGCGGGGGAGCCAAAGCAGGCCACCTACTGGGATCTGTACGATCACACTGCGGTCGCGATCAAGCTGGTTAGTCCGCGACTGCGAATAGGGGGGCCGGCGACCGCGCAGGCCGTGTGGGTTGACGCGTTCATCCGCCATTGCGCCGAGAAAAATATCCCCGTCGATTTTGTGTCGACCCATGTCTATGCCAACGACACGGCGCAAGATGTGTTCGGCACGCACCAGGAAATCTCCCGCGATCAGATGGTGTGCCGCGCGGTGAAGAAAGTTCACGACCAGATCAGAAACTCGAGCATGCCAAACCTGCCGCTGATCTGGAGCGAGTTCAACGCCAGTTACAAGAATGAATTGGAAGTTACCGACTCGATCTACATGGGACCGTGGCTCGCCGATACCATCCGCCAGTGCGATGGTTTGGTGGAAACCATGTCCTACTGGACCCTCTCCGATGTGTTCGAAGAGCAGGGCGTAGTGAAGACGCCGTTCTATGGGGGCTACGGACTCATCGCGGTGGATGGCATTCCCAAGCCGGCCTTCAATGCCTTCGCACTGTTGCACAAGCTCGGAGAGGACCGCATTCAGCTCGATTCTGATTCCGCGCTGCTAACTCGGAGGAAAGACGGTACGCTGGTGTTGGCGGTGTGGAACTACGCACCGCCGGAGCAAAACGGTTCTACAAGAACTGTTACCTTGAGTTTGAGAGGAACGAGTGCAAAGCATGCTTCCATCTGGCGAGTGGACCACGACCACGGAGATTTTCATCCCGCATACGAAAAGATGGGTGCACCACGTTATCCCACGCAAACGCAAATTCAGGACCTGCGCAGGGCTGCGGAACTCTCACCGCCAGAAGCCCGACAAATGAAGAATGGCCAGATAACCTTAACCCTGCCCGGGCATGGCTTGGCACTGATGGAGTTGCGGTAGCGGAACGGATATTGTGTTTGTTACTGGGCTTCCTGCGCACTTGACGGCGGATACTTCTTGAATCCGGCGCGTGCCATGCCGTGCTGTGCCTCCGGGTTTTTCATGAAAGTGTTCCAGACAAAAGCCGTACGTGCGTTTTCCGCCATAAGCATGGTAATTCCCAGGTCAATGCCAATGACGTCGCTGTCATACCAATTCTTGAGCGGATTGAAGGCATTCACAAACCCGTACTTACTCCATGCCCTTCCATAATGATCTTTGATATTTCTGAGGACACGCATCACCGGCTGCGGCAGAAATGGCAGGGAACCCGCCGCCGCACTGGGGACGACCGTGCCATCAATCGGCCCAATCGAAGGCGGGCCTCCCCAAATAACGTAGCCCTTGTCCGAATCGGACGCGCTGATGCCCCAAAGATCGTCGCTGTAATCGGGAAACTGCTTCGCCAACTCCAAACAGAAATGGCGGTGGGCTTCCGTAGCCAGCACCGAGTTCTGAAAATAGTCGGCATACTTGTCGCGTTTGCCACGGAAATCAAACCATGCCTGGGAGTACTGATGCACAAACAAGGGTGCGAACGAACCGATATACCGAATGCCATCATATTCAAAATTGGTGCGCTTCCAGGCATTCCACGCATCCGCCGGCAAGGAATGGGTGGGCGAACCCAATCCCAAAAGATACGTCATCATCATTTCGGCGTAGTAGTCCCAGCGGTAGGGGAGGAAGCCAATTTCGGGCGTCCAACCGTGTGGCAGTAACGATGTATCCTCCGACAACCAGGTCCAATCCACCCGGTTGAAGATCTCGTAGGCCAGGAGGCTGATTTCGGAATGCTCATCGAAATACCGCCGGCAAGTGAGAATTCCACACAACAGGATGGCCGTATCGATCGAAGAAACTTCGGAATCCCAAACTCTCTCGCCGGTGTTGAGGTCGGCGAAGTGATAGAAAAATCCGCGATGAGTGGGCATTTTCTTCCACAGGAACCGCAGAGTGGCCAGCACCCTTTCGCGTGCGTCGGGGAGCGAGATAAATCCGCGTTTTTGTCCGATACAAAGCGCGGTAAGCCCAAACCCAGTTGCCGCAATACTCGCCACCACGGAGGTGTCCTTCACTAGCACGTTGCAGCGATCCTTCACCAGCCCAGTTTGTGGGCTGGCTTGTTCCCAGAAGTACTGGAAATTTAGTTTCTCTAACTCCTCGAGAAACTGATCATCGTCAGGCGAGAGGGAAGTTGGAGGGGGGATTGGTTGTGGATGAGTGCGCTGTTCCTCCGCCAACGCTAGCGGGGAAAACACCTTCCGTCCGCCGAGCAATCCCCACATGCCCGCACCCGCGATCTGTAACAGGAGGTTCCGTCGTGAAAGCGGATTCATGCAGAGGCTGCTCTTTTCCTTCTCACGCATGAGTAAAATAGTGGCTCTGCGTTCGGGTTTGAATTGCGGACTTCAAGGGGAAGATTTGCTAGGCATTGCCGTCCGGTTGAGCAGCGGACCGGGCAAACGACGCGAGCAAACCTGTCACCCTGAGGTGCGTCAGACAATGTTAATCGAAGGTTCG
>Ga0210394_10006841_pt1 | contig 12227 bp, 17 predicted proteins | sample IncBWC12MmetaG_FD_160121 | JGI IMG/M metagenome (GOLD analysis project Ga0210394, IMG submission 160121) | Forest soil microbial communities from Barre Woods Harvard Forest LTER site, Petersham, Massachusetts, United States - Inc-BW-C-12-M | ecosystem: Environmental > Terrestrial > Soil >... | reverse complement strand
CCGCGCTCGCCCCGTCTCCGCAACCCCGGCCAGCTCCGACGGGGCGAACGCTAGTCGTTCGAAACGCAAAACGAGGGGGTCCCTTTTGGATGCCGATACGGGGTCCCGATCCAACGCCGATTGACAATAAGAACTTCGTCGACGAGATAACTCTGAGACTAGTTCAGAACATCAATTCGATGACCACCGCCACTTCGAACTATGCAGAGTTAGTCGGAAAAGCAGAAATATTTTCCAAAATATCCCAGGACTTGTCGGGGTTGCTTACAAGCTTGGAAGTACAAAAACAACAGCTCACTGGTTCTTTAAAAGCACTAACGGACTTGCTTCAAGCTGCATCCGGAAGTTTGCCCCAGATCGAAACCAAGATCATGGAGCTAACGAGTCAACTTTCAACCGCCGTTCGTCAATCTACACAAGAGGCGGGCAGGGCCGTAGCGGAGAATAGTCTGCTGTTGAGAACTTCCGCACAAGAGGCAACGAAGCAAATCGCAACAAGTGTATCTGAACAGCAAAAGGAACTAAGTAAGGCGCTTGCCGAAAACGTCTTGCTCATTAGGAATTCAATACAAGGGGTCAGTCAGGATTATACGAAGGTCAATCAGGACTTCAATAAGCAGATGAATGAGCTTGCAACGAGAACAAAGGAGCAGGTCGCTGTACTGGATGCTGCGCTAGCGGAGGAGCTAAAGAAATCGCTCGAAAGTTTGGGAAGGCAGCTCGCCGCCTTATCTGAAAAATTCGTAAGCGATTATGGACCGTTGACAGACAAGTTAAAGCTGCTCGTCAACGTAGCCAGAGGGTGATCATGTCACTAAAGCGACTCTTTGCGACTGAAAGAACCTCCGCTCACGCCCAGGAGGAACACTGGATACCGCTTAGCGACTTAATGACTGGCATGATGATGGTGTTCATGTTGGTCGCGATTACTTTTATGGTTAGAGTTGAAAGCGACGCTAAGGCGCAAGAGGCCGCTGCTAAAGCGGCTGAATCGCAAGCAAAGCTCGTCGCCCAAATCGCGCGACTTTACGATGATACGAGAGAAGAAATCTACAAAGCGCTTTATGCGGAATTCAAAAATGATTTGCCTGTTTGGCGAGCAGTGTTGTCCCGTCAGGACCTGGCCCTTCGGTTTATAGCCCCTGAGGTGCAATTTGACGTGGGTAAGGACGTTGTCAAACCGGAATTTGAACGAATCCTGGCCGAGTTCTTTCCGAGATACGTCAAGATTATTACATCTGAAAAATATCGGAATACAATTGAAGATATTCGCATCGAGGGGCATACCTCGAGCAAGTGGGGCGATCCTCTAAAACTAATTGTGCCCATAACGGCCGACCAGGCCTATGTCTTGAACATGGGGTTATCTCAAGCCAGAGCTTTCAATGTTTTGAAAATCGTGTTGAGCAACCCCACTCCGATAGTGATAAATCAAAAGGAATGGCTCAAGAAATTTCTGACAGCGAATGGAATGTCGTCTTCTAGGCCAATAGAGGTAAATGGTAAGGAGGACGATGTCGCATCTCAACGCGTCGAGTTCAAGATAAGAACGAAAGCCGACGAACGCATTGGCGAAATCCTGAAGGCTGCCTCACGATGAAGCTTACTGACTTCCGACACTTTGAACCCTTAAATAGCCTAAAGGAAAAAATGGGCATCCCTAGGGACAGCTTCGGCAGTTTGACAGTTATGATTGAGGCTGGGCGGCTTTCGGAATTAGAGCTTGAAAAGCTCACATCTCAAGACGGCTTAGAAATTTCGTTGGATGATCTGAGGGTACTCGATGATGGGACGCTCGCCTATAAGAATAGCAGAGTTTTGCTTTATATCAGGGACGTTGCCGTGTGTATGGCGGCTACCAATCGCAGCCTCGTTATCACGTATCTAATTGCAGCACTTTGGTGGGGATGCGGGAAAAGAAGAGATTTTCCAATCGCTACGTCGTTTCGACCCGAATGGATGGTGAATTCAATCTCAATTTCATTAGTGGGGGCGTGGCGCGGAGCGAACTTTATCGTCTCTGCGTATGTCAGAATTGCCTCGGTGAGCTAAGTTTCAACGGGTTTCTTCAAAACTGGCGAAAGCGGCAGAGATTGGCTGCGGTGGAGACGTTTACACTTGAGGACTTCTTCACCCAATTTCCAAGATCACTGCACACTGAAAATCCGAAATACAATTCCGATAATGCACCACTTAACATCTACAGTGACGACTTCGGCGAAATAAGTGTGAAGGCGAAAATAGCTGTTGGCTGGAGATGCCAGAAGTGTCGTATCGATTTTTCGTCGCAAAAGAAGTTTCTACACACTCATCATAAGGATGGTGCCAAGTTTTACAACAATACTGACAATCTACAGGTGCTTTGTTATGGCTGCCATGCCGACGAACCTGGGCACCAGCATATGAAGAGCCATCCAGACTATGTCACTTTTCAGAGTGTCAAAGCGCGGCTCTAAGCGTACATACGAAGACGAGTAATAATTGGGGCGTAACTGTTGCTTACCAGGCCTTTGTCGACATTCGAGCGGGATTTATAGCTCACAAACTATTCGATACATTGCGCGATCTCCTGCTTTATAGCCCGTTCTGGGCGCGTCTGAAGCCTCGCTCAGAATTACGCCGCCCGTAGCCTGGTCTAGTCGAAGTAGCTTCCATCCGACTGGCTCTGTACTCGCGGTACCTCCGCGCACCTGCCATACCCGCGCAACGGGATTGTTATTCTTGGAGAGCCCAACGGCGTGCACCTCAACCACACGAACGAACCCGTTGTACTGTAGCTCTAGCCTTTTCCTACTTTTCAAGGCTTCGCACGCGGTTTGGCTCAACATCACAGGATCCCTCCAGAGTCACCGCATTTTATTGGTGCGCGTGAGGAACAAAAGATATACAATTATTAGGAGAGAGGAAAGTGCAAATGCGCATTTCCCGTATTGAAGTTTCCAATTTCCGAGCAATCGCTAAGGCGTCGATAGATTTGGAGCCGCTTACAAGTCTTATTGGAGCCAATAATTCGGGCAAATCTGCATTTCTCAAAGCACTCGACCTTTTCTTTGCTAATGCTCCGAAGGTAGACGAAGACGACTTTCACAACAATAACATTGAAGAGCCTATTCACATAACGCTGACTTTCATCAACCTTACTCAAGATGAAGCCACGCTCTTTGCGTCTAATCTCATCGACGAAACACTCACCGTAACCAGACAACTACGCCACGGTTCAGGAAGAGAGTCTGGAAATTTTTTCGTGGAGGCAATGGTAAATCCCGATTTTATGGCCTGCCGAAACGAGCAGAGCAAATCCGAGCGTCGTGACCTCTATCGTGCACTCCAAGAAAGATATAATCTACCGAACGTGAGAAATGCCGATGAGGTAGACGAAAAACTGGAAGCTTGGGAGGCAGCCAATCCGCAAGCCCTGTCGCGCCATCGCGTTGGATCGTTTCGAGGTTGGAAAAATGTTGCCGTAGGCCAAATTAAGAGAAAAACCGATTTCGTCTTTGTGCCTGCTGTTCGAGAGGCGAGCGCGGAAACCGAAGAGAGCAGGTCTCCAGCAAAACAGCTGATCGACGCCCTTGCTAAGCAAACAATCGAAAACAACCAGGACTTCCGGGAGTTTACTGCTCAAGCTAACGAAAAACTCCGTCAATTTACCGATCCGAACAATGTGCCTGCACTTGCGAATTTCAGCAACGCCTTGTCTGGTATTCTACGCCAATACTATTCAGAATCCGAGTTGATTGCGACTTGGCAACCTATTTCGGAACTGCCAATTCAATTTCCGAGCGCAGCGATAGCAGTTCAAGACCACGGCTTTATTTCAGCCGTTGATCGGGTTGGTCATGGTCTTCAGCGGGCGGTAATTATAACAATTCTGGAGTTTTTGGCGCGCGAGCGATTTCGCGGGCCGGAAGAAATCCGGCAGGAATTTGAGGAACCGGCGAGCGATATCATAATCGCGATAGAGGAGCCGGAGATTTACCAGCATCCTACAAAACAGCGACATATTTCGAACGTGCTCGCCAATTTGACGGCTGCCTTCGGTCAGCAGACTGGAATTCGGATTCAGCTTGTTTTGGCAACTCATTCACCTCTATTCGTGCACCTTCCGAGATTCAATGAGGTGCGTATCGTAAGGCGACATGCGGAGACGCCGCACAACGTTGTTATGTCGAAGCTGACTCTTGCCGATTGCTCTCAGGCTCTTGCCGGCTTTCACAATCCTGCTCGCGCCCCTCTTGGCGACAACGCTTTCGCGGCCAAACTGCACATATTTAATGCTGAAGTCTCGGAGGGCTTTTTTGCCAAAAAAGTTGTTTTGGTTGAGGGTGTTTCCGATAAGGCTATTCTTGAGGCCGTTTATAAAACGAAAGGGCGGTCGCCGTTGTCGGAAGGAATTTGCATAGTGGACGTTGGAGGGAAAAAGAAGCTAGACAAGCCAGCATATATTTTTCGTGCACTTGGGATACCTACATTTGTAGTAGTGGATAACGATTTCAAGTCAACTCATGAAGAGCAGCGTCCAAAAGAAATCGAATACAATCGCTTTTTGCAACGAGTATGTGGTGTAGAGGACGCTCAATTGAGCGATTGGCCTGTCGGCGTCTTCACGCGATGGGCCGCGTGGGACGGAACGCTTGAAAAATACATTTCTGAGAAATGCGGCGTGGCGATTTATAATGCTGCTAAACGGCAAACGATGAGCGATTTTGAGGTCGATGGTGAGGACTGTGTAAAGTCGCCCGAGATTGCGAGCGCCATGCTAACTCGGATTTGTGGTAACGGCATTGTCTTCGACGAACTAGATCAGATTATCGTGGCGATCGACGCCGTAAGTTTGTAGCCACCGGCTTGGATTTCCGTGCAACGCGGCTTCGTAGGTGCAATGTGAAGAGCATTAAAGTGAAACATGATTGGAAACTGGTGAACAAAATGCCGCGAGGTGTCATCGGAGACGAGAATGTTATGGCGCTCAAGGAGGTGGACTTTGTAGTTGTGCGCCTCTCGCAGTTGTCGAACCTTCGAAAAAACATCAAATAGGCGCTCAATATTTTGTCCGGCGACGCAACTCGTAAAGACGGGGTCTGAGCCACTTGAACAGGGAAGCGACGCGACCGGCCGCTCGGAAGCCTCGACAAGATACAAGAGGAAGAAACTCATTAATTGAGATTTTGATTCCGATAACGCTGTCCGTGCTCGCGATATGCTTCACTGCGGTTAGTGCTTAGCTTCACTGCCACCCTCAACATCCGATGCAAGAAGGGTCAAAAGATTTTCGAATACAATGGTCTGGGTCTGATAGTTCCCACCAGGGTTTGATACAGATTTTTCCCAGTCCGCGTTGAACTTATTACCCATATTACTGCGAACGTGGTTCAAGTCGAGCATCAGCTGAAGCGGTTGTCCAGGTCCGGAGTAGGTGTGGAAAAATGCTGCCTCGAATTTTGGATACGCATCCGTCACAGCGGAACTAAACAAAAATTTGTAGACGTAATATTGATTGTCAATATCGCGCTTTCGCTTAATGATATCATCGGGGTTTAGATCAGCCCAATTTCCAAAAACCTCGTAGAAGCAATAAATGTCGTTAAGTTTGGGGGCTATGTTCTCGTAGACCTCCAGGCGCTTAGTCAAAAGCGTTTGGTTCAGTTCTTTGCTCTGGTCGACGCGAACTCCCACGTAGAGCACAAGGACGGCAAACACGCCCGTAACGAGAGGGGTCAGGGCAGAAATGCCAAGGTTAGCGTAGTCAAACCAACTATGCCGTTTGAGTTGGGGCATCGTCGCCTCCAGCTTTGCCGACTCATCTCCGCTTGATCTGGCACGAATTTGAGCACCGTCAAACGAATAACACACCGGAGTTGTAAAGGCCAAGAATACCCGACGAAAATTTATAGGGGCACCTAAGCCACAACACCGCATGAGCAAGGCGTAAGCTTAGATACCCCTATAGAATAGACCAGTAGCAGAGCTACCAGCCAATATGTCTGTCCCGTCTTGTTACGCCTGTTACGTCATATACGGTTGTTACGGCTGTAGCAGGGTGTGTCGGCAAGTAGCGTTTCCACGCATCCGCAAAGTCTGCCTTATAATATCCCTTTGTTTCTGTGTCCTTGTCGAACCTAATAGTCGTCGGTCTAATGCCATGTGGCCTGAGTAATCGAGCTAGCCCCCTCGCATCCAAAGGCTTGCCATGAAAGTAAGTACCCCACGGAGATTCATTTATGGCGTGTAGCCGATTTAATAGAGCCTCGGTTTGTATCGCTTCCTTAGAACCGAAACGGTAATTGCCTAATATGCACTCTATATCTCTCAGCAGTAGCTCTCCGTTACTAGTGGGCTCTGTGTCCCTATCTTCTGCCTGAAATGCGAGCGCAGCGTCCCTTGCTTTAGTCTCCCAATACCCGATTTTGCCCGTAACAGCCGTCGCATCCGTTCCGTCCGTAACGTCTGCTAATCGCGCCACGATAAACAAAGCTTCCCACTTGTCCGCCTGCCTGTCTTTGATCGCGTTAGGCATGATAGGTACAACGTGTTTCGCCCTCTCAAATACCACCTTAGCCCATGCCGCTACTCTCTCGCCTAAAGCGTTACCTTCTGCCGTGGTTGTTCTGGCTCTGAAAGTTTCTACCGTTTCATCGGCCCGTCGCTTCAATCTAATAGCTATTGATCTGTCTAGGACCGTATCCGGCAAACGCCCGTTATCTATCCCCGCTAGCAGCATCGGGCAGAACACTTTGAAATGTTCGACATGCCGCTTAGGCTCCATGGATACTCTAGGGACGGTTTGATCTGCCTGAAATCCCGCATCGACAATGGCCGTCATGTCGGCAGTGTCTTTTCGCTCATAGGTTCTGTCTATTTCATCTAACAACAATGTCGGGGGCACGTCCGAGCACTCTATAAGCGTATACAGAGCAGCCGGACTAGGCGCGACTATTGAATATGGCTTCTGCGTTAGAAGCTTTGTGATCCGTAGCAATGTTGTTTTCCCACAACGCCGCTCGGCAGAAAGAATGGCTAGCCGTGGTGTGGTGTAAAATGCCTCGGCCAAATGCGTATGAGCTGTCCATAGTGTGTGCGCTACTCTGGCGTGCTCGTTGGGGTATGCAATAAATCTACCCGTGAAGTCATAAATATCATCTAATATACAACGCTCATGCATTATCAGTATCTCCTTATTATATCGTGACTCTATTTGTCTTGTATGATTTTGCCATTCAAAAGTGCGCCTATGGCGTTCTGCGCCTCTGTGCAAGCGAACGACGACATACCGTTAGCGTTCCTTGTTCTTGTTGCCGTTACCTAAGCCTAGCTGCCTCATAGAAGCGTGGGAGACGACACCCTTTAGGGTTCCCATTAGAGCGTTCTGATTATCGGCCGTCATGGTCATTGTCTGACTTTCTGGCTCTAAGTGCTTACCTTTAGGAGTGCCTAGATAGTCTCTGCTGGCATTGCGTTCCTTACCGGGGGTAAGGTGATCGTCTAGGTTATGGCTACGATCCCGCCAGTCATTCTTTTGGTCTACTCCCTCATTAACGGTAGTTGCCTCCTTTGGCAGGTTCTCTATTTCAAGCTGCCGCTTTGGGGTTTTAATATCACCCGTTACCGTGTGCCTCGTTAGTGGTTGCTTGGGCCGCTTCTTCTCTTGTTTCATTTTGTATTTCCTTTTCTTTTTGTTGTCGTCGGTAAACATCAATTGCTTTCTGTGCCTCAGTTAGTTTTGTAAATACGCCTGCGGCCAATTCTTGAATATCGGTCTTGATCTTCCAAAACCAGGTTCTAGTGGGGTCGCACCTATAGAGGATAAATCCCTTGTAAGGTACGTTGTTAGCTTCCTTCTCCGCCGTCATAGGAATATCAGGCGGCGAAACATGTTTGCCGGAGTTTCCCTTTGCCAGTTGCTCAAATCTATTGATGCTATCCATTTAAACGGTCCCTCGTCCTTTGCTTGGCAAAGCCATCAAACCTAATTAGGTTCTCCCTAGTGAGGTTAAATGGACAGCCGTCGTTGAACCTAACTTGAGTATCAGGACCACAATCTAATATCGCTCGCGCAATGCTGAGGTAGTCATTCCTGCCGCTGCCACATCTGGCGACAACTCTATTGCCGATAACGCGCCAAGGTAGCTTTACCCCTATGCGCATTAGGTCTTCAAAATCGACTTCGTCTATTCTAGCTTTGTCAGATGAATTAGCTAAAGAGACAATCAGAGCGCCGCTGTCGTCGTAATCAAATTCCGTGCTGTGTAACATCTTCCAATGGTTCCTCCATTTGTTGTTGTTGTTGTTGTTGTTGTTCTTGGTCCGCTAGCTGTTGCTCTAATCGTTTTGCGGCGCTGCTAGGCCTACCTCTAGGGCGCTTATTAGCTATCAGCAAGAAAGCATCCATAACCCCTGCTGTGGGGTTTTCGATAAAGAACTTATCAATAGCTTGTTTGCAACTAACGATCTTGGTGTAGCTACCTTTCAGGCGGGCAACTATGTCGTATGTAAAACCTTTTTGTGCTGCTGGTATCTGTATGTAATACAGCATGTAAGGGGCTTTTCTAATAATATGAAAGCCTCTGTAGTCCTCAATCTGCACAGGTTCAAATTCGATCTTGGGTACACTGCTGTCCGTGTATGTTAGTGTCTGCAATGCCATTAGGCTCAGCCCTCATAACCAAAGACATGATTAGCTTCCAACAAAGAAGCTTGATTGTTTGATTTGTTCTTATCGAGGAATAGACGCTTAGCTAGCTTACCTGCGGCTCTATCGCGTATGCGTGGGTTCCTTGCGTGCTTCTGTAGGAACTGCTCCGCTGCTTCATCGGCCATGCTATCAATCACGGCTTCTTCGTCAGGTTCTAAGTGTTCTTTCTTTAATAGAGCCTCAGGGCTCATCTCTGTGTAGTATTTCTCATAGGCACCTTTGATCATATGCTCTCCTTTTGTTGTTGTTCCTTTTAGACATCTTATAGTATATCACATCGATACAACTTAAGCAAGTATATTCAGTTACATCAATTATTCAGTACGCATCCGGTGAAGACCGCCTTGCGGAGGCGGGGTTTTGCGTGAAGTCCTAGGACTAATCCTAGGGCTAGTCCTATGACCAAGGCGCAGGTTGAGGTGATCACGTCGTAACGATAAGTACTTTGCAAAAGCTACTTGGGGCTACTAGACAACCCTCTCAAACGTTAGCCACATTGCGCCATCTGCACAGCGTTTCGAAAGGACAGCTGTCTACGAGGCACAATCACGGCACAACTCGGACCCGCTCTCGAATGTCCGCTTTAACCCGTTATCCTGTTTAGATTATTGGTCTTTTAGCTGAAAAATCGATTGTCCTTTTCGGGAACTCCGAACCGGAATATATCAATAGAAACATTAAGTTAATAATTATCTTATCCTTCCTTGAGGTAGGGGTCGATTTCCTTGGCCATGGCCTCGATCGTTAGGTCGCCGACCAGCCGCTTGCCGTTGATGAAAAAGGTTGGCGTGGAATTGACGCTGAGCTTGTTCACGGCGTGGTCGCGCACCGCCTGGATGTCGTCGAGCACCTTCTGATTCGCGAGACATGCGTTGAAGGAGTCCTCGGTGAAGCCGAACTGCTTGGCGATCGCCATCAGTGGCGGGATCGGTTTCTGCACCACCCAATCGGCCTGCTTGGCGAACAGCGTTTCGACCACCGACTCGTATTTGTCCGGGCCGGCGCAGCGCGCCAGCATGAAGCCGGCCGCGGCCAGCGCGTCGAGCGGGAACTCGCGCATCACGTAGCGCACCTTGCCGGTGTCGATGTAGCGCTTCTTCAACTCCGGCAGCGTCGTCTCCTCGAAATGCGCGCAGTGCGGACACGTCATCGAGGCATATTCGATGATGGTCACCGGCGCCTTGTCGGAGCCGATCATGATGTCGCCGGCCGGGCCGGCGTGGGCCAAGTCCTCGGGCGAAGGATCGGTGTCTGCGGCAAAAGCCAGCGTGGTGAGGGGCGGCAGGATGCCTGCCGAGACGGCGGCCGCGCCGAGCGTCAGCACCGCACCGGTGGTCAATAATTCGCGACGAGTGAGCGACACAGAATGCTCCTGGTTTCGACGATGGGATTGATCCAGCAACGTTGAGATTTCTACCGTAAGAATGTGGCATTAGCACGCCGCGGCGCCAAGGGCACCGCGGTGACGGTCGTTTGATGCCGATCGCGCGCGTCAGCCGCGTTTGACCGCCACTCCCAGCCGGGCCAGCGCCTGCCTTAAATCGTCGTCGGCGATATCGGGCAAGCTCGCGGCAAGTTGCGCGACTGCCGCCGGATCGCCGGTCTTGGCGGTTTTACGCGTCGCGCGCCGCAGCGGCGCCTGGCGCAAGGCGACGCGGGCGATGGCGCGCCAGCCGAGGAATTGGTTGACCCGCTCGCAGATCACATTGGTGGAATGCTGAATCTCGATCGCCGCCGGGCCCTCGACGCGGAGCACCAAGGTGCCCGGCTCGCGCTCCTCGCCGTCGGCCGGGCGCATCCATTGGATTTTGATCGGCTCGCTGCGCGCGGCGATGTCGGCGCCGACGATCTCGGTCCAGCGCGTCACCAGCTCGGCCGAAGCAAAGCCCTGCTTCTTGAAGGTCTCGCCCATAGCCTTGCCGACGAAGTCGCGCAACGGCTTGGCGAAAGAGCGGGAGGGCTTGTTCATGATGCGGTGCTCTGTCATCCCTCGGCCGGAACCTTGGCGATGACTTCAGCAGCAACCGTAGCAGGCAAGCCCGTGGCGCGACAGCGCGGCAAGCGCCGGACGCCAGAGTCATGCCCGCAACCCACCGCCTTGCTGGCCTGGTACGACCGCCATCGCCGCAAGCTGCCGTGGCGCGCGCCGCCCGGCGAGCGCGCGGAGCCGTACCGGGTCTGGCTCTCCGAAATCATGCTGCAACAGACCACCGTCAAGGCCGTGGCGCCCTATTACGCCCGTTTCCTGGCACGCTGGGACGACGTCGGCGCGCTGGCGGCGGCGCCGCTCGACGACGTGCTCAAAACCTGGGCCGGGCTCGGCTATTACGCCCGCGCCCGAAACCTGCACGCCTGCGCCCGCGACGTGGTCGAGCATCACCGCGGCGAATTTCCGGCTAGCGTTGTGGAATTGCGCGCGCTGCCCGGCATCGGCGACTACACCGCCGCCGCCATTGCGGCGATCGCCTATGATCTGCCGGCGACGCCGGTCGACGGCAATGTCGAGCGCGTGGTGGTGCGGCTTTACGCGGTCACGACGCCGCTGCCCGCCGCCAAGCCGGAAATTCGGCGGCTTGCGGGCGGCCTGACTCCGCAACATCGCGCCGGCGATTTCGCCCAAGCCATGATGGATCTCGGCTCGACCATCTGCACACCAAAAAATCCGGCGTGCGCGCTGTGCCCGTGGAACGACGCCTGCGCCGCATATGCGCGCGGCGACGCGGAAACGTTGCCGCGGCGCACACCGAAACGCGAAGGCACGCTGCGCCGCGGCGCGGCTTTTGTCGTGCGCCGCGCTGACGGCATGGTGTTGGTGCGAACGCGGCCGGCGAAAGGGCTGCTCGGCGCCATGACCGAAGTGCCGACGACGCAGTGGCTGCAGGATTTTGCCGAAGCCGATGCGCTCGAAGGCGCGCCGCGTTTTTCCGCACTGAAGACGCGGAAGCGGATCGCCTGGCGGCGGGTCGCCGGCGTGGTGCGCCACGTCTTCACACATTTTCCGCTGGAACTCTCGGTTTATACGGCCGATGTTCCGGCGCGCACGCCGGCTCCGCGCGACGCGCGCTGGGTCGCGCTCGCGTCGCTTGCCGGCGAGGCCTTGCCGAGCGTCATGCGCAAGGTCGTCGCCCACGCGCTGCCGTGAGATAGAATACCGACCAAAATTCTAGCCGCGAAAGGAAACGCCATGAAAATCGAACGTCACGACACCGGGCCGCGCATGAGCAAGGCCGTGGTCCACGGCGACACGGTCTATCTCGCCGGCATCGTCGCCGATGCGCCCAAGGGCAAGAGCATGGCCGAGCAGACCAAAAGCATCCTCTCCCAGATCGACGGTTTCTTGGCCCAGGCCGACACCGACAAGAGCAAGCTGCTCTCGGCCAACATCTGGATCACCGATATGGCGAAGTTCGCCGACATGAACGCGGTGTGGGACGCCTGGGTTTCGCCCGGCAACACGCCGGCGCGCGCCACCGTCGAGGCCAAGCTCGCCTCGCCCGACTATTTGGTCGAGATCATGGTTGTCGCTGCGCGATGA
>Ga0210394_10006840_pt1 | contig 12227 bp, 8 predicted proteins | sample IncBWC12MmetaG_FD_160121 | JGI IMG/M metagenome (GOLD analysis project Ga0210394, IMG submission 160121) | Forest soil microbial communities from Barre Woods Harvard Forest LTER site, Petersham, Massachusetts, United States - Inc-BW-C-12-M | ecosystem: Environmental > Terrestrial > Soil >... | reverse complement strand
CGGTTTCCGGCGGAGCCTCGAGGGAAGACGTCACGCAACACATTACTTGTTTCTTTCATAGACAAATATTTGGACGAGGGCTGACCGGGTGTTCGCTGAAAGGGACCGGTTTGTGCGTTCGTGAGGAGGACCGATTCCGCCGAAACACCAAGCCGTGCGTCCAAGCGCCCGCATTCCTCAATCACGTGCACCGCGAACTGAGGACGCCTCAAAGCGAGTCCTGGCGGCGCGCCACCGAGCAGTTGGAGCGCAATTCGGCCAGACCCTATGTTGCCCTGATGCAGCAATTCGTCGAGAGTTCCTAGAGTCGTCACATCGACTGATCCGATCGACCAGAAAAGCTCGCCTAGCGAATAGGCCTGCTCGGGCTGTGTAGCGAATCGTTCTGTCACCTGCTTCAGGAAATGTCGGTATTGAGCGCCATTCTGTAGCGGTCGGAACGCATTCCCGAAACTATGATGAGGAATCGGCGAGTAGCCGGCTTTCTTTTCGTTTCGCCGATCAAGATTAGCGTCGCGGTCCAGGCGCCTCAGAACGAGATCGAAAAGCGCGCCCGGGAAGCGTTCTGTCGAGGATGAATTCATACTTCTTCCTCTCTAACGCGACTTCATCCGCTTTGTCCTGCTCCATCGCGTCGAGATATTTCAGAAAGAGGAGCCAAGAGGTCTGCTCGGTATAGTCCAACTCGGTGGTGCAGCCCGCTTCTTTGCGCAGAATGTCGTCTATGTTCTTGAAAGCCTGTTCAAACATTATCCAAACCCCTCAGATGTGAACCGCTGTGTATCCGTTGGCGAGAAAGAATCGACAAAGCATTCTGACATGACTCATTTCCGCAGGATTACATATCATATTTGTCGTGCCTCGTGGAAAGCAACGAACGCTCCAGAAGATCCAGAAGTTCATCCGAAAGAAACTCCCCGATAAACTCGTGCGCGATCTCCAGGGATTGAGAATCGTCAAGGAAGCCGATGTGGAGTGCGCTGTGTATCACCACCTCCGGCGCCACATCGGTGAAGATCCGGTGTGGCGAGTGTTGGCGCGGAAGCACGTACCGCACACCGGGCATTACGTGGATTTGCTCATCTTCAAGAGATACCGGCCGGTCATCGCAGTCGAGCTCAAATGGGGCCAACTGAACATCGGTAAGAAAGACCGCAAGAGCCTGGATGGAGCGCTGGCGAAACTGGGGGTCAACAAGGCGTACTGGCTTTCGGCTGTCTCGTCCCAAGGCAAACGTAAGCCCCTGTTGAAGGAAGAAACCGAGAAATATGCGTTGCACCGGATCATAGTCCGGCTCGGTTTGAGCGGCAGGGTGCTGCGCGATTGGAAAGAACGCCGCAAACGCCTCCGCGCAAATATGGTTCAGGGTCGCGGCCGCAAACTCATGGCTCAAACGCCGCCGGCTAGATGCCGGAAGTAATGCCTCATGCCAGTCATAGCGAACACCGATTCTAAATTCTAGACAGTCCCCTGTCGCTTTGCCGGCGCATGCCTTTCCGAGCACCTGAAGCCAGCATCGACATGCAGAGCCAAGCGACCTCAGGAGCGAATCTCGTGTTAATCGATATGAATCCAGTTGGCACCAATTGGCACTCCATTGGACGCGCCTTTTTGCCGCTCGTAAGCTCTCGCGTTTGCAATGGATTGCGGCCAAGAATTTCAGACCACAGGACTAACTGTCCTGTGGTTTCTCAGCTGCGACCGTCGAAACACCCTTGTCATGGCTGGCGCAACCGCGTAAGTCCGAGCCGCCGACCTCCGGCATCAACTTTAACCTCAGTGGGCCCGTTGCCTCTAATAGCACGCTTATTTCGGGCTCCGGCGCTGGCACTTCGATCGATCCGACCGCGTCGACATACTCGGCCAGCTTAACGTCCATGTTATGACGCCCTTGAGCCGTTCCGATAATGTCGCCTCCAAATCTCTTAAACTGCTAGAGAGGTCCCTCAATCTCACACTGGGACCGGGCTCGTTAACAGAGTGAACAAAACCCTTAGATGGAGGAGACTGTATGTTCGAAATCGAACTCAAGCTCAAATTCAAACTCAACGGCCGAGAGGTTCAGTGCGATGCATTTGTGGATGCGCTCAAGTTACATCTGACCGACGCCGTGATCAGTGCGATTCAGCAGCAGAAATCGGCTGACCGAGTCGGTCAATCATCGCTTCTACAGAATTCCCAGCGTGAACGGCGTGCATTTGGTCTTGATGAGGCGGCCAAGCTGCTCAGCGTTAGCAAGTTTACTCTCATGCGCCGCATTCGCGAGGGAAAGATAAGGGCGGTGCGCGTAGGGCGCCGCGTACTCTTATCATCGGACACCATTCAACAAATCTTACAACAAAGTTCTTAACATACTCGCGATTATGTCTCGTTACTTTGTCGTTCCAATTGCCCGCCGTGGGGAGTGTGTATTATTACGGCAATAACCCCTTGGGATTTGTTACTGGCTCGGTTAGATTGTCGTTGCGCCGGCCAGTCCTATGTCCACATTCGCTTGGATCGACAGTTCGGAAAAGCAACGCAGGCAAATGCTTGAGGCTATTGATCTGTTCCGTGAAAAAGACACGCGGGACGAACTGGGAATCGCCGGCATCCGCGATTGCTTCGCGGACATGCTGTTTCCCGGCACCGGCGCACTTCAAACGCGGGCGCGCTACTTTCTTTTCGTGGCGTGGATGTACCTTGAGTTTGAGGCGCGGGGCGTATCGTCGGCGGAAGTCGCGCGGAAAGGTCGGGCGTTCGAAATTAAGCTCATCGACCAACTGGCCGATTCGTCCAAACCTGACGGAACCATCGGCATCCAGGCCCGCGCCGCGCTACAGCGTATTCCTTCAAACATTTACTGGAACGGTCTGAAGCTCCTGCGAATCTGCCAGTTTTCGGGTTCACAGGCGGAATACCATCGCAGCTTGGATCGTCAGGCGGCTGCGCGTGCCGTCGTTCGGCGGAACGACGACGACGAAGTCGTCCGAGGCCTGGCACGAGCCTGGCACGGGGGGCTGCCGGCGGGGCCGACCGGCTTTCCCTCGGAGGCGAGCTTCACTCTCACAGGTCTTGAAGCACGCTACTTGCAGGGGCGTGTGCTGGAAAACCATCGTCATTCGTTCTTCGCATTTATGCTCGATCGCGCCTTCGCGGATGTTGAGGCTGAGTTCGTCTGGGAGCACCCAGCATCGCAGGAGGCGCCGGTCGCACTGCGCCGGCAGATTGAGCATGCGCGGCGCTTCTCTGAAGTCATGCATGGCGCGGCGATTCTCTACAACCTTTACCTGGGAGAACTCGATCCCCGCAGGGACAGCGTGATCGAGAACTGCAATGCGATGTTGCAGAATTGGCTGAGGTTAATTGATGAACAACAAGAGTCGCTCCTGAATTGGAATCGAATAGATTTCTGGAAACTGCTCAGTCAGCAGATGTACACACCATCGCCGGCCACCCGTCTTTTCGTTGATGAGTGGTGCCGTCGGGTTTTGGATGGCAATCCGACGACACTTCATGGGTCCGAGAGCATTAAAAGGCTCATTTTTGATCGCGAGGTACAAATCAAAGGAGTCCTAGCTCGCTGCAGCAATCGCCGGTCGCGTGAGATGTGGAAAGGGGATGCGGGCCTGAGGCGGTTGAATTTTCGCTGGTCAAACGCTCGCGTGGTACTTCGCGACATTGCCGCAGGTTTGGAAAGTGCAAATGCTTGAACCGGGCGATCGCTTGCTGTTGTTCGAGGCATTGCGCCCACCACAGGGCTTCCGTTTCGACCAGGGCATTGGCACGACATATACACTCGATCTTTTGGCGCTTCTGACCGCGCCTCTCGCGTTTACATGGTTTGAACAACAGGGCGACGAGAATCACCCGGCTGGCATCGATTCGCTCGAGATTCTCGAGAGCCTTCGCCGCCACGCAGATCAACTGACGATTTTCTGCCACGCGGGCCGCATCGCGCTGCCGAAAGCGTTCTACCCACAGCTAGCATTCATTGAAGACTCCATTATTGAATGCCAACCTGATGAGGATCGCGCGTTCCATCCTAAGGTCTGGGTGCTTCGATGGGTTAACGACTCGGGCGGTGTACGGTACCGAGTGCTGTGTTTGTCGCGTAACCTGACTTTCGCGCGCGCGTGGGACACATTGCTTTCGCTCGATGGCGATTTGTCCTTGGACCGACGAAGCGCGATTAGTCGCAATCGAGGTTTGGTGGATTTCGTGCGGGCGCTGCCACGTCTTGCCGGGAGACGACCAATCGACACGCCAATCGCTCAACGAATCGAGACCCTCGCTTCTGAACTTGAGCGGACCGAGTTCGAGCTGCCGGACGGCATGACAGATCTGCGGTTTTGGCCGATGGGTATCGGTGGTCGGGCGCGTAATCCACTGGCAGAGGCCCGCGATCGACTCTTGATAGTGTCGCCATTCGTCACGCTAGGGCGGCTCGAGGAACTGGCCGATGGTCGCCAAGACGTGACACTTGTGTCCACGTCATGCGCGCTCGCACGTCTGCCGCGGCGACCAACGGGTGTTCGAAAGTTCTACAGGCTCATAGATCGCGCGATGCTCGAGGTAGATCCCGAACAAGAAGAGAAAACCGATTCGGAAGTGGAGGCTATAGAGCAGTCGGACCTGCACGCCAAACTCTATGTCAGCGAGAGCGGCTGGGACGCGCATGTTTGGACGGGTTCGGCCAACGCGACGGATGCGGCCTTTGAAGGGAACGTTGAATTCCTCGTGGAGCTCATTGGGCCACGAAAGCGCTTCGGAATCGATGCGTTGATGGAAACACAGAAAGGCGAGGTTCGGTTCGTGAACCTCCTGGAGGACGCTAGCCGTTCTGTGGCGTCCGAACAGCAGGAGTCCGTCATCAAAGCACTTGAACAGAGGCTCGAGCAGGCTAGGGGATCGATCGCAAACGCTGCCCTCCAGGCCAATGTGAGTCCAGCGCCAGCAAACGCGTTCCATGTCGAGCTTGCTTGCGGAGCCGCCAAGAGCGTGTCGATAGACCCAGATGTGACGGCGAGATGCTGGCCGGTGACAGTCACAAGTTCCGTCGGTGTTTCGTTCGATAGACTGGAAGAAGGTAAGGCCGTCGCCATGTTTTCGGACCTGTCGTTCGAGGCAATCAGCTCATTCTTCGCCTTTGAGGTCACGGGCCACGCGAGCGGAGAACAGAGACAGATTCGTTTTGTTGTGAACGTGACTCTGGTGGGGGCGCCCGAAGACCGGCGTGAGCACGTACTTCGATCACTGGTTCGCGATCGATCTCGCATGCTGCGTTTCCTGTGGCTTCTGCTGGCTGACGAAGGAATCGTCGTTCCAGAGGCGGCAATCATGAATATGCGGGAGAGTGCAGGGCGCACGGGCGGGTCGAGCATTTCGACCAGTGGTCTATTTGAATTGCTACTAAGCAATCTGGACCGCGCACCTGAGCGGCTCGACCATTTGGAAAACCTCCTGAAAGAACTACGGCAGGGGGCAGGCGGCGAGGATCTACTTCCTGCGGGCTTCGACGCTATCTGGGATCCGATATGGTACCGACGCGAGCGGATACGATCGAGGAATCAGGAATGAATCGTCCTGAAACCGAACGATTCTTGTCATCGCTGAAGGATTTCCAGCGCGATACCGTCGATTACGTGTTCGCGCGTATGTACGAAGATGCGTTGCCGGCTATGCGCTTCCTCATTGCAGACGAGGTGGGTCTAGGAAAGACTAAGGTGGCAGCCGGCATTGTGGCTCGTGCGGTGGACCGGTTGAAGATTGAGGAGCCAGACCGACGAATCGACATTATTTACATCTGCTCAAACTCTGCTATCGCGCGTCAGAACATCAACCGACTGAATGTCACAGGTCAGCCGTGTCATGACTTACCAGATCGCATCACACTGCTGCCGAGAGATATAGGACGGCTTCGCAAGAACAGCATTAACTTCATCGCGTTCACACCCGGAACGTCGCTCAGCATGCGCTCGAGTGGAGGCAAAGCGTCGGAGCGGGCGCTGCTTTTTTGGCTCCTCCCTGACGAGTGGGTCACGAACAAGAGAGGGTCGCTCTCTCTCCTTACGGGCGAGATGGACCGCGATCGCTTCAAGTGGCGCGTCGATGAAGTTGCGCAACGGTATCAGATCGACGAAAAGCTGAAGGCAAAATTCCGCGCGAAGCTCGACGAGCAGTTGACCACGCCAGTGCAGCCCGGCGCGTCACTTCGAGAGAAGTTCTTGGAGCTTGCCGATCAGCTAGGCGGCCGCGGAGAGCGCCTGTCAATCGAGGAGAGACATAGGCGGACGGAAATCGTGGGTTCCCTGCGGACTATCTTGGCGGGGGTGTGTATTGAGTCGCTTGGACCAAGCCTGGTGATTTTGGATGAGTTCCAGCGCTTCAGCGATCTGCTCCACGGGAAAGATGAAGCTAGCCAACTGGCTCAGCAACTGTTCCGCTATGGGCAAGTGCGGATACTGCTGCTCTCCGCCACGCCGTATCGTATGTTCACGACGGCCGACGAGCCCGGCAGCGACGGACACTACGCCGACCTCATCCAAACTATCGGCTTTCTCCAGAACGATCCAGAACAGACGCTGGCGTTTCAGCGCGCGTTGGCGACGTACGGGAGAGAATTATTTCGCATAGGTGTCGACGATGGAGAAGTATTGCGGCGAGCGCGGGACCAAGTGACCAGTACGCTGCGTAGCGTGATGGTGCGGACCGAAAGACTGGCGGTGACGGCGGATCGCAGCGGGATGCTGAAAGATGTTGCGTGCTCGGACGTCTGCGTGAAGGAACGCGATATCGAATCGTTTCTCGCGCTCCAAAAGCTCGCGCGGTCCCTCGAAGTTTCAGACGTGACGGAATATTGGAAGTCTGCACCGTACCTCATCAACTTCATGGATGAGTATGACCTCAAGCGCAATCTGGTCGACATGATCGCAGGGCCCGGCATTTCGACAGGGACCTTTGAAGCGCTCTCAGGCGACACGGGTACGCTACTTTCCAAGGAAGACGTGTCCGCCTACCGTGCGTTGGACCCTGGCAACGCCCGTCTCCGTAATCTAGTCCGCGACATGCTGGATTCCGAAACGTGGCGATTGCTGTGGATTCCGCCTTCTTGGCGGTACTACGAGTCCGAAGGAGAATTTGCGCGACCTTCTGTTCAGCCCCTTACCAAACGACTAATTTTCTCTTCATGGCAAGTCGTGCCGAAGGTCGTGGCGGCGCTCATAACCTACGAGGCGGAGCGACGTATGCTGAGCATCGGCCAGGGGGGTGAGGCCGGCAGCAATGGGTCGGAAGCGCGAAGAAAGCGGAGAGGCCTGCTGCGCTTCAGTCTTGCCGGCGATCGTCCGACTGGCATGCCAGTGCTTGGACTGCTGTACCCATCTTTTGCTCTCGCGATTGAGGCCGATCCTCGAGGGTGGGCGACGACAAGTCCTGGGTCGCCGATTCTGGCGCTGCAGATGGTTCTCGATCGAGCACGAGGCGTGTGCATGCGGCTTCTTGAACACATCACGGAGAACGCGCCGGGCGATGGCGACGCCGACGAACGCTGGTACTGGGCGGCACCGATTCTTCTCGACCTCTATCACGATGCCGCGAGTGCGAAGGCCTGGTTTGGCCAGGCTAATCTCGCAGCCCAATGGCGAGGTGCGGAAGCGGCTGCGTCGGATGATGAAACAGTGGACGCAGATGATCTTGAGACCGAGGACGCATGGGCTGCGCACGTCAGAGTCGCCCGCGATCTGGTGAGTGACCCTGCCAATCTCGGACGCCCGCCCGCGGATCTTGCAGAGGTCCTCGCATTGAATGCGGTCGCTGGTCCAGCAGTGACGGCACTGCGCGCACTGGCGCGAGTAGCGGGCGGACTCCAACGCGTAACAGACAAATCAGTGCGCAACCAAGCCGGGCAAGTCGCCGAAGGATTTCGGTCGCTGTTCAATCAACCCGATGTCACGGTGATGCTGCGCCGAGAGGGGAAGGCGTATTGGCAACGCGTGCTTGAGTATTGCGCGCGAGGAGGGCTGCAGGCCGTTCTCGACGAATACGCCCATGTACTCGTGGAACATCTCGGCGTTTCTGGTCGGCCCGTTGGGCAGATCGAGCACAGCGTTGCCAATGCCATGCGAAACGCGCTCACGCTGCGCACCGCCACCGTTGCGGCCGACTCCATTGAAGTCGACGAGCTGGCAGAGAACGTAAATATCGCCGAAAAGATGCGCTTCCGCACGAGCTTTGCCGTGCGCTATGGAGGTCGGGCTCAAGGAGAAGCTCAGACGATTCAACGAGAGAGTGACGTCCAGCAGGCTTTCAACTCGCCGTTCTGGCCGTTTGTCCTCTGTTCCACTTCAGTCGGGCAGGAGGGGCTCGATTTCCATTTGTACTGTCATGCGGTGATGCATTGGAACCTGCCGTCAAATCCGGTTGACCTCGAACAGCGCGAAGGTCGGGTTCATCGATACAAAGGGCACGCGGTGCGAAAGAACGTTGCCCGAGACTTCTCAACGCACACGACCTATTCGAAATCTGGTCCCGATTCGGATTCGTGGCGTCAGATGTTCGAGGCGGCGAGGAATACCCGGATCGCCGACCTCTCAGACCTCGTGCCGTACTGGGTTTATACAACCGAGGGCGGGGCACACATCGAGCGACACATGCCGATGATCCCCCTGAGCAAGGAAATCAACCACGCCGAATACCTTCGACATGCACTGGTGGTGTATCGGATGGCGTTCGGACAGAGCCGACAAGACGATCTCGTAGAATATTTGCAACGCTATCTCACTGCCGACCAGATCAAGACAGCGGTCGCGGAGCTGCGAATCGATCTCACGCCGGAGCAGTCGCCCAACCGGCGCAAGTCCGGCATGCTCCAGTCGCCGGGTGAGTTGACGCGCGAGGATCTTGAGGCTGAAGCTGACGCGTCTCGCTTCGGGCTAGCGGACCTCGAGGATCTGCTCGATAGATTCGCGGCGATGAAACCGGCCCCAAAGTCGGCGTCTATCGAAGCTCTCGAGCAATTAGTTGACGACTTCATGGCGGTTCGCAACGGCTAAGCAGCTTGGAGAATCGAGATGGCGAGTCGATACAACGATGTAGACCTAATGATCCTAAAGCGCTGGGATGAGGTGGCTGCTCTCCGAGCGTCGTTTGATGAACTGCTCGGTCGAATGGAAGGCGTCGTCGAGACGGCGTTGCAGAAGGTGTCGACTGCCGTGTCAGAGAGGAGGCTATCAGCTGGGTTCGATGCGAAACGACCGTCAATCTGGTTCTGGAAACACGATTGGGAAACTCGTAAGAAAGAGCCTGGGATCTACTTCCAGCTGTTTGACTTCGCTCCGACAGAGTATTGCAGAGGCGGCAAGGAACATCCGTCGATGTGGTTCATGACTGACGATTTCTCCAAGCTAAAGATGCGCGAAAGCGGCGAAGACTTCGGTCGCGCTTTGAGGACCTCATTACCCCACGAGCTACTTCAGAAATGGAATCACGAGGACTCAGACCTGTCCGAATCGCCCTTAGGACGAGAATGCACCGAATCGCGCGAATCCGATCGCGTTCGCTTGGTCGCGGATCCTGACGCACTCGGCAAGTTCATCATCGAACGCTTGGATGAATTTATGGAACTTGATCGGGCGATCGATGAAACCTTGCAGAAGATGACACATCGCTGATCGGTCGATCGCACTTAAAACGAAAGTCTGCGCGGCGTTCCCAACGCCCACCAGTTTCCCTTTTGGGTCGTTCGATTTAGCGAGGTGTATTTGCGAGCGCAGTCCCGGCGCGGAGCGCGACTCGCCGGTTTCAGAGAACCAGCAACACGAGGCGGCACTTTGCAGAACAAGTTGAGCCTCGGTTGTCAACCGGTTCGATGCTACAAGGGAGAAACCTCATTCAAACTCTTACATCAAGCTGGTGGTGTACGTAGGACGCTTAAAGATCTATGAATTAGGCAGAGAGGATGCGAACGACGTTCGTAAGTACCAAACGATACGCATCTGTGAATTGCGTTTCATGCCGAAGTGGCGACATGATCGAACCGACAAATAAGGTATGGACGCCGTTCATCTTCGCAGTCCATCTAGGCACCGTAGTTGCTGCTTGATAAATCTTAACTATTGACATGGAGTTATAACCTTCTAGTATAGTGCCTCGCTTTGAAGAGGTACGACCATGCGCAAGCGCATTCCGTTCCTACTGCGGACTTTTTCGATCGCATCTGGCGTCCTATTGGCATTTGGGGCGACGCGTTCCTCGGCAAGAGAATTACCCTCAGCTCGAATAGCATTCATTGCCGTGCAAAATGCGGCCCCAACCGCAGCACAGAATCCACCTCCGCCTGCAGCACAGAATCCACCTCCGCCTGCAGCACAGAATCCGCCCCCGCCTGCACCACAGAATCCACCCCCGCCTGCGCCACAGAATCCACCCCCGCCTGCACCACAGAATCCACCTCCGCCTGCAGCACAGAATCCACCTCCGCCTGTAGCACAGAATCCACCCCCGCCTGCACCACAGAGCCCACTGCCAGCGCAGAAGCAGGCTGAGCCCAACGGCGCGCCGACGCTCCAGGTAGATCCAGATACCGTGCAGGCAGGGAGCAGTACCGACATAACTTTGACCGGTTCCGGCGTCAGCGCATTGCTACCAAAGATCTCGGATTTATCTAAAATCGATATTTATACGAGCCCTGTTACGGGCGACCGCACGAAGGTCACGACTATTGCAGTGCGACCTCCGGCTAAGCAGGGTGCGGCTAATCAAATCCGTTTAGGATTGACCGTGTCTCCCGACGCTGTTGCGGGACTTTATGAGTTGTATGCAAATGGTAGCCCGACCGATGCGAAATTCCAGGTGACAGCTGGAAACATAGCTCAGCCAAGTCCCGTCGCAAAGCCGAGCGCAAGTCAGACCCCAATTAAGGTCGAACCCTCAACGAGCGCTCCTGGCCAGGTTGTCAACGTTACGCTGACAGGAGGTGATATTGGCAATCAGCTCAAGTCGATTACTCAAGATAAGCTGCATTTGTTTTGGCTGCTGCCCGGAGGCCATACCGATTTCAGCGTAATGCTTCCGATTACCGACGCTGAGTTTTCAGCAGCCGGCAGTGGAACCATTCAGATAAGCATTCCGCCAGACGCCATACCCGGTACATATCAACTGTACCAAGACTCGAACGCGACGGGGGCCGGCACACCCCGGACGCCTTTAGGTGTCAAATTCGTCGTGGGAGCATCCGCTTTGGGGGAATACAAAGTATGCCCTCTAACCCTGTTTCAAGGAAACGAAACTGACTTACTCTGCTCGCAATCTCTTTTAACGTACCGCGAAGCACGCGAAGTTTTCGGAAAATCTGTTGCGGAACAGTACATCGCAGTCGAAATTAAAGTACAGAATCGCAATCCTCAGTACCAATTCTTGCTTAGTGACATTCGAATAGGAATCTCGAACTCTGAGTTTACAACTTCACGAGATCGAACTTTTGTCCGGGCATACGCGGAAAAAGGCGAAGCATATAGCGCCCGAGCCATTGGTCTGCGCGCATTTGCTGCTGCTGTCGCAATTCTTGGCGGGATCGGACCCGCAGTTGGAAACGCGGTGCTGAGTTCCGCTGTGCAAATAATCGCGGGGCCCACGACTTCGGCAGTGAATGGCCTCTTCCCTGATCGATCGTCAAACGAAATTAATTTCATTAGCGACTCCGGCTTCAGCGTCGTACAGGCACTCGTTATCCCGACGAAGTCGCCCATACGAGTCTTCTGTTTTGTTCCGCAGCGGACAATACTCAACGAGCCCCTAAAACAGATATCGAACAGCGGCTCGAAATGGCTCAAAGTCTCCCCTTCAGATGACATGCGCTCAGACTTCCAGAAGCTGCAAGAGGAACTGCTTGTCGAGATCTCGGGTATGCATGTCACTCAGGTCAAGACAGCACCTGTGATCACGAAAACATCAGTGACCTCGGGTGTAGAGAAAACACCTGTGACAATCACGGGGACGAATTTCGGAGCGACGCAGGGAATTAGCACGGTGACGTTCGATAAGACGCCCTCCACTCCGACGAGTTGGAACGACACTACCATTGTGGTGCCGGTACCCGCTGGAGCCAGCACAGGCGACATCGTGGTGACCGTGGGGGGGTTGGCAAGCAACGGCGTCACCTTCACGGTCGGTACGGCACCTGTGATCAAGACAACGTCGGTTAGTTCCGGCGCGGAGAAAACACCGGTGACAATCACGGGGACAAATTT
>Ga0210394_10006838_pt1 | contig 12230 bp, 10 predicted proteins | sample IncBWC12MmetaG_FD_160121 | JGI IMG/M metagenome (GOLD analysis project Ga0210394, IMG submission 160121) | Forest soil microbial communities from Barre Woods Harvard Forest LTER site, Petersham, Massachusetts, United States - Inc-BW-C-12-M | ecosystem: Environmental > Terrestrial > Soil >... | reverse complement strand
ACGATCTCGGTCGAAAGGCGAAGTCCGGCCGCGCATCCTCGATTGCGAAGAGCGGACCTTCACTGAGGCCGAGGTGTTCGTGATGCTCTAGCGGGGACAGCCGAGCGCTGAAAGCACGTGTTTATTTGGGGTGGACGAGGGGATTCGAACCCCCAACAACCGGAATCACAAACCCGTCCCAGTCTCCACCGCCATCTGGCAATGTTAGACAAATCACGCGCTTAGCGTCCAGCGGCCAGCCCCAAAAGACGCCCAGAGACGGGAAGAGACGGGCATAGACGCGCAATTTGGCTACAGTCGCTGGCGCAACCGGGATGCGAGTCGAGGAAACTTCGCCAGAAACAGGACGCGAAGGCTCGTGAGATTGCGAGAGCTCTATGAGGTTTGCTTCTGACGCCATGCGTTCCTGTACAACTCATGAGAAATGGCCGGAGCCCCCATGCACACAAAAGCCGCAGCGCAAGAACGTGTTGAATCCGCCCGCGATAGCTTGATCGAGCTAAGTCACCGCATCCACGCGCATCCCGAGCTGGGCTTCGAGGAGGAGCTGGCCTCGTCCTGGCTGTGCGAGTCGCTGACCGACGCCGGTTTCGCCGTCGAGAAAGGCATTTGCGGACTTCCCACCGCATTCCGCGCCCGCGCTGGATCGGGTCCCCTGCACATCGGCGTCTGTGCTGAGTACGACAGCCTGCCCGGGATCGGTCACGCCTGCGGGCATAACCTGATCGCAGCCTCGGCGGTTGGCGCCGCGCTTGCCGCAGCCAAGGTAGCGGACGAGTTAGGCTTGACTGTCAGCGTCATCGGCACGCCGGCCGAGGAGGTCGGCAACGCCGGCGGCAAGATTCTGCTGCTGGAGCGCGGTGCCTTTGACGGCATTCACGCCGCGATGATGGTGCACCCAGCGCCCTTTGACATGCTGAAAGCAAACATCATCGCGGCTTCCATGTTCGATGTTCATTACACCGGGAAGGAATCCCACGCGTCAGCCTTTCCGGAGCTTGGCATCAATGCGGCCGATGCGCTGACCATCGCACAGACAGCAGTGGGTCTGCTGCGCCAACACATCTGCCCCACGGACCGAATCCACGGCATCGTAACGAACGGCGGTACTGCTCCAAATGTGGTCCCCGCCCATACCTCGGCCAGGTACATCGTTCGTTCGCAGACGTTGGAGCGGCTGAGCGAGCTGCGCCCCAGGGTTCATCGCTGCTTCGAAGCTGGAGGTCTCGCTACGGGCGCAACGGTGAAGATTACAGGGGGCGACAAGCCGTACGCCCAAATGCGACACCACGAGGCCATGGCGAGGCTTTATCGGAGCAATTCGGAGGCGCTGGGTCGGCCGTTCCCTGACCTTGGCGAATGGGAGACTCGCCCTTCGGGCTCCACCGATATGGGGAACGTGTCGCTGGTAATCCCGTCGATCCATCCAATGATAGGAATCAAGTCGCTGCCCGCGGTCAATCACCAGCCTGAATTCGCACGTCACTGTGTCACGGCGGACGCCGATAACGCGCTCTGCGACGGCGCCTTGGCTATGGCATGGACTTGTATTGACCTGGCGTTGAACCAGGACGTCCGCAGTGAGCTGATTGCGCATTCTTTTGGGCGTGATCAGCGTGTCCGGCAAAATTGACGACACTCGGTCCGCTGACAAGGTCAAGAGCGTCGCTCACCGCTTCGTCCGAATTGCCGCCCGCCTTGCTACGACGCCAAAGCCGTTTCGTACAGACCCAACAGCTTGCTCCAGGCGCGCTCTGCATCTGCCTTGCTGTAGATCGGCTGGCCGTTCTGCACCGGCATGTCGGCGACGCACCATCCGTGCCGCGTGCCCGCATAGACTTCGATGTCTGCCGCCACCCCAGCTGCCGTGAAAGCTCGACGAAGTTTGTCCTTTGCGTCGGGCTGCCGCTGGTTGTCGTTCGACGCAATCGCAATGTACAGGCGGGCTTTGATCCTTGGCGCGAGCAGATGCGGACTGTCGGGTTTGTCGGTGACCAGGCCGCCGCCGTGGAAGCTGGCCGCCGCGCCGATGCGATCGGCTACGGTGGCCGCCGTACGCAACACCAACGCGCCGCCCATGCAATAGCCCTGCGCACCCAACTTCTTGGCCGGGTTCACCTGCTTTTGCGCACCCAGAAACGCCACGAAAGCCTTGGCGTCGGCCTCGGCCGCGTCCGGCGCCGTGGGCGAGGCCATGAATTGCTTCACTTTCGCCATCTGACCCGGATCTTGAAAATCGAACGAGGACACCTCGGCCTCCGTGTAGACAGGCGCCTTTGCCATCCGATAGAACGGATTGGGTACCAGGACTGCGTAGCCGTGCGCGGCCAGGCGCTTGCCCAGATCACGAAAGGTCGGTCGCAGACCGAAGGCGTCGGTCCAGATCAGTACGCCCGGGTGCGCGCCGTTGGCCGGATGAAAGAATGCGGCGTCACAGTTGCCATCCGGGGTCGTGAGGACGACGTCATTGGCAACGACGTTGGCTTCGGCCGCAGCCGCCACGCCGCCATACGCGGCAAGGCCCGCGACGGCAGTAAGGCCGACGAATTCGCGTCGGGAGGGGTTCTTCACTAACGGATCTGTGGGTTCGTGATCCTTCGTTCGTTTCGACATGTCGCCTTCCCTCTTGCGTAACAGGCGCGGTTTGGATTCGATCGAAGGCGAAAGGGCTGGGGTGGACGAGGGGATTCGAACCCCCAACAACCGGAATCACAATCCGGGACTCTACCGTTGAGCTACGTCCACCACCGTAGAAAAACTTCTTTGGCCTGCCCGACAGGACTCGAACCTGTGACCCTCAGCTTAGAAGGCTGATGCTCTATCCGGACTGAGCTACGGGCAGTCCGCAAGTCTTCTGTCGGGAACAACTTCCATACTCTGGACCCTCACCCCGGCCCCTCTCCCCTAAGGCAGAGGGGAGGCAACGGTCTGGTCGGGGCGACTGGATTCGAACCAGCGACCCCCTGCGCCCAAGGCAGGTGCGCTACCAGGCTGCGCCACGCCCCGAAAGAATCGCATGATACCGGGCGGTTCCGACGCGGGCAACGCGAGTACAGCAACGACCCTCACCCCCTCCCCTCTCCCGCTGCGCGGGCGAGGGGCGATCGACCGAGGCAGTTCAGCTCCCGACTGCGCGGGCGAGGGGCGATCGACCGAGCCAGGTCAGTCCTTCGCTGCTGCATCGAGCGAGGCAGGTCAGTCCCTCGTTGCTGCATCGAGCGTGGCAGGTCAGTCTCTCGCTGCTGCATCGAGCGAGGCCGTTCAGCTCCTCGCTGCTGCACTTCAAGCCGCTTCGCGCTCGTCGGCCGACGGCACCCGCCGCGATGGCGGAAACCACGCCGAGAACAGGCTCCCACGCCCGACCTCCGATTGGATGTCGAGGCGAGCCTGGTGGCGGATCAGCACGTGCTTCACGATCGCAAGGCCCAGGCCAGTGCCGCCCGTTTCGCGCGACCGGCTCTTGTCGACCCGGTAGAAACGCTCGGTCAGCCGCGGAATGTGCTCGGCGGCCACGCCGATCCCGGTGTCCTGCACCTGCAGAGCGACTCCTCCATCCTGCTCGAGGCAGCGCAACCAGATATTGCCGCCCACCGGCGTGTATCGCACGGCATTGGACACCAGGTTGCCATAGGCGCTGCGCACTTCGTCGCGGCCACCGCGCAGCTTCACCTTCTGCACATCGACGCTGATCCGATGGCGTCCCGCCGACAGCGTGCGCGCTTCGTCCGCCACCTCCGACACGAGCTGCGCGGCATCCACCTCTTCTTCCACCTCGGGGCCCTGCTTCGACTCCAGGCGCGACAGCGTCAGCAGGTCTTCGATCAACCGATGCATCCGGTCGGCCTGCTCGTGCATCAGGCTCAAGTGATGGATGCGGGTCGCATCCAGACCCGAGCCGTTGTCGATGATCGACTCCAGAAAGCCCTTGATCACCGTCAGCGGCGTGCGCAGTTCGTGCGACACGTTGGCGACGAAATCCCGCCGCATCGCGTCGACCCGCTCGCTCTGCGTGATGTCGCGCGTAACGACGATCGAGCGGGCCGGCTCGAATTCGACCACCGTCAGCGACAGCGTGGCTGCCGGCAGCGACAGCGGAGTGAACAGCAGGGGCTGCTCGAAGCGCCCTGCGCCCAGGTACGCGACGAACGCCGGATCGCGAACCAGATTGGTCAATCGCAGTCCGAGGTCACGCTTGAGCGACACCCCCAGATGCCGTTCGCCCACCGGATTGCACCATTCGATCTGCAGCGACGCATCGATCAGGATGATGCCGTCCGGCAAGGCACTGATCGTGCGCCGGAACCGCTCTTCGTTGTCGATCAGGCGCTGCTGCGCGATTTCGCTGGCGCGCTGCTGGCGGTACAGGCGCGCGAACACTTCGCCCCAGGCGCCGATGCCGTTGGGTATTGTCAGCAGCGACGGTCGCACGAGCCAGTTGCCGAGCGCCATCAGGTAGAACAGCTGCCCCAGATACAGAATCGCCAGGCCCACCACACCCAGCCACAGGCCCACGCGCGCACCAAGCAGCCACCCGGCTCCGGTGCAGAACGCGGCCAGGATCGCCAGCCGCCCGATCGCCGGCAAAATGACCCGAAAGCGACCGCCCTCGACGTTCGACATCAGAGCAAGCCTAGCCCGGGCACGGGCCTCCTTGCGCTCGGAGCGAGCAACGCGACTCAGCGGTCGGGCCGGGTCGAAAGCCGGTAGCCGAGCCCGCGCACCGTTTGAACCAGGTCTTGCGCTTGCGCTTGCATCAACGCTTTGCGCAGCCTGAGCACATGCACGTCGACCGTGCGCTCCTCGATGAACACGTGGTCGCCCCACACGTTATCGAGCAGCTGGCTGCGCGAGAACACCCGCTCGGGATGACCGGCCAGGAACCGCAGCAGCTTGAATTCGGCCAGGCCCATCTTGACCGGGCGGTCGGCCACCGCGACTTCGTGACGCGCCGGGTCGATCCGCAACGACCCGTACTCGATCGTCTCGCCGCTTTTCTGCGGGGCGCGCCGCCGGAACACCGCGCGCACGCGCGAGACCAGCTCGCGCGGGGAAAAGGGTTTCACCACGTAGTCGTCCGCGCCCGCGTCCAGCCCGGTCACCCGGTCGGTCTCGGCGCCTTTTGCCGTCAGCATGATCACCGGGACCAGGCGTGTGCGATCGGCCACCCGTATGTCGCGCAGCAGCTCGATGCCGGGGCGGTCGGGCAGCATCCAGTCCAGGATCACCAGGTCGGGCAGCTCGCTGCGAATCGCCGACTCCGCGGCGCCGGCCGAGTCGGCCCGTCGCACCCGGTAGCCGTTGCTGCTGCACGAGAACGCGATCAGTTCCTGGATCGAAGGCTCATCCTCGACAACGAGTATGCAGGCGTTGGACATGCAGTCACCTAGTTGGGTTGTGAAACGGCGCGCGCGAGCTGCTCCGGCGTGGCATGTCGAACGTCCTCGCCCTGCACGATGTAGATCACGTCGCCCGCGATGTTCTTGGAGTGATCTCCGATGCGCTCGATCGCCTTGGCGACCCACACCGTGTCCAGCGAGCCGGTGATGGTGCGGGGATCTTCCATCATGAATGTGATCAGCTGCCGCAGAATCAGGCGGAATTGCTCGTCGACGCCCTTGTCTTCGCGGATGATCTCGGCCGCAGCGACCGGGTCGAGGCGAGCAAAGGCGTCCAGCGCGCCGCGCAGCATCGAAAGCGCCGCCTCGCCCGAAACGCGGATGTCGCGGATCCGGGGCGTGCGTATCACCACGTCCTTCTGGTGCACCCAGCGCGCGGCGCGCGCGATCTTGGTCGCCTCGTCGCCGATGCGCTCCAGGTCCGTGACGGCACGCGAGACCCCCATGATCAGGCGCAGATCGACGGCGGCCGGCTGGCGCCGCACGATCAGGTTGATCACGAGGCGGGCCATCTCGAGCTCCTCGGCGTCGACCCGCTCGTCCGCCTCGACCACTTCGTCGGCCTTGCGCAGGTCGGCCTGCTCGAAGCAGTCGATCGCCATCCGCAGCTGGGTCTCGACCAGCCCACCCATCTGCAGGATGCGCCCGCGCAACAACTCCAGCTCCTGGTCGTACTGCTTGATCGTGTGTTCGCCTGTGGCCATCAAAGGTTCTCCGCCGAAGTCGCCTACCCGAACCGTCCCGTGATGTAGTCCTCGGTCTGCTTCTTCGTTGGTTTCAGAAAAATCTGCTCGGTGGGACCGTATTCCACCAGCTCACCCAGGTACATGAACGCCGTGTAATCCGAACAACGCGCCGCCTGCTGCATGTTGTGAGTCACGATCAGGATCGACACGCGCTTCTTCAGCTCGTCGATCAACTCTTCGATCGACGCGGTCGCGATCGGATCCAGTGCCGAGGTCGGCTCGTCGAACAGCAGAAGCTCCGGGTCGGTTGCCAGCGCCCGCGCGATGCAGAGCCGCTGCTGCTGACCGCCCGACAGATTGGACGCGTCCTGGGCCAGACGGTCCTTGACCTCCTCCCACAGCGCGGCTCCACGCAGCGCGCGCTCGACCTTTTCGGCGAGGACGGCCTTGGACCGCAGGCCCCGCAGGCGCAATCCGTAGGCGACGTTCTCGAACACCGTGGTGGGAAACGGGCTGGGCTTCTGAAACACCATCCCGATCCGCATCCGCACATCCATCGGGTCCAATGAGCGATCCAGGATATCGATCTGGTCCGGATGCAGCGTGATGCTGCCCTGATACCGATTGCCCGGATACAGGTCGTGAATCCGGTTGAAGCAGCGCAACAGGGTCGACTTGCCGCAACCCGATGGGCCGATCAGCGCAGTCACGCGCTCCTTGTAGACCGGCAGCGAAAGATTCTTCAGACCCTGGAAATTGCCGTAGTAAAAGCTAAGGTTGCGGACTTCGGCCTTCAGTACGACCTGATCCTGCCCTGCTTTGGTCTGCTCTACTGTCGCTTCGATCGACACGTCCACCCCATGCCTCTGGCTGGCGCGCAGCGTATGTCATTGATGTCACGGAATTGTGACTTGTAAAGATTCCGCACGCATTTTAAGTGGTAAGAGCGGCAATGAGGCACCCTCGCAACCAGGGGCCGGTCGAACGGGCTAGCGGACGGCGGACGCAAGGCGTTCGGCGTAGCGGCGGGCCGCATCGGAATCCTCGGCCTCGACCATCACCCGCAGCACCGGCTCGGTGCCCGAAGGCCTGATCAGGACCCGGCCGCGACCGCTGAGCTCCCGCTGGACCTGCGACAGCTCGAGTTGCAGATCCCGGCTGGCGCTCCAGTCGAAGCCCGGGGTGATCGGCACGTTGACCATGTGCTGCGGGAGCAGTTTCAGCTCCTCGGTCAGCTGCGCCAGCGTCCGATTGGCGCGCCGAACCGCCGCCAGCACCTGCAGTGCGCTGATGATGCCGTCGCCCGTGGTGTGCTTGTCCAGGCACAGCAGGTGCCCCGAACCCTCGCCGCCAAACAGCCAGCCGTTCTTCTCGAGGCGCTCCAGTACATAGCGGTCGCCCACCTTGGCCCGCTCGAAAGGCACGCCCAGGCCGGCGAAGGAGCGCTCGAGCGCGTAGTTCGTCATCAACGTGCCGACGGCGCCGTGCACCTTCGAATGCGCCATCCGATCCTTGACGATCACGTACAACAGTTGGTCCCCGTTGAATTCGCGCCCGTCGCCGTCGGCGAACACGACGCGATCTCCGTCGCCGTCCAGCGCGACGCCCAGGTCGGCTCCATGCAGGCGCACCTGGCCGGCCAGCTGATTCGAGTACACCGCGCCCACGCCGTCGTTGATGTTGAACCCGTTCGGCGTCACCGCCAGAGGGATCACCTCGGCGCCCAGCTCGTGGAATACGTGCGGGGCCGCGTGGTAGGCAGCGCCATGCGCACAATCGACCACCAGCTTCAAGCCCTTCAGATCAGTGTCGCCCGGAAAGGTACTCTTGCAAAATTCGATGTAGCGGCCGGTTGCGTCGTCGAGGCGGCGCGCTTTGCCCAATTCGGCCGATTCGACGCAGCTGGACGGCTGATCGAGCAGCTCCTCGATCTGCTGCTCGATCGAATCATCCAGCTTCTTGCCGAAGCCGGAGAAGAACTTGATTCCGTTGTCCTGGTACGGGTTGTGTGAAGCGCTGATCACAACGCCGGCCGACAGGCGCTGCGCGCGCGTGAGGTACGCCACGGCCGGCGTCGGCAACGGACCACACAGCACCACGTCAACGCCGACGCTCGAAAATCCGGCTTCCAGGGCCGCTTCCAGCATGTAGCCGGACACGCGTGTGTCCTTTCCAATCAGCACCGTCGCCCTGCGTCCGGCGGTATTCTGCGAAAGCACGCGGCCGGCGGATTGGCCCAGCCGCAGGATGAATTCCGGCGTGATCGGGTGGGTGCCGACCGTTCCACGGATGCCGTCGGTGCCGAAATAACGCCGCTTCACGACTGCTCCTGGCGAACCGCTTCCCATACCGCGATCGCGTCGCGCGTCGCGGCCACATCGTGCACCCGCACGATCCGCGCGCCCGACTGGATCGCGAGCAGCGCCGCCACGACCGAGGCGACCAGACGCTGGTCGACCGCCCGACCGGTCATTTCGCCCAGCGAGGCCTTGCGCGACAGGCCCACCAGCAACGGCTGCCCAAGTGCGGTCAACTCCTGCAGCCGCGCCAGCAGGCTGCGGTTGTGCGCGCCCCGTTTTCCGAAGCCGAACCCGGGATCGAGCGCGATCCGGTCGGGGGCTACGCCAGCCTGCACGACCTCATCGCGCCGCTTGCGCAGGAAGTCACCCACCTGCGCGACCACGTCCTCGTAACTCGGGTCGGCCTGCATCGTCTGCGGGTTTCCCTGCATGTGCATCAGCACGACGCCGCAATCGCTGCGGGCCATTTGCCCCATCGCACCCGGCACGCTGAGCGCTCGCACGTCGTTGATGATCGCGACACCCTCGCTCAGCGCCGCGCGCATCACCTCGGGTTCGCTGGTGTCCACCGACAGCGGGATCGTCACATCGCTTAGAGCCCGCACGACCGGCAGCACGCGCTCGATCTGGTCGGCCGGGCTCACCAGCGCGGCGCCGGGGCGCGTCGACTCTCCCCCGATGTCCAGGATGTCGGCACCTTCGGCGATCAGCTGGCGCGCATGGTCGAGCGCGGCGGCCGGCGCCAGGAAGCGCCCGCCGTCGGAAAACGAATCGGGAGTCACGTTGATGACCCCCATCACCAGTGGCCGCTCCAGCGACAGCCGGAAGCGACCGCAATGCCAATCAGTTGGCCTGTTCGCCACGCCTAGTACCCTCACCCCTGCCCCTCTGCCGCGAGGCGGGAGAGGGGAGTCAGAGCGGGACTCTACCGCAGGTAGAAACGAGGCCTGGTCTGCGATCCAGGGAAACCAGATCTAGCCTGCGCTTCAGGTAGAAACCAGGTCGGGCGTGCGCCCCAGGTAAACGAGGCCTGGCCTGCGCCCCAGTAGAAACCGAGGCCCGGCCTGCGCTTCAGGTGGAAACGAGGCCTCGCCTGCGCTTCAGGTAGAAACCAGGTCGAGCATGCGCCCCAGGTAAAACGAGGCCTGGCCTGCGCTTCAGGTAGAAACCAGGTCGAGCGTGCGCCCCAGGTAAACGAGGCCTGGCCTGCGATCCAGGCCAGGCTCAGGCCGGCTGCGCGGCGCCCTGCACGCCTCCGCCGCCCGGTGCAGCACTTTGGCCGGCCTGCGCGCTGGAGGCACCGGAGCGCGGCGGCCGAGGCGGCCGCCCGGCCATGATGTCGTCGATCTGGTCGGCGTCGATCGTCTCCAGCTCGAGCAGCGCGCGCGCCATCGCTTCGACCTTCTCGTGGTTGGCCTCGATCAGGCTGCGCGCCAGCCCGTACTGCTCATCGATGATGCGGCGAATCTCGTTTTCGATCTTCAGCAGCGTCGAGCTGGACACGTTGGTGGTGCGCGTGATCGAGCGGCCCAGGAAGATCTCGCCTTCGTCCTCGGCGTACACCATCGGCCCGAGCGCTTCGGTCATGCCGAACTTCATCACCATGTCGCGCGCGATCTGCGTGGCGCGCTCGAAGTCGTTGCTGGCGCCGGTGGTCATTTGCTTCATGAACACCTCTTCGGCGACCCGTCCGCCGAAGAGCACCGCGATCCGATTGAGCAGGTATTCGCGGTCGTACGCATAGCGGTCCTGCTCGGGCAGCTGCATCGTCACGCCCAGCGCGCGGCCGCGCGGGATGATCGTCACCTTGTGCACCGGGTCGGTCCTCGGCAGCAGCTTCGCGACGAGCGCATGCCCGGACTCGTGGTACGCCGTGTTGCGGCGCTCGTCCTCCGACATCACCATGGACTTGCGCTCGGCGCCCATCATCACCTTGTCCTTGGCCTGCTCGAAGTCCTGCATCTCGACCACGCGCGCGTTGCGGCGCGCGGCAAACAGCGCCGCCTCGTTGACCAGGTTCGCCAGGTCGGCTCCCGAGAAGCCAGGCGTGCCGCGGGCCAGTAAGTCGGCTTTCACGTCGGCGCCGATCGGAACCTTGCGCATGTGCACATTCAGGATCTGCTCGCGGCCCCGAATGTCCGGCAGCGGAACCACGACCTGCCGGTCGAACCGGCCCGGCCGCAGCAGCGCCGGGTCCAGCACGTCGGGGCGGTTGGTTGCCGCGATCACGATGATGCCCTGGCCGGTCTCGAAGCCGTCCATCTCGACCAGCATTTGGTTCAGTGTCTGCTCGCGCTCGTCGTTGCCGCCGCCCAGCCCCGCTCCCCGCTGGCGCCCGACCGCGTCGATTTCATCGATGAAGATGATGCAGGGCGCATGCTTCTTCGCCGTCTCGAACATGTCGCGCACACGGGCGGCGCCGACGCCGACGAACATCTCGACGAAGTCGGATCCGGAGATCGAGAAGAACGGCACTTTGGCCTCGCCGGCGATCGCCTTGGCGAGCAGTGTCTTGCCGGTCCCGGGCGATCCCACCATCAGCACGCCGCGCGGTATGCGCCCGCCGAGCTTCTGGAATTTGGACGGATCGCGCAGGAACTCGACCAGTTCCTGCACTTCCTCCTTGGCCTCATCGCAGCCCGCCACATCGGCGAACGTGATGCTGTTGTTCGATTCGTCGAGCATGCGCGCGCGCGACTTGCCGAACGAGAACGCGCCGCCGCGCCCGCCTCCCTGCATCTGCCATGAAGAAGATCCATACCCCGATCAGCAGGATCACCGGGCCGAAGGCGTAGAAGAAACTCAGCAGCGGCGACGGCTGCTCGTGCGGCTCCAGCTCGACCCGCACCTTGTTGTCGAACAGATCCTTGAACAGGCCCCGGTCGTAGAAGCTGCCGGTGGTGTGGATCTGGGTGCCCTCGTCGGTCTGGGCCGTGATGTCCAGATTGCCGCCGGCGGCGTCCTGCAGGCGCGCGCTCTTGATGTGGCCTTGGTGCACCTGATCAAGAAACTCCGAATAGGCGATCGTGCGCACGCTGCCTGCGGCGCCGTGCTCGAGCTGCCTGAAGACCGTAAACAGAACCAGCGCGATCACGGCCCAGATCGCGATCTTGGCGAACAAGCTGTTGTTCAAGATCCGTTACTCCTGCGGACGACTGTCCCTGTGCCCAAGAGACGGGCGACCAGAGTCTGTCACGACTGCGACTAAGGATGTCAGGAAGATAACCTGCCGAACTGCCATTTTAGGCCGGCTCTGTCACTTTCCGAGCAAGATCCGCGCTTCCAGGCACGATCCTCTCCTCAGGGCTACTTGGGGAGTGCGGCCCCGGTTTCAAGCGGTTTTTCCGGACGAGCCGCCCGGCGGGGGCTGCCCGCCGCCAGGGGGCGGCTTCAATCCTCTGGCCAGCAGGTACACCTCGGCTGAGCCCGGGCGCGAGGCGGCCGGCTTGCGCACCGAAACGGTCCTGAAACTCCGTTTCAGCTGGTGGACGATCTGGCTAAAGCCGCTGGAATGAAAGGCTTTGACCAGCAAATCACCCCCGGGTTTTAGGTGATTGGCGGCAAATTGCAGCGCGAGGTCGCACAGGTCCTGGCTGCGCGCCGCATCCGCCGCGTCGATCCCACTCAGGTTCGGCGACATATCCGAAACGATCAGATCGGCGGGCCGCCCCTGCAAGGCCTCGACCAGGCTGCGCTCGACCGCTTCCTCGCGAAAATCGCCTTCGATCACCTGGACCCCTTCGATCGGCTCCATCGGTAACAAATCCAAGGCGATGACCCGGCCGCACAGGCGCCCGTCGCGGTCCGACAGGCGCTTAACCAGCACCTGGGTCCAGCTGCCGGGCGAC
>Ga0210394_10006837_pt1 | contig 12230 bp, 8 predicted proteins | sample IncBWC12MmetaG_FD_160121 | JGI IMG/M metagenome (GOLD analysis project Ga0210394, IMG submission 160121) | Forest soil microbial communities from Barre Woods Harvard Forest LTER site, Petersham, Massachusetts, United States - Inc-BW-C-12-M | ecosystem: Environmental > Terrestrial > Soil >... | reverse complement strand
ACTGCTGGGTGGTGCCAAAGGGAGTCCGATGCAGTTCCTCTGAGCTTTCCACAAGCCGAAATCGTCTTCCGAACTCACCGTGCAAGGACTGGGCGTCATAGCGCACCGTCTCCAGGCCGCTGCATCTCGTGGGGCCATCCGGTCCAAACGTGCTCACAATCACATGACCCGGGTCGCACCGCGTGGAGGACGCGCTGAACATAGGCGGCACGCCGGTCCGGCGATGTAAGAAAGTGAAACACCGCCCTATCGTGCCACACTTCAAAAGAATGCTCCGCAAAGTTCTCCTCCGTCACATCACACACAACCATTTAATCGACGCAGCGGCTTCGCCCAAGCGGTTCCGTGCAATGTCGGTAGCTGATTGCGATATGTCGAGAAGGTCAGATTATGGTATCCCGCTACCAGCAGATCATCGACTAAGGTTGATGGTCCCGCTCCGACGTCGATGATCGAAGCCGACCGGTCAGGGGCGGCGCGTTCAATCAGGTCAAGCGACATTTGGAGGTGAGGGCGGAACCAACTCACCTGATCTGGTGCTTTGGTCTCGTAAACCCCTTCCCAGTGCGACCGCCTATCCATTGCTTCCATCAGCTTAGCATCAACTTTCGGTCAAACGACTGACAGCTCAGTGACCGGGCCAGCAATGATTCGAGGGGCTTGCGGTTCGAAGCGCCGCAACATTGACAGACTGCTGAAAAGTGACAACCGAGTGACAACGTCAGGAACCTGAGGCGAGTTTTGCCAAGGCTTCGCCATACCAACTGAACCCAATTGCTATCAGTTGGACTCAACTGAACCGAACTGCACTGGCGGTTGACACCTTCGATTCCCGTTCGCGCATCAGCGTGAGCAGCACGCTGGTCTTTTATCCTAGCCATTGGTCCCAGACGGCGCCTCCACCCAAGTTTCCTGAGAATTTTCGGGTTTCGGTTATAAGAAGGGTTGCGCTTGGAGAGCCAAATTCCAAACACGTGAAATTCAATGCCCCGGCGGTTAACGGACTCCGGCGGGCGAGGCGAGCCCACAGGAACGCGCGAAACCGGCTTTATTACAAATACTTAGCGACCATTGGCCTACCTGTCCATTCTCTCTTCCCAAATCGGTCTCGTTGGGGGCCGAATGCAACCGTCACCCCCAGCGAGCGACGGCAAATCTCCAAACATGTCGTCTAGCAATCGTTTGCCATCGTCATCGAAGAAGCGCACCTCGTGCTTGAGCCGCTCCTCGAACAGGAACCAAGTTGCCATAAACTCACCGGCATATGCGTCGATGTGTTCGAGCGGATTGCCGCCATAATATGGGTCATCGCCATCCCGTACATCTCGCGATTCGGCACTGCTCAAGTACGTATCAATGGCTTCTGCGACCTCGCCTTCGACACCTGCAATCTCCTGATTGATTTCGACTGCGGGTTCGCCATCAGCCCAGTACTCGGGATTATCGCTCTCCTCAACCACGTGGCCCCTTACTGAACCCGGGCGATAGAACTCACGGATCACACCGTCAATCATCTCAGCGACCTGAGTGAGCGGGCAGGTGCCCCGACGTTTTCCGCAGAACGAGCAGGTTCCGGCGTGTCCTTCTTCTCTCAGCCACTGCCGCAATACACCATCAGAAATGCATTCCCAGCAGAGAAGATCTTCGCCGTTGGCCATAGCTTCTCGCATGAGTACAGCCGATTCAGCGGATGATGTCAACAAATAGCGCCCGGCCAGTGGCCATCACGCCGGGCCCGCTCGTTTTTCTGCTGGCCCGCCGCGCATCATGACCCGTCATGACCCGTTGCCTGTAACTCTATGAAAGGATGGTAGCGCTAACGGGAATCGAACCCGTATTTAAGCCTTGAGAGGGCTCCGTCCTAACCGTTAGACGATAGCGCCGAACATTATCAGTATACTACCTCTTCTGCAGCCCCTTCCTCTTCAGGTGGTGTCCCAAAAGTGCGTTGATCCAAAAATTAGGCTCACAAACGATTTCGAAAGAAAAACAAGAATGTGGGCGCGAGGCCCAATCCTACGGGGAGAAACGTTGCCGGTTCCGGAGTTCCAACAGTGAACGTGTCGTTGACAATCCGATTACCTGGACCAGAATAGACTTCGCTCGTGACATTTGATCCAACCTATCAGATCGGCAGAGGCAAGCAGATTTCCGCTAGAGCTGTTTCAGAGTTTCTGTAGACCTTGTAGGGCGGCCAATCTTGCCTGCTTTCAGCAGGCTCGTCGCCTCAACAAGAGCCGCCTCGAAAAGCGGCTGCAGCCAAAATTGGGCAAATACTTACTTGACACACCCGATTTTTTATGGCATACTTTGTTCATGGACACCCCTAAAACACTGGCTGAAGCGATTGTTTACTTCGCTGATCCTGACAACTCTCTGCGATACCTTGCGGCGAAGCGTTGGCCTAACGGTGTGGAGTGTCCCTATTGCTCCACAAGGGAACCTATGTTCCTTGCCAGCCGTCGCATTTGGAAGTGTCGCGCCACGAAGTGCCGTAAGCAATTCTCGGTTAAGGTTGGCACGGTGCTTAACGAGTCTCCCATCAGCCTGGACAAATGGCTTACGGCTATGTGGCTGATAGCCAACTGTAAAAACGGAGTTAGTTCGTGCGAAATAGCCAAAGACTTGGGTATCACTCAGAAGACCGCATGGTTTATGCTTCAGCGCATCCGCGAAGTCATGCAGGATAAGACCGCCACGAAGCTGGCCGGGGAGATCGAGGTTGACGAGTCCTTTATCGGCGGCGAGGCGAGAAACATGCACCGTGAACGTCGTGCGCGTGTCATTACCGGGACCGGAGGAAAAGATAAGGCTATCGCTCTCGGAATGGTGGAACGTGGCGGCAAGGTCCGTACCTTCGCGGTACCAACGCGCCGCAAACATGAACTGCACAAACATATCCGCGAGAACATAACTGCTGGTTCCGCGTTGTTCACCGATGCGCTCAAGTCCTATGATGGCCTGACGGACGATTACCGCCATGCGGTCATTGACCACGCCGTGGAGTACGTAAACGGCAACGTCCACACCAACACGATGGAAAACTTTTGGAGCCTCGTTAAACGCCAATTGCACGGCACCTACATCAGCGTGGAGCCCTTCCACCTGTTCCGATACCTCGACGAACAGGCATTTCGCTACAACGGGCGCAAACTGACGGATGCGGAACGCTTCGCTATCTTGTGTTCTCAAGTAGCTGGCCGTCGCCTCACATGGGATCGCCTCACTGGGAAAGGTGAGTAGGGAAAGGGAGCGAAACGCCAAGGGCGCGGTAAGCGAAAACGCTAAACGCTTGGCTTGCTCGGCTTCCGCTTTGCCTGCGGTTTTTTCTTCTTCGGCTTGACTCGCATGAGTATGCCTGCGAGTCTGTCGAAGTTCTCGAACTCCGAGCCCTTGGGTTCTGGTATCGCGATTTTTGTTCGCGGTCGCATTACTCCTCCATCTTCGCGCAAGATTCATAACTTATCAATATTCCCGGTTATGTCCTCTACGATTATTCGCTTTGATTCTGGACAGTGAGCGTAGGGGTCATCTTTGGACCTTTCGATTTTGATGGCATTCTCTGTAATTGCCATCAGCGACAATGGTGCCGTTGATTCGCAGTACCACCCATCTTTACCGTGTATGGCGTACACGTAATAATAGTGGATCTTAGCGCAGGAGGGGCATCCAATTGAGGCCATCCCGAACATTCTATCCCCTAAAGAAAGAGTTCCTCTTTCTTCCCAACGCTTGCCAAGAGAAAAGGGACCCACCTTGCCATCGCCCGGAACATAATCATTAAGCATCTCTGTCGTATTCGGCAGCATGGTCAGAGTCCCATTTTCGTTTGTGCTTAGAGACTTGTTCGGCGGGCTATCAAGGTTTACCATCGCCACGCTGTATCGTGGATTCATTGCCTCTACATGCGTGCCATTTACAATCTCGAAGGAAAGGTTCCTTTTGATAACGAACCTGAGGGTCAAGTCTGGTTTATGAACAGATGGGAGCGACGCAGGAGATGTAGGCGGTCGGTCGAGGGAGGCAACTACTTTCCCATCGGGGCCGACCGTTATATATTTAGTAATACTAATCCATCGTTCCGGCAGTGGCAAGAACGGCGCAACCTCATGAAGCGTTAGCTTAGAGTTTTGCAGTGGCGCAGGCGCGGCCTCATCCATGTTTGTTCCTTCCGTGAACAGAGCTACCCCTTTGGGTTTCTTCGTGTCTCCATAAGGCACCCAGAACAGACCATATGGCTTCGAGAGGCTGAAGTCTTTTCCATCGCTGTGCCGCCTAAAGGTGCATACGATGTAGACCCCAGCAAGACTCGATCCTTCCTTCGCGGATAGCTCCGCGATCTCGTCCATGTACGGATTTAAATCAATTGAAATAGAGGAGCTGGTATCGTGCTCCAATAAACCTTTGTGCGAATCGATCAAATCCGGCAGTCGCTTAATTATGACTCCGCTGGATTTCTGAGCAAGAAAATATTTAAGTCTTACCTCTGTGATATCAATCGGCACTCCGGTATTGTGAAGTTGAAGAGTAAACATCCCAAGGCGCTGTCCCGGTAGCGTTGACCAAACTATATCGCGCTCCGGCTCTATGTGAACTATTGGCTCTTCAGGAGGACCGGGGATTGGCACGATCTTCCGATGTATCCAGGACGCGCCTCCTGCTAAGGCGAGACAGGCGACTATTGAGAAGCTCCAAGTTTTGATGGATTCTTGCCGTCGATAGGGTGTGCCAGCAATAAGTTGAGCATCAATATGCTTAGCGAATAGCCTAGGAACATGTCCCCTTAGCGCTATAGCCGCACCAGCAAATAGGCCCAAGTATGGGACGAAGATTCCGCCGATGAGGAATCCAAGGGCCAAACACATTAGGCCAGATCCCCATCCAACCAGAATCTGCCGCGAAGAGCTCTCGTCCAGCGGAGCGATCTTATGATCTTCCTGCACTCAAGCCAGCCTACCACAAACTGGGTGCGACAAGTAAGTATTCGCCCAAAATTGGCCGCCCTACAAGGTCTACACTATTCAAGAAACTGCTCTAGAAGCGAACAGGTTTATGTCAAGAACCGCGGTGCCGTGGGCGCACCCGCTGGTGGGCGACGGCATCAAAAGGTAGATTACTGGACCACCTGCGCCTCCGCCGATTTAGAGAGAGCGGTGCTCCCCGCGACAATTCTTAAATCGCCACCGTCGGCGGAGTGCATGCTTTCGACATACGCCGGCGTGCTATGGGCCAGGGGGACATAGAGCGCCAATTCCGTAGTGGATACGAACACTCCTCTCAAGTCTCATGGGAGGAGGTTGAGCGAAACCTGAAAGTCTGATGTCCATCATTCCGTTAATTCCTCCTGCCAACACCGACGTCATGCCGATCATGTCTGAAGCGTCTGAGTACCATGTTCCGCTGCCGGTCAAGGGGATCGCATTAGTTACGGTGATCGGAGTCGCCAAGGCGGCTGAAGCGAACAGAAGGAGAGAAGTGGTCGCATCGTGGTGAACCTCAGCGCGTCACTATATCACAGCGAGAAACGCTACGGTTTTTCAAGCGGCTTAGTTCAATGCCGCTGGGATCGTAAAGAAGAACGTCGAGCCCTTTTCAGGTTCGGATTCTACCCAGATCCGACCTCCTGCCCGCTCAATAATGCGTTGACAGATCGCAAGACCCATGCCCGTTCCGGGATACTGAGAATTAGTGTGAAGACGTTTAAAGACGCCGAAGATTTGCTCCCTGAACTGGGGTTCGATGCCGATCCCGTTGTCCTGCACAGAGAACAGCCAATTCTTGTCCAGCAAGGTGGCGGCAATCTTTATGCGCGGCACGCCGTTGCGGTAGCGAATCGCATTTCCGATAAGATTTTGAAAGAGCTGTTCCATCTGAAATTCGTGCATGCGGACACGCGGGAGGGCGGCGACGGTGATGGAGGCGCCACTCTCCTCTATAGCAGTCTGAAGGTTTAGCAGAGTTTTGTCCAGGACTTCGCCGGCATCTGTTTCTTCGAGCGGCGGATCATATGTTGCGGATGCTCGCATATAGGCCCTCAAGCCCTGTAACAAATTGTCCATCCGGGTTGCGCCCTCGACGGTGTGACGAATAAACTCGTCGCCGACCTGTCCTAGCTGCCCGCCAAACGTCTCTTGCAGTAGTTCGCAGTAGACCCTCAACATGCGCAGCGGCTCCTGAAGATCGTGCGAAGCTGAATAAGCGAACAGCTGCAGGTCTGCGTTGGCCTGGTGGAGCGCCGCATTGGCGACTTGCAAGGCCTGCTCCTGCCGCACGCGTTCGGTGATATCGCGCGCTATTTTCGAGGCGCCGATTACCAGTCCTTGGGCATCCTTCACGGGTGAAATCGTCAGCGAGATGTTGAGGCGCGATCCGTCTTTGCGCACGCGAATCGTTTCGAAATGGTCAACGCGCTCGCCGCGCCTGAGCCGGGCGAGAATCCTAGGTTCCTCGTCGATACGGTCCGGCGGGATCAACATGTTGATCGACTTGCCGATGACTTCGGCCGCCGTATAGCCAAACAGGCGTTCCGCTCCTTGATTCCAGCTTATGATGATGCCTTCCAGGTTTTTGCTCACGATGGCGTCGTCGGATGACTCGACGATCGATGCAAGCAGGCTGGCATTTCGTTCGGCTTGTCTTACCGCTTCGGTCGCCTCGTGGCGAAAGCGGGACATCTTCAAATGCGATTCGACTAGCGCAAGCAGCTCGCGTGCGCTGAATGGCTTGATCAGATAGTCATCGGCCCGTGCCTCCATACCTTCGATCCGCGCCTCTTCCCCGGCGCGAGCGGAGAGCAGTATAACGGGAGTCTCGCAAAGCTGCGGATCGGCGCGCAGCTCACGGAGCAGCCCGAAGCCATCCAGCCTTGGCATCATGACATCGCTCAGGACCAAATCAGGCTTGCGGGCCCGCGCGGCGTCCAGAGCGGCCATGCCGTCGGAGACCGCCGCTACCTCGAACCGGTCTCCCAACAAGCGGCCGACGTACGCCCGCATGTCGGCATTGTCATCCGCGCAGAGAATGCGGGACTTCTCTTTCAACCGTTCCGCCTCGGCCGCAGGCTTGCCAGGGAGGGCCCCCTCGTCAGGACGGTCCGGCACCTGGCGATCCCGCTGCGGTTCGTCTGGCAGCCACCGTAACGCCTCCTCGACGAAGGCCGCCGGCGTCACCGAGGTCGAGTCGACCTCGGGTGCCTTGCCGACACGACCTGGATCGAGATGCGCCTTTCCCAGTGGAATGGCGACTCGGAATGTGCTGCCTTGGCCCATTACGCTCGCCACGCTGACCGTTCCGCCGTGAAGTTTGACCAGTTCCTGCACCAGCGCCAGACCGATACCGGTGCCTTCATGTGTGCGTCCCCGGCTGTCTTCAACGCGATGGAAGCGCTGGAACATGCGCGGCAGTTCTTCGAAGGGAATGCCAACGCCGGTATCGCGCACGGTCAGGAGGGCCTGCCCATCCGCGGGTTCCAGCCGCACTTCAATCTCGCCCTGAAGCGTGAACTTGAAAGCGTTGCTGAGGAGGTTGAGCACGATCTTTTCCCACATATCGCGGTCAACATAGGCTGGCTCGTCCGGCGTCGGCGCCGTGCAATGAACCATCAGTCGCAGGCCGGCTTTCTGGCAGAGGGACTGGAAATTGCTGGCGAGTTCGGCCGTTAGGGGGGCCAAGTCGGCAGGCCGATAGCAAGCCTGAGCCCGCCCGGCCTCTATGCGTGAGAAATCTAGCATCGTATTGACGAGCTTCAGAAGCCTCAGCGCGTTGCGGTGCGAAACGGTGAGACTCGCGGCAGCCCCCATGGGGAGAATGCCGTGGCTGTTAGACAGAGCGTCTTCGAGCGGCCCCAGCAATAGAGTCAGCGGAGTCCGGAACTCGTGGCTCACGTTCGAGAAGAAAGCTGTTTTCGCCCGGTCGATTTCGGCGAGCGCTTCGGCGCGTTTGCGCTCCTCCTCATACACCTGCGCGTTTGCAATAGCCGTCGCAATCTGAGTCGTAGCGAGCTCCAGGAAACTCTGATATCCCTCGTCAAACTGAAGTCTGGAACTCAGGCCAGCAATCAAAAAGCCGGCGGTTTGGTGAGCAACGTGAGAGCGGATGGGTACAATGGCGGCGCATTGCGGCGGATCGGGCCACGGGCCGGGCGGCACCGCAGCGAATCTTGAGGACAGATCCTCGACCACCTGCATTTGTCCCGTGCGATGCGCCGCAGCAATGGGCCACCAAGGCGAGCTTTCGCCGTTTGCATCATGAAGGTGGATGAAAGGCGGCCTTATGTCCGCGCCCTCGTCGACTCCGCAGGAGGCCGCAATACGGGCCTGAGTGCCCGACGCGTCGGCCAGATAGAGCAGAGCGAAGGGAATGTCCTTGGTATGCGGCTTCAGCATTGCGGCGGAGATCACACAGGCCTCCTCAGCAGTCCTGGCTTCCGCCGTACGTGCCCCGAGGTCGCGCAAGACGCTGATGCGCCGCTGCCCCACGACCTTCTCAGTGATTTCATGCACTGTCGCGAGCACGCCGCCGATTCCGCCGGGTGCCGTGTCGTCGGGCACGGCGCTATAGGCAACCGTGAAATGCGTTTCCTCGATAAATTCAGCACGATTGATCTGAAGCTCGATATCCTCGCTCCATGTCGCCGGACCGCCCTTGAATGGCGTGTCGATCAGGGGCTTCAGGATGTCCCAGATTTCCGACCAACAATCGCGCACCGGTCTTCCGAGGCCCCATGGGTGTTTGCGCCCCAGAATAGGGCGGTAGGCATCGTTATAGATCGAGATATATTCCGGCCCCCACCAGAGGAGTTGGGGGAAACGGTTCGCCAGAAGAATGGGCACTACAGCCCGAAGCGCGGGCGACCAGTTCTCTGGCGCGCCAAGAGGCGTGGCTGACCAGTCCAGCGAGCGGACGAGCTCGCCCATCTCGCCGGCTGGTAGCAGGAGATCGAGCGCAGGGTTTGTAGCACGGGCACCCGGCATTACCTACCGCTCCGCGCTCTCTTCGGGGCCATGTCCCTACGATACACCGGACTTGCGCAGGAAATCATGCTTCGCCTGCCCATTACCTCCAAACGGCGTGCCTGGGAAAATGCCGATAATCCGTCATATCAGTTCGCACGTCCCCCAGCGTTTCTCCCATATTCTGTCTAATTGTTCGGGTTCAACTCAGCGCACCCACGGCGAGCGTGTCTTCCCAGGGTCGAGATGACCAGCCAAGATCCCTCTCCGCCTTTGCGCTGGACGGTCGCCGCACCTTGCCGAGTTCGAATAACTGGCCGCGGGGTGCAGAGCCTAACGTTACCGTTCTGTCCAACGATCTGGCTGCGACGGTCCCACCCAGACGTGTTATCACCCTGGCGTGAGCCGGGGGCCTTTTCGCGATTTCCGTTTCTTGGCCCCTGGAACGCGTTTAAACGCGATTTCCGAGATTTCCGCTATGGAGGGTCGGCGGAGCCCGATTTTGGCGAGTTTAACACGCAAAAACTGATTCTGTGCGAGTTACCGGAAAAATGTCCTCGCGGGACGGGGAGCGAAAATTGCTCGCCAGGCGCCCATCAAGACGCGACAGGCCACTAGTGCCGTAGCGCGAGACAGCGATATTGGACAAGTCCACAATCACGCAGATGTGTAGGTGTTGAGAACTAAGGGGGTCGCAGCACTCACTCAAAATTAGGGGACTTCTATTGCTTTTTTTTTGTTTGCCGGGGAGGTACGGCCATCATTCGCATCGCTGAGGCGGGGTCGCCTTGCGGCGATCCAGATTGTCCTTCCGATGCAGCGGATCCATGTTGCTTCCTGCTGCCCGATTCGGCGATCCGAAGGTGCTCGGAAAGGTTTGCTATTGCGACGTCAACTCGTGCAAGGTCTAATCGGAGCTCGGCGATGGCGTTGCCTACACGCATTTTTTTCTCGATGTCGGAAAGCTTTGCTATTGCGACATCAAGTCGTGCAAGTTCTAATCGAAGCTCGGCGATGGCGTTGCCTAAATGCATTTTTTCCTCTATGGAAGTCCGGGGAAATCGAGGGAGGCTCGAATGGCGCCCAGAAGATCCTCATCTGTGAACGGTTTTACCAGGATCGCCTCGGCGCCATCTTTAAGCGCGATGGTGGTCAGGACATTAGCCCTGCCGGTTAAAAAAATAATCGGAATGGTGAGGTCGATCTGCGCTAGTTGACGTTCGCACCCTTGGTCTTCCGACCCTGGTATGTCTAGATCCAGAACGAGACAATCCACCCCGTCTCTGAAGCCGCTGTTCAGGAAGGCGTCGATGGACTCGAACGCCGCCCAGCGGTATCCGGCCGATGAGGCGAGGATTCGGATGAAATCGCGACTGGATTCATTTGCATCCACAATGCCAATGAGCGCTTTCTTGGTTCGTGCGTCGGTCGGGCTATGCGGGCGGTGCAGGAAATCATTCATAGCGATTCTTCGGCTCACGTCCATTGTGATCCGCGGATCGGACAAGAACCATCCGAGATGTTTCGGCTTCTCGGTGGAAAAGACACCGGTCGACGAGGGTCTCAAGGACGTTCCACCGCCGTGCCAGTCCGTAATTTTACGGATAGGGAACGCGGGCCCGGCGTGGTGTAATCGGGTGTGAGCCCTGGAAGCGTGGCGCAGCACCGCGATTTGGCAAGCGGAGAAGCCGACGCCTCGCGGAGACTAATACGCATCGTACTTGCCGATGACAACCCGGAAGTTCTGGATGAAGTGCGCCGTTTTCTTGCGGTAGAGTTCCACATCGTATGCACGGTCCAGGACGGTTTGGCTCTCGTCAGCGCCGCGTCCAAATGGAGACCGGATATCGTCGTTTCGGATATCGACATGCCGTTTCTGAATGGCACCGAGGCTTCCCGTCAAATCCTCCAACAAGGTTATTCAAAGGGCGCAATTGCGCTGACCATGTACAACCAGCCGGAAATGGTCCGAAAGTGCCGGGAGCAAGGCATCCTGGGCTACGTTTTAAAGGTGGATGCCCGCGACGAGCTTGTTGCCGCAGTGAAGCGTGTTCTGAGCGGCGAAGTATATCTTTCCCGAGGTGTCCGCAAAACTGCGGTATGATCATTCTTAACCAAGGGTTAGAGGTTGATCACGACCGATGGTCACAACAAGGGTTCTTCTCGCGGACGACCATGCCGTAGTCGCACAGGCGCTTGAATCTCTCCTCCAGAAAAAATTCGATCTGGTTGGTGTGGTCCACGATGGGCGAGCGGTCGTGGATGCAGCCGAAAAACTCTGCCCCGACGTGGTCATCACAGACCTCTCCATGCCTGGATTAAACGGAGTCGACGCGATTCGGGAAATCCGGCAACGTCGGCCGGGCACGAAGGTGCTGGTGCTGACGATGCACCGGGATACTCAGTTGGCCGTGGACGCGTTCAAGGCAGGAGCGTCCGGCTATGTGCTGAAAGTATCGCCGGCTGAAGAGCTATACAGGGCTATCGAGGAAGTCGCGGAAGGGCGAGGATATGTCACCTCGCTGCTGGCCAAGGACCTGATTACTCTCCTTCTCGAAGCGCGCAACCGAACGAACGACGAACCGCTGACTCCGCGGCAGCGGGCGGTGCTGCAATTAATCGCCGAGGGGCGAACGATGAAGGAGGTTGCTTCCGTCCTCGCCATCTCACCGCGGACCGCAGAATCGCATAAGTATGAAATCATGAAGGTTCTCGGCTTAGAGACCACCGCTGCCTTGATACAGTACGCGATACGCCTGAAAATCGTCGCTGACTGACAGGGATGCGCGGAGTCAGTCCTGTATTTATGCCCGGCCGTTTACGCAGCCGTTTTTCAAGCCAGCGGTGGCGCATCATATTATTGTTTTGCGCGACCGTGGTTGCTTCGATTGCGGCGATCTGGTGGTACTACTTGCGCCAGCGCGACGCGTCGGAGAGGGCGTTCGTCGATGAGTTGACCGCTATCGCGGATGAGAAAGCGCAGCAGATCGCGAATTGGCGCGCGGAACGAATAGGCGATGGCCGGGTAGCATCCGCTGCCCTCCTGCCAATCGCCCGACGCGCGCTGGCGGCAAAGACCGCGACAGAGGCGGACCGGGTCGAAATATTGCATGTGCTCGGCGCCTATTCGGCGTCATTTTTGTATGCCAGCGGTACTCTGGTGGATCTTAACGGCACGGTGGTGGTTGCACTGAATGGAGAGCACGCGGACTCGTCTCAGTTGGCGTCACTGGCTCGTTCGGCCGTAAAATCCGGCGAAGTACAACTCTCAGATCTCTA
>Ga0210394_10006835_pt1 | contig 12232 bp, 13 predicted proteins | sample IncBWC12MmetaG_FD_160121 | JGI IMG/M metagenome (GOLD analysis project Ga0210394, IMG submission 160121) | Forest soil microbial communities from Barre Woods Harvard Forest LTER site, Petersham, Massachusetts, United States - Inc-BW-C-12-M | ecosystem: Environmental > Terrestrial > Soil >... | reverse complement strand
TTTTCGGCTACCGGCGCCCAATCTTTCTATTTTTGAATACAACGACTTACGCGCTTTGCCCATAATAGGGGCCGGAACTCGTTGCCGCGCAAAGATTGGGCAAAATTGCTGCGTCGCACAATGAACATATTTGGCCTGTCTTAGCGACCCCGGCTCAAGACCAACGAGCTGCTTCACCCATCCCATCAACAACTGAATAGGATGATCATGGCTGGTAATAGCCTGACAAAGCTTTTTATACTTTCGGCTCTTCTTATTTCTACTATATCGATGCCGACGATTGCATCGGCGCAAAGCGGAATTGCTTCAGTATATTCCGAGGGACCAACCGCCACCGGCGAACGTGTCGTGGCTTCGGGTATGACCGCCGCTCATCGCACCCTGCCGTTCGGCACCATGGTGCGGGTGACCAACACCAGCAACGGCCGCTCCGTCGTGGTCCGCATCAACGATCGCGGGCCGTTCGTCAAAGGCCGCATCATCGATCTGACGCCGGGAGCGGCCCACGCCATCGGCATCGCCGGGCTCGGCGCGGTGACGGTCGACGTTGTCGGCAAGGGCTAAGGCTTTGCCGGTTTAGTGCGTGTGTGTCAGTTGAGCACGCGTTGCGTAAGAGCGGGAGGCCTCAGGCCTCCCGCTTTTTGATTTTGCAGCGCACGCACCGGTAACAAAAAATTTCGTCGAAATCGTTCAGCGCCGTTAACTTTCCACGCACCTCAACATTCGCCGATCCGTAAGATTTGGACGCTATAACGCGCACCGGCGCTCGAACCCGCGCCGTCGCGCAGGCACCACCGCATCATGAACGACGACAACGACGACAAGGAACGCAGAGACGTCACCCGAACCCGTGTGTTGCGCGGCGCCAAGATCATCCCGCCGCACCGCGGATCTATGATTCACTGCACGGTGCAGAACATTACGTCGAGCGGCGCCTGCCTCAAGCTCGCCAACACCTACGGCCTGCCGGAGACTTTCGAACTGACGTTCGAGCAAGGCCGCACGCGGCGCGCCTGCCGCGTGGTGTGGCGCACCGCCGACCAGATCGGCGTGGCGTTCGAAGACGTCGCGGCCGCCGCGGGCTAAAATTCCTTCACCGCCGCAATCATCCGCTCGATATCCTCGGGCCGCGACAGGCGGTGATCGCCGTCCTTGACCAAAGTGAGCACGACGTCGTCGCTGGCCAGCCGCGAGGTCAATTCGACGGCATGCCGCCACGGCACGTCGGGATCCTCGACGCCTTGCAAAATGCGCACCGGGCAGCCGGTCTCGATCAAGCTGCCGAGCAAGAGGTGCTTGCGCCCTTCCTCGATCAATCGCCGCGTCACCAGATAAGGCTCCGGCGAATATTGCGACGGCCGCGCCCAGACACCCTTGTCCTCGAGCTCGCGTTTGATCTCGGGGGTGAACCGCTTCCACATCAGTTCTTCGGTGAAATCCACCGCCGGCGCGATCAGCACCATGCCGGCTATGGCGGCGGCGCCGTTGTGCCCGCGCCGCTTCAATTCCCGCGTCAGCAGCAGCGCCAGCCAGCCGCCCATCGACGAGCCGATCAGGATTTGCGGCCCCTCGCAGCAGGCATCGAATACGGCGAGGCTGTCGGCGAGCCAGCGGCCGATGGTGCCGTCGGTGAACGCGCCTTCCGACTCGCCGTGGCCGGAATAGTCGAACCGCACGCAGGCGCGGGACGCTTCCGCCGCCCAATCGGCAAGCGCCGCCGCCTTGGTGCCCTTCATGTCGGACTTGTAGCCGCCGAGCCAGAACAGCCCCGGCGCGGCGCCCGCCTGGGCGCGCACGGCGATGGCACGCCGTTCGGCGCCATCGCCAATGTGCAGGAATTTCAGGCTGTTATCGTTCATCCCCTCTTCCGTCATCCTGAGATAGGTGACGAAACATCAATCACGCCAGACACGCAACGCGCATTGTCGTTGACTTATGCCCGGAAACTCCCGATTCTCCGCGTTTACTGCAACCACTTGAGGAGTCAAAACCCATTCGTCGCCCCAGCAGAGCGCCGCAACCCGCCGCCAAGGAGGGTCCGCGCATCAACGAGGAGATCCGCGTTCGCGAGGTCCAACTCATCGACAAAGACGGCGCCAACAAGGGCGTCACCGAAATCGAGGCAGCGATTGCCATGGCCCAGGAGGCCGGCCTCGATCTGGTCGAGATAGCGCCGAACTCGGTGCCGCCGGTCGCCAAAATTCTCGACTACGGCAAATACAAATATCAGGCGCAGAAGAAAGCCGCCGAGGCGCGCAAGAAACAGAAGGTCGTCGAGATCAAGGAGATCAAGCTGCGGCCGATGATCGATCATCACGATTACGACGTGAAGATGCGGTCGATGGAGCGCTTCTTCCAGGAAGGCGACAAGGTTAAGGTGACGCTGCGGTTCCGCGGCCGCGAAATGGCGCACCAGGAGCTCGGCTATAAGCTCTTAGACCGGGTCAAGGTCGACACCGCAAAGATCGCCAAAATCGAGCAGGAGCCGCGCTTCGAAGGCCGCCAGGTGGTCATGGTGCTGGCGCCTCGTTGACGCGGCAACAAAGTCCCACACAGCATTGTTTCCCGGATGCGATGCAGCACGAAGTGGTGCATCGCTTATCCGGGATCGCCGCAGGCTCTGAGCTCGCGACGGTCCCGGGTCTGCAGCGCATCATTTCGCTTCGCTACATGCTGCGCTGCGCCCGGGAAACAAGCGTCTGTAAAGATTTGCAATAACGCCCCTCCTCTGCCATAACCGCGCCCTTCCCGCCGCCCGGCTGATTAAGGGCTGCCGTGGCGGCGGCGACGTGCTCACGCACACCCGCTCATTTATGAGCATTTTCGGCGGTCGGAGCGCTCGCGCTTTCCGCCAATAGGAGAGCCAAATGCCCAAGATCAAGACCAAGTCGGGCGCCAAGAAGCGCTTCAAGGTGACGGGGTCCGGAAAGGTCCTCTATACGCAGTCGCGCAAGCGCCACGGCATGATCAAGCGCACCAAGAAGCAGATCCGACAGTTGCGCGGCACCAACGTGCTGTTCAAGACCGACGGCGACAACATCAAAAAGTACTTTTTGCCGAACGGCTGACGTCCCCCTGCTTTCTGCAGCGTACCGTTTCAACGTTCTGCGAGCTTTTACAGGAGATCGACCATGGCACGCGTCAAGCGCGGCGTCACATCTCATGCCAAGCACAAGAAGGTGCTCAAGGCCGCCAAGGGCTATCGCGGCCGGCGCAAGAACACCATCCGCATCGCCAAGCAGGCGGTGGAGAAGGCCGGCCAATATGCCTTCCGCGACCGCAAGCGCAAGAAGCGCACTTTCCGCGCGCTGTGGATCCAGCGCCTCAACGCCGCGGTGCGCCCGTTCGGGCTGAACTACAGCCGTTTCATCGCCGGCTTGAGCAAGGCCGGCATCATGGTCGATCGCAAGGTGCTCTCGGACCTCGCCATCACCGAGCCGGCGGCGTTCGAGGCGATCGTCGGCCAGGCCAAGTCGGCGCTGGTGTAACGTGCCATGATCGACCGCGCGTACGTCCAGCGGATGGCGCGTTACAATCGCTGGCAGAATGAAAACCTCTACGGCGTCGCCGACAGCTTGTCGGACGACGAGCGCCGGCGTGAGCGCGGCGCCTGGTTCGGCTCGATCCACAAGACGCTGAGCCACATCTTGTGGGCGGACCACAGCTGGATGGCCCGCTTCACCGATCTGCCGCGGCCGACGGTCGGCATTCCGGAATCGGTGGCGCTCTATCCGGACTGGGACAATCTGAAGTCCGAGCGCAAAGCCTTTGACCAGACCATGATCGACTGGGCCGACAAGGTCGACGATGGGTGGCTCGGCGCCGACCAGACCTATTATTCCGGCGCCACCAAGCGCGAATGGACGCGGCCGCGCTGGCTCTTGGTCACCCATATGTTCAATCACCAGACCCACCACCGCGGCCAGGTCCATTCCATGCTGACCCAGGCCGGCGGCCGGCCGAGCGATACCGACCTGCCGTTCATGCCGGATTGAACAAGATGACTAATGGCACCGAAATTAACCTGGACCCGAAAGCCGAAGAGGAAATTCTCGGCAGAATTGCTGCGGCAGAAAATGAGGCCGCTCTTGAGGCAATACGGGTAGCGGAACTCGGGAGCAGTGGTCGCATCACGACGTTCGCGAGACTGATTGGCTCGATGCCTCCTGATCTACGCAAGCACAACGGCATCATCATAAATCGAATCAAGAATCGCATTGTCGCCGCCCTAGATGCGCGCCGCGATAGCTTCAAGGGTGCAGCGCTCGAAGCCCGCCTCAACACCGAGAGCGTCGACGTCACCTTGCCGGTGCGCGAAGCGCCGGCCGAAATCGGCCGCGTCCATCCGATCACGCAGGTGACCGACGAGTTGACCGCGATCTTCGCCGACATGGGCTTTGCCGTCGCCGAGGGGCCGGACATCGAGACCAACGACTACAATTTCACCAAGCTGAATTTCCCGGAAGACCATCCGGCGCGCGACATGCACGACACGTTCTTCTTCAATCCGAAGCCGGACGGTACGCGTCTCCTTCTGCGCACCCACACCTCGCCGGTGCAAGTGCGCACCATGCTCAGCCAAAAGCCGCCGATCCGCGTCATCATTCCCGGCCGCACTTATCGCCGCGACTCAGATCAAACGCACACGCCGATGTTCCATCAGGTCGAAGGCCTGGTCATCGACAAGGGCTCGCATCTCGGTCACCTGAAATGGATTCTGGAAGAATTCTTCAAGGCGTTCTTCGAAGTCGATCGGGTCGGCATGCGGTTTCGGCCGTCGTTCTTCCCGTTCACCGAGCCGTCGCTCGAAGTCGATCTCCAATATCGCCGCGACAAGGGCGAAGTCCGCTTCGGCGAGGGCGACCAGTGGATGGAGATTCTCGGCTGCGGCATGGTGCATCCGAACGTGCTGAAAAACTGCGGCCTCGATCCCGACGAATACCAAGGCTTTGCCTGGGGCATGGGGATCGACCGCCTCGCCATGCTCAAATACGGCATGCCGGACCTGCGCGCCTTCTTCGAAACCGACGTGCGCTGGCTATCGCACTACGGCTTCCGCCCGCTCGATTTCCCGACGCTGGCGGGAGGATTGAGCACCTGACGCCATGATGAAATTCACCCTCGCCTGGCTCAAGGAGCATCTCGACACCGACCGTGCGCTCGGCGAGATCACCGACAAGCTGACCATGATCGGGCTCGAGGTCGAGCGGGTCGAGGACCTGGGCCAACAGCTTGCGCCGTTCACCATCGCGCGCGTGGTCGAGGCCAAGCCGCATCCGAACGCCGACCGGCTCCGCGTCTGCATGGTCGATACCGGCGCGGGCGATCCGGTGCAGGTGGTGTGCGGCGCGCCGAATGCTCGCACCGGCATGAAGGGCGTGTTCGTGCCGCCGGGCGCCTACATCCCCGGCAAGGATATGACTTTGGCTGTGGGTACCATCCGCGGCGTCGAGAGCCGCGGCATGCTGGTGTCGGAGTTCGAGCTGAAAATCTCCGACGACCACGAAGGCATCATCGAGCTCCCCGACGACGCGCCGGTCGGCGAGAGTTACGCCAAATATGCCGGGCTCGACGATCCGGTGATCGAGATCAATTTGACGCCGAACCGGCCGGACTGCGCCGGCGTGCACGGCATCTCCCGCGATCTTGCCGCAGCCGACATGGGCAAGTTCAAGGATACGGCCATCAAGCCGGTCAAGGGCGAGTTCCCCTGCTCGGTCGCAGTGCAGATCGCGGCGCCCGAGCTGTGCCCGGCGTTTGCGCTGCGCCTCGTCCGCGGCGTCAAGAACGGGCCGTCGCCGGCCTGGCTGCAAAAGCGGCTGACCGCGATCGGCTTGCGCCCGATCAATGCGCTGGTCGACATCACCAATTTCATCACCTACGACCGCGGCCGGCCGCTGCATGTGTTCGACGCGGCGAAAGTGCACGGCAACCTCACGGTGCGCCGGGCGAAAGACGGCGAACAACTGCTGGCGCTCGATGGCAACACCTACACGCTCGACGACAGCGTCTGCGTCATCGCCGACCAAGACGGCGTCGAATCGCTCGCCGGCATCATGGGCGGCGAAGCGACCGGCTGTTCGGAAACCACCACCGACGTGCTGATCGAATCGGCGCTGTGGAACGAGGTCAATATCGCGCAGAGCGGCCGCAAGCTCGGCATTAATTCCGACGCGCGCTATCGTTTCGAGCGCGGCGTCGATCCGGCCTTCATGCTGCCGGGACTGGAGTTAGCGACGCGCATGGTGCTGGATTTGTGCGGCGGCACGCCGTCGGAGGCGACCGTCGCCGGCAGCGCCGAGCCGCGCGAGCGCGTCATCGATTTCCCATTGTCCGAGCTCAAGCGCCTGGCCGGCCTTACCGTGCCGCAGCCGGAGATGCGCCGCGTTCTCGAACGGCTCGGCTTCTTCGTCGCCGGCCAAAGCGAGCGAGTGAAGATCGCGGTACCGTCGTGGCGGCCCGACGTCGAGGGCAACGCCGACATCGTCGAAGAAATGGTGCGCATTGTCGGCGTCGACAAAGTGCCGCCGACGCCGTTCGATCGCGGCGAAGCGCCGCGCAAGCCGGTGCTCACGCCGATCCAATTGCGCGTGCGCAAGGCCAAGCGCGCGCTTGCCGCGCGCAATCTGGTCGAAGCGGTGACCTGGTCGTTCATAGCCAAAACCCACGCCGAATTGTTCGGTGGCGGCAAGCCTGAGCTGGCGCTGGCCAATCCGATCGCCGCCGATCTCTCCGACATGCGGCCGAGCCTGATCCCCGGCCTGATCGCGGCGGCGCAGAAGAACGCTGATCGCGGCTTCCCTGATGCCGGCCTGTTCGAAGTCGGCCAGGTTTTTCGCGGCGACGTGCCGGCCGATCAATTCACCGCCGCGGCCGGCGTGCGCCGCGCGCTGGCCAAACCGTCCGGCATCGGCCGGCACTGGACCAAACGCGACGGCGAAGTCGACGCCTTCGACGCCAAAGCCGATGCGCTTACCGTGCTGGCAGCGACCGGTGTGCCGACACAAGCGCTGCAGGTCGTGCCCGGCGGCCCGCCGTGGTTTCACCCCGGGCGCTGCGGCACGATCCAGATCGGGCCGCAAAACGTGCTCGGCCATTTCGGCGAATTGCATCCGGGCACGCTGGAGAAACTCGATGCCGAAGGCCCGCTGGTCGGCTTCGAAGTCATTTTGGAACGCATCCCCGAGCCGAAGGCGAAAGCGACTCGCGCCAAGCCGGCGCTGGAGCTGTCGCCGTTCCAGCCGGTGGAGCGCGATTTCGCCTTCGTGGTCGAGCTCGGCGTAAAAGCCGCCGACATCGTACGCGCGGCGCAATCGGCCGACCGCAAGCTGATCACCGGCGTCACCGTGTTCGACGTCTACGAAGGCAAAGGTATTGAGCCCGGCAAGAAGTCGATCGCCATCGCCGTCACCATCCAGCCGCGCGACAAGACCATGACCGACGCCGAGATCGAAGCGCTGGCGGCCAAAATCGTCGCCGAAGTCGGCAAGCGCACCGGCGGCGTGCTGCGGGCGTAAGCGTCAACGCTCCGGGCGCATGATGCTCGGCGTGCCGCCGAACGACGATTGCTCGGGCGGCGCGGCGCGCGTGCCTTTCACCTTGGGCTTGGGCGCGACCTCGGCCTCCGCAGGCGCCGGCTTGAGCACGCCCATCCGCCGCAATACCGCCTCGGCGGCGCGCTCGCCGGATTCCCAGGCGCCGCCGACCGTGCCCCACAACGTTTCGTGCGCGGCCTCGCCGGCGAACCAGATGGTGTCGTTCACCGGCTCCATCATGATGCGGCGCGCCAGCTGTGCACCCGGCACGGCGGCGGACGCGGCGCCGAGCGTAAAGGCGTCGGCATTCCAGCGCGTGGCTTGGGTGCGGCCGATCGCCTTCTTGATCTCGGCGCCGTACAAGCCAGCCAGCCATTGCGAGGCGAAATCGACCATGGCGGCTTCGCCGCGCGCGGACAGGTCGCGGCCGAATGGGCCGGCGACGTCGACCACACACAGCGGCGTGCCCGACACATTGGCGAGCATGGCGGCGGTGTGGGTGTCGGTGGATTTCTCGAACACCAGGTCGTCGCTGTCGAGGCCGAGCGGGTTGCCGACAAGCTCCAGCGCGACGTGATCGTAGCTGCCGAGCGAGAGCCGGCCAAAGGAGTCGATGGCACGGTGCGGCAGTTCGGGCGAAAATTGAATGCGGCCCGCGGCAATGATGTTGGTCGAGACGGTGACGATGACGGCGCGCGCGGTCAGCGTGCCTTTCGCCGTTTCGACAGTGAGGCTCCGCCGCGTATCGATCGATTTCACCGGCGTCGACAATTGCACCGTAACGCCTTCGGCAAGCGCCGCGAGCAGCGCGCCGAATCCCTGGCGGCAGAAGGTCGCCGTGGTGCGCTCGGCGGCTTTGGAAAAATCCAATGCCGAAAACTGCGCCAATTCCTTGCCGCAGCCGAACGGGCCGAGCATGAACTCGACTGTCGCGCGCCAGTCGCCGAGATCGTTCGGCACCACCTGCTCGCACGGCACGTCGGCCTTGCGCGCGGCATCGTTGATGGCGCGGGTGGCGCGCACCTCGGCGGACAGGAAATCTTCCAGCTCGCCTTCGCGCGCATAGCGCCGGCCGATGCGGATTTTTTGGCTCGGCGGCGCCGGATAGACCTCGATGCCGCGGCGCGGCGTCAGCTTGGTCAGCGGATTGAGGTCGGGCGCATAGATCCAATGGGCGCCGCGGTCGAATGGCACGCCGAAGGTCCTGGCATCGGTGATGCAGCGACCGCCGATATGGTCTGACGCCTCCACGAGCACATAGCGCCGCCCGGCGGCGGCGATGCGGCGCGCCGCGGCAATGCCGGCGGCGCCGGCGCCGACGATGATGACGTCGACCGCGGCCGCCGCTGGCTGTGGCGTGGCCGCGACGGCCGGACCCGCCGCAAGGGCGGCGGACGCGGCGAGGAAGGATCGGCGGCTGATTTTTGCGAAAGCCTTGCGCGGCATGGTTTCCGGATGCTTGCGACGGTGGCGCAGATTGCCCGAACGACGGCGTTTGCGCAAACGTTACGCTTAAGTTTCGGTCAACGGCGCAGGCGGCGCGTGAACCAAAACGCAACGGACTTCGCATAAAATGCGTCCAAACAAAGACGCGACCAAATCGCGCAACGGACGCGACATGTTACGCCAGACTTGGCCGGGAGGGGCCCATGGGCAAAGTGCGCGATAGCGTCGGGCAACTGATCGCCCGCTATCTTCAAAAGCCGGTGCGCGGCTACGAGCCGTTCACGCCGAGCGATCCGGACGCTTTGCGTCAATCGCTCGCTCCCGGCGACGTGCTCCTCGTCGAGGGCAACAACCATATTTCCGGCGTCATCAAATATCTCACGCAGTCGACCTGGTCGCATTCGGCGCTCTATGTCGGACCGATGGACGACCGCTTCACCGCGGACGGCGAGCCGCACGTTCTGATCGAGGCCAATGTCGGCGAAGGCGTGGTGTCGGCGCCGCTGTCGAAATATTTCCGCTTCCACACCCGCATCTGCCGGCCGGTCGGCCTGACCGCGGACGACTGCTCAACGGTGTGCGCCTACGCCATCGCCCGCGTCGGCTTCGGCTACGACGTCAAGAACATCACCGACCTGTTGCGCTATCTGCTGCCGCTGCCGGTGCCGCAGCGCTGGCGCCGGCGCATGATCGCGCTCGGCTCGGGCGATCCGTCGCGGCTGATCTGCTCGGCGCTGATCGCGGACGCGTTCACCGCCGTGCGCTATCCGATCCTGCCCAAGATCACGCTGGCGCGCAGCCTGCAGGCGCTGGAGCAGATTTTGGAGATCCGCCACTCCTCGCTGTATTGCCCGCGCGACTTCGACATCTCGCCCTATTTCAACGTGGTCAAGCCGACCATCCGCCAGGGCTTCAATTACAAGGCGATGCAATGGGCCGATTTGCCCTCTGCGCCTGACGATGGCGCATCGCTCGCGCCGCAGCCCGCGGACGAGAACGCCGGCGCCGTGCCCGCCTGATCGCGCCACCGCCACTTGTACTTGCCACCCGCCGTCGCTACCTCTGCCGTCTTGCAGAGACAAAAAATGTTCGACGACGCCATCAATGCCCTCACCCAGATATTCGCGCCGCCGCTGCGCGCGGTGTTGTGGAGATCGGTCGCGCTGGCGCTGGCGCTGATTGTCGTCGTCGGTATCGTGCTCGACCGGCTGATCCTCTGGCTTGTCGGCGCTGGCTCGGCCTCGATCGAGACGACGCTTGGGCCGCAAGCGCATTGGCCGGCAAGCGCGCTGGCCTGGCTGCTCTCGGTCGCCGCCAGCCTCGGCATCATCGTCGGCAGCGTTTTTCTGATGCCAGCGGTGACGGCGTTTGTCGCAAGCTTCTTCGCCGATCAGATCGCCGACGAAGTCGAGCGCGAGCATTATCCCGCCGATCCGCCAGGCAAGGCGCTGCCGCTGTTGCGCGCGATCGTCCAGGGCAGCAGGACGGCGCTGCTCGCGGTCGTGGTCTACCTGATCGCCGTGCCGTTCTTGCTGTTCGCCGGTTTTGGCGCGGTGATCTTCTTTCTCGCCACCGCCTGGCTGCTGAGCCGCGAATATTTCGAGCTTGCCGCCATGCGCTTTCGCCCGCCTGAGGAAGCGAAGGCGCTGCGCAAGCGCAACGCGGCGCGGGTTTTCATCGCCGGCCTGTTCATCGCCGCCTTCGTCTCGATCCCGGTGGTCAACCTGGCGACGCCGCTATTTGCCATGGCGCTGATGGTGCATGTGCACAAGCGGCTCGGTGGACCGCGGCTGATCGCCACCTAATTCATTCGGCAGCGAGCAGATGGCGGAACGGCGTTATCCGACGAGCCGCAATCGCCGCAGCAGCTCGTGGATATTGATAGTCCAACCGATGCCGACGCGCTTGGGCGGGAACAGGCGGTGATCGTCCGTATTCCACACCCCTTTGTTCCAGTTTTCCCAGTCCCAATTGACCGGCATTCCCATCCAGGTCCGTTGCGGAACTTTATTGGGGTCTCTCTCCAGATCGCTCATGACGATGCTCCAGTAAATTCACTGATCGCACGTTAGTCCTGAGAGCAGGGCGATGGTTCAAAACCTGTTCGGCAATAACAGCGCTGCGTCACTGCTTCGCTTGCGCACCGCCGTCGGCCGGCGGCGGCGCTGGGGTGCGGTCGAGCCACATCACGGCGCGATAAGCGCTCACCAGGCCGGCGCCAAAATCCGAATCCGGGCGTGGCGGCCCGAGCGGCTGGGCCGTTGCCGTCAAGGCCGCGCGAATATCGCCCGGCTTGAGCGACGGTTTGTGCCCGAGCAACAGCGCCGCGATGCCGCTGACATGCGCAGCCGCAATCGAGGTTCCGGTGGTGAAGACATATTCGCCCCCCGGCGCGAGCGCGAAAATCTCGACCCCCGGCGCGGCAACCGCGATATGGCGGCCGCGATTGGCCATCGGGAATAAGTGGTCGTCGCTGTCGGTCGCCGTCACGGCAATGACATTGGGATCGGCCGCCGGATATAGCGGGTCCGACTTCGGTCCGGCGTTGCCGGCGGCCGCGATCAGCACCATGCCTTTGTCGTAAGCCGCGGCCAGCATGCGCTGCATCATCGGATCCGCAGGGCCGGCGAAGCTCATATTGACGACGCGCGCGCCATTATCCGCCGCCCATTGCAGGCCCTTGTAAATGGCAAACGAGCTGCCGCGCGCTACACCGAGCGTATCGTCGAATGCATGCACGGCCAAAATCTGCGCGCCCGGCGCGATGCCCAAAAGCTTGCCGTGGGCCGCAATGGCGCCGGCCATCGACGTGCCGTGCGCATGCGGCTTTTCGTTGCCGCCCAGCGGGTCAAAAACTTTCACGATCGTGCCGTCGAGATCCGGATTCTTGGCGTCGATTTCCGAATCGATCACGGCAACCAGGACATCCTTGCCCGTTGCAATTTGCTGCGCTTGCGCGCTTTGCAGTTTCGCCAGCACGTATTGCGCCGCGTCGCCGTGCGCGCCGGCGGCAATCTTGGCGGCCTCTTCCTGCAGCGTGAAAACGTAGTTCGGCTGCACGCTGGCGACGATGCGTTCGCCGCCGAGGGCGCGAACCGTGTTGGCCACCGTACGGCCGCCGCCGAGACGCCACCGATACAAGCTCGTCCCGATCAGTGGAAAACTTTGCGAATCGAGTTGCGTCAGTTCGTACCGCCGCGCGATCAGACCGATCGCCTGCGGCGTCGCGCCCGGCGCGAACGCGGTTATGA
>Ga0210394_10006833_pt1 | contig 12235 bp, 9 predicted proteins | sample IncBWC12MmetaG_FD_160121 | JGI IMG/M metagenome (GOLD analysis project Ga0210394, IMG submission 160121) | Forest soil microbial communities from Barre Woods Harvard Forest LTER site, Petersham, Massachusetts, United States - Inc-BW-C-12-M | ecosystem: Environmental > Terrestrial > Soil >... | reverse complement strand
CTCGGCGAATGACTTCGACTCCCCCGAGATCGCCAGCACAAGCACGGCCGCGATCACGCACAGCGCACCGGCAAAGAAGAAGGCCGGAAGGTAGGTCGCAAGCAACGTACGCGACAATCCGGCGCCGAAGGCCGCAAACGCCGCGCCGATCTGATGGCCGGCGAAGACCCAGCCGAACACGAGGTTGGCCCGCTCGGCCCCAAAACGCTGCGCCGTCAGCCGCACCGTTGGCGGTACGGTTGCGATCCAGTCGAGGCCATAGAACATCGCAAACAGCGACAGCCCGTAGAACGAGAAATCGGTAAACGGCAGCATCAACAGCGATAGTCCGCGCAACCCGTAATACCAGAACAACAGCCAGCGATTGTCGTAACGGTCAGACAGCCAGCCTGAAAAGATGGTGCCGAAGAAATCGAACACGCCCATCGCGGCAAGCAGGCCCGCGGCCTGCACCTGCGGAATGCCGAAGTCGAGGTACATCGGGATCAGGTGGACCTGGATCAGGCCGTTGGTAGAGGCGCCGCAAATGAAGAACGTTGCAAACAGGATCCAGAACACGCGGGTTTGGGCGGCATCGCGCAGCGTGCCAAGCGCTGCCGCCATGATCGGCGCATTGCTCGGAGGAGGCGCCGGCAGCGGTTCGGTCCCCCTATCGCCAAACGGGCGCAAGCCGACGTCGCTCGGCCGATCGCGCATCACCATCAATACCGCGAAAGCGGCCACTCCCAGCATCATGCACACCAGCGAGAGCGCGATGCGCCAACCCATCCGCTCCGTGATGCTCGCAAGCACCGGCAGGAATACCAGTTGCCCCGTTGCGACACTTGCGGTCAGGATCCCGACCACGAGGCCGCGCCGCTCATTGAACCAGCGCGCGGCAATGGTCGCGCCCAGCACCAGCGCGGTCATCCCCGTGCCGATGCCAATCACGACGCCCCACAGAAGCAGCAAATGCCAGACCTTCGTCATGGCAAGCGAGGCGACCAGCGCGGAAGCCACGATCAGGAGCGCCGACAGCGTGACATTGCGAAGGCCGTAGCGGTTCATCAGCGCAGCCGCAAACGGCGCCATCAGGCCGAACAGAATGAAGCGGATCGACAGCGCCGAGGAAATCTCGGCGGTGGTCCAGCCGAACTCATGCTGCAACGGCACGATGAATACGCCCGGCGCGCCGACCGTTCCAGCGGTGATCAGGGCGGTGAAGAATGTGACGCCGACCATCACCCAGCCGTAGTGAATGTTGCGGCGGGCAAGCGCAGCCGACAGCCAATTGGAGATCACGGCATTTCCTGTTCGAGCCTGGAGGGGAGAGGATATACTAGCACACCGTCGCGCAACGCGCGAGCGTCGCGATCGCAGGCGCTTGGAACTCAGTGAACCAGGCGCTCGATTGCAATCGCGGTTGCTTCGCCGCCGCCGATGCAGAGTGCGGCAACGCCCCGCTTGAGATCGCGAGCTTCCATCGCGTGCAGAAGCGTGACGATGAGGCGAGCGCCGGTAGCGCCGATGGGGTGGCCGAGCGCACACGCGCCGCCATTGACGTTCAGCTTCTCGCGGGGGATGCCAAGGTCGCGCTGCGCCGCCATCGCCACCACGGCAAAGGCCTCGTTGATCTCGAACAGGTCGACATCACCTACGCTCCAGCCGACTTTATCGAGCACCTTGCGGATCGCCGGGATCGGGGCCGTCGTAAACCACTGCGGTTCCTGGCTATGGGTCGCATGGCCCTTGATCTCGGCGAGCATCGGCAAGCCGTCCCGGTCAGCCAGCGACCGCTGGGCGAGAACCAGCGCAGCGGCGCCATCGGCATTCGCCGAGGAGGCCGCCGGCGTGATCGTGCCGTTGGGGCGGAACGCCGGTTTTAGTCCGGGGATTTTCGCAGGATCAACCTTCAGCGGAATTTCGTCGTTACCGATCGTCCGGGGCCCGGCCTTTTCCTTGATCGTCACCGGCACGATCTCGGCCTTGAAGGCGCCGCCTTCCACTGCCTTGCGCGCGCGCGTCAGCGTTTCCATCGCATACGTATCCTGGGCATCCCGCGTAAATTGATAGGCTTCGGCGGTGGCTTCGCCGAAATCGCCCATCGAGCGGCCCACTTCATAGGCATCCTCAAGGCCGTCAAGCACCATGTGGTCGATGATGCGGTCGTGGCCGGCGCGATATCCGCCGCGCGCTTTCGCCAGCAGGTAGGGGGCATTGGTCATGCTCTCCATACCGCCGGACACCACGATGTCGGCGGAACCGGCCCTGATGATGTCGTGGCCCAGCATCGTGGCCTTCATCCCGGAACCGCAGACCTTGTTGATCGTGGTGGCCCCGGTTGCATCGGGCAGTTTGGCGCCGCGGGCAGCCTGTCTTGCCGGGGCCTGACCTTGTCCGGCCGGCAAGACGCAGCCCATGAACACCTCATCGATTCGCTCTGGCTTGAGCTTGGCGCGTTCGAGCGCCGCCGCAATCACATGGGATCCGAGCTGGTGGCCGCTTATTGACGATAGATCGCCCATGAAGCGGCCAAGGGGGGTGCGGGCGGCGGAGACGATGACGACGGGATCTGAACTTGCGGCCATGGCGACGGTGATCCTCAGGACGGGAGCAATGGATTACAGCTGTCATATAATGCAGCGCAAAAAATTGCAACGGACGGTTCCGATGAGAAAATGTCGTGCTCGCATGAGCGGCGCTTAGCGTTCTATCGCCTGCGGTCGATGAATTCCTGCATCAGCTGCTTCGGCTCGTCGGTCAGGAAGGATCGCCCGAATAGGCCGATGCTTAAGTTGACCGATTCCGTCAGCGGCAATTCTTCCCACTGCCGAAGCAGGTCCTTTTGCGCGCGGAGCGCTTGCGGGCCGCATTTCAAAAGGGCATCGACCGTCTTCTCGACCGCTGCATCGAGGCCGCCTTCGGGGGCGACGACGTCGACCAATCCCCAGGCGAGTGCCGTGGCGGCGTCGATATTCTCGGCGGTCATCACCAGCCAGCGTGCGCGGCCCGAGCCGATCAGGCGCGGCAGCAAGGCGGCATGAATGACGCTTGGAATCCCGACACGAACCTCCGGCATGCCGAACTTCGCATCATGTGCCGCAATACGGAAATCACAGGCAGCGGCAACCTCGAGCCCGCCGCCGAGGCACCAGCCCGGCATTCTTGCGATCACCGGTGCGGGGAAGGCTCGCACGGCTTCACAGAGATCGCGCAAGCCGGTAATGAATTTCTCCGCCGCGGCCTGATCGAACGTGGCCATTTCCTTGATGTCGGCGCCGCCGATCAGGCTCTTTTCGCTCTGGCCGGCCAGGATCAGCACGCGAATCCCGCTTTCGCCGGCAAGCGTCTCCAATCCTTCGCGCACGCCGGTGATGACGGCCGATCCGAAGATGTTGAGTGGGCCAGCATTGCAGATCATCAGGCGTACCACCCCGCGGGAATCGCGATCGACGCCGCAATGAGGGTTGAGCATCTGCATGGAGTGCCTCACTACCCGGAAGAGAAAGATACCCAGTTCCCGGGCAAAAGCTCGCTCTTGTCAATACCCGACGGCTGTGCACCTTTCCGGCGCGCCCCGAGGTTGTATTTTTGAATCGGCCTCATCCGAATGCGAAAGAACGGAAAACCGGATCGGATCAAATAAGATGCAGCATTTTGCGATTCCGGGTGTTAAAAGGGCCCGACATCATTATATGATTTCAAACATATCATGGGATTTTGATGCGGTATTCCAGGGAACACAAATTTCAGACGCACGCGCGGATCGTGAAGAAGGCTTCGGTGAAGCTTCGCGAGAAGGGCGCTCATGGCATCGGCGTTGCCGATCTCATGAAGGATGCGGGCCTTACCCATGGCGGGTTTTACGCGCATTTCGATTCGCGCGAAGCGTTGGTGATCGAGGCCTTCACGCATGCGATGGACCGTGCGACCGAGCATTGGCGAAAACTGGCGGAAGAGATGCCGCCAGAAAAACGCCTGTCGAAGGTTGTAAATGCCTACCTCACGCCGGTTCACCGCGACGATCCCGGCCATGGCTGCGCCGTGCCGACACTGGCGGCGGAAATCGCCCGCGAGAGCCTGAAGACACGACGGGTGTTTGCGGGCCGGATGGAGCGGATGATCGACATGCTCGCCCGGCAGTTTCACGATACCCCGCGCAAGGCGGCGCGGAAGCAGGCGATGGCTGCGCTCGCCACCATGGTGGGGTCGCTGGTGATGGCCCGCGTCGCCGGCAGCGGCGAGTTTTCCGACGAAATACTGAAGGCGGGCCGCGACGGCGTGCTCGGCCAGACAAAACCGCTCGCCACGAGGAAGCCGGCCAAACGGGCGGGTGCCTCCGCTTAGGGCTGAAACCTGCAGAGGCTGAACCTGCGGAGTCTGAAAGACCCCATTCGACATTGGTCTTAGGCGGCATGAAACGCCGCAAATCGCCATTTTCGCACATCCGATGTGCGTCGAAAAAACCTTTCCAAATACGGCAAAGCCTGCAAGATGCTGGCAAAACCGGCACTTAGATATCTTGGAGGAACGCATGCGTATGATCGGGCATTTCATCGGCGGCCGTGAGGTTGCGGGCACATCGGGCAGGTCAGCGGATGTTTTCGAGCCGATGACCGGTGACGTTCAGGCCAAGGTGGCGCTGGCCTCCAGGGGCGAGGTTCGTGCCGCCGTCGAGAATGCCCGCACCGCGCAGGTCGAGTGGGCCGCGACCAATCCGCAGCGCCGCGCGCGCGTGATGATGAAGTTCCTCGAACTCGCACAGCGCGATTACGACAAGCTCGCCGACATGCTTGCCCGCGAGCACGGCAAGACGGTTCCCGATGCCAAGGGCGACATTCAGCGCGGCCTCGAAGTGGTGGAGTTTGCGATCGGCATTCCGCACCTGATGAAGGGCGAGTATACCGAAGGTGCCGGTCCCGGCATCGACATCTATTCGCTCCGCCAGCCCCTGGGCGTGGTGGCCGGCATCACGCCGTTCAATTTCCCGGCGATGATTCCGATGTGGAAATTCGCACCCGCGATCGCCTGCGGCAATGCCTTCATCCTGAAACCTTCCGAGCGTGATCCCGGCGTGCCGATGATGCTCGCGCAGTTGATGATCGAGGCGGGCTTGCCGGCGGGCATTCTCAATGTGGTCAACGGCGACAAGGAAGCGGTGGACGCGATCCTCGACGATCCCGATATCAAGGCGGTCGGCTTCGTCGGTTCCTCACCGATCGCGCAATATATCTATGAGCGCGCGGCTGCCACGGGAAAGCGTGCGCAGTGTTTCGGCGGCGCCAAGAACCACGCCATCGTGATGCCCGACGCCGACATGGATCAGGCCGTCGATGCCTTGATCGGCGCGGGCTATGGCTCGGCCGGCGAGCGCTGCATGGCGGTCTCGGTGGCGGTTCCCGTCGGCAAGACCACGGCCGACCGGCTGATGGAAAAGCTGATCCCGCGCGTCGAGTCGCTGAAGATCGGAACCTCGATCGACCCCTCCGCCGATTACGGCCCGCTGGTGACGAGAGAGGCCGTCGAACGCGTCAGGAATTATGTCGAGATCGGCATCAAGGAAGGCGCGACGCTCGCCGTCGACGGCCGCGGCTTCAAGATGCAGGGCTATGAAAAAGGCTTCTACATGGGCGGTTGTCTGTTCGACAACGTCACCAGGAACATGCGCATCTACAAGGAAGAGATTTTTGGCCCCGTTCTGTCGGTGGTCCGCGCCAAGGATTATTCCGAAGCGCTCGCGCTGCCGTCGGACCATGACTACGGCAACGGCGTTGCGATCTTCACCCGCGACGGCGATGCCGCGCGCGATTTCGCCGCCAAGGTCAATGTCGGAATGGTCGGCATCAACGTGCCGATCCCGGTGCCGATTGCCTACTACACCTTTGGCGGTTGGAAGAAGTCAGGCTTTGGCGATCTCAACCAGCACGGACCCGACTCGATCCGCTTCTACACCAAGACCAAGACGGTGACTTCGCGCTGGCCTTCCGGCGTCAAGGAGGGCGCGGAGTTTTCGATCCCGACGATGAATTAGGCGCTGATCTCAAGGGTTCGACTGAAAAATGCAGCCTTTGGAATCGGCGATTATGTTGAATCTCGTCATGCCCGGGCTTGTCCCGGGCATCCACGACTTAACGCCGATTGCAGCAGAGAAGACGTGGATAGCCGGGCATAGGCGAGCGGAAGCGACGCCGTCCTACGGACGGCTATGCCCGGCCATGACGGTCATACTCTAAGGAAAAGCGCGGGCAACGCATGCAATTCGCACTCACCGAAGACCAGATTGCGGTTCGCGACATGGCGCGGGATTTCGCCGCGGAAAAAATCGCGCCGCATGCCATCCGCTGGGACGAGGAGAAGCATTTCCCGGTCGAGGTAATGCGCGAAGCCGCCAAGCTCGGCATTGGCGGCGTCTATATCCGCGACGATGTCGGCGGATCGGCGCTGACGCGGTTCGATGCCGCGCTGATTTTCGAGGCGCTGGCGCAGGGGTGCCCGACCGTCTCGGCCTTTATCTCGATCCACAACATGTCGGCCTGGATGATCGATGCCTTTGGCAACGATACCCAGCGAAGGAAGTGGCTGCCGAAGCTCTGCACGATGGAGTATCTGGCGAGCTATTGCCTGACCGAACCCGGTTCGGGGTCGGACGCCGCGGCGTTACGGACGCGCGCGGTGCGCGAGGGCGACCACTACATTCTCAACGGCCAGAAGCAGTTCATCTCTGGCGCAGGCCAAGGCGATCTCTATGTCGTGATGGTGCGGACAGGCGAGGGCGGCGCCGGCGGCATCTCAACGCTCGTGGTCGAGGGCGATACGCCGGGGCTCTCGCTCGGCGCCAACGAGCGCAAGATGGGCTGGAATGCGCAGCCGACCCGCGCGGTGATTTTCGAGAACGCGCGGGTGCCGGTCGAAAACCGTCTCGGCGAAGAAGGCATCGGGTTCAAGATCGCAATGGCCGGCCTTGATGGCGGCCGCATCAATATCGCCGCCTGCTCGCTGGGCGGGGCGCAAAACGCGCTCGACCGTTCGCTGGCCTATATGAGAGAGCGCAAGGCTTTTGGAAAGCGCCTCGACGAGTTCCAGGCGTTGCAGTTCCGTCTCGCCGATATGGCGACCGAACTGGAGGCGGCGCGGACTTTCGTGTGGCGCGCGGCGGCTGCGCTCGACCGCAAAGACGCGGATGCCACCATGCTGTGTGCGATGGCCAAGCGCTTTGGCACCGACGTCGGCTTCGAGGTCGCCAATCAGGCGCTGCAATTGCACGGCGGCTACGGCTATTTGAGCGAATACGGCATCGAAAAGATCGTGCGCGATCTGCGCGTGCATCAGATTCTCGAAGGCACCAACGAAATCATGCGGCTGATCGTGGCGCGAAAGCTGATCGAGGGTGCGCGATGACGGCGCCCGCGGCGGTCGTTGAATCGGATGGCGACCTGATCGTGCGGCGCGAGGGCTCGGCCGGGATCATCCGGTTGAACCGGCCGAAGGCTATCAATGCGGTGACGTATGAGATGTCGCTCGGCATCGATGCGGCGCTTGACCGGTTCGAGCAGGATCCTGCAATCGCAGTGGTCGTACTCGAAGGCGCGGGCGAGCGCGGGCTGTGCGCGGGTGGCGACATCCGCGGGCTTTACGAGAGTTCGTGCGCCGGTGGGGATCTCGGCAAGATCTTCTGGCGCCAGGAATACCTCATGAACGCCCGCATTGCCAAATTCCCAAAGCCCTATGTCGCTTTCATGGACGGCCTGGTGATGGGCGGCGGCGTCGGGCTATCCGCGCATGCCCGCCATCGCGTCGTCACCGAGAAAACCAGACTGGCGATGCCGGAGGTCGGGCTTGGATTTTTTCCAGACGTCGGCGGCACCTGGCTGCTGTCGCGCATCCCAGGCGAAATCGGCAGCTATTTTGGATTGACCGGGCAGACCATGAATGGCCCGGACGCGATCTTTGCGCGGTTCGCCGATGCTGTCGTCCCGTCCGGAAAACTGCCCGCGCTGCGCGAGTCCTTGACGGCGGTCCGGCCGGGCGTCACCTCAAGGGAAGTCGATACGATTATCGCGGGTCTTTCGACCGGCGAGAGCGCCGGCCCGATCGCCGCGATCCAGCCTTCGATCGACCGCTGGTTCTCCCACGACCGGATGGAGGATATTTTGGCCGCCTTGAGGGCCGACGGATCAGAGGCCGCGCTGTCGGCGCTCAAGGCGTTGAACGAGAAGTCGCCGCGCGGCATGGTGGTGACGCTGAAACTATTGCGTCTGGGCCGCGGCTCGGCGTCGCTGGAGGAATGTCTGGTGCGGGAATATCGCGCCGCGCTCGAAGTCTTCCGCAGCGATGATTTTCGCGAAGGCATACGCGCGGCCGTCATCGACAAGGATCGCAACCCGCGTTGGTCGCCGCCGCGCGTCGAGGACGTCACGCCAAAAATGCTGGCGCCATATTTTGCGGAGATCGGCACTGATGAGCTGGTATTTTAGAAAGCAAAATTAAGATTGAAGCGGAGGAAATGAGAGATGGCCAACATCGCATTCATCGGTCTCGGCAACATGGGTGGCCCGATGGCGGCCAATCTCGTCAAGGCGGGCCACAAGGTGGTCGCGTTCGATCTCGTCGCGGCTTCCCGCGATCAGGCCAGGGCCGACGGCGCTGCCGTTGCCGAGGGTTCGGTTGCTTCCGTGAAGGGCGCGGACGTCGTCATCACCATGTTGCCGGCCGGCAAGCATGTGCTCTCGGTCTGGCAGGAGGTCGTGCCCGCGATGGCCAAGGGGACGCTGATCATCGATTGCTCGACCATCGATGTAGAGAGCGCCAAGCAGGCCCATGCGCTCGCCGCCAAACACGGCGCTAATTCGATCGATGCGCCGGTTTCCGGCGGCACCGGCGGCGCGAAGAATGCCACGCTCACCTTCATGTGCGGCGGCGAGGAGAAGGCTTTTGCAGCGGCAAAGCCGGTGCTGGAAAAGATAGGCAAGAAGATCGTGCATTGCGGCGGGGCCGGCGCGGGGCAGGCGGCCAAAATCTGCAACAACATGATTCTCGGAATTTCCATGATCGCAGTCGGCGAGGCGTTTGCGCTCGCCGAAAAATTGGGTTTGTCGCATCAAGCGTTGTTCGACGTCGCCTCGACCTCGTCGGGGCAATGCTGGTCGCTGACCTCGTATTGCCCGGTGCCGGGCCCGGTGCCGGCCTCGCCGGCAAACAACGACTACAAGCCGGGCTTTGCTTCGGCGCTGATGGTGAAGGACCTGACGCTGGCGCAGGATGCGGCGGCCGCTGCCGGCGCCGCGACGCCGCTCGGAAAGCATGCGCAGGAGATCTACCAGGCGTTTGACGCCGCCGGAAATGGCGGGGTCGACTTCTCCGGGATCATCCGGCACGTTCGAAGCCTGTCTCGAAAATGACCCCTTCCGTCATTGCGAGCGAAGCGAAGCAATCCAGTTCTTGCCGAGACCCTGGATTGCTTCGTCGCTCTGCTCCTCGCAATGACGTTTACACAACTGACCTGTTCTATAGGACATAGAGCATGACGACTTTTCAGGAAGCCCGCGCATTCCTCCTGAAGTACCGGACGGATTACGACAAGGCCGTCGCCGATTTCCGCTGGCCTGACGCTGTCCCTTTCAATTGGGCGCTGGATTGGTTCGATGCGGATTTGGCCCGCGACCCGCAAAGCAAGGATCGTCCGGCGCTCTGGATCGTCGACGCCGCTGCCAACCGCGAGATCAAGCCGACATTCGCGGAGCTGTCGCACCGCTCCAATCAGGTGGCGAATTTTCTGCGGGCGCAGGGCTTGAAGCGCGGCGACCACCTTCTGTTGCTGCTCGGCAACGTCGTCCCGCTCTGGGAAACCATGCTGGCGGCGATGAAACTGGGCGTGGTGGTAATTCCCGCCACCACCTTGCTGACGCCGGAGGAATTGCGCGACCGACTCGTGCGCGGCCGCGCGCGGGTGGTGGTGGCCACGCAAGACCAGATCGGCAAATTCGCCGGTCTTGGAGGCGAAAAGCTGGTTCGCATCGTCGTCAATGCTTCATCGCCGCAGGCGGGATGGCTTGCCTATGAACAGACGGCTAACTTTCCGGAAAACTTTACGCCGGACGGGCCGACGCGAGCCGACGATCCGATGCTGCTCTATTTCACCTCGGGCACCACGGCAAAGCCGAAACTCGTTCGGCACAGCCAGCGCAGCTACCCGGTCGGCGGGCTGTCGACGATGTACTGGCTCGGGCTTGAGCCGGGTGATGTTCATCTCAATATTTCCTCGCCGGGCTGGGCCAAGCACGCCTGGAGCTGTTTCTTTGCGCCGTGGAATGCGGGTGCGACGGTGTTTGTGGTCAATCAGCCGCGCTTCGATGCGAAAGCTTTGCTCGCCACCATTGTTCGATGCGGCGTCACCACGCTGTGCGCGCCGCCGACGGTGTGGCGGCTGTTCATCCAGGAGAAGCTCGCCGATTTCAAGGTTGCGTTGCGCGAGGTCTGCGGCGCCGGCGAGCCGCTCAATCCGGAAGTGATCGATCAGGTCCGCGCGGCCTGGGGACTGACCATCCGCGACGGTTACGGCCAGACCGAGACCACGGCGCTTGCCGGCAATTCGCCGGGCCAGAAAGTGAAGGTCGGATCGATGGGGCGGCCGCTGCCCGGTTATCGCGTGGAGATCAACGACATCGACGGGCGCGCCACCAGGGAAGGCGAGATCACCTTGCGGCTTGGCGCCGATCGTCCCGCCGGATTGATGCAGGGTTATCAAGGCGAGGACGGGACGCTTTCCGGCGCTGACGGTGCGCTCTATCGCAGCGGCGACGTGGTATTCGTTGACGAAGACGGCTACTTCACTTTCGTTGGCCGTTCCGACGATGTGTTCAAGTCATCCGACTACCGCATCAGCCCGTTCGAACTCGAAAGCGTCTTGCTCGAACATGATCTGGTCGCCGAAGCTGCCGTCGTGCCGAGCCCCGATCCGATCCGGCTCGCGATCCCGAAGGCCTATGTCCTGCTGGTGCCGGGCACGGCGCGCTCGGCCGATACGGCGCGGTCGATCTTCCAGCATCTGCACACACGGCTTGCGCCGTTCAAGCGAATCCGGCGGATTGAACTGGTGAGCGAACTGCCGAAAACGATTTCCGGCAAGATTCGCCGCGTGCAGCTGCGCCGCCTCGAACATGATAACAACAGAAGCGATTCGCTGCGCGGCGATGAGTTCCGCGAAGAGGAGTTTCCCGAATTACAGAAAGTACGACCTGCCGGGTCGACGGAGAGCTAGGGAGGATTTGTGAAACGACGCGATTTTATGATGGCGCTGGCTGGAGCTGCGGCGCTCGACGCCCTTCCGCGCAGCGTAAGCGCGCAACAGAAAATCGCGCGGGTGATAGGATATCTTCATTTCGCCACTCCCGATTATGTTCCGGGCATCGGCGCCTTTCTGCAGGGAATTCGGGAGAAAGGTTATGTCGAAGGAGAAAATCTGCAGCTGGAATACCGGTGGGCGGAGGGTCGTTACGACCGGCTGCCGGCGCTGGCCGCTGACCTCGTCGCGCGCAAGGTCGACTTGATCGTCGCTTTCGGACCTCCGCCGGCCCGCGCTGCGAAAGACGCTACGTCGGCGATCCCGATCGTATTCGAAGTCGGTAACGATGCGGTTGAGTCGGGGTTGGTTGCGAGTCTGCCCCGGCCGGGCGGCAACGCCACCGGCTTTAGCATCCTGTTCACTCAGATTACGCCGAAACGAGTGGATTTATTGTGTGAATTGATTCCACAAGCCAAGATGATCGTGCTGCTGATCAATCCGGCAAGCCCGACCGCTGAGCCCTCCATTCGCGGCGCCCGGGAAGGCGTTCAGTCGCGAGGCGTGCAGCTTTCCATCCTGGAGGCCAAGACCGAGAGCGAAATCGACGTGGCGTTGGCCTCGGTTTCCCGGTTGCAAGGCGATGGACTCGTCGTCGCGCCTGACCCATTCTTCAATACCCGAAGAGCCCAGCTCGTCGATGTCGCCGCTCGTCACAGGGTTCCGACGATCTTCTACGAACGCGAGTTTTGCGAATTCGGCGGCCTGATCAGCTACGGATCGAACTTAGCCGATGCCTCCCGCCAGATGGGTGTTTATTCGGGCCGTATCCTGAATGGCGAGAAACCGGCCGATTTGCCGGTGGTGCAGCCAACCAACTTCGAGCTTGTCATCAATTTGAAGGCCGCAAAAGCGCTCGGGCTCAACGTCCCCGAGAGGCTTCTGGCAACCGCCAATGATGTGATCGAGTAAACAGAA
>Ga0210394_10006832_pt1 | contig 12237 bp, 11 predicted proteins | sample IncBWC12MmetaG_FD_160121 | JGI IMG/M metagenome (GOLD analysis project Ga0210394, IMG submission 160121) | Forest soil microbial communities from Barre Woods Harvard Forest LTER site, Petersham, Massachusetts, United States - Inc-BW-C-12-M | ecosystem: Environmental > Terrestrial > Soil >... | reverse complement strand
ATGGCGGTCGCGTCCGGACTCTGCGGACTCGGCCAGGGTAAGGCCGTGGCGAGCGCGGCGGAAGCGGTCGCGCGGAACCCGGGAGCGAAAGAAGGAATCCAGACGCTGCTGGTGCTCGGACTGGCGTTCATTGAATCGCTGGCGATTTTCACGCTGTTGATCGTGTTCACCAATAAGAGTCTTATCTAATAAAACGGGCCGAGCGATCGGCCCGCTTTTCGTCTCCATGTTGAAACTGCACGGCATTTTCCCTCCCATCGCCACTCCTTTCAACCACAACGGCGACCTGTATAAGATCAAAGTCCAGCACAATGTCGAAAAATGGAATCGGACGGGCCTCGCCGGCTATGTGGTCTGCGGATCGACGGGTGAGAGTGTCTATCTCTCGACGGAAGAGAAGGTCCGCTTGTGGGAATGGGTGGCGGAATACGCCGCGCCGGAAAAATTGCTGATTGCCGGAACCGGCGTCGAGGGCGTTCGCGAAACCATCGAATTGACCAATCGCGCGGCGGATATCGGATACAAGGCGGCGATGATTCGCACGCCTTTCTATTACAAGAACCAGATCAATCGCGCCGACGCGCAGATGGTCTATTTCCGCGCCGTGGCCGACGCATCGAAAATCCCGGTGATGATTTACAATTGGCCACAGATCACGGGCGTCGACATCTCGACCGACGCGGTGAATGCGCTCTCGCATCATCCGAACATCATCGCGATTAAGGAAAGCTCCGGCAATCTCGAAAAAGTGATGCAGATGATTCGCGAGGTGAAGCCAGGGTTCCAGGTGCTGGTGGGTTCGGCGCCTACGCTTGCGCCATTCCTGGCGGTCGGCGCGGTGGGCGCGGTGCTGGCCTATGCGAATGCGGCGCCCTATTCAACCATTGCGATTTACGAAGCGCATCGCACGCGGGAAACGGCGGCGGCGATGGACTGGCAGAATCGCATCGCGCGCGCCGCGCAACTGGTAACGACCAGGTACGGTGTGCCAGGACTCAAATACGCGATGGACCTGAACGGATACTACGGAGGCGTGCCGCGCCTGCCTCTGACGCCGATCGGGCCGGAAGCGAGGAAGGAAATCGAGCAGGCGTTTGACGGCATCAAAGGGTAGAGATAAGTGGCGCGAGCTTCAGCTTGCAGCATCGGCTTTAGCCGATGTCCATACGACGGCTAAAGTCGTCGCTGCAGACTAAAGTCCGCGCCACCACTCCTCCGGCGTCATGATCTGATCCGGATCCAGCACTCTCCGCGGACGTCCGTGTCCTCTCACTGCGTTGTTTCGAAAATCGCGCGTGCGCAGATCGAGTATCTCTGAAATACGGTCGGCGATGAAGCCTGCTAGCCTGCCACAGGTTTCGACGACGATAATAAAAGGCTCTCTGCCATGCGACCCGTGCGCGATGTCGAGCTTGGCTCTCAAGTCGAGCACCGGAAAATCGCGCCCGCCGACCGCGGCGAATCCGCAGACGAAGTTGTGCGGGGTCTCCAGCGCCACCATCTCATGCACCGGGAGAATGCCGCGCACGCAGTCCGCGCTCATGGCGAAACCTGGCGGGCGACTCGAAACGTCAGGTACTTGCCCGCCTTGTAAACGGGTAATGCGTCGGATAGAGTCTGCACGGGACGCTTATCGGTGCGGAGTAGGGAGATAATAGTGGTAGCCGCAATGTTCCGCGCTTTGGTGCTTTTTCTTTCGACATTCCTGGGATGGCAGCAGGGGCCGGTGCCGGTGGTTCCAGACGACCCCGAGGTCGAGTTCATCTGCCCGATGGATAAGGACGTTCGCTCAAAAGTTCCCGGCAAGTGCCCGCTTTGCGGAATGACGCTGGTGGCGAACCTTCCAGACGCGCATGAATTCCCCGTGCGGATCAGTACGAAACCCAAGATTCTGAAGCCGGGCGAAGAGACTCTGCTGACGCTGCGCGTCGAAGATCCGTCCACTGCAAAGACGGTGCGCGAATTCACGATCATGCACGAAAAACTGTTTCACCTGTTCCTGATCAGCCAGGACATGCAGTTTTTTCAGCATGTGCATCCCACCATGCAACCTGACGGCACTTTCGAACTCGACATGAGTTTTCCGCACCCGGGCCTGTACCGGGTGCTGAGCGATTTCTATCCAGCCGGCGCGACGCCGCAGTTGATCGCGAACACTCTGTTCGTAGCCGGTCCCGGTTTGAAAATGACGCCGGCGAACCTGAGCGCGGATCTTGCTCCGAACAAGACGGAGAACATGGAAGTCTCGCTCACCACCGAGCCTGCGCAACCCATCGCGGGCATGAAAACCCTGATGTTTTTCCGGCTCACGCCCAACGACGGCATCGAGCCCTACATCGGCGCGATGGGCCACATGCTTGCGGCCAGTGCCGACCTCATCGATCTGATGCACACGCATCCGTTCCTGGTGACCGATCCCCTACCGAACAGCCCAGAGGGAGGCGCGGTAAAACAGATCCAGTTCAACCTGATTTTTCCACGCGAAGGCGTTTATCGCGTCTGGGTGCAGTTCCAGCGCAAAGGCGTGGTCAACACAGCGGTGTTCAACATTCCGGTTACAGTATTAAAGTGACGTCTTACAAAATCGAAAATGCCGAAGCGCTGCTGACGCCGGCGCTGGTGATTTACCCCGAAATCGTCGACCAGAACATCGCAGCGACGCTGCGTTTGTTGGGCGGCGACGCGAACTGCTGGCGGCCTCACCTGAAAACGGCCAAGCTGGGGTTCATCATGCGCAGACTGGTGTCAAGAGGCGTGGTGAACGCGAAATGTTCGACTACGGTCGAATTGGCCGCCGCGTGCGAATCCGGCATGAAGGACGTTCTGCTGGCCTATGCCGTGGTGGGAGCGAACGCCCGCCGCGTCAAGGAGCTTGCCGAAAAGTATCCGAACGTCCGCATCTCCGTACTCGTCGAAAATGTCGAGCAAATCGCGGCATGGTCCGGAAGCCGCGTCAGTATTTTTGTCGACGTCAACCCGGGTATGGATCGCACCGGTATTTCGCAGGACGGGATCGATGCGATTGTCCATGTCGTGCGCGCTGCCGGATCGCAATTTCGCGGGCTGCATTGGTACGACGGGCACATGTCCGCTACGTCACTTGAGGAGAGAGAAAAGCTCGCGCACAAAGGGTACGACCGGCTGATGGAGATCGTTGAAGCAGTGGGACCGCTTGAAGAAGTGATCACCAGCGGCACTCCCGCGTTCCCTTGCGCCGCGACGTACGCGCCCTTTAAGTCGGGAAAATTCGTGCATCGCACATCTCCTGGAACCGTCGTCTACAGCGACGCCACCAGCATCAAGCAATTGCCCGTCGAGTGGGGATACCAACCCGCCGCGCTGGTGGTGGCAACCGTCGTCAGCCATCCGAAGCCGAACATTGTCACCTGCGATGCGGGACATAAAAGCGTGTCCGCCGACGCGGGCGTGCCGACGTGCGCCGTCGCCGGCCGCGCGGATCTGACGCCTCTGAAGCCCAGCGAGGAGCACTTGCCTATTGAAGGAACTGCCGGTGCGGTGCCAGAGATCGGCGAACTGCTCTACCTGATTCCTCGGCACGTGTGCCCGACAGTGAACAATTTTGACGACGCGGTAATTGTCGAGCACGGCCGAGTGGTCGGCGTTGAGCACGTCACGGCGCGTGGGCATGAAATGCCCGTTGCGCTTCCTGCGGTCGCGGCTCGGTAGGACCTTTTTGTGTGGGGCAGGTTGGCAGGAGGCAAGAGCGCCGGTTACCAACCGGCGCGCAGGATACCATCCTGCCCCACATTGACACCGCTGACGCGCTGCGTGTAACGTAAAAAGCTACTCTCTGTTTTTAGTTAAACGGCTGATATGCGGCTACTCGCAATTCTTTTTCTAGCACTCCCGATTCTCGTCCAGGCGCAAGGCGGGCGTGGGCGCGGTCGCGGCGCTACCACAGATGCAAAACCGGTGGTGGAAGAAGGCATCCCAGTCACCGACCCCTTGGTCATCGCCAAATGCAGCGGCTGTCATAAGAAGGACGAAAAGGGCAATCTTTCGCGAATTTCGTGGGAGCGCACCACGCCCGAAGGCTGGCAGGAAGCCATTAAACGCATGGTCCGCCTGAACGGCCTGGAACTGACGCCCGACGAAGCGCGCGCCGTCGTCAAGAGTTTGAGCGCGGATCACGGCCTCGCTCCGGAAGAAGCCAAGCCGGTGATGTATTTTGTGGAGCATCGCATTCAGGACGAGGAATTTCCCAACGACACCGTGCGCGAGGCCTGCGCCGCGTGCCATCCCATCGCCCGTGCGCGCTCCTGGCATCGTTCGAAGGAAGAATGGGATCTACTGGTGAATATGCATCGCGGATACTTCATCGTGTCCGAACAATCGTTCCGTGGCCGCGGAGGCGCAGGAGGAGGCCGCGGCGCGGCCGCAGCACCGGGTGCAGCGCCCGTCGATACACGCCCGCCGTCGGACGTGGCCGTCGAGTATCTCGCGAAAAACTATTCATTGGATACGCCGGAATGGGCCGCGTGGCGCGCCCGCATGCGCGCTCCGAAACTGAGCGGACGATGGTTGATCAGCGGCTATCAGGCTGGACGCGGCAAAGTGATGGGCGAAATGGTCATCGAGCCGGGAGCAACGGACGACGAGTTTACCACCAACGTCAAGCTGACTTATCTGAGGGACGGCAGCACTGCGACGCGCTCCGGCAAATCCGTCGTCTATACAGGCTATTCATGGCGCGGCCGTTCGACAACGACGAAGGCCACTGAGCCGTCGCCGCAAGCCGCCGGAGGCGTGCCCCGCGAGCTGCGCGAAACCATGTGGATCGCGCCCGACCAGAATTCGATGGAAGGCCGCTGGTTCTGGGGCTCGTACGAAGAGTTTGGCACCGACGTGACACTGCATCGCGCCAATGACGGCGTCACCGTCACCGGCACGGATCTCACCATGATCAAGACCGGGTCCACGGCGCAGCGCGTGAAAATCTACGGTGACAATTTTCCCAGGCTGGCCGTTGCCGACATCGATTTTGGGACCGGCGTGACCGTGAAGCGGATCGTCGAGCAGACCGCGCAGCAGGTGACAGTAGAAGTCGACGTCGATGCGAAAGCGATTTTCGGCAAGCGCGATGTTTCCGTTCGCCGCACGGTCGCGCCGAACGCAGTCGCGGTTTACGACAAGATCGACTACATCAAGGTGTCGCCCGACACCGCGTTGTCGCGCCTCGGCGGCGTGAAGTTTCCGAAGGGGTATCAGCAGTTTGAAGCCATCGCCTACAATCGCGGCCCCGACGGCAAGCCGAATACGGCCGACGACGTGCAACTGGGCCCCGTGGATGCGGAATGGTCGCTGGAAGAGTTTTACGCGGTCTACGGCGACGACGACAAGGAGTTCGTCGGCAAGATGAGCCCTACGGGCTTCTTCACGCCAGCCCAGGAGGGTCCGAATCCAAAGCGCAAATTCAGCCGCAACAACTATGGCGACGTGTGGGCCGTCGCGACCTATAAAGGCGCGCAGGACAAAGAAGGCAAACCGCTGACCGCTCGATCGTACCTGGTGGTCGCGATTCCTTTGTATGTACGCTGGGATGAAGCGGAGGGCCCGAAGTGATTTTCCAGCGCGGCGAGTTTCACGAATTTTCCGGGGGCGGGCGTCGATTTGTCTACACTGTGCCGAGCGCCGGAGTCTTCGAGCTCGACGATGCCTCGGCCGCAGTCCTCGCGCTCTTGACTCAGAAGACCGCGACTCAGGAAGAACTACTCGCCATCGCCGACCGGGAGACCATCGGCGAGCTTTACCAGTCGCGAATCATCACGACGGCCGAGGGATTCGTCGATCAACCACAGGCACTGCCTGACAATTTTCCATTGCAGACGATGGTGATGAACCTCACCAATCAATGTAATCTTTCCTGCCAATATTGCTACGAATTCGGTGAAGACAAGGTCGCGACGCCCGAAGGCAAGCCGAAGTTCATGGACTTCGAAACCGCCTCCGCGTCGGTCGACTATCTGTTCACGCAGTCCGCCGGCCGCCACGGCGTTCACATCACGTTTTTCGGCGGCGAGACGCTGATGAACTTTCCGCTGCTGAAGAAAGTCGTCGATTATGCGAAGCAAAAAGCCTCAGACCAGGGCCGCTCCATCGATTTCAGCCTGACTACCAACGCCACGCTGCTGACGCCGGCGATCATCGAGTATCTTTCGGCTAACGAAATCGGCGTCACCGTTAGCATGGACGGCGACAAGGCCTCACACGATAAGTTCCGCGTCTTCTCGAACGGCAAAGGCAGCTACGATATCATCGAGCCGCGCGTGCGCGCGCTGATCAAGGAACACAAGACACGACCTATCGTCGCTCGCGTGACGATGACGTCGCAGGCGATGGACGTGCTCGGCACCTATCGTCATTTGAAAAACGATCTCGGTTTTCACGAAATCGGATTCGCGCCGGTAACAACCTCGCCGAATCGTCTATATTCGATCGACAATCACGGGCTCGATTCGGTGCTCCACCAGTTCGGCGTGCTCGCGTCTGAATATCTGGAACACGCGCTGCGCGGCCAGCATCACGGATTTTCGAACGTCAGCGATACACTTGCCGAACTGCACCAGGGCGTGAACAAATCGCATCCTTGCGGCGCGGGACTTGGCCTAGTTGGCGTCGGCCCTTCGGGCGACATCGCGCCCTGCCATCGCTTCGTCGATTCCGATACGCACACGCTCGGTCACGTGTCGACAGGTATTGACAAAGCGAAACAGAACGATTTTCTTTCACGCGGCCACATTCAGGTGAAGACCGATTGCCGCACCTGCTGGGCCCGTCCGGTATGCGCCGGCGGCTGCCATCATGAGGCCTATGTGCGCTACGGCGACACAGGCCATCCGAATCTCCATTACTGCGATTGGATTCGCGGCTGGACCAACACCTGCCTCGAAATCTACGGCGCCATCGCCGCGCAGAACCCCGACTTTTTGAGACACTTTTCCGATAGGAAGGCCGCCGCATGAAGCATCTACGAGCCGTCAATCACAAAGCGCGTCGTATCGAAGAGCAGGTTGAGAACGACGTGGTCGCTCTGCAAGGTCCACCGGCCGCCGGCCAGCGCCCGCACGTGCCGATGGGCTGCGCCATCGTCTTTTCGCCTGGCTGGGAAGTGGATTCGTCCGGCGGAACGGCCGGACTCTGCCAGCCCGTGGAGCGCGACCTCTACGATTGCTACATCAGTTGCTACTGGCCCGCGCAGGTGCCGGATCACATGAACAATTATCCGGACTGGACCGCGAAGTGCGCCGCGGCCACGAAAGACTGGCGCAACATCGACCTGGTTTTCCCATGAGACACTTGCTCGCGATTACTGCGGCGCTAATTTCCACGGCAGCCGCGCAAGGAACACTCTTCGTCGGCACTTGGCCTCACACCATTCAGGTGGTGGACGAAGCGAAACAAAAAGTCGTCGATCGTATCGAGCTCGAAACCGGCACCTCGCATGCGATGATCATTTCCGACGACCGCAAGACCATCTACGCGTCCACCATCGAGAAGAACGGCATCGAAGTCATTGACGTCGCCACGCGAAAAGTGACCAACGCGTTCGTTCTCGACGAAGGCGGCAAGAAGATGCGCTTGACCGCCTGGGCGCCGGATCCTTCGGGCAAGCTGATCTATTCGATCGTGCGCCCCATTGAGAAGAAAATCGACCGCTTCGAAGTCGGCAAGACACAATTCGCGGTGATTGATCTGGCGCAAAAGAAAATCGTCAAGTTCGTCGACATGCCCGGCGGCGAAGATGCGGCGACGGGCGGCGGACGCGGTGGCTCGCTGCGCTTCTCGCCCGACGGGAAATTTCTCTACCGCATGGGCGGCACGATTACAATTTACGATACTTCGGATTTCAAGGTGGTCGATACCATCGAGCTCTCGCAGCCCCAGTTTCCCGGCATGCAGACCGTGAACCTCGGCCAGCAGCTCGACGGATTGCAGGAGCCCGGCGTGCTCATCAGCCTGTTCAACTCGTCGGACCCTGTCGTACACAAACAGATTTTCGGCATCGCGCGCTTCGACCTCGACAAGCGGACATTTCATTTCACGCCGATCGGTCCGGCCGCCGCCAGCATGCAGGGGCTGCACATCACGCCCGATCGCAAAACCGGCTACACCGTCACTACCAATGGCACGGGCGGAAACAAGCGCTCCGAATTCTGGGTGATCGACATCCCCACCGGCCGCGTGATTCGCACCCAGGAATTCGACGGCCGCGCGCGTTACACGTTCGGCATGTCCAGCACCGGCAAGGATCTCTATATCTACGGCGCCGGATATGACATCGAAATCTACGATCCTGTCACTCTGAGACTTCGCAGCACCATCGATCTCAACGCCGATCAGACGACGGGGATGATTGTGGTTCCGGGCAAGTAAACACCACCGCGTACCCACAGCCGACCACCGCCAGAAACATCGCGAGCACGACGCTGGTCCCCAGGTTCACTTCTTCCCACGCCGCGATCATAATCGCGATGATCACGGCGATGCCCATGTGCAGCACCCACCGCTCCTCCGCGTCTGCTGGCAGCCGGCGCAGCGTGCGGACAAAATCGTACAGCGCGCGCAGCAGCATCCACACCAGCATCAGCATGGTCGGCACTCCCCTCTCCGCCGCGTAATGGATGTAGACGTTGTGCAGATGCTGATAATATCCCGTCGGCAGCTTCTTCACGTCGGCTGGAACGTAACTCTTATAAACCTTGCCGACCTGCTCCGGACCAACGCCCAGCAGCGGATGCGCCTTGATCATCGCCCATCCGATGCGGTGCACTACATCACGGTGCGCATTCGAATCCTCATCGCCGTGCGGATGAAGCATGGAGCGCTCCCGCTCGCCGATCCCGAACGGATTCATCAACATCAGGATCCCTGCCAGCACCGGCAACGCAATCACCGTCCATCGTCTCCAGAACCACAGCAGATAGATCCCTCCGCATCCAGCGCCCGCCCACATGCTGCGGGTCTCCGCGGCAACTAACGCAATCCCGATGAGCGCGCCGGCCGCCACCAGCCACGCCACCCATCTTCGATCCCGGCAAAAGAACACGGTGCTCGCGATGATCAGCAGAGCCATCATCATCTCGCCGCTAAACGTCATCCAGTGATCCAGGAATCCCGTGATGCGATCCGCGACGTAAGCATCGTAAAACGTTTGATGCTTTTCCATCGCGTCTTCGTACTTGTCGTAAAACTGATACAGCCCCAGCCCCGCCGACGCTGTCGCAGCCGCTGCCCAGCCCAGCGCCAGCCATCGAATCTGCGCGACGTTTCGAAATGCGCTCACGACAACGAACACCATCGCGTAAACGTAGAATTTCTTGATCTGGGGCAGCCCTCCGCGCAGGTCGCCCGACGCCAGCCACGAAATCACCGTTCCCAGAATAAACAGCGAAACCGGCAGCCAGACCGCGGGCCATCGGGGTTTCACGCGCAGCACGATCATCGATAAAATTGCCGCGCCCAGCACAATTTCGAATCCGGCGATAGAGACCACGGGCAGCACCGCTGCCGCGCCGGCCAGCATCGTCGGAACATCTTCTTTTCGCAAGTCATCATGATACTGTATTAGGTCCATGCCTCTGCTTCTCAGCGAACCCGACGTGCGGGCTCTCCTCACCATGCCCGAGCTCATTGCCGCAATGGACGCCGCGCTCACCGCATTCTCCGCCCGCAGCGTGGTGCAGCCGGTGCGCACCGTGCTCGAAGTCGGCGCCGAGAAATCGTTCTTCGCGCTCATGCCCGCCTACGTTCCGTCCACGCCGGCGCTGGGCGCGAAGCTGGTGACCCTTTACGAATCGAACACCGCGCGCGGCCTGCCGACGCACCTCGCCACCATCGTCATGCTCGATCCCGAGACCGGCGCGCTCGCCGCCATCGTCGATGGACGATACATTACAGAAGCTCGCACCGCCGCCGTGTCCGCCGTCTCGATCAAAAAACTCGCCCGCGAGGATGCGAGCGTTCTGGCGATCCTCGGCTCCGGCGTGCAGGCCCGCAGTCATTTCGAAGCCCTCTCTCACGTGCGAAACTTCCGCGAAGTTCGCGCCTGGAGCCCGACTCTTCGCAATCTGCAAGCCTTCGCAGCCGAAACCGGGGCTATCGCGAAGGAGTCCGCGGAAGCGGCCGTGCGAGGCGCGGACGTCATTGTGATCGCGGTATCCTCGCACACGCCGATCCTGTTCAGCGATTGGATCGCCCCAGGTGCGCACGTCGTATCGGTCGGCGCCACGCGTCCCGCGCAGCAGGAGATGGACCCGGCGCTCGTGGCGCGCTCACGCCTGTTCGTCGATTCCCGCGCCGCTGCGCTGAAAGAATCGGGCGACGTCATTCCTTTCGGAGACGCGCACATCGTAGCCGAGCTGGGCGAAGCCGCATGCGCTCGCACGTCACCTGACGAGATCACCATCTTTAAGTCGCTGGGCTTGGCCGTGGAGGACGTCGCCGCGGCGCACCTGGCTCTCACGCGTGCCAAGGAGTTCGGGAGAGGATTAACTATATGAGAATCGCGCTTTTATTCTTTTCCATTCCTCTTTTTGCGCAAACCTACGACATCGTACTCTCGAACGGCCACGTGATGGACCCCGAATCCGGCCTCGATGCCATACGCAACGTCGGCATTAACGGCCGCACCATCGCGATGATTTCGCAGCGTCCCTTGCAAGGCCGCACCATTATCGACGCCAAAGGATTGGTGGTCGCTCCGGGCTTCATCGACCTTCATTCGCATGGCCAGGACGACGAGAATTATCGTTATAAGGCGCGTGACGGCGTCACCACTGCGCTTGAACTCGAAGTCGGCGTTTCGCCGGTTGCTCCCTGGTACGCGGCCCGCGAAGGAAAATCGCTCATCAACTACGGCGCAACCGTGGGCCACATTCCCGCGCGCATGTTCGTCATGCACGACCCGGGCGAGTTTCTTCCCACCGGCGCAGCCGCGCATCGCAAAGCGACGCTGGAAGAAAAGCACGCGACGGAAGATTTGGTTCGCAAAGGCCTCGACGAAAAAGCGCTCGGCATTGGCCTGGGTATCGCCTACGTCCCGACCGCCACGCATCCCGAAATTCTCGATATCATCCGCATCGCCGCCGACCGCAAGGCGACGGTCTTCGTTCACATGCGCTCGCCCGGCGCGATCGAACCCGGCTCCGTCACCGAATCGCTTCAGGAAATGATCGCCGATGCGGCCATCACCGGCGCGTCGATTCACGTGGTCCACATCACTAGCATGGCAAATGGGCAAACCGGCCTCATGCTGGAAATGATCGCCGGCGCGCGGAAGCGCGGTCTCGACATCACGACCGAGGCCTATCCGTATACCGCCGGCGAAACGCGCCTCGACTCCGCCATCTTCGACGGCAATTGGCAGGAGCAGCTTGGAATCACCTATAAGGACTTGCAATGGGTTGCGACCGGCGAGCGCCTCACGGCGGCAACGTTCGCGAAATATCGCAAAGACGGAGGCTTCGTGATTCTTCATTCGATTCCTGAAGAAGCCGCGCGGCAGGCGATGGCCAATCCTGACGTGATCGTCGCCAGCGACGGCATGATTTTTAATGGCACCGGCCATCCGCGTGGAGCGGGTACCTATGCGAGAGTGCTCGGCCATTACGCACGCGATGAAAAAGCGCTGACACTGATGAGCGCGATCCGCAAGATGACCATCCTGCCCGCCGACCGCCTCCATTTGCAGAGTAAAGGCCGAATCAAAATCGGGGCTGACGCCGATGTCACCGTCTTCGATCCAGCGCGCGTCATCGACAAAGCGACGTTTGAAAAACCGAATCGGTATTCCGAAGGCATCCCTTTTGTCTTAGTAAATGGCGTACTGGTCGTGCGCGACGGAAAGATCGTTGAAGGAGTAAGGCCAGGCGCAGGCATCAAGGTAAGATAGGTGGCGCGAGCTTCAGCTTGCAGCGTCGACTTCAGTCGACGTTCTAGACCGGTTTCTTGGTTCTTATAGACAACTGCCCGGAGTCCAAATCGATGATCCGCTGGCCGGAGGCCTCCGCTACTGATTTTGTAAAAACGAAGCCAGGGCACTTTTCCCCTTTGTTTTGTTAAGCGATTGATTTCGGCACGAGTCATGACCATGATCCTTTCCACGGATTTAGGATACGGGTCGAAGGAGGAGTTTTGCGGGGAGTGAAAGTGGGAAGCGGTTCGAGATTCAGGAGTTGTGTGTAACGGAGGAATGGCGATTAACCAGCTGGCGACCTG
>Ga0210394_10006831_pt1 | contig 12238 bp, 11 predicted proteins | sample IncBWC12MmetaG_FD_160121 | JGI IMG/M metagenome (GOLD analysis project Ga0210394, IMG submission 160121) | Forest soil microbial communities from Barre Woods Harvard Forest LTER site, Petersham, Massachusetts, United States - Inc-BW-C-12-M | ecosystem: Environmental > Terrestrial > Soil >... | reverse complement strand
CAGGCCGGCGGCAACTCCTGACGAAATGTGAGCCGGGCCGCTGGGGCGAGGCGCCGGACGCACGGTGGCGGGCGCTGACGATGAAAAAGTACTGCCGCCGGGGATGCCTGAGCCCTGGTCCATGCTGATGGTGTCGCCGGGAGCAGCTTCGGGACCTTGAGTCCTGGCGATCGTGGTCGGAATCCGTGTTGGAACAGTGAGCCCGAGTTCAGTCAATTGCCGTTGTCCGTGGAAAGCCCGCGCGGGTTCCTGCCTCGTCGGCTCTGTTGGGGCCGGGGGCGGCGGCGGAACGGTGAGCAATATGCTCATTAGACGGCTGGGGAGCGCTTCAGGATAAATCAGCGGAATGAGGATGAGAGCCAGCAAAACCGACCCGTTGAGGGCGAAGGTGAGGAGCATCCAGCCGCGGCTGCGGGTGCGGATTCTGCCTGTGGATTCGAAGGTGGAGTCTTCAAACATGGCGTGCCTCCCGAGTGTTAGTTCAGCCGCGCCGCCCGGGAGGCGGGAGTTTGCGCGCGAGCGGGCTAACCGCTCGCCGCACCTGTTATGGCGCGGGGAGCGGAGCCTGATGCACTCCGCACATCCCGAGAGGAACCACTGTGCTTGTGTAGACACCGGAGTGCGGAGAACTGTTCCAGCGCGGCGGAAAAATCCTGCGGCGCGGTGCACATGCCATGCGATACACTCCAGTGCATCGACCGGGAACCCGGCGGAGCACTCCATGAAGTTGTTTCGTTTGCTCGTTTTTGCAGTAGCCGCAATCCACATCTCAAGCGCGCAGGATGCAGCGCCGGCCACAGCACCTAGTCCTGAGGCCACGCTGCATTACATTCACGCTGCCTGGGATACGCTGACACGCTCAATGACCGATTGCCACTCTCTGGTGGACATCAAGGTTACGGCCAACCCAATTCTGTTCCTGCCCGCCGGCATGCCTGTTCCGGAGGCTGTGAAGTCGCTCACGGACAAGTGCGGCGTGAAGGTGGAGAGCCTTCCGAAACACATCGAGAAGCTGGGCGATCTCGATCCAATGCAATTGCCGGACGCGGGGCTGCTCTATCTGCCGGAGCCCTACGTGGTGCCCGGCGGGCGCTTCAACGAGATGTACGGCTGGGACAGCTTTTTCATTCTGCTGGGACTGGAAGCTGATCATCGCGAGGCGTTGGCAAAGGGGATGGTGGACAACTTCCTGTTCGAGATTGAGAACTATGGCGGGGTGTTGAATGCGAATCGCACGTATTATCTGACGCGCTCGCAGCCGCCGTTTCTCACGTCGATGATTCGTGCGGTGTACGAGAATCCGGCGAGCTTTGCGCAAACGCCCGCCGGGCGCGCCGAAGCGCGAGAATGGCTGGAGCACGCGTATACGCTAGCGTTGAAGGACCGCTCAGTGTGGGAGCGGCCGGAGCATCTTGCCGGAGCAACCGGGCTGGCGCGGTATTTCGACTACGGCAAGGGACCAGTGCCGGAGATGGCGGACGACAGCACCTACTACCCGGACGTGATTCGCTGGCTGGAGGCGCATCCGCATTCGAGCGGCGACGGGTTCCTGGTGAAGGGCTCGGAGCATCCTTACAAAGCGGAGGAGTTGCGGCTGAAACAGACCAGCTGCGACGTGGAGACGAGCCGCGTCTGCCTGCGGGCCTGGGCAGACGGGTATCGACTGAGCCGCGACTTCTTTCTCGGGGATCGCGCCATGCGCGAGTCGGGATTCGATCCAAGTAATCGCTTCGGGCCGTTTTCAGGCGAGACCCATCATTTTGCGCCGGTGTGCCTGAATAGCCTTCTGTATCGCTACGAGCGCGATCTGGAGCACATTGCGCACGTACTCGGCCTGCCGAAAGATGCAGCCAAGTGGGACCGGCGCGCACAGGCTCGTAATACTGCGATTCATCGCTACCTTTGGCGCGCGAAGGAGGGCGTGTTCGCGGATTGGGATTTCATTCACGCGCGGGCGAACACCTACGCGTACATCTCGTCTCTCTATCCGCTGTGGGCCGGCGCGGCCACGCGGGAGGAGGCGAAGCAGGTGGTGGACAAGCTAAATCTCTTTGAGCGGCCCGGCGGACTCTCAATGAGCAATACCGACACCGGGCTGCAGTGGGACGAGCCGTATGGATGGGCGCCGACAAACTGGATTGGGGTAGCGGGGCTGGAGTCGTCAGGGTTCCACGAGGATGCGGCGCGGATTGCGAAGCATTTTGACGCCACTATCGACCAGGGATTCGCGCAGGACGGCACGATTCGCGAGAAGTACAACGTGGTGTCGCGCAGCGCCGAGGTGCATGTGGCCACCGGTTACAAGCACAACGAGATCGGCTTTGGATGGACCAACTCGGTTTATCTGAAGATGAAAGGCGTGGCGGAGAAGCCGGTGGCTGTGGCGGCGGACGGGAACTGACGGCGATTTGTGACCCTGGGGGTATTGAGGCTGCTGTGCGGGAGATAACCGCACGGCAGCCTTTTTTGGCGCGAAACACGTGGTGTTTCGACAAGTAGACATGATGGCGGCAGAGCCTGCGAGGTCGAACGAACAAGATAAACGCAGTCGTCGCCGATGCGCGCCTGCCGAGAACCCCAAATCCGCGAAAAAGGAAACGCCATTCGAAGCGGTGGCCAGCATTTGTTCCTTGCTGGTGGTGGGCTTGTTCATCCTGACGTTTCGGGCGCAGAACTTTGTCATTCCCACCGCGTCGATGGAAAACACGCTGCTGGTGGGCGATCACCTGGTGCTGGATCGGATTACGCTGGCTGGGTCAGCGAAATGGATGCCGTTGGTGCGCTATCGCGAGCCGCAGCGCGGCGACGTTGCGGTGTTCATCAGGCCGGCACCCGAACCCGAGCCGGATGCTAACCTCAATCCGCAATACCTGCTCCTGGTGAAGCGGCTGGTGGGAATGCCCGGCGACCGCATCCATCTTTACAAGGGAATTGTTTACGTGAACTTGGTTGCGCAGAGCGCGCCACCTGAGGGGCTGGATACGCCGGTCTCGTCGACCGAGCAGAAATTTCTGGACGAGTTTCCTGCTGTGGTGCCCGCCCTTGAAGATGATCATGGGCGGTGACGTCGTGGGTGGTGGAGTTGCCGATACATACTGAGAAAGGCGAGCTGGCGGTGCCGGCAGGCAAGTACTTCAGGATGGGCGATCATCGCCACGGGAGCATGGATTCGCGGTTTTGGGCTTTGTGCCGCGAGAGAACATCATGGGCCAGACGCTCTCAACTATCGGTCGTTCAAGGCTCAGGATGGGGAACTCGAGAAGACAGGACTGGGGACGCGAATTGCGCGGATGGGGCATGTCGCCCAGCACTTCTTCAAGGGCACGCGGTGGAAGAGAACATTGGCCCGCGTGAAGTGATGGGCGCCTGGGCTAGCTCATCGACGTGCCGAAATGTTCACGGACCAATGCCAGCGCTTCTTCGGGCGTGGCGACGGTGCCTTCGAGCTGCGCGTCTTCAACTACCTGGAGTATCTGCTTGAACAGCGGACCGGGGGAGTAGCCGGCGGCGATGAGATCGCTGCCGGTGAGAAGCGGCGCGGGGCGGACTGCTTCTTCGGGCATGGTGAGATAGCGCTCGCGAACGAAGTCGTAAATCTCGAGGTTGGCGTGGGCGGCTTGGCAGTCCATGCGGTGCAGCGCTAGATGCTCTTCAAAACACGGCAGGCGGAAGAAGCGCTTGAGCGTTGAGGCTTTCATGCGCGGGGCGTCGGCGAAGCGCATGTGGTTTTCAATGAACGCCAGGACTTGGCGGGTGTCCTCGTTGGAGAAGCGGTAGCGGCGCAGGATTTCCGCGCCAATGGCGACGCCGACCTCGACGTGGCCGTCGAAGCGGATGCGGTCGGGAGCGACGCGGTAGGTGGGCGGCTTGCCGACGTCGTGGAGCAGCGCGCCCCAGGCGAGGGTGCTGGCGCAACCGGGCTCGAGCTGCTCCAGAAGCAGAAGTGTGTGGATGAAGACATCGCCTTCGGGGTGAAACTGTGGCGGCTGGGCGACGCCTTTCATACGGCTGATTTCGGGCAGGACCTGGACGAGGAGATCGGTTTCATCCAATAGCTCGAAGGCGCGGCGAGCCTTGCCCTCGGTGAGCATCTTGGTGAGTTCGTCGCGAATGCGTTCGCGGCTGACGGCCCCATAGTTTGGCGAGACGCGCGCGGCGAGGTGGCGGACGGCGGCGAAGGTCGTGGGCTCAAGAGTGAAACCGAAGCGGGCGGCGAAGCGGACGGCGCGAAGAAGGCGGAGCTGGTCTTCCTGAAATCGGCGTTGGGGGTCGCCAATGGCGCGAATCACGCCTGCATCGAGGTCGTCGAGACCGCTGACGTAGTCAAGAAGTCCTTCGCGGGCCGCCAACGCCAGTTCATCGGAAGCGCGTTCGACCAGCACTGTCGGATCGAGGAGAAGGCCGTTGATGGTGAAGTCGCGGCGCTGTACGTCCTCCTTGGCGCTTGTCGTGTAGCGAACGGCGTCGGGGTGACGGCCATCGGAGTAGGCGCCGTCGGAGCGGAATGTGGCGACCTCAGTGACCACCTGCGGTGGGGCCAACTCAGTTTCGGTTGCATTAGCGAAGCCGTCCGGGCTTCCGGAGTCCTCAACCAGAACTACCCCGAAATGCGATCCGACCGCAAAGGTCCGAGGGAAGAGACTGAGGACGATTTCCGGCGTGGCAGACGTGGCCACGTCGTAGTCGACGGGATCGCGACCGAGGAGCAGATCGCGCACACAACCACCAGCGAGGTACGCCTCGTAACCCTTGGCGCGCAGGGTCTTGACAACGCTGAGGGCGGCTGCGAACTGGCGTAACGGCACGGGCATTGGTTCCATTGTCACCCCTGGGTTGGGCTGCGACGCAAGCTGCGCCCGTAAACTGGAAGGTGATGTCTCGCGGCCTCATTCTAGGAATTGAAAGCTCGTGCGATGAAACTGCGGCGGCTGTGGTGGAGCGCGGCGCGCGGACGCTGTCGTCAGTAGTGGCGTCGCAAATTGGCACGCATGCACGCTACGGCGGGGTGGTGCCGGAGTTGGCCAGCCGCGAGCATCTTCGGGCGATCGTTCCGGTGGTGCAGGCGGCGCTGGCAGAGGCCGGCGTGGGCCTCGGCGATCTTGATGCGATTGCGGTGACCTCGGGGCCTGGCTTGGCGGGGGCACTATTGGTGGGAATTACCTACGCCAAAGCGCTGGCGTTCGCGCGGGGGCTGCCGGTGATCGCCGTCAACCATCTTGAAGGCCACATTCACGCGGTGCTGCTGCGGCAGAGGGAAGGCACACCTCAGGGGCTAAAGCCCGGCGCCGGTGGCGGCGCGGATGTTAGGGCTGAAGCCCTGACCTACCCCCCCGGTCATGAAGGGGCACCGACCAACCTGGACGGAACTGGCCCGAGCCCGTTCGATTCGCTGGACGCGCAATCCTTGGCCTTGGTGGTTTCGGGCGGGCACACGCACCTCTACCTGGCGCGGCCGGCGGATGGAACATGGTCTTACAAGTTGATCGGCCGTACGCTGGACGATGCGGCGGGCGAGGCGTACGACAAGGTGGCGAAGCTGCTCGGACTGGGGTATCCGGGCGGGCCTTGGATCGATGCGCTGGCGCAATTCGGGAATCCGAAGGCGGTGCCGTTCGCCTTGTCACAGATCAAAACCAAGCTGCACCTGGTTGGCAGGGCTCCCCGGACGAAGGCGGCCAAGACGGCGCCGATCGCCAATCTCGACCCGCACTTTCTGTTCTCGTTTTCCGGGATCAAGACAGCGGTGCTGCGTTATGTGGACTTGCACGGTTTGCGCGAAGGAGTGAACGAGCGCATTGCGGCAATGCTCGCCGGGGCGCGGCCGCCTAAGACGAAGGACGAGGCGCTGGCGCTGTGTCCGCAGGCGGTGCTGGATTTGCTGGCTAGTTTCCAGCACGCGGTGATTGGCGATCTGATAAAGAAGACATTCGCCGCGGCGGATGCGCAGGGGGCGAAGCGCGTCCTTGTAACAGGCGGGGTGGCGGCCAACTGCGAATTACGGGAGCGGTTCACGGCTGAGGCTGCGCGACGCGGGGTTGTGGCGGCGTTTCCCACCCCGGCGCTTTCGACGGATAATGCGGCGATGATCGCGGCGGCGGCCTGGCCTCGGTTTGTGGCAGGCGAGTTTGCCGAGAGCGGGCTCTCGGCTGATCCTTCGCTGGCGCTTGGCCGCTGAAAGCTTCGGAACCGAACCGTGTGCATTCGCGTAGTCCCGGTCACGGGAGAACCGGCTGGATGAAGGCGAGTGCATTCGAGCAACGGCATGCGATGCTGCTGCGGCAGTGTATCTACGGAGCGGCCTTCTGCGTTTACTTCGTCGATCGGGACGATGTCGTGTGGCGGTTCATTCGCGATTCCCCATCGCGATGGACCCTGGAACACGCCGCCTTCACTGTCGCAACGCTGCTCATCGGAGTTGGCGCTTATCTTTGCACGCAGGCGGACGCACCCTCTCCAGACAAAGAAGCTTCAAGGCAAGTTGGGGATTCTGACTCCTTTCAACGTAACTCCAGTGCCAGGCTCTTCGGCGAGTGGCTGTACGCCGCAGGGCTGTCCACATTGGCGCCGCTTTGGGGATGCGTTCTGCTGATCGTTGGTGAATCGCTGCGCATCGCCCGCGAAGCGGGCGATGCGCGGCCGGCGATGGCGGCGGATCGGATCGAAATGATGCACCCGAAGTGGGGCACTGCTTTGAGGAGGCAAGCCGCGAAGTGGGGAGTCCTATTGACGATGGTGGCTTTCACAGTCACATTGATCGATCGTGTCGCGGACTATGGCATCCTCGTCAGCGTGGTGGTGTGGGCATTGCTTAATCTTAATGAGGCCTCAATCTTTACGAAGCGCGCCTCGGCCGGGGTATGACCCGGCAGCTGTTCAACACTCTCGGGCAATGAGAAATCAGAGCGTACCGACACCCGAAGCCGTGGATGATTTTCTCCGCCCTACGCCAAAAATCGAAGGTGCCCCGAAAAAGTACCACGCTGCTAGTCCGACATCGCAGATTGCGCAGCCTGCCGACGAAGCGGGATCGAAGGGCAAGATGGGGTTGCCGTAAAGGTGGTGGAGCACGTCCCAGCCCGCATGCAGGAGCCAGCCGGCGCCGAGGAAGCGGTAGTCTTTCAGGCCCCAGTAGGCGATGGGCGTCATGAGCAGCGGAAAGATCATCTCCCATGGACCGAATCCGCCGGCCAGGTACGCCGCGCCGGCGCCAGCGATGAAGAGGGCGCTCCAGGTGCGGCGAGCGGGCTCCCTGAGCAGCGAGAAGGCGGCAATAATGACCAGCGCGACAGCGAGGGGTAAGAGTTTCTGAGCGGGCGAGAGATCAACGGGAATATGCATGGGCCCTCCTTGGCGAGCGGTCTCACTCGACAAGAGTAGCACGACCGTTCGTGCTAGACTAACCGGATGGCGCATGCCTCCCTTTCCACCCGGTCGCGAATCCTCAACGCCGGAGTGCGTCTGCTCAGCACATCGGGGCTTTCCGGGATCACTCTTGGCCTGCTCGCCGAGGAAACGGGCATGTCAAAAAGCGGACTCTTTGCGCACTTCGGATCCAAGGAAGAGGTCCAGATTGCGCTGCTGGAACACACGGCTCAGGTTGCCAACGCGCATGTTGTGGCTCCGTCCGGGGCGAGCCCCGAGGGGCTTCCTCGTTTAAAGGCGCTGGTTGAGAACTGGCTGGGGTGGTCGACGAAAGCGGGGTTGGGTGGCGGGTGTCCGGTGGCGGCAGGTATTTTTGAGCTGGACGACCGTGAGGGGCCGGTTCGCGAGCGGCTGCTGGCCATGGAAAAGCAATGGCGTGGACTTCTGTCTATGCATGTGCGGCAAGCAATGGACCGGGGGCATCTGCGGGCTGACCTGAATGCGGAGCAGTTTGTGTGGGAGCTGGGCGGGATCTATCTCAGCCATCATGCTTCGGCGCGATTTGTCCGCGATCCCGAAGCCGACATTCGCGCCGCGATCGCCTTCGCGGCGCTCATCGAGCGGTCGCTGCCATCACAGAGTGCGGCCAATGACAAAAGCCGCATATCTCCCGCTGCTACAATCGAAAGGGCCTGAAACGGGCCGACTTTGATTACCGAGCAAGCCGTAGATCGAATGACACTTCGCCTGTTCAACACTCTATCGGGACAACTGGATGATCTGGTCCCCGCGGACGGCGCTGAGTTGCGCATGTACGCATGTGGGCCCACCGTGTACGACTACGGGCACATTGGGAATTTCAGAACTTTTCTACAGATAGACGTGCTGCGGCGGTTCCTGAAGCTGACGGGCATGCGGGTGCGCCACGTGATGAACATTACCGACGTGGACGACAAGATCATTCGCAATGCGGCGGCGGCAGGCATCCCCATCGGCGAGTACACGGCGAAGTTTGTTGAGGCGTTCTTCGAGGATTTGGAATCGCTGCGAGTGGAGCGGCCGGAGGCGATTGCGCGGGCCACCGAGCATATTGCGGAAATGGTGGCGCTGATCCAGCAGTTGGCGGCGGCGGGCGCAGCGTACCAGGTGGAGGACGGGAGCTGGTATTTTCGGCTGGCTGCGTTTCCAGAGTACGGCAAGCTGAGCAAGAAGGACCTGTCGGGCATGGAAGATGGCGTGCGGGTGGATGTGGACGAGTACGAGAAGGACTCGGCGCGCGACTTTGCTTTGTGGAAGTCGGGAAAGCCAGGTGAGACCTCGTGGGATACGACCATCGGGCGCGGGCGACCGGGATGGCACATAGAGTGCTCGGCGATGGCGATGGAGTACCTTGGCGAGAGCTTCGATTTGCATGCTGGCGGCGAAGATTTGATGTTTCCGCACCACGAGAACGAGATTGCGCAGAGCGAAAGCGTAACGCACAAGCCGCTGGCGCACCACTGGATGCACGTGCGGTTCTTGCTCGTGGACGGGAAGAAGATGTCGAAGAGCGAGGGAAACTTCTACACCCTGCGCGATCTGCTGCTGAAGGGGTACAAGGCTTCGGCAATCCGGCTGGCATTGATTTCCGTTCCCTATCGGCATCAACTCAATTTCACCTTTGAAGGGTTGATGGAAGCCACCAATGCCGTCGATCGGCTGCGCACGTTTCACCAGCGCTTGTTGCAATCAAATTTCCCCTCGGGGGAGAGCGAGGCCATCCAGGTGGCGGCGCACAAGGCGCGCGCGGAGTACTTTGATTCGCTTGCCAACGATCTGAATACGGCGGACGCGCGCGCGCCGATCTTCGATCTGCTGCGGGCCGCGAATGCGGCGATTGACAAGGGGCTGTTCCAGGCCGGCGATCGCGATGCGGTGCTGAAGGTGCTGGCGGATTTCGATGCGGTGTTCCATGTGATCGACGACCACGATGCGGAACCGACGCGGCGCGTTCTCGCATGGGCTGAGCAGACGGGACGGCAGGCGGAAGTGGCTCCGGAACTCCAGGCACGCATGGCGCTAGACGATGAAGACATTGAGAAGCTGGTGGCGGAACGCACCCAGGCCAAGAAGCTGCGGAATTTTGCGCGTGCCGATCAGATTCGCAAGGAACTGCTCTACAAAGGCGTGGTGATTGAGGACTCGAAGGACGGGGTCCGGTGGAAGCGGAAGTGACAAGGACAGCTTTTAGCCGGTAGCTTCTAGCTTGCAGCCTGGACACTTTCAATAGGCCAAGCGGAGAATACCGATGTCCCGACCAATGCCGCGACAAATCGAGTTTGAACCTGAGGTTGATGGCCGCTGGATAGCAGAAGTCGTGGGCTTGCCCGGTGTGCTTGTTTCACGGCGACAGAGGGAAAAAGGCGATGGAGAAAGCTGCGGAACTCGCGCGCAAGATCGAACGCACGGTAACGGAAGAAGAATAAGTTGGAGGTCCATTCCCCTATGGAAGCGAATGAAGTGGGAGAGTTGAAGGAACACGCGGAGCATGGCGCTGAAGACTCGTCCATGCGGCCGGTTGCATTCTCAATGGCCGTTCTCGCGGTGCTGGTGGCCGTGGTCACAGTGATGGGACACCGCACCCATACCGAAGCGGTGCTGGATCAGAACCGGGCGACGGATAAGTGGAATGAATACCAGGCTCATAAGATTCGGTCGAACGACACCGCCCTGGCTCAGGACCTCCTAAGTGTGGTCGCGATCTCGGACAAAACAGCGGCAGATAAGATCGCCAAAGGGTATGCAGATCATCAATCGAAATGGACCGATGACCTGAAGAAAGCCAAGGATGAGGCCGACGCGCTGCAGAACGAAGTCAAGGCGGCGGAAGCGCGCGCCAGCCGCTTCGATCTCGGCGAGGCATTGCTTGAGATCGGCCTGGTGATCACATCCGTGACGCTGCTGACCAAGAGCCGGATTTACTGGTACTTCGGGATTGTGTTCGCCCTCGCAGGCATTGTTTCGGCGGCTTCGGCGTTCCTGCTTCAGTAGAGGTTGGGCGCAACCGGCTGCGCGCGGTCATCGCGGAGCTATCGCGTGCGGTGGTAGACTGCCGCGTTATGAGAGCTCACTTTCGTATCACACTCCTTCTGATTTCGGGTGCGGCGTTGATGGCGCAGGCACCCGCTCCTCCCCCCGTCGCCGCGCATTCCTATAAATCCGACCTGGGGTTCAGCTACGACCTTCCCAGCGACTGGGAAGTGGTAGACACGCAGGCTAACTTGGCGCAGGTGAAGCAGCAGGCCGCACAGAACGCCACCTCAGAGGATGAAAAGAAGGGGCTTGACTGCGTGCAGCTGGGGCTAACAGCGCGGCACGGGACATCGGTGATCGTGGACGTGGCGCTGCCGTTCGATTGCTTCGGCAAGCAGGTTACGGACAAGGACTTGCCCGGTTTCGGAGAAGGCGCGTCGCAGGGAGTCAAGCAGGGCTTCGATATCGGCGATCCGACTTACGGTTGGTATGCGCTTGGAAGTCACAATCTGTGGATCGAGCGAGTGATAGGAACCCCGAAAGGCCAGGCAGGGGCTTCGTACACCGTCGAGATTGCGTGCGCGGTGCTGAAGAAGGCCGCCGTGTGCTGGATGGCCATGGCTTCAGACGACGCCACGCTGAAGACATTCGAACACGGAATGGTTTCGCTCGATGGCGAGGCGCCGGTGGCGTTGGTGCCTGCGACGGCGTTCGACAAGAAGCCGTCGTAGGGTCAGCTTATTCTGCTGAGACGGGTTTCGGTTGATCGCCCAGTTGCGTCAGGGGCCGTTTCTTGACTTGCGCGGTGGTGAGCAAAAAGACGGCTATTAACACAGCAGCCATGCCGGCCAACTCCGCGGGTTCAGGGTGCTCATCGAGGAAAATGATACCGAGTAGCACAGCGACCACCGGATTGACGTAAGCATAGGAAGAGACCTTGGCAACCGGCACGTGTTCGATGAGATAGATGTAGCCTGTGTAGCCGAGAAGCGAACCTCCGGTGATGAGATAAGCAAGTGAGCCTGCCGCCGCGTAATTGAAGTGGAATTGCGGCCACTGGCCAAGCGCCGTGCCGAGCAGTTCGCTCGCTCCGCCGGCCACTACCATTTGCCAGGCAGCGGCGACCAAGCTGTTCACAGGAAGTCGCGCACGCCGGGAGAGCAAGCTGCCCGCGGTCCAGGCGAGGGCGCCGGCGAGCAGGACGCCAAGCGCTATCAGGCGAGCGCGATCGCCGAAGATGCCGTTGCGCAGAGCGGGCCAAAGGAGCACGGCAAGGCCGGTGAAACCCAGCGCCATGCCGAGCCAACCGCGGGGTGGAAGGGGCTCACCGCCCGGCAGGAACATCTCAATCAGGGCCACATAGAGCGGGATGACGGCAACCACAAGCGAGGCGAATCCGCTGGGAACCGTTCGTTCGGCATAAACGAGCCCCACATTGCCGCACCCCAGCAGCAGAAGCCCGATCAGACCGAGCATTAGCATTGTTTTTCGCGGCCAGAGAAGACGAAGACCGCGCATCCGGCACCATGCAAGAAGGAGTGCGCCGGCGATAAGAAAGCGGGTGCCTGAGAGCAGAAAGGCTGGCATTTGCCCCGCGCCCACGCGGATAGCGGTATAGGTTGATCCCCAAAAAAAGTAGACGCTCGCGAACGCCAGCACGATAGTCGCAGTGGTCGCGGGCCTTGACGATGAGCGCGATTCAGTGGCGGAGGTGGGAGTCATGAACTGACTCCATGGTAGCTTTGTCGCACCTTCAAGGCTTCCCGGATCTTGCGCTGTTCGATGAGCCCGGCTCCCAACGGCTCAAAAGCGTGGAAAAACGGGCAATTTACGTGCTATCCTGCCACCAGCGGGTTCCCATGCA
>Ga0210394_10006830_pt1 | contig 12238 bp, 9 predicted proteins | sample IncBWC12MmetaG_FD_160121 | JGI IMG/M metagenome (GOLD analysis project Ga0210394, IMG submission 160121) | Forest soil microbial communities from Barre Woods Harvard Forest LTER site, Petersham, Massachusetts, United States - Inc-BW-C-12-M | ecosystem: Environmental > Terrestrial > Soil >... | reverse complement strand
GGTTGCGGCCGTTCAACTCCGTGAGCTCAACAATCTTATTTTCAACCAACTGTCCCAGCGTGGCGCTTTCCGACTGCACCGCGGCCGTGGTCGCCGTAACCGTGACCGATTGGGTGTCCGCGCCGACGGTCAACGTAATGTTTACCGTGGAAGGAATCGCCGGATCGAGCTTCTTGTGCACCAGTTCGTACTTCTGGAACCCGGAGTGCTGTACCTCCACCGTGTAAAGCCCCGGCGGAATCGTACTGACAACGTAATATCCTTCATTATTGGTGGTGATGGCTCGTTCGAACTCCACCGCTTCATTCTTAATCAGGACTTTAGCTCCGGGGACGACGGCGCCGGAGGAATCTCTGACAAAGCCCGAAATTGACGCAACGTCCGATTGGGCGAACGCGCTGAAGGATAACAGGAACAACAGGCACAGCAGAGAAACGGTTAACTTCTTCATCGCAAACTCTCTTTCCGCCGGATTTGACTAGAATCTCGGCATTTCCACATGGTCTGAGGCCACAAACAGTTTTAGCGATCTTCTACTATCTCACTATTCCGTTCGGCAGTACAGAGCGATACTGCCCAAAATCGAAGTTTTTACATTTTTCTGCTCTCACGCGGTCCACACGTGTGCATTGACGCGCTGTGGGCGGCGCTCCGACCATGAAATGTCTGGGATTCATTTGACCGGCGACGATGCGCAACTCGACCAGGATCTCAGAACCTGCATTCCAACGCCCCCCCTTGCAAAGCAAAAAACGTCTGGTCGAGTATATTCGCATCCTTCGTTCAGCGCAACGGAATAATTGTGATTCTCCGTTCACGAAACATGAACGGATCGCCCATGAGATACGATTTGCAGTATGACAAGACGCGATCTGGGAAAACTTGCCGCCGGTACGGGCATCGCGTTGCAGGCTCGCGCGGCCTCCACGTATACCGGTGCGCTCGATGGCTTCGAGGAGAAGGTCGATCCGCGGGAAATCGATCCGGTTTTCTACGGCCGCAAGCTTCACGACGCGGCGCCGCTGAGGTTGACATTTCAGGCTTCGCGGCGCCCGGATGCGGAAAAGTGGCAGCGCGAGCTGCGCTCGAAACTCGTCGAGTTGCTAGGAGGGTTTCCTGCTTCGCGCTGCGCGCTGGCGCCCCAGACGCTGGAAACTCGCGAGTTTCCCGGATATGTGCGGGAGAAATTCGTGTTCCACAGCCGTCCGGACACGCTGGTTCTGGGTTATCTGCTGATGCCCAAGGAACGAAAAGCTCCTTTCGCGACGATGGTTTGCGTGCCTGGTCATGGCCGCGGCGTCGATGATATCGTCGGTATCGACGACAAAGGGCAGGACAGGACGACGAAGGACGGCTATCAGCACGATTTCGCGATCCAGGCGGTGGAGCACGGGATGGCCGCCGTGGCGATTGAGCCGATGGCGTTCGGTTGCCGTCGCGATCCGGTGACAAAAAAGAAGGGGCTCGGCGAGGCGGCTTGCATGCCGTCGGCAGGCGCGGCGCTGTTGCTGGGCCAGACGATGATCGGCTGGCGGGTGTACGACGTGATGCGCACGATCGACTGGATCGCGACCCGCAAGGAACTGGATTCTCAACGAGTCGGGTGTATGGGAATTTCAGGCGGCGGCACCTGCACTACGTTCTCGGCGGCGCTGGAGCCGCGTATCAAAGTAGCGATGATCAGCGGATATTTGAACACCTTTCGCGATTCGATTATGAGCGTTTCGCACTGCATCGACAACTATGTTCCGGGAATCCTCCAATGGGCGGAGATGTACGATGTCGCGGGATTGATCGCGCCGCGGCCGGTATTTGTCGAGTCCGGGGAGAAGGATAAAATTTTCCCCATCGCGGCGAGTCGGGCGAGCTTCGAGAGGCTTAAGAAGGTCTACGAAGTTTTTGGCGCGGACGGAGCGGCGGAACAGGAAACGTTCGATGGTCCGCATAGCTTCTGGGGCAAACGGGGGCTGCCGTTCCTGGCGAAGAATCTTGGGGTTCAGAGTCTCTAAGCCAGCATCGAGACGAGTCTCGACGCGGCACGCACGAGTGCGTGCGCCACGAACACAGCATCAGTAATCCGGGGAGATCAGTTTGTCTAGCTTGGCTATCGAGAAGGCCTTTGAGCGGCAGAGATTTAGCATTTTTCGTTCGGCGTGATCGATTTCCGAAGCGGCTTTGGCTACTTCGCAGGCGATCTGGTTGGGAATTACTACTGCGCCGTGGCGGTCGGCATGGACCAGGTCTCCGGGATGGACTTTCATTCCGAAAATCGTCACGGGAAGCTGGAAGTCTTCGAGATGCGCGAAGCCGTGGGACACGCTGACGCCGCTCGAGAACATGTGAAAACCGGTGGCGCGGACTTCATCGAGGTCGCGCACCGAACCGTTGGTCACCACGCCGCGGCTGCCCAGGGCAAGATGGATGCTGGCGTTTACTTCGCCCCAATAGGCGCCGCCGGGGACATCGCTCAGGTCCTGGATCACGCTGATTTTCGGTCCGGCGAACTGCTGCGTATACGCCCAATAATCCGTGCGCGAGACACGGCGTTTTTTAGGCGCGGGCTTTCCGGACACGATCGTTGCTGTACACGCATAGCCGAGTAGAACGCCGAATTCGGGGAACTGGCATCGAATGCGGGTGTCGCTTACGCCTTCTCCGCGCGGCCGGATATGGAAAGTCTCGATCGCGTTTGCGATGGTGGGTGAAGGAATCCTACGCAGGGCTTCCAGTTGGTCCGGTGGCAAATACATGTTTGCATTTGCAGTATAGGCGCGATGGCTGTTACGCGCAATTGAACTTTTTGGACTCTGTGTTCACCAGGCATGATTTGGTGTAGGCTCGTTCTGAATGGAACTTCGGGAGCTTAAGAGCCTGGTGGCGCTCGACCGGTATGGGAGTATCCGCGAGGCGGCGAAATTCTGCAACATCAGTCCGGCGGCGGTTCACAAACATCTGAAGACGCTGGAAAGCGAATTCGGCCTGCGACTTTACGCCAAACAAGACGGCCGGCTGCGCCTGACTGAGGGGGGACAAGTGGCGCTGCCGTTCGCCCGCGACATTCTGCTCCACTATGACGCGGCGTTCACGGCGATTGAGGAGTGGAAGGGCGGCGGCAGGGGTTCGGTCAGGGTCGGAGCGGGGCCGACCTTCAGCAGCTACATGCTGCCGGCGCTGGTCAAAAAGTTCCGGCGGCGGTTTCCTCATGTCGACGTTTATGTGGAGACCGGCGACAGCGCTCACCTGATTTCGCGACTGCGAGCAGGAGCGCTGGACTTGATCTTCGATCTGGCGGCGTCCGATGCCGACGATAATAATCTGGAGCAGGTGGCGCAGTGGGAGGCGCAAACGGGATTTATTTCCGCCCGGCCCGACGTACCGACTCATTGCCGGCTGGGCGCGCTCGAAAAGGTGCCATTCATTTTGTTCGCGAAAGGGACGGCGATGGAGTCGGCAGTGCGGCATTATTTTCAATCGCTGAATTTTCACCCGAGCGTGGTGATGCGGTCGGATAGTTCGGAGGCCATCAAGGCGATGATCCGCGCCGGGCTCGGGATCTCGGTTCTGTTTTTGTGGAACATCGACTCGGAGATGCGCAGCTCGGCGTTCAAGGTGATTCGGACCAACGCGCCTCCCTTATCGCTGCGCATGGCATTGGTGCGGTTACGATCGGGCTATACGCCGAAGGCGGTGCTGGAGTTCATCGAGCTTACCGGGCGGATGAATTGGAAGAATCTGCATTTGCTGAAGAATGCGAGATTGTAGCATTTACAAGTCCCCTGGCTTACGAGTGAGTGTGATGTGGGGCGGGCTATCAGCCGGCAGCCGCCCTCCGGGCGGCTCTTATTTTCCACCCACGAAAAGCCTGCTGGAAGCAGGCTGCCGGCTGAATAGCCCGCCCCACCTGGCGCTGGCCGCAGGCTGCAGCCTGCACCACATGTTCACTTGCGGTGAATGAAAAGTCACAATAATGTCGTTGCGTTGATTTTGGTTGTCGCCTATACTTGCCGTTTGCAAACACTCTCCTGGCAGATGGTGCTGCTCACCGGCCTCTCCGTGTCTATCGGCTGGGGCGTCCGGGGACAATTCGGCCACGAATACGGCGCGGCACTCGCGGGAGCGCTTGGCGGCATGACGATCGCGCTGCTCAGCGGACGTGAGGACTGGCGGGCCAGGATCCATTACTTCGCATTCTTGGGCGCGGTGGGATTCGGGTTCGGCGGGGCGATGTCGTACATGAAGACGATCGCCTATACGCATTCGTCCGATTCGCGGACCACTCTTTATGGATTCGCCTGCGTGTTCCTGTTGGGACTGATTTGGGCCGCGCCCGCGGGCGCCGGCATCGCCGTGGCGGCGTACTTCAGCCGCGAGGAGCTGACCAAGTTCTTTGTCCCGATCTGCGCGGTTTTTGTTTCCTGGTACGCGCACGATGCGGTGCGCGCTTATACGCGCGACTGGCCGCGCTACAACTATTTTCTCGGCGGGCAGGAAGGCGTTATCAACCTCACTATCCTGGTGGTGATCGCGGTGTGTCTCATCAGGCGCGAATGGGGGCTTGGAAGCCGGCTAATGCTGTACATGGCGGGAGGATGGTGGGTTGGAAATATATTGCTGATCCGGGTGCTGCATTTCGACATGAATCCGCCGCGCGGAGATACGTGGGCCGGATACCTGGGGCTGGTGCTTGGAATTCTCGCGTTTTGCTGGCGCAACAAAGAAGGCGGAATTGCATTTGCGACCATCGCAAGCGGATTGCTGGGCGGGGTTGGGTTTGCTTTGGGAACTGTGGTGAAGCTTCTCGTAATGTCATCGGGTTTCAATACCAATTGGCACAGCGTGATGGAACAGAGCCAGGGATTTTTTCTGGGGATCGCGCTGGCGATCTCGATCGGGCTGCTAATCGGGCGGGCGCCGCTAGTCGTCGACCAGCCGCGTACGCGGCGGTGGACGGAAGTGTTTTCTGTCGTCTTCGTGCTCTCCGTGCTGCCGTATTTGAATTTCCGGCGGAGTCCCGGCGAATGGACGAAGGAAGTGGAAGGGCTGACCGACAGGCTGTATGGAATCTGGATCTCGAGCGACCTGATGCCGTCGCGCGGGTTTGTCGGATGGCTCGATTTTGTTTTTATCGCGCTTGGCTTCGCGATGGTGCTGTTGCTGATCCTCCATCTGCGGCAGAGGATTCCGTTTATTCCCGAAACATGGATGGGAAAAGGCCAACTCTTTTACCTGGTGTTTCTCTGGACGATTGTGGCAATCAATTTCATGTTGGTGGTGCCGCGCTTGACGCCGATCCGGCTGGTGACGGAATGGTTCATCACTTTGAATGCGATCGCGTGCACGGTGCTGCTGGTCTACGGCTGTTTTGCGCGCTCTTCAGAAACGGTCGACATCGCGGCGGATGGGTCTTATGGCCCGTGGATTCGCAATGTCATTATTTGCGGGATACTGGGTGCGGCGGTGGTTTGTTTCGGCGGCTGGGGCGTGAAGCGAGGTCTGTATGGCGATCGCTACGCCGGCGTTCCGGGCATTGAATATCACGATCAGATACGGTTCGGACCGAACAATACGAACACGATCCGCTAAGAAAGGATTTCTTCAATGAACATTTCGCGACGAGCGCTCCTTGCCGGATCGTCCGCTGCCGCGTTCGCGCAGACGCAGCAGCGCAGGCGAACACCGAGCTGGAAACCGAGGCTGGGCGTGCTGGGAAATTACTCGGACGCCAATCTCGAATTTGTAAAAGCCGAAGGTTTCACCAGCATGGAGCTTCGACTGGACCCGAAGAAGCTGGACGATAACGCCATCGCGGGGATCAAGGATAAACTGGCGAAGGCGGGCATTTGGGTTTCGTCGCTCGCGGCCGATGGGAACCACATCGATCCGGATCCGGCGAAGCGCGAGGCGCTGAATCAGCACATCGTCGCGCTCATCGAGTTGTGCGGCAAGCTGGGAGTTCCGGCCATCGGCGGGCAATCGGGCACGATCAAAGGACAGCCGATGGCCAAGCAGGTGGACGAGATCGTGCGCGTCTACAATGAGAAATATTTCAAAGCCTGCGAGCAGAATAAAGTCAAGATTCTGTGGGAACCCTATGCCGGAGGCCCGAATATCGCCACTGGACCGCTGGGCTGGGAGGCGCTCTTTAAGGCGTTCGGCGACAGTCCCAACGTCGGACTCCAGTACGATCCGTCGCATCTGGTGTGGCAGTTCATGGACCCGGTGCAGGCGGCTCGCGATTTCGCGAGTAAGATTTACGACGTCCATTTGAAGGACACGGAGATTCTTTGGCACGTGCTGCGGCGGTCCGGAATTCAGCCGATCGATAACGTTCGCTGGTGGCGATTCCGGATTCCTGGCTATGGATCGGTTGACTGGAAGGGATTTTTCACGGTCCTTGAAGAGGTGGGATACACCGGGGCGATGAACATCGAGAACGAAGACGGGTTCTTCTCGCCGAGCTACGACGGAGACAACTTCACCGAGCAGTTCAAGCGAGGATTTCATACAGCGCACGAATTTCTGAAGACGCTGGTGCCGCCGTTGAGCGCTTAGTGGCGTCCAGTCACCGAGCTAACCCCAAGCTGACGCATGGGGCTTCAAATCGTGCCTTGGCGCATTTGCTCGGCTAGATACTCCGAGGCGCGCATGGCCAGTGCGGAGATGGTCAGCGTCGGGTTCTGAGAGCCTCCCGATACGAACGCGCTTCCATCCACCACGAACAGGTTTTTTATATCGTGCGTCTGGTTGTATTGGTTGAGCACCGAGGTTTTTGGATTTGCGCCCATCCGGCAAGATCCCAGTTCATGGATGCTCTCGCCGGGCGGGACCATCTCCCAATGCTTGGCCAGCACTTCGAATCCGGCGGCGTGGCATAGCTCTTCGGCCGTCTGCATGGAATCCTTGGCCATCGCGAATTCATTGTCGGTGTACTTATGCTGGATGTGCAGCGCGGGAATGCCCCATTCGTCTTTCACATTTTTGTCGATGGAGACGCAATTCTCGTAGCGCGGAAGCACTTCGCCCATGGTGGTCATGGAGAACTGGGCGCCGGCAGTGGCAGCCAACTCTTTTTGAAGCGCCTCGCCGTAAAGCGGGAAATACTGTGCGCTGGGCGAGCCGCCGCTACCGAAGTCGTACGCATATCCGCGAATGAAATTCTTTTCTTTCGTATCCAGATTGCGGAAGCGCGGGATATAACCGCCGCCGCCCATCAATCCTCTGCGGGGTTGACCTCCGCGCGCTTCGGGAACGATGCAGATCACGACATTTTTCACGTAGAACTGGTCGAATACATAATGACCGAGCACTCCGCTGGAATTGGCCAATCCGGAATTCAGCAGCAGGCGCGAGCTTTCGAGCGTGGAGGCGCCGACCACGACTACTCTCGCCTTAACATGAAATTCGCGCTTGTTGCGGCGGTCGATAAAATGGGCGCCGTTGGCGAGGCCGGTGTTTTTATCCGTCGTGATTTCGCGAACCACGGCGTTTGAGACGATTTGCAGATTCCCCGTCGCAAGCGCATCCGGCAACAACAGGTTCACGGAGCTCGCCAGGCTGCCCGTCGCGCGGCGCGGCTTCGTTGTCGGAACGTTTTTACTCTTCGCCGCCGCAAGAAATCTCTGCAGCGATTCGCTGTCGGTGGAGTTGTCCTCCAAGAACACGCCGTCCGGGATTTGGCGAAAGCCTTCCTTGCGTCCGGCGACGCGCAACAGCGGTTCCACGCGATCGTAGTAGGGAGCCAGATCCTTGTAGCTGATCGGCCAGTTGTCCCCGAATCCGTCGTGATCTTTTCCTTTGAACTCGAAATCGCTCAATCTCCACGACGCGCGGCCCCACACCAGCGTTTTTCCGCCGATCAGCCTGACCCGCACCCAATAATAAGGACTCGCCGGATCGTAGGTGTACGGGTTCTGCTTCTCGTCGGCCCACACGTTGGCGTTGAACTCGCTGGCCTGCGTCACGTGCGGAAACCGGCCCGGGCGGCCGAATCCTCGATAGGGAAGCTCGTACACTTTTTTCGTTCCGCGATCGCGATCGAAATCGACGGCGGGGCCGGCGTCGAGCATCAGACACTTGATGCCGCGCCGGGTCAGCTCGCGGGCAGTCATGCCGCCGGACGCGCCGGAGCCGATGATGAGAACGTCGTGGTCGGACATTTTAGTTGGTTTACTCTATGGGATACCAGTATTGACCGACTCCGCCTCCGCTGCGGCGTCGTTGCGAAGCCACCGCGATGTATTCGCGCGAGTTTGCGGTAGCGGTCATCAAATCGCTTTTCGCGACGAGAAGGAACTTCGCGAATGGATCGGCCGGAGAGCGATACGACCATGCCGCGTGGAGCGGCGTGAGAATCGGATCGGCCTGTTCCGGCGTAATTTCTCCGAAAGACTTGTTGTAGCGCTGATGCGCTTCCTTGTTCAGTTGATCGAGGCCGGTTTTATAAAGCGTCACGCGATCGGGCGGGGAGACGCCGATGAGAAAGTCGAGAAACTCCGCGGCCCCCGCTTCCAAAGCCCCCGGCACGCCCTGCGATGCAGGCATCACAATCTCGCCGAGCTTGCGGAGTGCGGCGAACTGAGAGGGGCTAAAAGTTTGGACGACCGGGTCGGAAGCCGCATCGGCCTCATTCGTCGCGGTCTTCGGGGTTTCAGGAGCCGATGGCTTGACATCCTGGGCGAGTGCTTCCGCGGGGAGCACAGCAATTGAGGGTGCTGCAAGCAAGGAACGAAGAACGGTACGTCGTTTCATCGGTAGGCAGGTTGAATTATATCTCTTTCGCCAGCACCTGTTCCGCTGCGCGTTTGCCTTGCGCCAGCGCGCCGGTCGCGTTCTGATGTCCGTTCAACTCGGCGTGTGCGATCGCGATCCGGCCGAAGCCCTGCTGGACGATCTCTCGCGCCGACCGCTTCCCTTCCCGGCCGTAATAAAATCCCGGCGGTTGCATCACGCGCGCGTGTCCCCAGCGATTGAGAATGATTCCCGCGATGTCCTTCTGATCGAATCCAACGTCACCGAACAGCATCGTCATCTGCATTCGTATCGCCTGCTCGTAATAGGCGTAACTCGTCGCCAGCATCTGCGCCCGACCTTGGTTGCCCTGCTCGCCTGCCGGAAGCCCGGGAGCGTACAGACCCAAATAAAAAGTCAGCACCGTCGGCTTGTCCGGATGAAGCGGCGGATGGTACGGACCCGCCACCATGTTCTGCCGGATGTTGCACGACCATCCGAATCCACCGCTAAAATACCGCACAGCAGGAGCTTCGAGCTTATAAAGGAAGCGCCAGTTGGTGAGGGCGACGTTGACGCTCATCGCCGGGGCGTACTGAAATTCGTCGTACGCCGCGCGAATGTCCTGCGGAAGATCGGCGACGATATGCCGGTTCATCCATCCCGCTGACGCCACCACGGCCGCGCTCGCCCTGGTGCGATGCAACTTCCCGTCTTTCTCATAGGTCACGGCAACGCCGGTGCCTTGATGCTCTACGCGGATCACGCTGGCGTTGAGCCGCATCCGGGTCGGCGCGTCTTTTTTATCGAAGGCGTCGAAGTTCATGGAGTGGTTCAGCACGTCAGAGAAATTCAAATCTCCGGCCATCGAATCGGGAATCAAGGACCGCACCAGGTGGCGCGCGAACGTCGTATTTCCACCGGGAAAGGAGATGGTTGCCCGCGAATTCATCGGACTCACCAGGCTGTGCCCGGCGCGCGCGCAGACCGCGTCCGGACTCGCGCCGCAAATTAATCCGACCACAGGCTCGACAAACTTCGTCACTTCCGGACTCAGGCCCAGTTCGCCTTCGATGTACTGCTTGTAGCTGATCGTATCGAGATGCTTACGGACTTCCTCGTTGCCGCCGGTCGTGGTCCGCCACTTCATCAGGTCGCGCCGTATCGCTTCTGAAAACGGGGTCCCTTCGAGTCGATTCGCAAAAATGTTGCGGGACCAAGAAGACCCAAAACGATACCCGACATCGACCTGCGTGTCATTGATCCCGTCCATGTGCGAATAATTGTCGCGAGGGATGCGCAGGGGCTTCAGATCGCGATCCCATTCCTGCCAAGTAAACTCGCGAGGGATTTTCAGTTCCGTGAACAACTCGTCCATCTGATTGCCGGAGCCTTCCCTGGGCACTCCAAAATCGTTCGACGCCTGCGGCCCGATCAGGCGCTGGCCATTCACTTCAAATTCGTTCTGCTTGCAATGCCCGCCGAACATGGCGTGATTCTCGAGAATCAGACAGCGCTTCCGTCCGCCGGTGGCTTTGGCAAAATAGTAAGCCGCGCCCAAACCGCTCAGTCCGCCGCCGACGATAATCAGGTCGAAAGTTTCGCCAGTGTCCGCAGCGTTCGAGCCGTACGCGCCGTCGCGAAGCTTGTGCCCGGCCTGCGTCACCGGCCAGGGATCGCCATTCGAGGCGGCGTAATCGCCGACGCCGCTATACCCGGTGAACGTATCGCGCACTTGCGCAGGAGCAGGCTGGCGCAGCAGCGCCGCGCCCACGCCAAGCAATGTGTTGTTGAGAAAATCCCTCCGCAGCATCCTTTGAATCGTACATCGTCCGCGCGTTACGGGTAAACTCACATGAATGAGCGACAACCATCCGACACGACGCGAAGCCCTGATGGGAATGGCCGCCGCACCTCTGCTCGATGCGTCTACAGAGGCAGAGATTTGCTTCATGAGCGCCGTCGAGATGGCCAAGCTCATCCGCGCGAAGAAGCTATCTGCGCGCGAAGCCCTGGACGCGCACTTGAAACAGATTGCGCGCGTGAATCCGAAGGTCAACGCTATCGTGACGCTGGTCCCGGAGATGGCCGCCGAGGCCGCCGCCAGGGCCGACGAAAAACAGGCGCGGAAAGAATCGCTCGGGCCGCTTCACGGGCTACCGGTGGCGCATAAGGATCTGGTGGAGACCAAGGGCATCCGCACGACGTACGGATCGCTCCTCTACAAGGATTTCGTTCCCATCGAAGACGCGCTGATCGTGGAACGTCTGCGCCATGCGGGCGCGATCACCCTCGGCAAGACCAACACGCCGGAGTTTGGCGCGGGATCGCAGACGTTCAACAAAGTTTTCGGCGCGACGCACAATCCTTACGATTTGACCAAGACCTGCGGCGGTTCGTCCGGAGGCGCGGCCGTGGCGCTTGCCTGCGGAATGGTCCCCGTGGCCGACGGCTCCGATACCGGCGGGTCGCTCCGCAATCCCGCGGCGTTCTGCAACGTAGTCGGCTTCCGTCCCTCCGTCGGTCGCGTGCCGGACCCGAAAGCTCCGTTCGCGTGGTCGACGCTCAGCACCTCCGGATGCCTGGGCCGATCGGTGGCCGATCTCGCGCTGGGCTTAAGTGCCGTCGCCGGTCCAGATCCGCGCGAGCCTCTCTCCATCGACGAACCGGGAGAGCGCTTCGCCTCCCCCCTTGAGAGCAACTTCAAAGGCGTGCGCCTCGCCTGGTTCAAGGATCTGGGCGGGGTGCCATTCGATCAGCGCGTGCGCGCCGTGGTCGACGCGCATCGCAAGACATTCGAATCGCTGGGATGCATCGTCGAGCAGGCGGAGCCCGACTTCTCGCCGGCCGAAATCTCGTTTCGCATTCTTCGCGCGTGGGCCTCGGCGAATAAGCACGGTGCGAATTTCAAGCAGCACCCCGACGCTTTCAAAGACACGCTCAAAGCTGAGATCGAGGAAGGCTTGCGGCTGACCGTCGCCGATGTGACTCGAGCCGAAATCGCCCACGGCCAGATCTGGCGGCGCTTCCAATCGTTCCTCGAAAAATACGAGTACTTTATTCTGCCCACCACGCAAGTTCCTGCCTTCGACATCAACACGCCCTACCCGACGGAAATCGCAGGCGTGAGATTCGACAGTTACATCGACTGGATGAAATCCTGCTGGTACATCTCGGCGACGGGCAATCCGGCGGCCTCGGTCCCCGGCGGATTCACTCCTGATGGACTTCCTGTAGGTTTGCAGATCGTCGGGCGGGATAAGCAGGACTTCAGTGTGTTGCAAATAGCTCACGCGTTCGAACAGGCTACCGGGTTCGGCAAAAAGCGTCCGGTTATCGCGTGAAAACTGCCCAAGACGGGCACGAGTTGCTCGTGGGGCGGGCTATTCAGCCGGCAGCCTGCTTCCAGCAGGCTTTCCGATGTTGAAAACAAGAGCCGCCCAGAGGGCGGCTGCCGGCTGATAGCCCGCCCCACGTTTGAAACTGGAGTTTTCACACAGACTGGTAAGCT
>Ga0210394_10006829_pt1 | contig 12239 bp, 10 predicted proteins | sample IncBWC12MmetaG_FD_160121 | JGI IMG/M metagenome (GOLD analysis project Ga0210394, IMG submission 160121) | Forest soil microbial communities from Barre Woods Harvard Forest LTER site, Petersham, Massachusetts, United States - Inc-BW-C-12-M | ecosystem: Environmental > Terrestrial > Soil >... | reverse complement strand
GGGTTCCAGGTGATCGTCGGCGGCGGTCTCGGTCGCACCCCCATGATCGGCCAGGTGATCCGCGAGTTTCTGCCATGGCGGCACCTGCTCACCTACCTGGACGCCATCCTGCGGGTGTACAACCGCTACGGGCGGCGCGACAACATCCATAAAGCGCGCATCAAGATCCTGCTGCGCGACCGCGGCGTGGAGCAATTCAAGGCCGAAGTCGACGCGGAATGGGCGCACCTTGAAGGCGGGCCCGCCACGTTGATCGAAGAGGAGCTGCGCCGGATCCAGGGGCGCTTCACCCCGCCGCCCTACGCCGTCCTCGAGACCCCGCCGGACGCATCCGCCGATCCGGCATTCGCGCGCTGGCGCGCGCGCAACGTCCATGGGCACAAGGTGCCGGGCTACGCCGCGGTCACCCTGTCGCTCAAGCGCCCGGGGATTGCTCCCGGGGACGTGACGTCCGACGAGATGGAGGCCATCGCCGAGCTCGCCGACCGCTACAGCTTCGGCGAGCTGAGGGTGAGCCACGAGCAGAACGTCGTCCTGCCCGATGTGCCCGCCGCGGAGCTGCCAGAGCTGTGGCAGCAGCTGAAAGCGCTCGGCATGGCGCTGCCCAATATCGGTCTGCTCACCAATATCATCTGCTGCCCGGGCGGGGACTTCTGCTCGCTCGCCAACGCAAAGTCGCTGCCGATTGCGGAAGCGATCCGCCAGCGCTTCGAAGATCTCGATCACCTGTTCGATATCGGCGAGCTCGACCTCAACATCTCGGGCTGCATGAACGCCTGCGGCCACCATCACATCGGCCATATCGGTGTGCTCGGTGTCGACAAGGGCGGCGAAGAGTGGTATCAGGTCGAGATCGGCGGCTCGCAGGGCGAGCACGCCGCGCTGGGCAAAGCGATCGGGCGGGCGTTCTCCGCGGCAGAGGTACCCGACGCGGTCGAGCGGCTCATCGGCCACTATCTGCACGTGCGCGACAGCGAGGCGGAACGTTTCGTCGACGCCGTGCACCGTCTCGGTCTGGAAGGATTCAAGCAGGCAGTCTATGGCGACGCTCATCAAGAACGGTCAGATCGTCGAAAACACCTGGCTGAGGCTTGAGGAAGCCTCCGACGGGTCGCTTCCTGCGGTTCCCCAGGGGCAGGCGGTTCTCGTCGGTTGCGCGGTCTGGCAGCGTCACCGAGACCGTCTGGCCATCCACCAGGGCGGACTGGGCGTCGTGCTCACGGTCGATGCATCGCTCGACGAAGTCGGCGCCGACCTGGAGCGCTTCGCAGTCGTCGCCCTGCACATCCCCAAGTTCGGCGACGGACGGGCCCTCTCTCTGGCGCGCCTTTTGCGGGAGCGTTACGGCTACCGCGGCGAAGTCCGTGCCGTCGGGGAGGTGCTCCATGATCAGCTGGCGGATATGAGGCGTTGCGGCTTCGATGCGTTCGACCTGCGGGCCGATCAGGACCCTCAGGCCGCCCTTGGCGCGTTCCACCCGTTCAGCGAGTCCTACCAGGCTTCCGTGGATCGTCCTCTTCCCCTGTTCAGACGCCGCGCCGGATGAGGCCGAAGGTCTATCTGGTCGGCGCCGGGCCCGGCGCGCCCGACCTTCTCACCCTTCGAGCCGCCCGCCTGCTGGTCGCGGCCGACATCGTCTTCTTCGACGCGCTGGTTCACCCGGACACCCTGGCGCTGGCCGAGGGAGCGACGAAGGTGCCGGTCGGCAAGCGCCGCGGCAGGCCGTCACCCGGCCAGGAAGTCATCAATCGCGCGCTTGTGCGGGCCGCTTCCCGCCACCGCACCGTCGTCCGGCTCAAGGGCGGCGACCCGATGATCTTCGGGCGCGCCCATGAGGAGATCGCGGCTCTCGAGCGCGCCGGGGTCGAGTGGGAGGTCGTGCCGGGAGTTACCGCCGCGCTGGCCGCCAGCGCCGAACTGGGTGTTTCTCTCACCCGCCGCGGCCTGTCGCGCAGCGTCACCTTCGTCACCCCGGCCGTTGGGACCGAGGAGCGCCGCACCGACTGGGCGTCCGCGGTGGTGGCGGCGGATACCGCAGCCATCTACATGGGGGCGGGTGAGGCCGAGCGCATCGCCGCCGCACTCCTCGCGCGAGGGCTTTCCCATGCGACTCCCGTGGTTATGATCGTGAATGCGTCGCTGCCCGATCAGGCCGCGCACTGGGGCACGCTCGCTTCGCTGCCGCGACTCGCGGCGCGCCGCGGTGAGGCGCCTGCGATTATTCTGATGGGTCGCGTTCTCGACGAAGCCATCCAGGACATCGCGCAGGATCGCGAGGGGGCCGTGGCGCTCCTCCGCTTGATCGGCCCGCTCGTACCTGCCTGAGGGAAACCCCCTGAAGTAGGGGATATGCCGAACCGTCTGCAGCACGAAACGTCGCCCTATCTGCAGCAGCACGCAGGTAACCCGGTGGACTGGTATCCGTGGGGAGCGGAAGCCCTCGAGCGGTCGCGCGCCGAGGATAAGCCCATCCTCCTGTCCATCGGATACTCCGCCTGCCACTGGTGCCACGTGATGGCGCACGAATCCTTCGAAGATGCATCCGTGGCGGACGTCATGAACCGCAACTTCGTCAATGTGAAGGTGGACCGCGAGGAGCGCCCGGATCTCGATCAGATCTATCAGGCGGCGCACCAGATGCTGACGCGGCGCGCCGGCGGATGGCCGCTCACGATGTTCCTCACCCCCCGCCAGGTGCCCTTCTTCGGCGGGACTTATTTTCCGCGCGAGTCGCGCTACAGCCTGCCCGGCTTCGTGCATGTGATGGAACGGGTTGCCCAGGCGTACCGGGAAATGCGCCGCGAGATCGACGAGCAGGGCAGCCTCATCAAGGCTGCGCTGGCCCGCACCGACGAGGCGGAGCCGGCCGACCTGGCGGATGCGGGAATGGCGTTGCTCGACCAGGCGATCGCCGGCCTGCGCCAGCGCTTCGACCCGGAGCACGGCGGCTTTGGCGGCGCACCCAAGTTTCCCCATCCGACCGACATCGAGCTGTGCCTGCGCCAGTTCGCCCGGGATGGCGATCGCGATGTGCTGCACGTGGCACTGCACACCCTGCGCAGCATGGCGCAGGGCGGCATCTACGATCAGCTGGGCGGCGGCTTCTGCCGCTACTCGGTGGACCGCTCGTGGACCATTCCGCACTTCGAGAAGATGCTCTACGACAACGCGCAGCTGCTGCCGCTGTACGCCGATGCCTGGGCGATCACCCGCGACGCGCTGTTCGAGCGGGCCGCCGTCGAGACGGCCGCCTGGGTGATGCGTGAGATGCAATCTCCGCAGGGCGGCTATTACTCGTCGCTGGACGCCGACAGCGAGGGGGCGGAGGGCAAGTTCTACGTGTGGGACGCGGCGCAGGTGCGCGCCCTGCTCGGCGGCAGGGAGTACTCCGTCGTCGCCGCCCACTATGGGCTGGACGGTCCGCCGAACTTCCATGACGAGCACGCCGCTGGCGCGCACGGAGCGCGCGGCCTGTGGCACCTGGCCGTCGCGAAGCCGCTCGCCGAGGCGGCGGCCGCTGCCGGGGTCGCGCAGGAAGCGGCGTCCAGCGTCCTCGATCAGGCGCGCGCCAAGCTGCTGGCCGCGCGCGAGTTGCGCGTGCGCCCGGGCCGTGACGAGAAAATACTGACCAGCTGGAACGCCCTGATGATCGCCGGCATGGCGCGCGCGGCGTTCGTGTTCGGCCGCGAGGACTGGGCACAGAGCGCGCGCTCGGCCTGCCGGTTCCTGTGCGAGCGCATGATGAGCGGCGGCCGGCTGTTCGCTACGTTCAAGGACGGGCGTGCTCACCTGGACGCCTACCTCGACGACTATGCCTACTTCCTCAAGGCCCTCCTCAGTCTGATCGAGCTGTCGCTCGAACCGGGCGATCTTGTGCTCGCGCAGCGCCTTGCGGACACGCTGCTCACGCAGTTCGAGGACGAGGCGCGCGGCGGATTCTTTTTCACCGCGCACGATCACGAGCAGCTGATCCACCGCTCCAAGTCGGGGCACGACAACGCGACCCCGGCAGGCAACGGGGTGGCCGCGCAAGCCCTGGCGCGTCTTGCCCACCTGACGGGTGATATGCGCTATCTCGACAGCGCGCGGCGGGCGGCGAACGCGTTCGGGGGCAGCATCGCGGAGCAGCCGGTCGTGTTCGGCGCCATGCTGATGGCCCTGGAAGAGCTGCTTGCGCCGCCGACCGCGGTCGTGCTGCGCGGCGACGTACGCCAGTTCGAGTCGTGGCGCCGGGCTTTCGCGATGGCGTACCACCCGACGGCGCTGTTTCTCGCCACCGATGCTGTGCCGTCAGAGCTTCCCGCGCCCCTCGCGCTGCCATCGCCGGCATCCGGCGTGCACGCGTTCGTTTGCCGCGGCACGACCTGTCTTGCGCCGGTCGATCGCATCGACGGGCTGCTCTCCACGCTCGCCGCGCAGGGCTAGACGCCGGGTTAGATATCTTTTCGGCCTCGAGTTGAGTAACATTCGCGCGGAATTCGCGGCTATCGAACTTCAACAAATGGAAAATCTCGCCATGGTGCAAGGATGTCGATAAAGCAGGTCTTCAACGGGTGCGCGCTGGCGGCTGCGGCAGTTCTTCTGGCGGCGGGGCCGGCGGCGGGGCAGGAGGATTCGCTGAAGAAGTATGGTTGTCTCGCCTGCCACGCGGTGGATACGAAGCTGGTTGGGCCCGCCTACAAGGACGTGGCGGAGAAGTACAAGGGGCAGGCAGATGCGCCGGATAAGCTGTTCGCCAAGGTGAGGCGCGGCGGCACGGGGGTGTGGGGTCAGATACCGATGCCGCCGAACCCGCTGCCCAGCGACGACGACCTGCACAAAATGATCAAGTACATTCTGTCGTTGTAGGCGCGCGCGCCGCGACGACGCACGGGGCCCTCATGATGAACACAAGCTATCGCGCGGCGTGGTGGGTGGTGGTCCTGACAGCATGCCTGGCAGCGGCCGGTTGCAATCGCGAGGAGCCCAAGCCCGCCGCCGGGACCTCCGGTGCGTCGTCGGGGCCGGCCACGATGACGGTGAAAATCGGTCTCGCTGCGCCGCTTACCGGGCCGCAGGCGCACATCGGCGAAGACATCCGCAATGGCGTGCAGCTCGCCATCGAGGACTTCAACGCCACCGGCACCGTCATCGATGGCAAGCGCATCCAGTTCCAGATGGTGCCGGAGGACGACGAGGCGAACCCGACCAAGGCGGCCACGGTGGCGCAGGCGCTGGTCGACGAGAAGGTGGCTGCTGTCGTCGGCCACTTCAATTCAGGCGCCTCGATCCCGGCCTCGAAGGTCTACTCCGACGCCGGCATCCCGCAGATCTCGCCCTCGTCCACCAACCCCACCTATACCCAGCAGGGGTTCAAGACGACCTTCCGGGTGGTCGCCAACGACAACCAGCAGGGGCCCACCCTCGCCAGGTTCGCGCTGGAGCGCCTGCACGTCAAGAGGATCGCCGTCATCGACGACTCGACCGCCTACGGCCAGGGCATCGCCGACACGTTCCAGGCGACCGCCAAGGCGGGCGGCGCAGAAATCGTCGCCCGCGAGCACACGACCGACCACGACACGGATTTCAAAGCGATCCTGACCAAGATCAAGGGCAAGCACCCCGACGCCATCATGTTCGGTGGCGTGGATCCCCAAGGCGCACCGATGGAGAAGCAGATGGTCGAGCTCAACATCAAGGCCAAGTTCATGGGCGGCGATGGCATCCAGACGCCTAACTTCATCAAGCTGGCCGGGGAGAAGGAAGCGGAAGGGACATACGCATCGATGCCGGGGCTGCCGAAGGACCAGATGCCCGGCGGCAAGCAGTTCGTCGCGAAGTACCAGGCAAAGTACAACAAGGAAGTGGAGCTGTACGCCCCGATGGGCTACGACGCCGTGTTCGTGTTCGCCGAAGCGATGAAGCGGGCTGGCTCCGTGGATCCGGCGAAGTTCCTGCCCGAGGTCGGCAAGACCCAGTACAACGGTGTGATCGGCCCCATCGCGTTCGACGACAAGGGCGATCTGCGCAACGGCCCGATCACCATTTATGCCGTGAAGTCGGGCAGCTGGGAGTCGCTCGAGACGCTCGCGCCCGATGCGCAGGCGTCGGCTCCGGCGCAATCGGCCACGGCACCAGCGGGGTCGGCCAAATAGGCTTCACCGGCGGGCCCGCGCCGCGGGCCTGGTCGCAGCGGCGCGGGCGGTCCCCGCACGCCGGCGACGCCGGGAGCCGCCGGCGCCCTCGCCGCGACGCCGGGAGTCGGCGGCGCCCCCGCGCGTGTGCGCCGCGCCGGCCTTGCAGAGGAGGATGACGCCTGGACATCTTCCTGCAGCAGATCGTCAACGGCCTGGTGCTCGGCAGCATCTACGCGCTGGTTGCGCTCGGCTACACCATGGTGTACGGCATTCTCGGCCTGATCAATTTCGCCCACGGCGATATCGTCATGGTCGGCGCGCTCACGGCGCTCACCCTGATGAAGCTGCTCATGGCGCGCGGCGTACCGGTGGCGGCGGCGCTCATTGTTGCCATCGCCGGCGCGGCGCTGGTGTGCGTCGCCCTCGGAGTGGTGATCGAGCGGGTGGCCTACCGGCCACTGCGCCGGGCGCCACGTCTGGCCCCGCTGATCACGGCGATCGGCGTATCGATCCTCATCCAGTACACCGCCGCCACCATCTGGAGCAAGCAGTATCTCGCGCTGCCTGACGTGATCCCGCAGCGCGCGCTGTCGTTCGGCGGGGCTGCGATCACCATCGTGCAGGCCGCCATATTCCTCGTCGCCTGCCTGCTGATGGGGGCGCTGATGTGGCTGGTGAAGCGCACACGTACCGGCCGCGCCATGCGCGCCACCGAGCAGAACGCCGACGTCGCCGGACTGATGGGCGTGAACGTCAACCAGGTGATCGTCACCACGTTCGTCCTCGGTTCGGCACTGGCGGCCGTGGCCGGCGTGATGGTGCTGCTCTACTACGGCATCGCGCACTACTTCATGGGGTTCATGCTGGGCCTGAAGGCTTTCACCGCCGCGGTGCTGGGCGGCATCGGCAGCATCCCCGGCGCCATGCTGGGCGGACTGCTCCTTGGCATCATCGAGAGCCTCGCGTCGGGCTATATCGGTGACTTGACCGGCGGCGTGTTCGGCAGCAACTACCGCGACGTGTTCGCTTTCCTCGTCCTGGTCGGCGTGCTCGTCATGCGGCCATCGGGCCTGCTGGGTGCACCAGCGGCCGAGCGGGCGTGAACTCGGGCGAGCGGACCGGCCGAACGCGCGCGGCGCGCTGGATCATCGCGGCGATCACTCTTCTCGCCGTTCTCGCGCTCCCCTTCGCGGTCGAAGCGCTGGCCGGGCGCGCATGGGTGCGCATCATGGACATCGCGCTGCTGTATGCGATGCTGGCGCTCGGCCTGAACATCGTGGTCGGCTACGCCGGGCTGCTCGACCTCGGCTACGTCGCCTTCTTCGCCGTAGGTGCCTACACCTACGCGCTGCTCGCCTCGCCGCACTTCGACATCCACCTCAGCTTCGGCCTGCTCATCCCGCTGGGGGCGTTAGTCGCCGCGATATTCGGCGTGGTGCTGGGCGCGCCCACCCTGCGCCTGCGCGGCGACTACCTGGCCATCGTCACGCTCGGCTTCGGCGCGATCATCCGCATCTTCATCAACAACCTGAACCAGCCGGTGAACATCACCAACGGGCCGCAAGGCGTGACCCTCATCGATCCGCTGTCCATCGCCGGCTTCCCGCTCAGCCGCACCTGGTCCTTCGCCGGGCTCACCATCGCGAGTGTACACAGCTACTACTTCGTGTTTCTCGCCGGCGCCCTGGCGGCGATGGGGCTGTGCGCCCGCCTGCAGAATTCGCGCATCGGCCGCGCCTGGATCGCCATCCGTGAGGACGAGATCGCGGCGCGTGCCATGGGCATCAACACGCGCAACGTCAAGCTGCTCGCGTTCGCCATGGGCGCGACCTTCGGCGGCACGGCGGGCGGGCTGTTCGCTTCGTTCCAGGGCTTCGTCAGCCCGGAGAGCTTCACGCTGTACGACTCGATCATGATCCTGTGCATGGTCGTGCTCGGGGGCATGGGCAATATCGCCGGCGTTGTGCTCGGTGCGGTGGTGCTGACCGCGCTGCCGGAGGCGCTGCGGTCGGTCGGGCCCATGCAGTACGCGTGGTTCGGGCGCGTGCTGGTGGATGCCGCCGATCTGCGCATGCTGCTGTTCGGCCTTGCGCTGGTCCTCATGATGCTGCTGCGGCCGGCCGGCATCCTGCCCTCCAAGACGCGCCGGCGCGAACTGGCCGCCGGGCGGGAACCGGCGGACAGGCGCCGGCCGAAGCGAGCACCTCGTGGCGCTGCTTGAGGCGCGCGAGATCTGCAAGCGCTTCGGCGGCCTGGACGCGCTGACCGGCGTGTCGCTGTCGATCGAGCGCGGCGAGATCTACGGACTCATCGGACCGAACGGGGCGGGCAAGACGACATTCTTCAACTGCCTCACCGGCCTGTACCGGGCCGACGCGGGCGAGTTCCGTTTCGACGGCAACCCGCTGCGCGGAGGTGCCGCCCACGAGATCGTGGCGCGCGGCATCGCCCGCACGTTCCAGAACATCCGGCTGTTCCCCAATATGTCGGTGGTGGAGAACGTCATGGTGGGCCGCCATGCCCGCACCCGCTCCGGCGTGCTGGGCGCCGTGTTCAACACGCCGTCGACGCGCTCCGAAGAAACGGCCGTGCACGAACGCTCGGTGGCGTTGCTGGACTACGTGGGACTGTCCGCGCGGCAGGATGATCTGGCGCGCAATCTTCCCTACGGCGATCAGCGCCGCCTCGAAATCGCGCGCGCGCTCGCCACCGAGCCGAAGCTGCTCGCCCTCGACGAGCCGGCGGCCGGCATGAACGCCACCGAGACCGCGGCGCTGCGCGTGCTGCTCGAGCGCATCCGCGACGACGGCACTACCCTGATGCTGATCGAGCACGACGTCAAGCTGGTGCTGGGGCTGTGCGACCGCGTCGCCGTGCTCGACTACGGACGCAAGATCGCCGAGGGCGTCCCGGAACACGTGCGGCGCGATCCGGCCGTCATCAACGCCTATCTGGGCTCGTCCGCCGATGCTTGAGGTGCGCGGCTTGCAGGTCAGCTACGGCGGTATCGCCGCGCTGAAGGGGATCGATTTCGACGTCGCCGAGGGCGAGGTGGTAGCGCTGATCGGCGCTAACGGCGCCGGCAAGAGCACGACCCTGCGTGCGCTGTCCGCGCTGGTGCGCGTGCAGGCGGGTTCGGTGTCGTTCCGCGGCCGGCGCATCGATCGGCTGCCTGCCTACGCGATCGTCCGCCTGGGCATCTGCCACGTGCCGGAAGGGCGCGGCGTCTTTCCCCGGCTCACGGTCCACGAAAACCTGGAGATGGGCGCCTATGCGCGGCGGGACGGCGAGATCCCGGCCGACCTCCGCCAGGTCTATGCGCTGATGCCCCGCCTCGGCGAACGCCGCCGCCAGCTCGCCGGGACGCTGTCGGGGGGCGAGCAGCAGATGCTGGCGGTGGGCCGTGCCATCATGAGCCGGCCGGCCCTGCTTCTGCTCGACGAGCCCAGCATGGGGCTCGCTCCGCTGATGGTGGGAAAGATTTTCGAGACGATCGGCGCGATCGCGCGCGAAGGGGTCACCATTCTCCTCGTCGAGCAGAACGCGCGGCTCGCGCTGCAATTCAGCCGCCGTGCGTATGTTCTGGAAAGCGGGCAGATCACCCTCGCTGGACAGAGTGCCCAGCTGCTCCACGATCCGCGAGTGCGCGCCGCGTATCTGGGCGAATGACTTTCGGAGGGCGGAGAAAGTCGTGGCGCCCGCAGGCACGGCAGTGACGAGGGAGCAACATCGAGGCGGGCGTGAGTCTGGGTGCGACTTTTGCGCTCGCCGGGGCGGACCCTTCTTCGCTATAAAGGGCCTGTCCACCCAAGCGGAGCCTCTCGTGCCTGTCGTGTCGTCCGGTGTGCGTTTTGTCACCCGCGCCTGGGTGCTCGGCATCCTCACCGGCCTTGCCCTCGCAGCTGTTGCGAACAGCTGTCTGTCCCAGGACCAGAACGCGGCGCCGCAGGCGGCCGACGCCGTCCAGTCGCTGCCATCGGCGTTTCTGCGCGGTCCGCGGGCCGTGTCCCTGGCGGAACAGGCGACGCTGGCGATGCCGCAAGGATTCGCGTTCCTGCCCGCGCTGGAGACGCGCGCGGTACTGCGCGAGTGGGGCAATCGTCCGAGCGATCTGACCCTCGGCATGGTGGTCCCGACCAAGCAAGGGGGCGCGCCGCCCTGGTTCCTTGTGCTTGCGTACTACCCGGAAGGTTACGTCAAGGACGACGACGCGCGCGAATGGAATCGCGACGCTTTACTGAACGACGTTCGCGGCGTACTGGAGGCATCCAACCTTGCCCGTCGCGCCGACGGCGCGCCGGAAACGCGCGTGATGGGATGGGTGGTGGCGCCAAACTACGACAGCGTTGCTCACCGGCTGAACTGGAGCATCGCCATCGCGATGCAGCCGGGCCAGAATCCCGAGCAGAGCGTCAACGTCAATACCGTCATCCTTGGCCGCAGCGGCTATGTCAGCGCAAGCCTGGTGATGCCGCTGGCGTCGTACCCGCGCTACGCCGAGGAAGTGGAGAACGTGGTGGCAAGCATCACCTTCGACGCGGGCAAGCGCTACGCGGACTTCAACCCGCGCTGGGACCCGGTGGCCGAGCGAGGCCTGGGGAACCTGGTGTCGGCCAATACTCCGGCGAAGCGCAGCTGGCTCGCCCGTATCGAGGGATCGCAACGCGACATCCTGTACGTTCTGATCGCCGCCGCGCTCGGCGTGGCCCTCGGATTGATCGCGCGCGGCCGCAAACGCCAGCCCGCCTGAGCGCGAGCGATTTCCCGGACGGGCGCGCCCGCTTCGTAGCTTTGCTGTCGCTATTGCCGTGCTTGCGGGCGCCCAGCCCTTCTACGGGGTCGCATCCCCACTACGTGGGGCCCCTGCTCCGCCCTCCGAAGGCGCGCCCGCTTCGTCGCTGCTCAGTGGTTAAAGCCGCGCTTGCGGGCGTCCAGCCCTTCTCCGGGGTCGCATCCCCACGCCTCCTCGGCGTGGGGCCCCTTGCTCCGCCCTCCGAAGGCGCGCCCGCTTCGTCGCTGCTCAGTGGTTAAAGCCGCGCTTGCGGGCGTCCAGCCCTTCTCCGGGGTCGCATCCCCACGCCTCCTCGGCGTGGGGCCCCTTGCTCCGCCCTCCGAAGGGCTACTGCGGGCGCGCGATATCGGCGGACGTTGTGAACGAGTCCGCGTAGAACTCTTCCAGCGGCAGGCCGCACAGCGAAGTGAAATCGGCGCGTGCGGCATCCACCATCACTGGCACGCCGCACGCGTAGACCTGATGAGCAGACAGATCGGGGAAGTCTTCCATCACGGCGCGATGGACGAGACCATTGCGCCCGCTCCACGCGCATTCGGCGCCCGCTTCCGACAGCACCGGCACGAAGTGGAAATTCGTTCGCTGCTGCACCCATTGCAGGGGCGTGTCCAGCATGTAGAGGTCCTTCTTCCTGCGCGCGCCCCAGTAGAGGATCATCGGACGCTCGCTGCCCTTGTGGAAGGCGGTCTCGATGATCGACTTGATGGGGGCGAAGCCGGTGCCGCTGGCGACGAAGATCACCGGCTTCTCGCTGTCCTCGCGCAGGTAGAAGCTGCCGAGGGGGCCCTCGAAGCGCAGAATATCGCGCTCCTTCATGCGCTCCCACACATGGTCGGTGAACATTCCGCCGGGGACCCGCCGGATGTGCAGCTCCATCAGCTCCTCCCCGTGGGGCGGATTGGCCATCGAGAACGCACGCCGGACGCCGTCCTTCAGGATGAATTCCATGTACTGGCCGGCGAGGAACTGCAACCGCTCGCTGGCCGGCAGCTTCAGGTACAGCAGCGCGACATCGTCGGCCGCTTTCACGACCCGCTGCACGCGGCAAGGCAGCTTCTTCACCACGATGTCCTTGGCCGCGCCGATCTCGCGCACCTCGATCACCAGGTCGGTGAGCGGCTTCGCGCAGCAGAACAGCGCGTAGCCGGCGTTCTTCTCGAGGGAGCTGAGCACGGCCGGCGCGTAGTTCCCGTAGTCGACCGTGCCCTGCACGACCTTGCCTTTGCACGAGCCGCACGCGCCGTTGCGGCAGCCGAACGGGAGGTTGAAGCCCTCGGCCAGGCCGGCCTTGAGCACGGTCTCTCCCTCAGGTGCGTCGAACTGATGACCGC
>Ga0210394_10006828_pt1 | contig 12240 bp, 12 predicted proteins | sample IncBWC12MmetaG_FD_160121 | JGI IMG/M metagenome (GOLD analysis project Ga0210394, IMG submission 160121) | Forest soil microbial communities from Barre Woods Harvard Forest LTER site, Petersham, Massachusetts, United States - Inc-BW-C-12-M | ecosystem: Environmental > Terrestrial > Soil >... | reverse complement strand
CCGTCGGCGTAGGCGCCGGGCAGATGAGCCGCGTGGATTCGGTGAAGATTGCGGTGATGAAGGCTCAGGAGTCGCTGCAGGGCACCGTGGTGGCCTCCGATGCCTTCTTCCCATTTCCCGACGGAGTGGAAGAGGCGGCACGAGCCGGTGCCGTGGCAGTCATTCAGCCGGGAGGCTCGGTTCGCGACGCCGAGGTGATCGCCGCCGCCGATCGATTGGGCATCAGCATGGTCTTCACCGGCCTGCGCCATTTCCGCCATTAGCGAGCGGCCCGCAGTCCCGCGTGTTAAATTCAGGGAATGTCATCGAAAACCCTGCTTTGACCGGCGCGGAAAGGCATGGGATAATGCCTTGAATTCAAGAACCCAATGAGGACGTCGATTCCAGCGGCGGCAGCGGCATGTTGGCTTTTCGCAGCGGCGTTGTCTGCTCCGGCCGCGCAACGCGGAACTCCGCAGACCGCAACCTCCGCCAACAGTGGCGACAGCCGCGCTGACCTCTACTTCAACTTGATGATGGGCCACCTGTACGAGGAGGACTTCCGCTCCTCCAGCCAGAAGCAGGATGCCGATCGCGCGGTGGACTATTACAAGAAGGCTTACGCGCTCGATCCTTCCAGCGTGGTCATCGGCGAGGAACTCGCCGAGATGTATTTCATCTCAGAACAGCTTCCCGATGCCATCACCGAGGCGCAGTCGGTGCTGAAGCGCGATCCCAACAATCTGGGCGCGCGTCGATTGTTGGCGCGAATTTATATTCGTTCGCTCGGTGATTCGCCGAACAGCGCGGACCAGAGCGCCCGGGCAAGCTCGGCCATCGAGCAGTTGAAGGAAATTACGCGCCTGGATCCATCGGACTCGGATTCCGCCTTGTGGCTGGCGCGCCTGTATCGCCTGACCGGGCAGGACGGCCCGGCGGAGCAGACGTTGCGAGCGCTGGTGGCAAAGGATTCGGAGGACGTCAACGCGGTCGCGCAATTGGCACAGTTGCTGGTGGACCACGACAATTTCGCGGAAGCCATACCGTTGATGGAGAACTTCGTGGCCGATATGCCCAACGGCGATCTTTACGATTTGCTAGGCGATGCCTACAACCGTATGAACGATCTGCCGCACGCCGAGGAGGCCTATCGAAATGCCGTGCAACTGGAGCCCGATCGGGCGCGGCATGTTCGGGGTCTGGCGCAGGCACTTTTCGATGAGCAGCGGTATCCGGAAGCGCTGGCGCAATTTCAGCGCCTGGTGGAGTTGCGCCCCGACGACGCCGACAACTACCTGCAACTATCGACTATTTATCGCCGGATGCAACGGCTGGACGACGCGGAGCGGCAAATCCTCCTGGCCAGACAGCATGCACCCGGCAATCTGGAAGTCATCTACAACCAGGCAACGCTGTACGAGGACCAGGGCCGGTTCGACGACGCGATTCGCGCGGCTTCCGATGCCATATCGGCGGTGAAGGCCGACACCGAAATCACGCCTGCGCGGCGGCGCAACCTGGCGATCCTCTATCAATTGCTGGGCCGGCTGAATAGCGACTCGGAAAATTACAGCGGCGCGGTGAGCGCGCTTCAGGAGTTACAGAAGCTGGGGCCAGAGGAAGACCTGCGAGCCCGCCTGCTGATTGTGGAAAGCTTTCGGGACGCCCACGATCTTCCCTCGGCGTTCGTGGAAATGAAGAAGGCGTTGGCCGCGTATCCGAATGATCGCGGCTTGCGAATCAACCAGGCGCTGCTGTACGGAGAAAACGGCGAGCCGGACGTGGCGGCGCAGTCACTGCGAGCGCTTCTGACCAAATCGCCCGCCGACCTGGATATCCAACTCAATTTAGCGCAAGTGTATATGGAAAATCGCCGGTACGCCGACGCCGACCAAGCTCTGAGCGCGGCGGAGGCATTGAGCACCGATCCTTCCGAAAAGGAAACGACCGGTTTCCTGCAGGGCTCGCTCTACGACCATGAGAAGAAGTACGATCAGGCCGAGAGCGCGTTTAAGGCCGTGATCGCCGCCAATCCGCACAACGGGGCGGCTCTGAACTACTACGGATATATGCTGGCGGAGGAGGGCGTGCGGCTGGATGAGGCCGGGTCGCTTATCGAACGGGCGCTCGCCGAGGAGTCGGGCAACGCTTCCTACCTGGATAGCATGGGTTGGGTGCGCTTCAAGCAGGACCGGCTGGAAGAAGCCGAGTCGTACATCCGCAAAGCCGTCAGCCGTAGCGCGCACAACCCGGAGATTCTGGCGCACCTGGGAGATGTGCTGGCCAAGGGCGGGCACGAAGATCTTGCGGCGGCACAGTGGGAAAAGGCCCTGACGGAATGGCGCCGCGCCCTGCCCGCCGACAAGGAGCCGGCGAAGATTGCGGAACTCGAACAGAAGCTTTCCCGCGTAAAGAATCACGTCGCGCAGCAGATCCCGCCCGCCGCGCAGCCCCGTTAGACGCCCGCTGATGAAGGAAATCCTCGTCCCCGCGTTCGCGAAGGTCAACCTGCGTCTGGAAATTCTGGGAAAGCGCGCGGACGGCTATCACGAACTGCGCACGATATTTCAATCGCTCACGTTGCAGGATTCTCTGCGCCTGACGCTGACAAAAGCGCCCGGAATCGATCTGCACGTGGACGGCAATCCGTCTCTGGCGGCTGCTCCGGCAAAAGAGAATCTGGTGTGGCGGGCGCTGGAGGCATTGCGGCGCGAGTTGAAATTGCGCCAGGGCGTGCGCGCGGAGCTGCACAAGCGCATTCCGGCCGGCCGCGGATTGGGCGGGGGATCGAGCGACGCGGCGGCCGCGCTGGCGGGACTGTTGCGGCTCAGCGGAAGACGCATCGGGTCCGGGCGGCTGATGGAAATTGCGTCGGAGTTAGGCGCGGACGTGCCGTTCTTCTTGTCGGGCGGGCGCGCGCTCGGCGTTTCCCGGGGGGATGAGATCTATCCGCTGCCGGAATTGCCGCGACGGACGGTTTTGATCGTCTCGCCGCGAGACATTGGAGTGGTCACGCGCGAGGCGTATGGTTGGCTGGGCCGCGGATTGACAACGCAGGCCACCATGCATAGACTATGGGCCTTCTGTGCTCTCTGCTGGAGCCCGTCGGGCGGCGCGCTGAGGAACGATTTCGAGGCGGCTGTTTTCCGGCGGCATCCCCGCTTGGCCCGGATCAAGCGGAGGTTGCTCGAGCAAGGAGCCGCAGATGCCTCGCTGGCGGGCAGCGGTTCGGCGGTGTTTGGAGTTTTCTCAGACCCAGCGAAGGCGCGCCGAGCTGCCCGGAAGTTTCCGGAAGACGCTGTCTTCCTCTGCGCGACGCTTTCACGCAAGGCCTACAGCCGCGCGCTGTGGGGCGGCGCTTGCGTAGTGTGGCAGCACGAAGGCGAGCAGTGAAATCGGGTTCGGCATAGATGATCGACGAGCGATTCAAAATTTTCACCGGCACGGCGGCCCCGCAGCTCGCGGAGAAAATCTGCGGCTACCTGGGCGTGCACATGGGAGAAGCCAAGCTCGGCCGCTTCAGCGACGGAGAGATCTATTTTCAGATTCTGGAGAACGTCCGCGGCGCCGACGTATTCGTGGTGCAGCCCTGTCATCATCCGGTCGACCGGCACCTGCTGGAACTCCTGCTGATGATCGACGCGTTCAAGCGCGCTTCCGCGTGGCGCGTGACTGCGGTGATACCGTACTACGCATATGCGCGGCAGGACCGAAAAGACAAGCCGCGCGTGCCCATCTCCGCGAAGCTGGTGGCGGACCTACTGGAAACGGCGGGCGCCACGCGCGCGCTCACGCTCGACCTGCACGCGCCGCAGATTCAGGGCTATTTCAACGTACCCGTGGACCATCTGTACGCTTCCCCGGTGCTTGTTGAACATTTCAAGCAGAGGAAGCTCAAGAATTTAACGGTAGTTTCTCCGGATGCGGGCGGCGTGGAACGCGCACGGGCGTTTGCCAAGAGGCTGGATGCGCCGCTGGCGATCGTGGACAAGCGGCGAATCGACGTGGATGTGAGTGAAGTCATGCACCTGATCGGCGAAGTGCGCGGCGGTCCGGCGCTAGTGGTGGACGACATCATAGACACCGCAGGGACACTGGTGAAAACGGCGGAGGCACTGCTCGAAAAGGGCGCCACGGAAGTATACGCTGCGTGTACGCATCCGGTGCTCTCGGGACCGGCGGTAGAACGCATTTGCCGTTCTCCGATTCGCGAGGTGGTAGTGACGGATTCGGTGCCGCTTTCGGAAGCGGCCAGTTCCGTTTCCAAGATCCGAGTGCTCAGCGTGTCGGAATTGCTGGCGCGTGGCATTCGCTCGATTCACGAAGAGACTTCGATCAGCGAGCTGTTTATTTAGCGCGCCCGGCGCGCCATTGGATAGATAGGGAGCAAGCGTCATGGAACAGATCATTATAGAAGGCAAGCCACGCGAGGACCGCGGCAAGAACGCTGCGCGGCGCATGCGTCAGAAGGGCGAAGTTCCCGCGGTGCTGTACGGCGGCAAGGGCGGCCCGGTGGCCCTCACCGTGAATACCAAACAGTTCAGCGCGCTGTTGCGCTCGGAATCGGGCCAGAACACGGTCTTCCACGTGAGGTTGCCGAACGGCGATGAGCCGGCCATGGTGAAGGATTGGCAAGTCGACCCGGTGAAAGGGTCGCTGCTGCACGTGGACATGCTGCGAGTGGCCATGGACGTGCGCATTCGCGTGCGCGTTCCGGTGCACACCTTTGGCGAAGCCCAGGGCGTCAAATTACAGGGTGGTGTTTTTGAGACGGTCACGCGCGAAGTGGAGATTGAGTGCCTGCCGTCGGAGATTCCTGGCGAATTTCGTGTGGATATAACCGAGTTCATGATCGGCAAGCAGCTCCGCGCGGGTGATTTGCCGCTGGATCCCAAGAAGATGCGCCTGGTGACTGACCCGCAGCGTGTAATCGCGCACGTGGTAGCCCTGCGCGTTGAAGAAGAGAAACCCGCCGAGGCTGTTGCTGCCGAAGCCGCCGCTCCCGCCGAGCCCGAAGTCATCAAGAAGGGCAAGAAGGAAGAAGAGGGCGAGGAAGGCGAAGCGGTGGAGGAAAAGGCAGCCGAGAAGCCGGAGAAGTCCAAGAAGTAGCCGGTGGCGCGTTTATGCGCTTGATCGTGGGGCTGGGCAACGCGGGCATGCAGTACGCATGGACGCCGCACAACCTGGGTTTCCTGGCCGTGGATCGGATCGCCGACCGCGCCGGGATCTCTATCGAGCGGCCGGAGGGCATGTCTCTGGCGGGGTTCGGTAAGTACGGTGGTCAGGACGTGGTGCTGGCCAAGCCGCAGACCATGATGAATCTGAGCGGCTTGGCCGTGCGGGATCTGCTGGACCGCATCGACGGTGCGCCCGAGGACGTGATTGTTCTGTGCGACGACGTGGCGCTGCCCTGGGGGATGTTGCGCATCCGGGAGCGCGGCACGGCCGGTGGACACAACGGGTTGAAGTCGGTGATCGGCGCGGTGGGAACGACTGAATTCCCGCGGGTGCGCATGGGCGTACAACCGGAGCATCCGGGGGGCGATCTCGCGACGTATGTGTTGCACCCGATGAGCAAGGCCGATTTGGAAATCACCGCGGAGATGGCTGAACAGGCGGCCGACGCGGTGGAGTTGATTCTGACGCTAGGGACGACGCACGCAATGAACCGGTTCAATCGCCGCGTGACGCCGCCGGAAGAAGAGTAGGGCAGGGGAATCGAGGAGCCATGGAAGAACGCTTGTACGATCTGATTTTTATCTGCATGCCGACGACTGCGGAAGAGGACATCGCCAAGATTATCGCCACGCTGGAGCAGGTCGTGACGGAGCGCGGCGCCAAGGTGGAAAAACTCGAAAAGTGGGGCACGCGCAAGCTGGCGTATCGCGTGTCCAAGCAGCGGGAAGGATATTTTGTGTACATGTCGCTGCGGTCCACGCAGGGAGAGTTGATCAAGGAGTTGGAACGCCGCCTGAAGGTTACGGACGCGGTGATCAAGTACATGACCATCCGTCTGGACGAAGAGATCAAGCGCCAGCAGAAACTGGCGGCGCGACGCGAGCAGCGCACCAGGCGACGGCCGCGGCGGGCCGGCGGCACTCCGGCGCCGGGCGCTGGTCCGGCCCCGGCCCCGAGTCCGAGTCAAGGCGAACCATCGGCTGCGGCAGGATAGTTGGAGCGAGAGCGCCGAGAGATCAGACGAAAGTAGAGGAGAGCTATGAGCGAAACACATGCACCAGCACCACGGCCGCACTCCGGTCCGCCCCGCGAGGGCGGGCGCGAAGGAGGCCGTCCGGGCGGGGGACCCGGCGGACCCGGTGGCGGTCCGCGCCGAGGGAAGCGGCAGTTTTTCCGCAAGAAGAAGGTGTGCCGCTTCTGCGTTGAAAAAATCGACTTCATCGATTACAAGCGAGTTGAAATGCTGCAGCCGTTCCTGCAAGACCGCGGCAAAGTATTGCCCCGCCGCATGACCGGCACCTGTTCGAGGCACCAGCGCTGGCTGGGCGTGGCCATCAAGCGGGCGCGGAATATCGCGCTGCTGCCGTTTGCCACAGAGTTATAAGCGGATTCGCATTCGCGAGGAGCTGAGATGCAAGTCATTCTGCAGGAAAGCATCGAAAAACTGGGAGCGCGCGGCGATGTGGTCACCGTCGCGGCGGGATATGCCCGCAATTATCTATTGCCGCGCAAGCTGGCGCTGGAGGCTTCGGCGAGCAATCTGAAGCGCCTGGAGAAAATCCGCGGCGCGCTGGCCAAGCGCACCGTCACCGAACGCGAGCAGGCGCAGAAGCAGGCCGCGGCGCTGTCCGGCGTCACCGTGACGCTGGCGCGCAAGGCCGGCGAAAACGATCAGCTGTTCGGCTCAGTCACGGCGGCGGACCTGAGCGAGGCGCTGGCGAGGCAGGGCTTCGAGGTGGATAAGCGGCGCATTCAGCTTGCCGAACCGATCAAAGTCGTCGGCGAGTACACCGTCACGGTCAAACTAGTCCACGACGTCTCGGCGGATTTCAAGGTCATCGTCGCGCGGGAGCCGTAATCGCCGGCGTGCGTGGGCGAACCGTCGGCGCATTTGCCGGCGACTGCGTCGGCCTTCCAGCTGTTCACTTCCGACTGCTGTCTTGCTTGGCAGGGTCTCGGCGAAAAGCGTGTCGTTTTGCCTGGGCTAAATACGTGGTTTGCAGCGCGGAGTCCCGGTCGGCCGAAAATAACGACCCGTTTGCCACTGCTGCGAGTTTGTGCTGCTTGAGGAGCCGATCCTCGGCTTCGCGTTCCGTCTCGATGACGCCGCCCTTGCGAATGTGCAGCGGTTCGATGCCGCGAGCGGTAAATTCCGGGCAGATCATCAGGAAGCGATGACATTCGAGCGGATCTTCTTCGGCGCACATCAAGGCCAGGTCACAATTGCTCAGTTCATTCTGCACTCGCTTCAGACCGGCGTGAAAGGCGCGCGATTGTCTCCACCGCGCGTAGTCGACGACGCCGTCGGAGTCATAGGCCTTCGGATCGTCCGGGCGGCCTCCTAACTCCGATCCCAGAAACAGGTAGTCGATTCCGCTCGGGCGCAGGGCCTTCTCGAGATTCGTCTGGTTAAAGTGCGGGAAGCGACGGCTGCTGGGCCGGCTTCTGACGTCGACCAGCAACTTGACCTTCCACTTTTTCAGAGCAGCCAGAAAAGTATAGAGGGGCGCCGCGGAGTGACCGATGGTGTAGAGCTTGTGGGCCATAAGGACGCGTTCCGTCCGGCTGGGATGCAGACTATTGTGCGGCAGCCGGCCTCGTGCATCAAGGCGACTCCATAATTTTCTAAGCGATTTCGCACAGGCCTCGCGGATTTCCACATTGACCAAGGCGCAACGCGCTCCCAGAATCGCTCCAACCAAGCAAGAGAGAAATGTCCTCTCGCTGAAACCCGGTGACGGAGCTGTAGAACTTGCGAGACGGATGTTTTTGAGCGAAGATGCCTAGGGCGAATATATAGCGAAAGATATGACACCCGAAATCGCAATCGAGCGGCCCCTGCCGCAGAACCTAGACGCTGAACGCAGCGTGCTCGGCGCCATCCTGCTCGATAACCATGCGCTCAACATGGCCATCGAGAAGCTCAAGCCCGAAGATTTTTTTCTCGATCAGCACGGGCGAATTTTCAACCAGATGATCGAGCTCGGCGAGGTGCAGCAGGCCATCGACCTGGTGACGCTGTCGGACGCCTTGCTTCGCAAGGGTCAACTGGAATCGGTCGGCGGCGCCGCCTACATCGCCCAGTTGATCGACGGCGTGCCGCGCGTCTCGCATCTCGAGCACTACGCCCGCATTGTCAAGGAAAAGTCGATGCTGCGCGGATTGGTCCATGCCACGCACGCAATCCAACAGACGGCGCTCGAAGCAGAGGAGGACGCCGACGCAGTGCTGGACCAGGCGGAGTCGGCCATTTTCCAGATTGCCGAAGACCGCGTGCGCGCGGGCCTGGTCTCGATGAAAGATGTGGTCCAGGAGAGCATCGGAAGGCTGGAACGGGTCATGGCCGAGGGCAAGCGCATCACCGGCCTGGCCACCGGCTATTCGCAGCTCGATAACCTTACCTCCGGACTGCAGCCGTCCGAATTGATCATTTTGGCGGCGCGGCCTTCCGTGGGCAAAACCGCGCTGGCGCTGAATCTCGCGGAGAACGCAGCGCTGCACCAGCGCGCCAAAGTAGCCATTTTCAGCCTGGAAATGTCCAAGGAGTCGCTGCTGATGCGCCTGCTAGCTTCGCAGGCGCGGGTGGACGCGCACAAGTTCCGAACCGGCCATTTCTCGAAGGACGACTGGCAGCAGATGACCCGCTCGCTGGCGCAGATCTCCGATACGCCCTTATGGATTGACGATTCGGGCTCGGCGACCGTAACGGAAATCGGCGCGAAGGCTCGCCGTCTCAAGCGTGACAAGGGGCTGTCGCTGGTGGTCGTGGACTATCTGCAGCTCATCGCGGCGCGCGGGCGGTTTTCCAACCGCAACGAGGAAGTTTCCAGCATCACGCGCGGGCTGAAAGCTCTGGCGAAGGAACTCAAGGTCCCCGTGCTCGTCCTTAGCCAACTCACGCGCGCACCGGAACGCGAAACGCGCGCCCCGCAACTTGCCGATTTGCGCGAATCGCGCGCCATCGAGCAGGACGCCGACGTCGTGCTCTTCATTCACCGCCCCAATCTTTACAAGAAAAAAGAAGAGGTTACCGAGGAAGAACGCGCGCAGACGGATCTGATCATCGCCAAACAACGCAACGGGCCGGTCGACCGGATTCCGTTTGTTTTCCTCGGCAAATTCACGCGCTTCGAGGAGGCCGCCACCGGAAGCTGGGCCTCTGACGAGGAATAATCTCTCCGCCGCATTGGTCATCGTTAGCGAATGCTTCCGTACTGTTAACTAAACCGCGCGTCCGGCATCCTCCAGCCTTTTGCGGGCCGCGGCTTTTTAGATTACTCTCGTTGATTGCGGAAGATGCCAAGTAAAGTCCAATTTGAAGGGCGTCCCCTGTGGGCCGAAGTACGGCTCAGCGCGCTCACGCACAATCTTCGCTCGATTCAGCGTCGTCTGGCCTCGCAGGCTCGGGCGGCCCGAGCGAAACGGCCGAAGATCCTGGCCGTGGTGAAAGCCAACGCGTACGGTCACGGCGCTGTTCCGGTCGCGCGCACGCTGGCACGGGGCGGCGCCGACTGGTTTGGGGTCACCTGTTCGGCCGAAGGGATCGAGTTGCGCGAGAGCGGCATTCGCGAGCCGATTCTCTTGCTCACTGGCTTCTGGCAGGGTGAAGAAAAGCGGATCATCAAGCATGGCCTGACTCCCGCCGTCACGCGCTGCGAGCAGCTCGTGCTTCTCGATCGGGCGGCGGTACGTGCGCGAAGCGGCCCAGTTTCGTTCCATCTGAAAATCGACAGCGGCATGAACCGGCTGGGCATCTCGCCTTCCGACGTGAACTGCTTCGCCCAGACGCTCGCCGACTGCCCTCACTTGCGTCTGCAAGGGATCTTCACGCACTTCGCTTCGTCCGAGGAGTTCACCCACGATAAGACGGACCAGCAGCGTCAGGTCTTCGGGGCCGCGCTTGAGCGGTTGCGTGAATTGAAAATTCAGACGCCGCTGATTCACTTGGCCAACAGTGCGGCCGTGGTGTCCCGGCCGGAGACCTGGGCGGACATGGTTCGGCCCGGCCTCATCCTCTACGGCCATCATCAGTCCTACCAACCGCCGGAGCGCGACGCCGACGCTGCGAGAATGGTGCCGCTGCACCCGGCCCTATCGCTGCGTGTGCGGATTATCTCTCTTCGGGATATCAAGTCTGGTCAGAGCGTGGGCTATAACGGCCGCTGGACAGCCTCACGGCCATCCCGCGTCGCCGTAATGGCTGTCGGTTACGCCGATGGCTTGCCGCGCGGCTTAACCAACAAAGGCCGGGTCATCGTGCGCGGCCAGTTTGTCCCCCTCGTCGGGACAGTCTCGATGGATCTGGCTGCGGCAGATGTGACGGATGTCCCCGGTGTGAAGCTGGGGGATGTAGCCACCATCTACGGCACCGACGGAGCCGCCTCGCAGCAGGTATCCGACGTGGCCCGGGTGCTGGGTACGGTCACATCAGACCTATGCTGTGCCTTGGGGCTGCGCGTGCCGCGCTTTTATCTGCCATAAACTCCCGAGCATGCTAGTATAAGCCGCGGACGCCGCGGACGGGCTGCGTCGGACGTTTCTACGGTTGTTCCGGGCTTTTAGTCTTTATACTTTTCTTACAAAATCTCCGGAGCATTGCTCGTCCAAGCCACAGTTTGAGCTATTTATCATAGCGGAGAATTTTGGATGCGCCTTCATACCCGATCAGGACGGTTGTCGCGCCCTTCCTACACTGATCCAGATCATCTGAAAGGCGAGCCACCCGCGAGCTTTGGAAGCTGGTGGGATCACTTTCTGGTGCGCGTGATCTTTGGAGCAGCTTGCGTCATCGCCGGATACCATTTCCGTCCTTTTGGTCTTCAAGCATGGAGCGCCGCTCTGGTCGGCTCGTTGTTTGCGCTGTCTGTCTTCATGTTTGAGGTGCGCTTGCAGCGGATGAGCCTGCAGCGGCTCATTGGCGCGGCCGTGGGCTCGATTCTGGGAATTTTGGGCGCCCAGTTGATGGGGCTCGTGTTGGCGCGGAGTCCCATCCCCGAGGGTTCACGATCATTTCTGGATGTCGCCCTGCTTCTGGTGATGACCTACATTGGGTTGGTTCTGGGGACCGCCAAAGGCGGGATGTTGAATCTGCAGGCGATGGGTGGGCTGTTTGGAGCGGAGCGACGCAGCCTGCACCAGCCCAAGATTCTGGACACCAGCGTTATCATCGATGGCCGGGTGGCCGACGTTTGCGAGGCCCACTTTCTCGAGGGCACGCTCCTGGTCCCCAAGTTTGTGTTGCGCGAGCTGCAACTCGTCGCTGATTCTGCAGACAATCTCAAGCGTCAACGCGGGCGGCGGGGCCTGGAAATTTTACAGCGCATTCAGCAAATGACGCACCTCGACGTGCAAATTACCGACGACGACTTTCCGCAAATTGCCGAAGTGGATATGAAGTTGATCGAATTGGCCAAGCGCCGCGACGCGGAGATCGTCACCAACGACTACAACTTGAACAAAGTCGCTACGCTGCAGGGCCTCGATGTGCTCAACGTCAATCAACTGGCCAACGCTCTGAAGCCCGTGGTCTTGCCGGGCGAGACGATGCGCGTATTCATCCTGCGCGAAGGCAAGGAGCACAATCAGGGCGTGGCCTACCTGGACGACGGCACCATGGTCGTGGTGGACGGCGGGCGGCGCGCGATCAATAAGACCGTCGACATTACAGTCACTTCCGTTCATCAGACCACAGCGGGAAAGATGATCTTCGGCCGTTTGGATGATCGCGCGGAAGCGTTGCGCCACGCGCCGGCGTCCGCCGCCGATCCGTTTGCGCGTGGGTCCGGCGAAACCACCTCCAGCGAGCGCCTGCCTCGCACCGTCGTCCCGGAGCCGAGAGAGTCCTGAGTCTCCGTCGGGGAGTTGTTCGTTCTCGGCCGGTTTGATAGTAAACTCGCACCCGCCTTGCGCGGACCAATGACAGCGCTGCGCGGAAATGGACCCGAGAAAAACGATATCATGCCTGGCATCGTTGCCATTTTGCCCGCCGCCGGATTCGGCACCCGCATGGGCGGTGAATCGCCGAAGCAATTCCGTCTGCTCGATGGCGTCCCGGTACTTCTCTTCACTCTCAGGCGCCTGGCC
>Ga0210394_10006826_pt1 | contig 12241 bp, 10 predicted proteins | sample IncBWC12MmetaG_FD_160121 | JGI IMG/M metagenome (GOLD analysis project Ga0210394, IMG submission 160121) | Forest soil microbial communities from Barre Woods Harvard Forest LTER site, Petersham, Massachusetts, United States - Inc-BW-C-12-M | ecosystem: Environmental > Terrestrial > Soil >... | reverse complement strand
CTCTGAACCTTGAGGGGACCATCGACGACATGATGAACATGATTCATGCGCATCCTACGGTTTGGGAAGGGATGGGGGATGCGTTTGCTTCGGTGAGAGGATTGCAGATAAACGTTTGAGATTTGAGGTTTTGCGGGAACGGGCTCGGCCCTTCGAAGCTCAGGGTAAACATGCCGTACCCCTACAAAGTGAATCGAGCCGTGACGAAGAGCTGCCAGATTATCGATCTGGGATTGATTGGATACGCTGAGGCGTATGCGCTGCAGAAGCGTGTTGTTGCGGCGCGTAAGTTGGATGTGATCGGGGACGTGCTTTTGCTTTGCGAGCATACGCCTGTGATCACCCAGGGGCGGAATGGGAAGCGGGAACATCTTTTAGTTTCGGAGAATGTGCTTCGGCAGCGGAATGTGGAGTTTTACGAGTCTAGCCGCGGGGGAGATGTTACGTATCACGGACCGGGACAGTTGGTGGGGTATCCGATTTTGCAGCTTGGGGCGATTAGGAAGGATGTCGTGTGGTATGTGCGGATGCTGGAAGAGGTGATGATCCGGGCTTCGGCGGAGTTTGGGATTTGCGCGGGCCGCGAAGAGGGGAAGACTGGGATTTGGGTGGCTGGAGAAGACAAGGAATTTACACAGAGTGCCCAGAGAACACAGAATTCACAGAGCGAGCAACAGATTACGGCTGAGAAATTGGGTGCGATTGGCGTGCATATTAGCCAGTGGGTGACTTCGCATGGGTTTGCTTACAACGTGGCTACGGATTTGAGGAATTTTGATTTGATTGTGCCTTGCGGGATTGCGGGACGGAAGGCGACTTCACTGGAGAAATTGCTGGGGCGGGGCGTAAAGATGATTGAGGTTGCGCCGAAGGTAGCACAGCATTTTGGGGATGTGTTTGGGTTGGAGATAAAGGCGGGATCGCGGGAAGAATTGTTGGAAATGCTGGAGATTGCCGATCAAACGATTGCGGTGCCAGCCTGAGTGGATGAAGCAAGCATTGTGGTCGTTTATTTCGAATGTGGGGCGGTAAGGGAAGGAGCACAGGCAAGAGTGCCTGTGCTACCGGAGCTTTCATGAAGAAGGAACTGACGCGGCAGCAGTATCTGGATTTGTACTACTACATGCGGCTGAACCGCGCCGTGGAAGACACGATGGTGAAGCTGTTCCGGCAGAACAAGATTGTCGGGGGGCTGTACTCGAGTTTGGGACAGGAAGCGATTTCGGTGGGGACGGCGTACGCGCTGGAAAAGAAGGATTGGCTGGCGCCGATGATCCGGAACATCGGGGCGCTTTTGGTGAAAGGCGTTCCGCCACGCGATGTTTTCATGCAGCACATGGCGAAGTACGATTCGCCGACGAAGGGCAAGGACGGGACCAGCCACTTCGGCGATTTGGACAATCTGCACATTGTTTCGCCGATTTCGATGCTGGGCGATTTGATTCCGGTGATGACCGGCGTGGCCATGGCAGGGCGATACCTGGGGCAGAAGATTGTGACGATGACGTGGATCGGCGACGGGGGAAGTTCGACCGGCGTGTTTCACGAAGGGTTGAATTTCGCGGCTGTGCAGAAGGCGCCGTTCGTTTTGATCCTGGAAAATAACTTGTGGGCGTACTCGACGCCGGTGAAGCGGCAGGTCCCGCTGGAAAATCTGGCGGATCGCGCGAAATCGTATGGAATTTCGAGCTACATCGTGGACGGCAATGACGTGGTCGCAGTGTATTCGACGACCCGGGAAGCGGTGGCGCGAGCGCGGGCCGGCGAAGGGCCGATTTTGATCGAAGCGAAGAGCTTCCGGCGGCTGGGCCATGCGCAGCACGACCCGGCTGAATATGTGCCGAAGGAAATGCGCGCTTATTGGGAAGGGCGCGATCCCATCACGTTGTATGAAAAGTTTCTGATGGGCGAGAAGCTGCTGGACGCAAAGAGCAAGAAGGAAATAGAAGCGAAGATCGACACGCTGCTCGCGGCGGAGCGGGAGTTTGCGGAGAATTCGCCAATGCCGCCGCCGGAATTTGCCGCGACAGGCGTGTACTGCACGGGCGATGACTGCCATAAAATCCAGCCGAAGTGGGAGCGGCCGATTTCCGAGGTGACGCCTCCGAAGTCGAGCGTGAAAGCGGTGTGGACCGTCGCGGGATTTGGATCTGGCAAAGGTTCGGGCGGCGCGAACGCGCCGATTCATTTTGGAGATACGAAGAATACGATCGAGATCCCGGCGAGCGGTAGTAAGCCTTCGGGGAAAAATGGGGCAAAAACTGCGGTGAATAAATCTGCCAAAGCAACGGCGGCTTCCGGCGCCACGCGAAAGGGGAAGAGGTAGCCATGGCGCCCGATCACAAAACGGAAAACGGAACGCAGATCACGTTTCTCGAAGCCATCAAACAGGCGATGTTTGAAGAGATGGAGCGGGACCCGGCAGTGGTGCTGCTTGGGGAGGATGTCGGCGTGTACGGCGGGGCGTTCAAGACTAGTGAGGGATTGCTGGAGCGATTCGGATGGGAACGGGTGATTGATACGCCGATCAGCGAGAGCGCAATCATTGGCGCGGCTTGCGGGATGAGCTACGCAGGTTTGCGGCCCATCGCGGAGCTGCAGTTCATCGACTTCATTGTGTGCGCGTTCAACCAAATTACAAATTTTGTGGCCAAGGGGCATTATTTGTGGAATGCGCCGGCGCCAATAGTGATGCGCGGGCCCTCGGGCGGCGGCGTGCACGGCGGGCCGTTTCACTCGGCGAACCCGGAGATGTATTTCGTGCACACGCCGGGGTTGAAAGTGATTTATCCTTCGACGCCGTATGATGCGAAGGGATTGCTGAAAGCGGCGGTGCGCGACAACAACCCGGTTCTTTTCTTCGAGCACAAATTTCTTTACCGGCGGATCAAAGGCGAGGTTCCGACCGAGGATTACACCGTCCCGATCGGCAAAGCTATTGTGCGGCGCGAAGGTAAACACCTGACGATTATTTCTTATGCGGCCATGATGCACACATCGCTCGAAGCGGCGGAAGCGCTGTCGAAAGAAGGCATCGAGGCGGAAGTGATTGATTTGCGGACTCTGCTGCCGCTGGATGAAGAGACGATTTTGCAGTCGGTGAAGAAGACCAACCGCTGTTTGGTCGTGCACGAAGATACGAAGACCGGCGGAATCGCTGGAGAGATTGCGGCGATTCTTTGCGAGAAGGCGTTTGGCGATCTGGACGGGCCGTTGATGCGGGTGACGGCGCTCGATACGCCGGTGCCATATTCGCCGCCGCTGGAAGAATATTTTTTGCCGAATGCGAAGAAAGTTTTTGACGCTGCTAAGGAACTTGCACGGTATTAGAGCGCGCTGGGGAGGGCACGGCATGCCGTGCCCCTACACAGGAATTGAAGCCGGACAGGAGAATGCAATATGGCCACAGACGTCGTTATGCCGCAGATGGGCGAAAGCATTTTTGAGGGAACGATCACCAAGTGGCTCAAGAAACCGGGCGACAAGGTCGAGCGGGATGAGCCTTTGTTCGAGATTTCTACGGACAAGGTGGACGCGGAGATTCCGTCCCCTTCGGCCGGCGTGCTGAAGGAGATCAAGGTTAACGAAGGGCAGACCGTGCCGATTCAGACGGTCGTGGCTGTGATTGACGTGGCGGGTTCGGCGGCGGCCGCACCGGCGCCAGCTCCTGCTCCCGCGAAAGTGGCGGCGCCACCGGCTCCGGCTGCTGCTGCGCCTGCACCGCCTCCGACGGCAAGGCCTGCGGCTCCAGCACCAGCTGTGGCAGCGCAACCGCAAGCAGCGCCTGCTGCTGCGCCTCCACGCTCTGGCGGGGAGCGCATTCACAGCTCGCCGCTCGTGCGCCGCATGGCTGCGGAGCACGGAATAGATCTGACGACCATTCCCGGGACCGGGGCAGGCGGGCGAATCAGTAAGCAGGACATTGAGGCGGTTATCGCTGCGGGCGGAGCTCCTGCGGCTGCTCCTGCTGCGCCAAGCGTTCCCGCGGCAACTCCGGCCGCAGCGCCAGCGCGGCCCGCTATGCCACCGCCTTCGGCTCCCGCAGCCGCGCCCGTTGCTCCGGGGGTTTCCGGCGGACAGGTGCACGTGGCGTTCGAATCGGCGGTTCCGCGCGAGAAGATGTATTTCGGCAACTACACTGTCGAGCCCATGAGCAACATGCGGCAGCGCATTGCGGAACACATGGTGGCTTCGAAGCGCGTGTCACCTCACGTTTATTCCGTGGATGAGATCGACATGACCAAGGTGGCTTCGCTGCGCGCGAAGTCCAAGGACGAATTCGAAAAGCGCTACGAGACGAAGCTGACGTTTATGCCGTTTTTTGTGAAGGCGGCTGTCGCTGGATTACGTGCTTTCCCAACGATGAACGCTTCTCTGGACGGAACGAACGTGATCCTGCACAAGGAGATCAACATTGGGATCGCCGTGGCGCTCGATTGGGGCTTGATTGTGCCGGTGGTGAAGGGCGCGGACGAGAAGAATGTGCTCGGCATTCAGCGCACGCTGAATGATTTGGCGGAACGGGCGCGTTCGAAGAAGCTGAAGCCCGACGAGGTGCAGGAAGGCACCTTCTCGATTACCAATCCGGGCGTCTTTGGCGGCTTGTTTGGCTTGCCGGTGATCAGCCAGCCAAACGTGGGCATCCTAGGGCTCGGCATGATCGAGAAGCGTCCCGTGGTTATCAACGACTCGATCGCTATTCGCTCGATGTGTTATGTGACACTGAGTTACGACCACCGGGTGGTCGATGGGGCGGTCGCGCACCAGTTTTTGCACAAGGTAAAGGAGACGCTGGAGAACTGGTCGGAGCCGGTTCTCTAGGAGGGCTCCTCTAAGATTCCTCAGGCGTCATGTGCGGGTGGCGAGATTTGGCTTTCAGGGGAATGAGTAAGGGGCCAACCACACGCCTGTATTGGATTCGGACACCTGTCCGGATGTGGGACGTCTTTTCCCGCAAGTGGTCGAAGCTCTCGCTCATCCGCGGTTTCATCCGCCCGGATGTACCCAGAACAAAGGGCTTACATCTGATTAAAGGTGGAAGTCAGCCTGCCCCTTCCTTCGTGAGACCACTGCCGAAATGGTTACAACACCTCCACGAATACTCATTGCCGACGACCAGCCCGATGTGCTGAACGCGCTGCGGTTGCTGTTGAAAGGTCAGGGCTACGAGACCGAGGGCGTGGCATCGCCTGCGGAGTTGCTGCGAGCGCTGGAAGCACGCGAGTTTGATCTCCTGCTCATGGATCTGAATTACGCGCGGGACACCACCTCGGGCCGCGAAGGACTGGACTTGCTCAGCCACTTGAAGGAGATTGCGGACGCGCCAGCAATTGTAGTGATGACGGGCTGGGCGACGGTGGGGTTGGCCGTGGAGGCCATGCAGTATGGCGTGGCTGATTTTGTCGAGAAACCGTGGACCAACACACGGCTGTTGGAAATTTTGCAAAAGCAAATTGCCCTGGGGCGCGAACGGCGCGCTTCCCGGCGGCGCGTGGCGCAGGAGAGCCAGGACCATAGAGAGCTCGCGCTGCAGTTTCATCAGCAGGAACGGGAGGTTGCCGAAGCGCGGTCTATCCAACAGGGACTTTTGCCAAAGAGTATTCCGCAGTGCGCGGGATATGAAATTTCGGGCGCGTGGCAACCGGCGCAAAGCGTCGGCGGCGATTACTACGATGTGCTGGAATTCGACGAGGCCACGCTAGGCCTGTGCATCGCGGATGTGGCGGGAAAGGGCCTGCCTGCCGCTCTGCTGATGTCCAACCTCCAGGCTGCGGTGCGCGGGCTCGCGTCTCCCTCTATGGCTCCCGATGGGTTGTGCGCGCGGCTGAATTCGCTGGTTTGCCACAACACGGGCAATGACCGCTTCATTACTTTTTTTTATGCGCAGCTCGACGGGCCGGCTCGCATGCTGCAGTACGCGAACGCGGGACACAACGCCCCCATCCTTTGCACAGCGATGGATCCCACGAACGGCTGCAGGCCGGCGGCGGAGTGCTGGGCGTTTTTCCCAAACAGAAGTTTGCAACAGGGGCCGCGCGTTTGGTCTCCGGTGACCGCCTCATTCTCTTTACGGACGGTGTGACGGAAGCTTGCGATGCCGTGGAGGAAGAATTTGGCGAAGTTCGGCTGCTGCGCTTATTGCAGGAACACCGCGCGGCGACCGCTTCCGCGTTGCAGGAGAAAATCTTGGCCGTCGCAGGTGAATTCAGCCAAGGGCACTGGCATGACGACGCGACGCTACTGGTTTTAGCCGTTTCGTAGTGGCCATGGTGAGTCCGCGCGGTCGCGGGCTTCCACCTCTCCATGCTTGCACTGCAGTGGAATGAAAATCACTGCATCATCGATTTCAGTTTTGCAACCCACACTGCGAAGTGATCGAGCGGAACCGGCTCGATGCCCGCGTCACGGAGCGTGCGATCGACGAAACGGTTGCGATCGTTGTTTCCCTTCAGATCGATATCAGTGATGGCGGCAAATTCTGTTTTGAGTGAGGATTTGGCCGCGATGGCTTCGACTGTGTAGGCAATTCCCTTGGCGTCGCCTGGTGCGCGCGACACGGAGAGGGTCTGAATGAATCCGCGTGTGCCATTGCGGCGGTAGCTGTAATCGATGCGCATGGGATCGCCCGGAAAAGTGAATTCGGAGGCCCGGACGGCTTTCTGGATGCGGTCCCATATGCGAGCCTGCCGAAAAACTTGCGAGCAATAAGAACGCATTTGCACGCGGCTTCCGGGTGCGCCGATGCGGCTGGGCACGCGCGGCAGTGCGACGTGATCTCCATAGAGGCGCTCGAGTTCGGCGTCCAGGTCGTTCGCGATAACGCCCTTCTGCGGCGCGAGTTGCAGGGCGTTGGACAGCGTGTCGTCCCACTTGCGGAGAAGATCCTGCAGGCCGCTGTCGTTGGAACCTCCGCCGCTTGCGCCGTGGCCGTTTGTTGAGCTGCGGTAGGAATCGAAGCGGTCTTCGAGATTGTCGCGCAGGGCACGCAGAAGAGATTCATCGGCCTCGGGATGCAGCCGGCGCAGACGCGCATACTCCTCCTGCTCCTCAATGAGACGAAGGCGGCGTTCGCCTGACTGGGGATCGTAAACCAGAACACCGATGTTCACCCACTCGTCTCGAACAAGATTCGGCGTGTAGCGCAGAATGCGGTAGGCGCAAGTTCGTTCGGGTTGCATGGATTCAGCGGAGCTTTCGGTCATAAGTCACGTCCAGTTCGGTCATGTCCAATTGGGAAAAGGCTGGCGATTGGATTTCTTGGCTTCCAGGATGAGATCCGGGACGCGCGAGCGCCGGCGCAGCAGTTGCTGGGAGACCTGCAGCACCGCGTCAAAGTCGTCCTCGTACCAGTCCGGGGGAATCTGCTTCGTGATCTCGTCGAGCGAGCGCTCGGTCATCTGTTTATCCAGGCGGTCGAGCCACGGCACAAACGATTCCATGCCGGTCACCGCTTCGTACACGCGATTACGTGCGTATAGGCCCCGCAGCGGCGCGTCGGGAAAATTCCATTCTCCGGCATTGAAGCAAAAGCCCTGATCGATCATCAGCGTGTTGTACGGCGTTGCCGTCTTCTCTCCCGCGGAGGATTCCGCTATCGCGTGTCCGCCGCCGAGCGGCTGCTGTAAAAAAAGCGTCTGGCGGCCGTTGGTATTGCATGTCCATTTGTCGAAGACCAGCATTCCCGCGAAGTCATGCAGGTTCGCAACCTGGCGCAACTGTTCGTCGGGCAGAAAGTCGTGCAGCGACAACCGCCGGGGATCGCCGGGGTAACGCGAACCGAACTGCAGCCCGGGCTGGCACGGAATTCGCTGGCGCGGCATCTCCATCGCCAGATCAGACGTTAGGCGAATCAAGTCTTCGGACACTTCGACAATGGCCACAGGCGTCGTCGGCAGCCCCAGCCGCGCCGCTAGCTTGGTTCCTAGCAGTTCATTGACCAGAATACGGCGGTGCTGGGGATTATTTTGGAATTTGACTACGTAGTAGTTTCCGTCGGAGCAGCGCATCAGGTGCGACTGCGCCCCGCCGCGCATCCGGCGTATCTGTTCTAGTGCCCGTAACATACGGGGGCCATGCTAGCGGCAGTTACTTACATCGTCAACACTTCTTTTCGTAAATTCAAAAGATTCCCAATGCGAGAGGGTAGCCGTGCAGAAACGGGAGCGTGTGCCGATGTTTTGAGTACCAAAGTGAATTTTAATCGAGTTCAAATAGAAAAGGCTTGGACGATGGTCCAAGCCTTTTCGCGTATTCAAAAACTCAGCCGCGTGCGCGGTCTTAGCGCTTTTTCTTCTTGGCTGCTTTTTTGGCCTTCTTTTTCGCCTTAGCTTTTGGCTTGGCTTTGGCTTTAGCCTTTGCTTTGGGCTTGGCCTTTTTGGCCGGCGCTTTAGCCTTCTTTTTGGGAGCCGCCTTCTTGGCCGGTTTAGCCGCGGGCTTCGGGGCAGTTTTGGCCGCCGCTACGGGCTCTTCCTCGGTGATGAGGATCTCCTCTTCCTCGGTCTCCACGATCTCTTCACCGCCGGCCAACTCATCTTCCTCGTCCAGCCGTGACAGCTCGTTGTCGTCTTCGAAGTTGTCCTTCTCGAAATCCATTCCATCCTCCCGAGGGGTACTCCACAAGCCTATGGCCTGCGGGATGCTGCATCAGCTGGAGTCGCCAACTCCCCTCCGCCGCAGCGAAGTTGTTATCGTACTCCTGCAAAGTTGTCAAGCATTCTGGTGCGATGCTGATAGAAGAGCGTTTCGCAGCCAAGAAATGGGGAAGCTGCCGGCCGAAGAGCACAGATCTTCCCATCCTCAGTGGAGCAGCTAACTTATTGCATATAAAAGACTTAGTTATGAATTGCGGCTGAAGCCTGGCTGGCGGGGGCTGCGCCCTGAGGGGTGCGCGCTTTGGAACTTGTTTTCGGCCGGTTGTGCTCCGGGGCGATTTCTGGCGCGCCGCCTACAGTGTAAATACGGAGAACCATGCCGCGGCTAACGTGGTTGGTGTTCATGTGATTCCACTTGCGCACGTCTTCGGTGGGCACGCTAAAACGATCCGCGATCCCGCCAAGCGTGTCGCCTTTACGCACGCGATAGCGCACCAGCCGGCTCTTGGACTCGGCAGGGGCCGCCGCCGGAATAATTAATTTCTCTCCGACATCGAGCGCGGCGTGGCGATCCAGATTATTTGCATCGGAAATTGCCGCCGGCGTGACACGATATTTTTTCGCGATGGATGTCAGCGTCTCGCCGGCCTCGATGCGATGGCGCCGCCAGCTAACCCATTTGTCTGCGGGAATGTCCGCAATCTCTGCGGAAAATTTTTCGGCGCTGCCAACAGGCAGATGCATCTCGAAGGAAGGATCGTCCGGCGTGGCTAGCCGCAACAGCGCGGGATTGAGATTGCGGAGAGTGTCGACATCCACGTCGATAGTTTCCGCCACCAGTCGCAGATCGATGGCGCGGCCAGGCTTGACGACATCTGTGGGTACAGGCTGCTCCGGATCGACTTGTATGCCGTAATGCGCTGCGTCCTTGGCGATCAGCGTGAGCGCCAAAATGATGGGAACGTAGTTTCTGGTTTCGCGCGGAAGCACGTTGCGTTTGTAGAGCTCCCAGAAATCGGCGTAGCCGGTGCGCTCGATGGCCTTCTGTACGTTTCCAGGGCCGCAGTTGTACGCGGCCATCGCCAGATACCAGTCGCCGAATTGGCCATAGAGATCGCGCAAATGCTGCGCGGCCGCGCGCGTGGCTTTTTCCGGATCCTGCCGTTCGTCGATCCACCAGGTATGCCGCAGCCCGTATTCCATGCCGCGATAGGCGACGAATTGCCAGATACCCCGCGCACCAGCTCGCGATAGCGCCAGCGGCTGGAACGCGCTTTCCGCTTGCGCCAAATAAATCAAGTCCTGCGGAACGCCTTCTTCATGCAGTACACGCCCAATCATTGCGCGGTAACGCCCGGAGCGCCGCAGACCCGTCTCGACAATGGCGCGGCCTCGCGGCGTCTGGAAAAAATTCAGGAAAGAGAGCACTTCGTCGTTTACGGTGAGCGGCATGTCATGCGAGATGTTTTTGGCGGCTTCCTCGGCACGCGCTTTCAGCCGCGGATCGACCGGAAAGGTCATCTCCGCGACTTCATCGATCGGGGCAGGCACCGCCGGCGCTTCCTGAAATCCGTCGCCAGCGCGGAAAGCCTGCAATTCGTAGCCGTAGACGGTATCCACCACGCGATGGAAGAGTTCGTTGAGCTTGGGGTCACTGTTCGGATCGAAACCGCTGGTCAGCATCCAGTCGACGGCTTCGTCAAAATCGTGCCGCGCGGCTTCGAGGTGGCCCGCTTTGTAGTTTTGCTCGCCGGAAGCGAATTTGGCTTCCACCTGCGCAATCAGGTATTCCTTGGGACTGGGAACTCTCAGCGCCATAGCGGCGAGCCATTCGGGCGAGAGCTTGGGTAGCGGGAGCTCTCCGATACTGGCGGGAACTTGGGCAGCGGCGGTATGGGCCGGAGCCAGCGACGGGACATGCGCCTGTACGCCGTTTTTCGCGGCATCCTCACACCCGCTCGCGGCCAATGTGAGTGCGACCAAGATCGTCGCGTATAGCGCAATCTGGAGCTTCTGGCGCATCTCCCTATGTTAAGTAGCTGTAACAGTCCAGGTCAACGCTTTCCGGCGGAGGAGGGGTGACCTACTCAATACACGATTCTCATACCAGGGCGAAGGGTTGGCGGCTCATCCTGCGGCTGTTCCTACACTGGGCAGTCCGGGATAGACTCTCACGCGAGGTGTCTCAAGTGAAACCCAATCTGATCGTCAGTCTTCCGAACAAAGCCTGGACCGTCCAGCTGTTAAGGGTCGCGCTGGTGTTTTTTTACCTCGGCTCAGCGCCGCTTCAGGCACAGACTAAGAACCTTTCCCCTGAGAAGCGCGCGCAGATCGAGAAAGCTGCCTCCAGCTTCATGGCAACAAACAGTGTGCCGGGGATTTCCATTGCGGTCGTGCAGGACGGAGAGTTGGTTTGGTCCTCTGGATTCGGCATGGCTGATCTTGAGAATTTTGTGCCGGCGACCTCTTCCACGCTGTTCCGGCTCGGCTCGATCTCCAAGCCCATCACGGCGACGGCTATTCTGCAGCTTTCAGAGCGCGGAAAGCTGGATCTCGAGACGGAAGTGCAGAAGTATTGTCCGGCATTCCCGAAGAAAGAGTGGCCCATCACCACGCGCGAGCTGCTCGGCCACCTGGGAGGCATCCGGCACTACAACCCGGATGGCAAAGGTGACATCCCGGACGACAGTGCGAAACATTTCGCAAGCATGGAAGAATCGCTGCAAGTCTTCGCCAGCGATGCATTGATTGCAAAGCCCGGGACGAAATTCCATTACTCGACTTATGGCTACACGTTGCTTGGATGTGTCCTGGATGGTGCCTCCTCCGAGAACTACGTGGACTACGTGAAGGAAAATGTTTTCGAGCCAGCAGGGATGGAGGAAACACAGGCAGACAACTTTTTTGCGGTCATTCAGCACCGCTCGCGTTGGTATCACAAGGACAAAGCTGGTGTCGTGCAGAACGCTGGCGTCCTGGACTCCAGTTATAAGATTCCCGGCGGCGGCCTGATCTCCTCCGCGGACGACATGGCGCGCTTTGAAATCGCCATTTTGGCCAACAAACTTCTAAAGTCGGCCACGCGCGAAGTAATGTGGTCTCCGCAAAAGGCGGCGGACGGTTCGCAGACCGGTTATGCGCTTGGCTGGGGCACGCAAAAGAAATATGGCCTCGCACTTGTGGAGCACACTGGCGGTCAGCAAGGCACCAGCACATCGATCATCCTTGTGCCAGAGAGGCGCGCCGGAATCGTAGTGCTGGCCAACATGGACGGCGTGGACTCAGCGGCGTTGTCCACGGAGATTCTGAAAATCGTGCTCGACATCAAAGACAACCCATAGAGGGAAAGCCTACAGGCCAGCCGAGGTTTGCGCGGTGTTTACGGCCAGTCTCCAAAAACAGCGTCCATCGCACCACCAAACCAATATTTATAGAACCCCTCGTCGCAGGAGTTCATCGTGTCACCGTATTTTTCTTTGTAGTGGTTTCCCCAGTGGGGCTGGCGACCGTCAGAGTCGCAGAACGGATATTCCTCCGATAAACCCCAGGAACTGAAGACACGTCCCGACTTTTTCATAATGTCCGGATCTGCAGCCAAGGCTGCGACGGCGCGCCCAGCATACAGCGGCGTCTCCGACGCTGCATAGTTG
>Ga0210394_10006825_pt1 | contig 12245 bp, 4 predicted proteins | sample IncBWC12MmetaG_FD_160121 | JGI IMG/M metagenome (GOLD analysis project Ga0210394, IMG submission 160121) | Forest soil microbial communities from Barre Woods Harvard Forest LTER site, Petersham, Massachusetts, United States - Inc-BW-C-12-M | ecosystem: Environmental > Terrestrial > Soil >... | reverse complement strand
AAGGACAGCAGAGCCGTAGCGCCGTACAGGAGCGATTTTGATCGAGGGTCTAGATGAGGCATACGATTCTTGGCTACTTCTCCTCGACGATGGCCGCGTCCCACGGCTTCAATGTTAGTTTCTGCCCGCGATCCACGGCCGCCTGAGCGAGAAGATCCATCCCTGAACCGTACGCATAAGCAAAGGTTTGTGAGTCGCTAGAATAATTGAAGTAGTAGTGCAGCGTCTTGCCTGCGTGGTTCGAGCCGTGTTTTACGCGGACGGTCGCTGGCAGATCCTGGTCAGGGCCCGTCAGGCCCGCCTGCTTTAGAACGTCCCGGATCACAATTTGCTGCAGCTTGTCGCTGAGAACCGTTCCTTCATAGGTCAAGGTTCCTTTGCCGAACGTGTTGCGCGTGATGGACGGATATTTGCCGAAAAAGGGATGATCGTAGTAGGCCAGAGTTTTCGCCGTGTCTAGAAGCAGCATCTCCGCCCAATCGGAAACTTTATTTTCGGCTCCGGCTTGCAATGGATCATCCCTTAGAGAAAGCGGCTTGGACAATGACGAAAATTCCTGATAATGCAAGCCCGCCGCCTCGCGTAAAGGTCCCGGCGCCGTTTCCCAGCGGACCGTCGAGTATTCGTTACAGAATCCGCTTTTGAAAGCGAGGATAAGGTTTCCCCCGCCTCTTACGTAATCCGCGAGCTTTTCCAGCACTGCGTCACTTGCAATATAAAGCGGTGGAACGAGAATCACCTTATAGGCGGAAAGATTCGCACTCTCCGGGAGGACGAAGTCTACGCCGACGTTGGAACGATACAGCGCACCGTACATTTGCCCGAGGATCGTACGGTAATTCACATGATCGCTGAACTTCATGAATTCGATGCCGTAGTAGGAATCGTTGCTGTAAAGGATGGCAACTTGATTCTTGCGCTGAATATTCACGATCTCCGAGCCTATCCGCTTAAGTTCATGCGCTGTACGGCTGACTTCATCGTAGGCGCGACCCGGTATGAGGTCGTGTCCCAACACTCCCTTCCAGTAAGTCTCCTGGCCGTAATGAATCGAGTGCCAGTGCCAATACTCGACCATATTCGCGCCGGAAGAGACATGCGTGTAAACATCGAGCCGGAGTTGGCCATCATACGGCGGGAACTGGTCCTTGGAATCCCAGCCGATGGCCTCAGCGTTGGTTTCGGTGATCAGGTAGTTTGTTTTTTTGAGGGAGCGAACGTAATCGCCAACGTAGGAAGACGCTTCACCATCGAATTGGTCCTGGGTTCCGTGATACGGGTTCGCGGCGGCGATGTCCAGGGTCTTGACCACCTCGGCCTCGTTCACCTCGGGGCGAGGAGGTCCGGCAAAGTCATGCATGACGAATTGTTCAGGGCGCTTGTATTCGTTGACGATTGCGGCCTGCCATGCAAGAAAATCCGTTGTCATCCATTGCGAATAACGCTCCCATTCGAGCTTCCATCCGGGATTGAGAATCCCGTCGCGCGGCGGCAATTCGGACCAATCGTTCAGCCGCTGTCCCCAGTAGTTCAGCCCCCATACTTTGTTTAGGTTGTCGACAGTATTGAATTTTGCTTTCAAATAGTCAGCGAATCCAACTTGAACATCATGATTCGCTGCACCAGCCGAGGAAGTTTCATTGTCGATCTGATAGCCGATGACGGCTGGATTGTTCTTGTAGTGTTCGAGAATCTTGCGGATCACACGGTCACAATAAAATCTGTAGGTTGGATTCGCAAGGTCGGTATTTTGGCGGTAGCCGTAGTAGAGGTATTGGCCACCGAGGCGCGTCACGACGATTTCCGGATGCTTCTTATACATCCAGGCGGGAATGGAATAAGTCGGAGTACCCAGAATGATTCGAATGCCGGCGGTGTGAAGTTTATCGACCACGCGATCCATCCACGCATACTCAAATTTGCCGTCTTCGGGCTCCCATAGCCCCCAACTGGATTCGCCGATGCGCACCACATTGATGCCGGCCTTTTGCATCAGCGGCACATCCTGATCGAGCCGGTCGTAGGGCATGTATTCCGGGTAGTATGCGACGCCATACAAAATCGTATCCATCCTGTCGGGACGAAAACCTTTTGCTGATTGGCCAAACGCGGAGAGGCCAAGGATTCCCTCGAGGCACACCAGGACCGCGAAGATTCGAAGTCGCGCCACTTTATTGAGAAATGTTCTTCGAGAATTCATGGAGATGATTCTCCCAAATCGATCGATCCCTTCCTTCAAACCGCTCTTACTTCCCTAGCCCTTTTCCGCTCTGGTCCGCGCAATCGAGCCTTTCTGGTGCGCTCATTTCTCGATCGCCGGCGGTGGTTCTTACTTTCTGGGATGCAAACCGGTCGACTCGCGCAAGACAAAATTGGTCGGCAAAATATACTCCGTTCCTTGCGGATTCGGCGTCTCGCGCCGCACGTCGTTGAGCAAGGGCTTGAAAGGCAAGTCTTCCAAGCTGCGCTTGCGACATCTCGATCGTCGAGAGCGGCGGAAGAATATATTCCGAAAATCGGATGTTGTCGAACCCCATGACCGAGAGCGCATCTAGCGCGGCTTGCTTCCCGACTGCCGAATCACTTTGCCGGCGTAGCGCACTCTTGCGATTGAACTGCGCCACGATCAACCCCGCCGCAACGCGGCACCGGCTTACCCCAAAAATCGCGCCCACCATTTTTTTCGACAGCCAGTCCACTCTTGCGCGCGGGTGAACTCATTCCCAATGCGTATCCTGAGAGAGAAAGCAGACCGACGCTCCCCGAGCCGGGCGCAACAAGCCTGGGATCTTCCACGAGCCCGCCAGGATCGTTTGGCGGAATGATCTTTCCGAAGAAAACGTTATAGTCAAACAGGGTGTCTTTGCTGGAACCAAATCCCGGCTTGGTCAAGTAAGCGCCATCCGGATCGCGCGAAATGCCGTAGGAAAACTGCGCGTCGCCCTCGCTGTAGAAAATATTGTTATAGAAGTGCGTCCCTTCCGCCCAGCCGTTCCAATCGGATTGCAACAGCAAATCCACGTGATGAAGCGGACCAACGTAAATCGTGTTGTTATAAATCAGGCTGCCTTTGACGGGTCCAGCGACGTTGATGCCGCGCGTTCGGTCATTCTGACTAATGTTGTAGCGCGCGATCGTACCGGTGTTGCCGGCGCTTTCTTCAGGCTTGCGGCCGCCTTCATCGCAAATCAGAAGGAATCCTCCGTCGTTGTCGTGGCTGTAGTTGTATTGGATCAGCGTATTCCGGCTGTTCCAGTCCGAATCGAATCCTTCGCCGTCGCGCTGCCCTTTGGTTCCATAGGCTTCGTTGTGTTGAATGGTGGTGTTGTCCGCGCTCCATGCCCATATCGCGACGTTGTATCCTTCCGAACGCTGGTTGGCGTGGCCAACCACATTGCGCTCCACAACCGCGCCATCCGTCGCTACCACGACGATTCCATCGCCTCCGATGTCGTGCAGTGAATTGCCCCGCACCACCACGCCCAGGCTCGGAAACCACTTTGACCTGAGCCACGCGTCCGACCACCCGAAAATTCCGCTTCGATCTACGTGATAGATTTCGTTGTTCTCGATCCGCAAATCCACAAACCGGCTTGGTTTGTGGTCGCCCGCTGAGGTGTAGTCAATCCCTCCGTTTGGTTTCACGTCATCTGCGCCGTTCACGTCATGGATCGTCAGCGAGCGGAGATAAATGTGGTGCGCTTCGCCATAGTCTTCGAGCGCCGCGTGTACACCCCGTCGCTTGGCTCGTTCCGTTCCCGTATTGGTGATTTCCAGGTTTGCGATCTCCCAAAATTCCTGATTCTTTAGCAGCACGGCATCTTCAAATAGCCCGCCTCCATTGATCACCGGCTTCACGCCACCGCCGTACGTGTCCACCACGATCGGGTGCCCTGGCGCGCCCGAACCTTTCGGCCAAAGCTGCCCCCGCCACACCGAGCCTGACCGGAGCAAGATGTGATCCCCAGGTGAGAAGGTAGCGGCGTTGACTTTCTCCAATGTTTTCCAGGCCATCGTCGGACTGGTGCCAGCTTTGGAGTCGTCCCCGGCCCTGGAATCCACGTAATAGGCTCTGCCGTTCGCCTCGGCCGCCTGAGAGAGGGATGGTTCGACGGCCAGAGCAGTCGCGTATCTCAAAATCATGAGAACGCCCAAAGTGAAGCATATGGTGAGAGCGGCGTCGATTCGTTGATGCACCGATGACCTGGCCCTTTTTGAAGAAACGAATTCTATACACTGGCCCGTTTTATAAAGCTGCCACCGAATCGGAAAAGGCAGACAGTCTTACCTGACGCGAGACTGCCTCCCAAGTTAGAAAGTAAATCGCGGCGCAAGTTGCCTTCCTCACGCCGCGAGGAAAGCAGCTAGAAGGTAAACCGCACACCAAATTGGCCGGTTCGCTGGGTGCTATTCACACCCGTCACGGCCGCGAAGTTACCATCGCCGACGTTGGTTGTTGTGCCGGCGCAACCGTTGATGGCGTAATAGTGCCGGTTGAACAGGTTATAGAATTCCACGCGCATGGATAGTTGGTATTGTCCATCTGATCCCATCCTGAAGTACTTCATTAGGCTGGCGTTTTCGTTGGCTTCACCGGGGCACCGCAATGCGCCGTCGTAAGCGCCACCAGATCCAAAGCCAACAACCGTCCCATCACGACTGACCGGGGCTGTGGCCACGGAACCGGGAAAGTAGGGGTAGTAGTAGTTGGACCCGGGTGCCGCAGCCTGTGCCCCGGAGAACCCGCCCGTGCTAGCTGGTGCAGACGGACTGGGGTTGAAATTCGGGTAGAAGTTACCCCAAATCGGGTAGAACGGCTCATTCACCCCAATGTGGAAAGGCTGGCCGCTTGTGTACAGCACAATCGTGCTGGCTTGCCAGCCGCCCACGACTGCATTGACGAGGCCCCTCCTGTCGGACATCCAACGCTGGCCCCGCCCAAACGGCAGCTGATAAGTCACATAACCTTTGACGATGTGCGTCAAGTCGTAGTTCGTGAGCGAGTTGGCAGCGGCAGAGATATTCCCGAAATCTTGTACCGGCGTGTAGTAGGCGTTGTACTCTTGCGCGGATGTGTAGGTATCGCCTCGTTGACGCGACCAGGCGTAGTTCACATCCATCGTCAACCCGCGGCCGGTGCGTTTCACGAGGTCCACAACCACGGAATTGTAAGAGGTCTGGCCAATTGGCAGTCCGACGTAATACAAGTCATAGAAGAACCAAGTCGCCGCAGACCAATTTGCCAACTGCGGGCTGGGAGCGAGCGCGGCAAGCGCTGGACCAGAAAATCCGGTGTAAGGACAAGTGATGCCGGCAAAAGTCCCCGGACCGGAACCAAAGTTGTTCGGTATGGGTTGTCCCTTGGTGCAGCCTCCGCTAAAGTTCCAACTGCTGAAGTCGCCATAAGGCACGAGTCCTGGATTTTGCTTCTCGACGTTCAGGAATGTGGAGGCGGACGGCTCATTCCATGCCAATGCGGTATCCGGGAGGTGATGTCCACGATTGCCGACGTAAGCAACCTCCAGTCGCATATTGGGTGTCAATTCGTATTGAACTCCGAGGTTGTAGGTATCGGTAAAGCCAGGCATTAGGGAATGGGGATCCGTATAGACAAGACCGAAAAACGAACCGGGATCGACACTGGTACTGCCAGGCTTAAATACGCCGGGATAGCCGCTATCCCAGTTGAACGGCGTGCCGACGCTATTTGTGCCCTGGTATTGCGGAGCAAAAGCGTCCGGCACTCCATCGAATTGAGGAGCGTTGGGAGGCAGGAGAGCAAGGCTGAAGGAACCGCGGACCACCCACTTCCTCGCAGGTGAATAGGCAAAGCCTATTTGCGGCCCAAATCCATCCCAGTATTCTTTCGTCTCGAAACTGTCCCCGCTGCTGTTAGGAAACACGAGCTTGCCGGGATAGCCGTATTTTGGATCGATCTGGTTCAAATCGAAATTGGCCCAGTGTCCGTATTTTTCGTGGAAGCGCAAGGAGTATTGCCAGCGAAGACCGGCTGTAATCGTGAGTTTCGAGCTGGCTTTGTAGCTGTCCTGAGCATACAGCGCTAGTGATTTTCTCCGTCCATACAAGTCAAAGGCAGTGGTTTGGCTCGCATTTGATACGTCACCCAGTAGGAAACTCGCGAAACCAAATCCCGCCTGTCCCGTAAAGCCGCCGTCCGTAGTGTTGGGGACGAAGTTAAAGCCGTTTCTGCCAGAGCCGCCGTGGCTATTCACTTGATAAGCCCAGAAATCGCCCCCGAACGTCATCGTGTGGCGCCCTTTTGACCACGTCAGGTTATCGCCCGTAATAGCGGTGGCGGCGACAAAATATCCTTGCCATTTGTTGCCAATGGACGTGATCTGGAACCCGTTAATTGCACCGCCGAAATTGATGGTAGGAAAATTGTCCGCGCCCGTCGATCCGAAGCCTAATACGGAGTTCCAGTCGTTTCCAGATGAGGCGGGTAAACTTCCGTTCCAATACCAGTTGAACGTCTCGTTGAACACGTTTAGCACGTTGGAAGCAAAGCTGTGGGCCTCACTTGCGCGGAACTGGTTTCCTTTGACGAGTTGGACGCGCGCGTTCGCGAGCGGTCCTCCGTCCGACGATCCGTCGGCCCAAATGCCTCCGCTGTCCACCAAGGTGCGTGGGCGGTGGTCAAGAATCCAGGAACCAGACAGCCTATCGTTGGAGGTCAGCGTGTAATCCAGCTTAACCACCGCCTGGTTCGGCGTTTGCGCCGGCGAGTTGTTCGTTGGGAATCGGTTGTTCCCGTTGAGCCCTGGCTGCTCCGGCGCATAAAACTTTTGGTAAATCGGAATGATCTTCTTTGCCACGCTGCTGAATCGGTCCGCAGGGATGACGTTGCCGGGAAAGACATCGCCGGTCGTTGGATCGAATATCGCCCCTTTATACACGGTGTTTCCGGCTTTATCTGTCCCCAGCACTGTGCTGGTATCGAGAAGTTCGCTGAAATCTCCGCTCAGCATTTTGGTCGTTGGCACAGTGGTGGAAGAGGAGAAACCTCCCAGCGTGAAATCGGTTTGTGTGTAGCGCTCGAAAGCGCCAAAGAAAAACAGCTTATCTTTGCGAATGGGGCCGCCAATGCTTGCTCCGTAGTCCCAAGCGCGGGCTTTCGTCTTCGGCGCACCGGTGAGATCGTTGGTCCAGGAATTGGCGTCCAAAAACTCATTGTGGCCGTAACCAAATGCTGAACCATGGAATTTGTTTGTCCCAGACTTTAGGGTAAAGCTCATCACGCCGCCATTGGTGATGGCGCTGGCAGCATCCATGCCGCTGGTTTGTGCTTGGACCTCTTGCACCGCCTCCATGCTGGGCCCGGTCTCCATGGAATCGCCTCGAATGGAGGAGGTGCCGGACGTGCCGTCGATGGTGTAGTCCTTGGTGAACCACTGTGAGCCATTGACCACGGCGCCGTACGGACTGCTGTACGGGGAATAGCCCGGTGTCAGGGCCACGGCGAAATTCTCCACAAATCGGCCGCCCCCATAGATGCTTAACGGAAGATCTGTGACCACGTCGCCCTTCATGTTTGTACCAATGGCCGTCGACTCTCGGTCCAGCACGGGGGCGTCCGCGGTAATCTTCACGACCTCGGTAACCGGGCCCACCTGCAACTCCGCGTTCATCTCCGCCACCTGAGTCGACTCCAAAGTGATCATCGGATGAAGCAACAGCTTGAATCCAGCCTTATCAAACTCCAGGGAATATTTGCCTGGGACGAGATTGAGAATCGAATAGATTCCATCCTCATTGGTCACGGTAGTGGTAGGAACACTTGTGCCCAGGCTCTTGGCCGTAACCTGGACGCCGGGCATTGGGGCGCCGCTACTATCCCTCACGGTGCCGGTAATCGTGGCGCGATTGGTCTGCGCGCTGAGTAGTCCGACAAGAATGAGTTGAAGAAAACAGACATACAGAAGAGCTTTGCGCATTCCACTTCTCCCCAGCCATGTGGGCAGGCCCCGAAGTAGAACTTCTAACTCGGCAGCGCTCCCGCGGCTTATCCCGACTTTTGTTGGCAGCACCCCAGTTCGATCGATACGGTTAAGAACAGCTTCCTTTCATCGCTCGCAGGGGAGACTCTCTAGCATCGAAAATCTCCATGTAAACGATTACTATCTGTGCGCGAAAAATTACTCCGCGGAAGTGCTGTCTGTCAAGCCTGTTTTGTAGAAACTTTGGGACTGGCGAATGGGCATCCTCCAAGCACACCGCGGAGCCCCGTTATTACAGCCATTTCATGTGAAATAGAGCCGCTGTTGAGCTGCGGGCGCCGGCGATCGAAGCGCACCTCTTCCCATGTCGCTCGTATCTGTCAACGATCTGTTGTGTAATCGTTTGCTCACAACAAGCGAAGGCCTGGTTCCGCCGGGGGCAAGACTGGGAGGTGTCGAGCCGCTTCCCAGGTCGTCGCCAGCCGCAAACCACGCCGCCCCGGATGGGCGTATGACTCGCGGGCAGTCTCAGTATTCGACCTCATAGAGCTTCCCTTCCAATCTCACGGGGTCCTTTTCTGCCGAGGAACATCGAATTGTAATGGTTTGTCCGCTGGAGAAATTTTTATGCTTGATCTCGCCGGCACCCCAGGAGAGACCGCTCCAGATCTGCTTGTCATAATTGATTTCCATCGGCAGTGACTTGCCGCTTTGCTCCGCGACGATCTTCAGTACGGTTCCGACGGTCTTTCCATTGGGCGGGCCGCCGGGCCAGCTGCGCTGGATGTCTCCATCTTTCCCGCGTTGCTGGAAAATGATCCGCAAGTCTCCCTTTGCTGGCGCCATCACCGTTAGCGCGATGGTGTTGGTATCGTTGTCGTTTGCGGAAAATGATGCCCGCACCGGGGTGATAGATCGTGGAATTACAACGTCTTCCTGGACGCCCAGCTCGTATTCTTGCCTGGCATAACGTCCAAAGCCCACCAGAGCCATTTCCCCAGGTCCCAGCGTCACCCTGGTTCCTCTCAAGACCGGCACGAATCCTGCGTCGCGAAAAATCAGGCGGCCATTGTGAAGCGGCTCCTGGACTCGGGAGAGCGCTGGCAGTTCGATCTCCTTCACCGCCTGTGCTGGATTCACAATGGTATAGACGGCGCCGGTCGCATCCATCGAGCCGAACCCATAGGGCTGCGCCTCCCCGGGAATTCCACCAAACGTTTTCGTCCTTCCCGTGGCCTGGAGCGATGCGTAGATGCCCTGGACCTTTGCGAACCACTTGGCCTTCTCATCATCCAGGAATTCCAGATTGCCGTGAATCGTGTTCACCCAGCCGCCGCGCGAAACCATCAAGAGCAGCATGCCCTCCCAAGCGTTCGTCCGACGATAATAAATCGTTCCCGTGTTTCCGATCATAAAGCTGGTCGAATCGATGCGTTCCAACGGAAGAAAACTTTGCTCGTAGCGTCGCACCATGTGGTCGCCGTAGATGTCCATCGACCTCCAGAAATTCACTTCCGGCACATCGGATGGACGCGGGTCGCCCGAATAGAGCGAATCAAAAACTTCAAGCCAGCGCAAATCCACGGGATTGCGAAACGGAAATGGCCCCGCCGTCGACTCTACATCTCCCCCAAACCCATTAAAGGCCACGAGCACCGCGTCCGGGTTCTTGGCGCGGAATTTCTTCAGCGCTGCGCGAAACGCCGCTTCATTCTTGTTGTGAATTTCTTCCCCCGTCTGGGTCTTCTCGGCGGCGGGTGTGGCGGCGCCGAAGTCCACGAAATCAAACTTGAACATGCGAATGCCGTGGTCATACCAATACTGCAGCACACTCATGAAATCCGGGAGAAAGCCTCCCTCGTAAAATGACATGGACCCGCCCTTGGCCGTGAGCGAATCCTTCCACTGCGGAGCGGCGTCGATCTTTACCAGCTCGTTCGTCCCAAACCACATTCCGGGGAGCAGCCCGTTGGCTCTGCATTTGGCGATCCACGCATCGGGGCCATTAGGCCAGTTAGGCTTGCGCCAGGCTCGATAGCCGCCATCAGGAGCAAACCAGAAAGCATCCATCATGTAGTAATCGAAATGGACGCCCCGGGAGCGCAACCGGATGATTTCATCCAATTGCTTCATAGCCAATTCTTCTGTCAGCGGTATGTTGTCGGACAATTCATCATAGGCCGACCAATCGTTGTAAACCCAAATCGGATCCTTGAGCAGCGGCGCGCCGAGCGGCGAAGGCTGCCATGACAGAATGTCTCTTTCCGATGGGGCCGGAGACGGTCGTGACCTCGTGTTTTGAGCAACGCCGCCCGGTGCAATTGTCAGAGTGAGGGTAAACATCGCGACCAAAGGGAGTCCTAGGATGTGCCAAGCACCGTTCCTGTTGGCCTCTTGAAAGCTCATGAAATTCCTTTTCGAAAACGTACGCAGATCTCTTGTCGTCGAGTAAGTACCTCGAAGCCTGTCTCACCGCTTTCCCGTTGAGGCGCCGGGCCAATCGTCGGTCCGGAATGGCGAAGCGGGCAGTCCTTCCTTATTGAATAGACTGCACTCAGGACTATCCGCCCAAGCGTAACGCACGGCAACCGGATGAGGAACACTCTCGCTTGACGCCATCACCGATTCACCTTCGATATGTGCCTCCGCCCAATGGAATTTCCGGTCCGCTCCAGCAATCGCAAACCCTTTGAGAGTTTCGCCCCGGGTTTCCAGTCCGGACCCCGTCGATTGAAAGTGGATTCGGATCTGATTGCCGTCCACTTGCGCCGAATCATACAAAGGTCCGGAGTAAACGATCTTTTTGCCATAGGTCGGGCCGAGCGCCCAGAGCGCGAGGCGCTCACCGATCTCCGCCTTGCGCGGCGGATGCAGATTATGCGGGTCTCCCGTATCCATCGTGACCGCGAGACCCGTGTTGGTCACTTTTTTTGCCGTCAGCAGCTGAGCCTCGCGCAACTCTGCCCACAGGGAATCGCCTAGTTCCGGGCTCGACCCCTGATTCGGCAATTGCACGATCAGAAAGGGAAAGTCTCTTTCGCCCCATCCCTTGCGCCATCCTTCAATGAGCGCGGGCAGGAGCGTACGATATTGTTCCGCTCGCCAGGCATTTCCCTCTCCCTGGTACCAAATAACACCGCGAATGCGATAGTTCTGTAGCGGTGCGATCATGCCTTGATACAGTCCCGAGGGAGGGCGGTCAGGATCACCAAAGGAAATCATGCTAGCGATTTGGAAGCCGGTAAGCGCATTCACAGCCAGCGGCTGCACCACGCCCCAGCCCGCTTGCTTTAAGTCTTTGAACCAGACTCGCACCTGCTTCCAATCAGCTGTCGCCTTCAGCACACCAGCGGAATAGTTGTCCGCATCGACGATGGAGGGCTGGAGCGCTTGAAACTGGAATTGGCCGTCCCCGCGTATCCAGAATTGAATGCCGTCGAACTGGCTCAAGTCCATGGGGGCGCCGTCTTCTTGAAAGCTCGCCCGAAGTTGTGAACTGCTCGCCCCGTCCAGCTTGCCCGCGACCCGCGCGGCGAACCCTCCGCCGCTCCGGCCCGGCGCAATAAGTTCAAATGTGCTCTCCGGCGCTTCGTTCCAGTCGTAGACCCACACCCCGCCTGGGGCGGTCCGCGCAACTCCACTGTCGAACGTGCTTAGTGGAGAAACCGTGATGGCCTCGTTCCTGGCAGAGAACAATTCAAAGTCATCAAACTCCAGATGAAATGGAATGGAGCCCGCTGCGAAAGTCTTCACTCCACCCGGTTCCGCTTCCCAGCGCGCGACGATCGGCCGCAATTCCTTCTCGCGTCCCAAGGAATCGGGGTCGGTCCATTCCTCTCCGGCAGTGCCTGGCCAAGCGCTCAGAATGATTCCGACAGGGACATTCAGGGCTTTTTGAATTCGCCGCGCAAAAAAGAAGGCCACCGCGGAAAACTTAAGCGCCGTTTCCGGCGTGCAGGGCTCCCACAACGCTGGCAGCGTGTCCTGTTGTGGCGCAAGCGCGATTTTCCGAGGAACCGTAAAAAAGCGCATTCCTGGATAATTGGCTTCCGCACCTGCTTGGTTACCATCCGTGGCTCCGCTGAGCGCATAGCTCATATTCGATTGCCCGGAAGCGACCCACACCTCTCCGATCAGAACATCCCGCAGAGCGATCGTTCTTTGCCCCTTCACCAGCAGCACGAACGGTCCGCCAGCTTGCTCCGCCGGAAGAGTAACGCGCCATCTCCCCTGTGGATCGGTCACTGTTTCGCGCATACTTCCCGCAAAACTCACGCTGATCGGTTC
>Ga0210394_10006824_pt1 | contig 12245 bp, 5 predicted proteins | sample IncBWC12MmetaG_FD_160121 | JGI IMG/M metagenome (GOLD analysis project Ga0210394, IMG submission 160121) | Forest soil microbial communities from Barre Woods Harvard Forest LTER site, Petersham, Massachusetts, United States - Inc-BW-C-12-M | ecosystem: Environmental > Terrestrial > Soil >... | reverse complement strand
CGTATAGTCTTTGGTAAATCATCCGCTCAGGTAGCCAATCAAGCAGAGTGTAACCAAATGGCAGCTTGATGAGGTTCGCGACAATTCTAGATGAAAGCGGACGCCAAAAAACGGACAAGTTATAAAACTTGACGAGAGCGAATCCGAGAGCCGTGAACTCGTACAGCAATCGTTTATGACTGAAGTATCTTGGATAATCCACAATTGGACCCGAAATCAAAAGCATTTTTCCAGAGTGTTCTTTGGTAACCTTCTCCAGAAATGCTCCCCGCTCCTGGTGGGACAAATAATAGATACATTCGATGGCTGCTATCACGTCGTAACCTTCGAATGAAGTTTGTAAAAGCTCAGCGCTCTCAAATCTGGCGTTTGGCAAATCCAGCAATTTGGCGCGAGCAATCGCTACATTGCTAATGTCGATGCCAGTTACGGATCGTGCTTTGTAAAAAACTGCTTGGGTCAGATGGCCTTCGCCACAACCAAGCTCAAGAACTGATTTGCCGCGAATAAACCGCGTAAGGCATCTGCGCAAGACCCTGTCCCTGAATTTCGCGCGCGAAATGCGCCAGGGATCAAGCGTTGCATAATAGAGATTGAAATCATCAGCCGTTCGCATGAGGCGTGCCTTCTCAGCCCCTCACCAAATCCCCCAGCAAATTCGCCGCCACCGTCAGCTTGGCGAGCGTCAGGCCGCTGGCGGCGATCTCTTCGACCGAACGGCGGATGCGCGCAGCTCCAGGATGGGCCGCGAGCCAGTTCTCGGCGGCCTGCAGGCCGGACTGGCCGGTTGCCAGCATATCGGCGACCAGTCTTCTTTCGGCGGCTGCGATCTGGTCAACGGCGCGGTCGACGGCGAGACGTTCGAAAAGATCGTTCGCCGGCACGCCGCGTGCGGCGGCGATGATGCGGTCGAGACGGAAAATGGCCTCGGCGGCGAAGAAGGTGTTGGCTGTATCGCCGATGGCGCGGTTGGCGCGCTCTGCGACCGTCACGATATCGGGTGCGGAGACCAGGGCGTCAAGATTGGCAAGTTCGCCGGCAAGTTCCGCCGGGACGCCGCCATCGGTCAGGTCTTGCCGGCGCTTGCCGCGCCCGGCCTGGATGTCTTGTGGGAGGTTATTGTCGAGTCCGGCGGCGATCTCACGGATGCAAGGGCGGAAGCGCGAGATCACGGCTTCCAGACCGGCGCTGAAATCGACATTGCGCACATACCAGACCACGCGGGAGTGCAGCAGATCCTGAACCGCGGCGTAGAGGCCAAGCTGCAATTGACCGTCGATCTTGTTGTCGAGGCCGTCGATCGCGTCATTCAGCCGCTTGAGGCCGTAAGATTCATCCACCGCCACATAGGCCATGACGATGGTGGGGATGTCGGCATCGGTCTCGTCGATCAGGCGCACGATACAGGCCGGGCCGCCGCGGTTGACCACGGTATTGGCGAGACTTGTCGCGATGATCTCCCGCCGGAGGCGATGGAACCCGACCGCGGCGGGGAATTTGTCCTGGACCTCGCGCGGGAAATACTGGGACAGTTCGCGGGCGAGATAGGGATCGTCGGGCACGCTGGTGACGAGCAGGTCCTCGTAGAGCGTCAGCTTGGCGTAGGCGAGCAACACGGCAAGCTCAGGCCGTGTCAGGAACTGGCCGCGCCTTGTGCGTTCGGTGACCGCCGCATCGTCGGGCAGGAATTCCACGGTGCGGCTAAGCAAGCCGCGTTGCTCGAGCGATTGCATCAGGCGGGTGAGGAAGCCGGTCTCGGCCACGCCCTTGTGTTCGGCGAGCGAGAGCGCCAGCGTCTGCAGATAGTTGTTGCGCAGGACCAGCTCGCCGACCTCGTCGGTCATCGCGGCAAGCAGGCTGTTGCGGTCGACCGGACTGAGGCTTCCCTCGCGCTCGGGTCGCGCCAGTGCGATCTTGATATTGACCTCGACATCGGACGTGTTCACGCCGGCCGAATTGTCGATGGCGTCGGTGTTGAGCTTGACGCCTTTTTGCGCCGCCTCGATGCGGCCGCGCTGGGTGACGCCGAGATTGGCGCCCTCGCCAATCACCTGGGCGCGCACATCGCCGCCCGTGATACGGATCGGATCGTTAGTGCGGTCGCCGACCTGATCATCGCTCTCCCCCGACGCGCGGATATAGGTGCCGATGCCGCCAAACCACAGAAGATCCGCGCGCGCTTTCAGGACCGCCGTCATCACCTCGAAAGGCGTGACCTGCGGCTTGTCGAGATCGAGCAGGCTGCGCACTTCCGGGGTAAGCGGAATTGCCTTGAGCGAGCGGGAGAACACGCCGCCGCCTTGCGAGATCAGCGACTTGTTGTAGTCCTGCCAGCTCGATCGCGGCAGGTCGAACAGGCGCCGGCGCTCGGCGAAGCCGATCGCGGGATCGGGCGAGGGATCAATGAAGATGTCGCGGTGATCGAACGCAGCCACCAGCTTCGTCGCCGGCGAGAGCAGCATGCCGTTGCCGAACACGTCGCCGGACATGTCGCCCACGCCCACAGCTGTAAACGGCATGGTCTGAATGTCGGTGCCGAGCTCACGGAAGTGGCGCTTGACCGCCTCCCAGGCGCCGCGCGCCGTGATTCCCATCTTCTTGTGGTCATAGCCTTGACTGCCGCCGGAGGCGAAGGCATCGCCGAGCCAATGGTTCTTATCGGCCGAGATCGCGTTGGCGATGTCGGAGAAGGTGGCGGTGCCCTTGTCGGCAGCGACGACGAGATAGGGGTCGTCGCCGTCATGCCGCACGGTGGAGTCGGGCGGCACGACGATGTCGCCGTCGAGATTGTCGGTGAGCTCGAGCAGCGAGCGAACGAAGATACGATAGGCTTCGGTGCCTTCCGCCATAAAGGCGTCGCGATTGGAGGGCTGCGGCAGGCGCTTGGGCACGAAGCCGCCCTTGGCGCCGACCGGCACGATCACGGCGTTCTTGACCTGCTGGGCCTTGACCAGGCCGAGGATCTCGGTGCGGAAATCCTGCGGCCGGTCGGACCAGCGCAGTCCGCCGCGCGCGACCTTGCCGAAGCGCAGATGAATGCCTTCGACCCGGGGTGAATAGACGAAAATTTCGTAGAGCGGCCGCGGAGCCGGCAGGTCCTCGATCCCGCGCGCATCGAACTTGAAGGAGATCACCGCACGCGGATGTCCGTCCTCGCCGACCTGCCACAAATTGGTGCGGACGGCTGCCTGCACCAGATTGGTGAAACGGCGCAGGATGCGGTCTTCGTCGAGCGAGGCGACGGATTGGAGCTGCTCCTCGATCTCGGCGAGCACGGCCGTCTCGCGAGCCGAACGTTCGGCGTCGGTGGCGGTTAGGCGTGGATCGAGGCGGACCCGGAACAGAGCGGCGATGCTGGAGGTGATCGCCGCGTTCTTGCGCAGGGTCTCCCACATATAGTCCTGGCTGAACGGCGCGCGGATCTGGTGCAGGTAGCGGGACAGCGCCCGGATGGTCGAGACTTCCCGCCAGCTCAAGCCGGTGCGCAGGATCAGGGCATTATATCCGTCGGATTCGGCGCGATCGCGGACCACCGCCATGATCGAGGCTTCCAGGCGATGGCTGAATTCCGGGCTGATCTCTATCGGCCTGCCATCGCTGGTCTCGATCGTCATATCGTGCAGCCATACCGGTTGCGGCGCCGGCGTGGCGCGGGGCGCGATCTGATAGGTGCGTTCGTTGACGACGCGCAGGCCGTGATTCTCGATCACCGGCACGCGATAGGACAGCGATAGCGGCGCCGCGTGCGAGAACACCTTGAGGCCGAAGTGCCCGGGATCGTGCTCGCCCTCGAAGCGATGAACCGAAATCGCCACCGGTCGCGTTGGCGTGAGCTTTTCGATGGCGGCGATATCGGCGATCGCCCGCTCCGCGTCGAAAGCCTCGGTATAGCCGCCGGTAAAGGCCTGGCTATAACGGTTGGCGAGCATGCGGGCGCGCATGCCATCGGTAGACGCGGTGAGCGCGGCTTTCAGCTTGTCGGCCCAGGTCGCGGCAATGGTGCTGATCCCGGCTTCCAGCGTGGCGCGCTCGACAACGGGTGTTTTGCCTTCATAGCGCCCGATGATGTAGTGGACGCGCGCAAGGGATCCTTCGGGGAAGGACACGTAGGAGGCTGCCAACGTTCCCTTGTAGGCCTGCGCCAGGAAGTTGGCGACGCGCGTGCGCACGTCGGTATCGTATTTCTCGCGCGGAATGAAGACGAGGATGGAGACGAAGCGATCGAACTTGTCCACCCGTGCCAGCGCCCGCACGCGCGGGCGCTCATAGAGGATCAGGATCTCCATGGTGAAATTGTAGAGGGTGTCGACGTCGACCTGGAACAGTTCGTCACGCGGATATTCTTCGAGAATATGCATGAGCGCCTTGCCCGAATGGCTGTTCGGGTCGAAGCCGGCGCGCTGCAGCGCCCGCGAAACCTTGTGGCGGACATAAGGGATCTGTCGTACCGAGCGGGTATAGGCGCCCGAGGTGAACAGACCGACGAGGCGCAATTCGCCCTCGAGCCGGCCATCGGGCGCGTAGAGCTTGATGCCCACATAGTCCATCCGGATGCGGCGATGAACGCGGCTGCTCACATTGGCCTTGATGACGATGAGGAGAGTCGGTTCGCACATGAACTCGCGAATTTCGGACGTCATCACCACCATTTCGCTGCCGCGGCGCAGGACCTTCACGTCGGCATCGCGCAGGATGCCAAGGCCTTCGCCGGTCGTAATGTCGTCCGACGCATCGCTGTCGGGCGAGAAGCGATATTCGCGCAGGCCCAGAAAGGTGAAATTGTCGGCGCACAGCCATTGCAGGAACTGGTTGGCTTCGGCGACCTCGTCGATCGGCAGCGGCGGCGGATTGGAGCTGAAGGTCTTGATCGCGTCCTCGACCCTGTCACGCATCGCTCGCCAGTCGGTGACGCAGGCGCGCACGTCGTTCAACGTCCTGGTGAGACCGTCGATCAGCTTCTGGCGATCGGCATCGGCGTCGAGACGCGTGATGTGTAGATGAATCAGGCTTTCGCGTGCGCCCTTTGCCCCTCCCGGCAGTGTTTCGCCGTAGAAGCGCTGCAGCTTGCCCTGGTCATCGCGCTCCACCGCGATGATCGGATGCGCAACCAGGGTGACTTCGATGCCCTGCTCGGCGAGCTCCGCCATGATGGAATCGAACAGGAAGGGCATGTTGTCGTTGAGGACTTCGAGCACGGAAATCTCGCGCCCGTCCGGCATAGCTGGATTGACGACGCGGATATCGGCGCTGCCCGCCGTGCGTCGCTGCACATGCTCCCAGGCCTGTTCCGCCAGGAAGGCCAGCGACGAGGCATCGTGATTGGCGAGGTCCTCGACATTGGTATAGCCGAACAGAAGCTCGGCAAAGGTCCGGGGAGTCTTGCCCGGCTGCACGCTCCCCGCAGCATCGCGGATCAGGGTTGCCCGGGCCTTGTCGTCGCGCCACGCCATAACGTCCTCCATTTCCCGCGCCGTCCGACCGCAGTCACGATCGTCTGCTTGATTTGGAGTGCATCTCTTCGAGCGTCATTGTCCAGACCGCGATTGATCGCGTCAGCGAAATCGTCGGTCTCCTCCGTAGCTCGGGATGACAATATCATCCCTGTGTGGCCCAAGGCGCGAACTGTCGCAAGGCGTGCCGAAATGCCCCAGGTGAAGCGTGAAACCGAAATCAGCGCCGATCACTGTCCAACTTTCGGCCATCTTGAAAAATCACAAGCAATTTCAATTATATGAGTTCGCATTCTATTCTGAGTGGCGCGCCAATTGCTGATATTGTCCCTACCAGGGCCAATCGCGCCGTTATCGTTCGCGCGCGGATGCGAGCCTGTCTGTCGCGTAGGGCCCTGCCGATCTCCTCGACCGCAAGCACAGCGAGCGCGAACGCGCTGGCAAGGCGGGAATGATCGGCCAGCAGCCGCGCATCGTTGAGCAGGCGGGCGGCGTCCCGCCCTTGGTGCAGGGGTTCGCGAGGTAAGACAGGACCGTGCCGGGTCGCGGGCACAGCGGTGGCTGATGCGGCCCAACACAAAACAAAGAGATCAAAACTGTCGGTTCCGGGGCGCGATCAAAGAAACGCAACCGTCCACAGGGCAACAGCGTGGAAAACGCCGTCCATCGCCGTCACGACTCACCGCCCAAACCCCGCGTCTCAGCGAAGGGGAGACCAGACTGAGAGTCCAAGTAATACTTCGCCGACTAAGCGATAGCGCAGGCGGCGGCCTTAATCGTCCCAAATGCGCTCGCCGCACCGGCATTCGTACATGCGAAGGGTTTTGCCTCTGCGCGGGTCAAGCATAATTTGAACGATGTTGGGCCGATCACCGCAGCGAATGCACTTGAGCTCTTCCTTAGTCTCTTCGCCGGTGAACTTGCGAGTACTAAAAAAGTTCATGTGATGCTCCTAATGGTTATCCAATAGGACGATGGAACTTACTTCCGCAAAATTGGCTTAATAGTGAATATTTCGTGGCTCTATCGTAGAATTACGGCGCTCGGTGCAAGACCATGACCGCTGAAAAGCTTGCTGCCGGGTTTGTCCCCTGTCAAAGCACGGTATTGAACCTATAGACTGTCATTTTGGAGCGAGGTTCCCCCACGGCATTTTTGAGGTGCCCCACCGCAAAGGGTTTGTGATGGAAAGGGCAAGCTTTGGTAAAGCCAAGATTTCCGCTTTTGGTAGCGCTCGGAGTGCTGCAACCTACTTGGCCGAACTTTCAATAGTCGCCGCGAGTTACATTGGCCTTGCCGAGTCCGCGCTATTGCTACCCGCGATTAATCCGGCCGCGACACCATTGTGGCCACCAACCGGGTTCGCGCTCGCCCTGGTCCTGCTGCGCGGCTACCGGATTTGGCCCGCGATTTTAGTGGGGTCTCTCTCTCCTTACCTCATGGCCGGCCGATCGCTCTTGGAGTTGGGCTCAGTCGGGATCAGTACCCTGCTCGCTGCGTTTGCCGGGACATGGCTGATTGGTCGCTGGTCGAACGGTCACCAGACGTTTGGTACACCCCGTAATGTTGCAAAGTTTGCAATCATTTCCTTTGCGCCGACCACGATGATTAGCTCCGCCCTGGCAGGGTTCATTCTTGCCAACAAACCAGGCTTTTCCGATTCTGTCGTCACCTGGTTAACCTGGTGGCTTGCAGACTTGGCTGGGACCTTGGTCATTGCTCCGGTCGTCGTGCTCTGGGCGATGATGTCTTTACGTAGTTTTTCCAGATGGAACCTATTGGAATCGGCCGCAGTCTCTTTTCTCGTGAGCGTCATCGGGATCGTTGCTTACAGCCCGCTCATCGGCAGCAACCTCATCAGCGACGACCTCAACGTGCTGCTGCCGTATCGGAGCCTTCTTGGCTTTCTGGTTTTACTACCGTTGATGTGGGCTGGTTTGCGCGGTAATCGACGCAACGTCACCACGGCTGCGCTCATTTTCCTCGGAATCGCCGTGTGGGGTTTCTCGGTGGGTAGCGATCCATTTCCGAAAACGGATCTGAATGGAGCGCTATTATCGTTATTCGTGCTTTCGATCAGCGTATCAGTGCCGCCTCTCGCTCTGGCTGCAGCAATTGCGACACGCCAAAACACCGAAGCCCATCTGCTTTCTGTGCAGGACCAATTGAACCGTCAGATTGAACGGAAAAATCTGGCGCTCAACAGCGTTAAACGCCACTTCCAAATTCTAATCGAAGGTGTTGTCGATTATGCAATTTTCGCGCTCGATAAGGAAGGGCATGTTACAAGCTGGAATAGCGCCACACAAAAAATCATGGGCTACACCGCGGAAGAAATTATCGGCAAGCATTTTGGGATATTTTATCGACCGGATGAGCGCCGCGCGGGCGCACCAAACCGCGCATTGGAATCGGCCATCCAAAGAGGCAAGCACGAAGTTGAGGGTTGGCGCATCAGGAAAAATGGCACGCCGTTTTTCATCACCGGCTCTGTCTCTTCGAACCGTGATGACGCAGGAAATCTGCTTGGGTTTATCAATATACTCCGGGACGCAACCGAGCGACGCGACACGGAGGAGAAACTGGTCCAGGCACGCGAACAGCTCGCGATGTCGCAGAAAATGGAGGCAATCGGCAAACTGACTGGCGGGATTGCGCACGACTTCAACAATCTATTGATGATCATTGGAGGTAGTGCTCAGATCTTTGCACGCCTGCTTGATCCGAAACTGCCAAGAGCAATCGAAGCCATACAGACCGCGGCCAAACGCGGAGAAACTCTCACGCGCCAATTGTTGACATTCTCTCGTCATCAGCATCTTAGCCCGACGGTCGTCGATTTGAATGCTTCCATAAAGAACATGCGCACCATGATTGAAAGCTCGCTGCGCGGGAACATTGTGTACAGCGAAAATATTGGTGACGGTGTTTGGCCGGTTAAAGTGGACCTCGCCGAACTAGAACTTGCGATTGTCAATATCGCCGTCAATGCCCGTGACGCAATGCCAAACGGCGGCACGTTCACATTATCCGTCAGCGACGTGACGATAGATCAGGAAATCGGCGATAATCGCCTTGAAGGAGCCTTCCTTGCGATAGCGTTTACCGATACGGGCACTGGTATTCCGCCAAATCTTCTGTCCAAGATGTTCGATCCATTTTTCACAACCAAAGAGGTTGGCAAAGGAACCGGGCTCGGTTTGTCGCAGGTTTATGGTTTTGCGCACCAAGCCGGCGGAACGGTGACGGCAGACAGCAAGGTCGGACAAGGATCAACGATTACAATATATTTACCGTCTTGTGCGGACGAGAAAATCACAAGCAAAGAGGTCTCCGCTGCCAATGCAAAAACGCAGCATTCGCAACGACAAACGGTCCTCGTTGTCGACGATAGCGCTGACGTGGCGGAAGTGACATCCTCGCTGTTCGAGCATCTGGGCTATGAGACCATCTATCGAGATTCGGCCGAAGCGGCATTAAAACTGCTTGAAGCCGGTACGAAGATCGATCTCGTCTTCAGCGATATCGTCATGCCAGGGACCATCGACGGCGTCGGGCTTGCGAGAGAAATCCGTTCGCGGTATCCCAACTTGCCGGTGGCCCTTACGACCGGTTACAGCGATGCGGCAACAGCAGCTCCCTCAAATCTAAGAATACTACGTAAGCCGTTCGATATCGAGACGCTAAGAGATTTTATCCATGATATTACCCCTCCGAGATTGTTGAAACCATCCCGCGTGCCGCTGGCGTCAAGCACGACTAGCGCTTTGCGCAGAAGTTGATCGACCGTGGCCAGCCGCGTCATCGCGGCCATTGCTCGGCCATGCCGACGCAGTGATCGCATAGGCTTCTCTTGTCACAGTGCATGAGTCCGGTTTTGGCACGTTTGAGACATTCCGACCGACGCCGAGAATGTCCACTATTCGGGGTGGACCGGAAATGAGCGACGCGGGGTCAAAGTGACGCGATTGACCCCAAGCGGAATCCGCGATTTTCGCCAAAGCAGGTGGTGGTGAGCCCGCGGTTCTCGTCCCTTGGGTTGAGGAAGAGAGAAATTCGCCCGTTAGGAGCTTCACGATTTCCGGCGATTTAGCTGTATCGGTCCGCGGAGCTACTCTGGCACCCCTCGACGACGAAGGTGCGGAATTTGTTACCTGCTCGCGGGTCGGTACTTCGGTGTTGCCACTGAGGCGGCTAAAGGAAGCCGGGGGAGCGACCCCCGGCCCGTCGGCCTAACAATGGGCCGGCTACTCGATCGCACATTTGGGGTGCGACCCCGTGCATCAAGGATCGTCCGTGCCCTAGGGTTAGACCAACCCTCAAATACAAAATATCATCGCTCAACAAGACCGCCAATCGAAACGGCTTGATCAGGCTTGGAGAGCGTCACTTCCTGCCAGGTCTAATTGCGCCAACCGAAGCTTTGCAGGAACGACGGTATCTGGGCATTTTGCACAGGCTGACCCTGTGCCCGGGCGTCTTGTACGGGCGGGACCTGTACTCGTGCATTTTGCTCCCGCCGGACCTTTTTTCGGGGATTTTGCGCCGACCGGATCTCTGCCCGCGCATTCTGCACGTGACGGACCTGTCGGTGCACTTGCATGGGCCGGACCTGTCGTCGGGCATCTTGCACAACCTGTGCTGTGGGATCTTGAGCGGGTTGTACGGATCTTACCTGTGCCCGTTGATCTTGCTCTGCCGACCACGCCTGGAATTGCCTGAACAAGTCATCGGCTGACGGTTGACCAGCTTCGGCCTGACTCTGATCGGCGGGTTCAAAAGCGGCAGCAATTTCGTTGCGTGTTGGCGCGTCCGTTGCGGCGGTCTTGCCGTCTGATGGCGGCGCTGACTCGGGGTTAGCGCTGCTGTCAATTGGCGGCTCGTCCCTTGCAGTCGGCAGCAAATCCTGAGTGCCGGCGGTTGATTGAATTGTTGGCGTCGATTGATCGGTGCCAGGCTGCGACGCCGATGTGTCGAACAGCGAGGCCGTGACGTTCGCAAGGAGCACGACTGGATTTCCCACCGATATAACCGCGACACCGATCGCTGTCGCCGTTACAACCAAAATACTCGTCTTGAGGATTCGCGACGAGATAACCGCTCTGTCCCAAGCTTCCCCGATATCCCGCTGCTCGGGTTCTTCAGCATTTTCGACGAGAAAGAGAGGCAAAGGCTGGTCGTTAGTAAAACCGTCTTTCGTCGGCATTGGTGATGCCTCCTCATTATTCTGGTTGACCAGTACCCTGTTATTGAGGGCCAAAAAGCGACAATCACCGCCACGATTTAGGAGAATCCATGATTTCACTGGGGTTCGGGAACCGATCAAGCGGAAGCCGGACTTTTGTGAATAAGAATGCAGAACCTGGGAAACGCTTGGCAACGGCGCGGCGCGAATAGCAACCGGGGTATCCGAAGACGAGGCGCCGATCGCCCTGTGCCAGGCAATTTCAGATCAAAAAATTGCAAGTCCGCTAATCGGGGAAGACCGGAAGTGAGCTGCGCGCGGTCAAAGTGACGCGATTGACCCAACTCGGACAATGATGGTCACACACTCTTCACCTTCGCTCGCTTTATGTTCGAGCGCAAATTCGCAGGCGACACCACGAGCCATTCCGGCAAGAGCATTGCTCGATATGCGGGGCGACGCGACGTACTTTCCGGAGCTGTGTTGCAATCGGCAACTGCTCAAGCAACTCAAGCCGCAATAGGCCGCGGCTATTTGTGTCTCATCGAGGAGCACTCAAAATTCGTTAGCGCCGGACGCGCTGAGGTCTTTGGAATCCAGACGTAGCTTTTCCGTCACAGGCATTAGAAATCGCCAATGGAACTCGCGGAGGTTGGGACTTTCGTTTCGGTCTTTGCCAGAATGCTTACCGGGAACGTCGAGCCGCGAATGGCGCGATGAGTATTGGAAGGTCCAGTCAGACTCACGTGCGAATTCTCACAGAGACGGCTGTTTCCCGCCGAAAATTATCACGCACCATTCGGACCTCGTCGCTGTGCCGATCCGCGCTCGCGACGGCGCTCATATGCAGCGCGCTGGTGACCGGCGCTGCGCTCCCGGCATCGGCGGATGGCGGAACGGGAGGCGACACCTTCGGGCCGGGCACCCCAGCCGTCACTGTTCCGGGCGGCGCGGGTGGAGCGTTCGGCGTGGCCGGCGGCGTGGGCACTGACGGCAGCATTGTCTGCACTACATCGGCCGGTGGTGGCGCGGGTGCGGCTGGCGGGGCGAGCGGCAACATCGTCGCGCACACAAATGAATTTGAAGTGGAGCCGGTATGACTCTCTTTGCTGTCTGGCCGTACTTTCTTCTGGTGTTCGTCGTTTCGATCGCATGCGGCCGGCTGCCGCCATTCAAGCTTGTCGACGACGCACGCGCGGCCGACGGCATGCGGACCGAAACGCTCGACGGTTTGCGCGGCTTTCTCGCGTTGAGCGTGTTCGTCCATCACTTCGTCATCACGCATCGCTACCTGCAAAGCGGCACCTGGGATTATCCGCCGTCGGCTTTCTATACGTTGCTGGGACAGGTCGGGTTCGGTGGCTTCTTCATGATTACCGGTTTCCTGTTCTGGGGAAAATTGCTTGATGCGCGTGGCCGCCCCGACTGGTGGACGCTGTATCTCGGGCGGGTCTTCCGAATCGGACCGATGTACGTACTGGTGGTCGTGCTGATGCTGTTCGTGGTGGCGTACCGGACCGATTTCCAACTTAGGGAGCCCCTTGCAACGGTTTGCATCTCCGTGTCCGAGTGGCTTGCGCTGGGCGTTTTCCCACAGCAGCCAGAGGTCA
>Ga0210394_10006823_pt1 | contig 12248 bp, 12 predicted proteins | sample IncBWC12MmetaG_FD_160121 | JGI IMG/M metagenome (GOLD analysis project Ga0210394, IMG submission 160121) | Forest soil microbial communities from Barre Woods Harvard Forest LTER site, Petersham, Massachusetts, United States - Inc-BW-C-12-M | ecosystem: Environmental > Terrestrial > Soil >... | reverse complement strand
CTGCTGACTGCCATAGCGGTCGGTCTGCCGTTATTCGGCTACGCGCCCAGGCTGTACCGTTGGCTCATCGAATACCGGCTCGGCTCCATCTATCGGAGCCTCAGGGTCATCGAGGCGAGCCTGCAAACCGACATCGACCGCGAGGCAATCGCGGCGCTCGCGGTCGAGCTTGATCGGCTCGATCGTGAGGTCAGCAATCACAGGGTGCCGATCCGGCACTCGGACATCTTTTTCCGCGTCAAATCCGACTTGCATCTGGTGCGCATGCGTCTTCGCGCGCAGCGTCCCGAGTGGCAAGACTTTGCAACGATTGCTCCGCAATACGCGAATTCCACACTTGGCGTGAACGTGCGCTTTTGGCCCCATAGCGAACATTCGCCGCGACGCAATGAAAGCCCGCATTCGGAGGTAAAGCGGACATCGATCCGACCGCCAGCCAACGTCGATTGATGAGTATGCGCCCCAATGCTGCGGGGCGCTATTTGGGAGGCGCCACGGGCGCCGCGCCGGGCGCGGTAGCTTGCGGTTTGCGCGCCGGCGCCGGCTTGTTGCCGGGACCGGGCGCGGCGACCGCCGGATTCGGGTTCACCGACGGATCGAGCATGGTCATGGCCGAATCCGGCAAGCGCGTCCAATATTGGTTCTTGCCCAGAAGCGAAATGCCGATATAGCCGCGCACCACCAAGGTCTGGCCGTCGGGCGTCACCGTCATATTGGCCTTGTAGACCTTGCCGTCGCGCGGATCGAGGATGGTGCCGTCGACATATTTTTCCGGCTTCTCGGGATCCTGCTTCATGCCGCGGATGATCTCGAGCCCGAGCCAAGGATGGTTCAGGCGGTCGTCCTTGCATTCGCTGCACACCGCATTGGGATCCTCGCCGGTTTTTAGAAACATCTTGGCGATGATGCCGGAATAGACGCCGTCGTGATTGGCGATCAAAAACCAGCCGGTCGGCTGTTTGGTATCGTCATCGACCGCCTGCCATAGTCCCGCGGGCGTTTGCAGCGCGGCCGGCGCCGGGCTTTGCGCGGACACGGCAGCGGCGAGCGACAGCAGCACGGCGGTGGCGGCGGCGGGGATCAGCAGTCTTGCTCGCATGATGGCTACTCCCGGAATTGAACCGATCGCGCCGCGCCAATCGCCGAACTCAAGTGAGCGGGCTCATCGCGGCGCGGCACACATAATCATTGCGTGCACCAATGCATAACAAGCCGATGGCATTCAATCCGACCGCAATACCATCGATGCCGCGGCGGTCGCCACGCCGGGAGCCGACTGCGCGGGTTGCACCCGGCGAATGTCCGGGCTCGCCTTCAATATGCGGCCAAATGACGCCTCATCTGCCTCGATCCCGATCCCACAAGCGCGCGTAAATTTGATATAAACATAACCAATGGGCGTTGCGGCGGCAGGGGGCTGTTGTCGGGCGCAAAAGAACAATATTCCTGGGGCGGAGCGAAAGTCGTGACATATCAATGGGTGGATTGCGGCCGCGACGTCGTCAGCCGCCGCTATGACCGTATCGCGAAATTTATACCGTTTTTCGATTGGCTGTTCTTTGTGCCGTGGGATTTGCGCCGCAAGGCGGTCCGCACAATGGGGCTCAGCCGCGGCGACAGCGTGCTGGAAATCGGCTGCGGCACCGGCCGGAACTTCGCCTATCTGCGCGAGGCGGTCGGGCCCGAGGGCCGCATCTTCGGCGTCGACATTTCACCCGGCATGCTGCGCCAGGCGGAGCGGCTCCGCGAGGCCAATGACTGGCACAATATCGAGCTTCCCGAATGCGATGCCGCCGATTATACGGCAACCGTGCCGCTCGACGCCGTACTGTTCAGCCTGTCGTACAATACCATGCCGCATCATCGCACCGTGCTGCGCCACGCCTGGCAGCAGCCGCGTCCGGGCGGTCGTCTCGTCATCATGGACGCCAAGGTGCCGCCGGGATGGGGCGGACGCCTGGTGTTGCCGTTCAGCCTCTGGCTGATGAAGCACACCATGCTCGGCAATCCGCTCATTCACCCGTGGCAAGAGCTCGGCGCCGTCGCCGATCAGATCGACATGAGCGAGTGCATGTTCAGCTCGTATTACATCTGCTCCGCCACAAAACCGTTCGCCGGCGCCGCAACAAGCGAGCGCGCCGCGAACGACAATGCGGGGCCGGATTCCGCCTACCGCATCGCCGCGGAGTGACGATCCGGCGCAGCGCCGCCGCTCGCCCAAAGCCCGACCGCCGCTTGTCGCCATACGGCCCACCCCGGTACACTTCGCCGGCCGGCGCTGCCGCGCGGCGTTTGCGATTCGAGGAACAGCGTGCGGATCAAAACCATCGAGCCCATCGCGATCAGCCTGCCGATGAAAAAGCCGGTGAAGATGGCCGGCGAAACCGTCACCCGCGCCGACAATATTCTGGTGCGCATCGAAACCGACGACGGCGCCGTCGGCTGGGGCGAAGCCGCGTCGGCGCCGACCATGACCGGCGAGACCGTCGCCAGCATGATGGCGGCGGTGACCCATATGGCGCCCGGATTGCTCAAGCATCCGGCCGACGATTTTTCCGGCGCGGCGGCGGCGATGGATGCGCAGATGTACGGCAACAGCGGCGCCAAGGCGGCGATCGAGATCGCGCTGCACGATCTGGTCGGCCGCGCCAAGGGGCTGCCGCTGCACGCGCTGTTCGGCGGCAAGCGCCGCGACCGGATTCCGTTGCTCGCGGTGATCGGCTCCGACGATGCCGCGGCCGATTTGCGCGAGGCGCAGGAGCGCCGCAACGCCGGCTATCTGATCTACAAGATCAAAGTCGGCGTCGATGCACCGGAGGCCGACGCCGCGCGCACGCAAGACATTTGCCGCGTGCTCGGCAAGGACTGCCTCATTTCCGCCGACGCCAATCAGGGTTTTAACGCCGATGAAGGCGTCCGCTACGTGCGTGCGGTCGCCGATTGCGGCTTAGGCTTTTTCGAGCAACCTGTTCCCGCCCACGATCTCGCCGGCATGGCGCGCGTCGCCGCGGCGAGCCGCGTGCCGATCGGCGCCGACGAGGGCATTCATTCGCAGGACGATATCGAACGCCATCACGCCGCCAAGGCCGCGCAGGGCGTGAGTCTCAAGGCGATCAAGCTCGGCGGCGTGCGGCAGGTGCTCGACGCAAGCAAGCTGTGCGACCGGCTTGGCATGAATCTCAACATCTCGTGCAAGACCGGCGAGTCGAGCGTCGCCTCGGCCGCGGCCTTGCATCTTGCCGCTGTCGTGCCGTCGCTGGCCTGGGGCTTGACCGTAACCAGCCCCGGCCTTGCCGAGGATGTGGTCACCGATCCGCTGCGCATCGAGCGCGGCCACATTACGGTGCTCGACCGGCCGGGCCTCGGCGTCGATGTCGACGAGCGGCGGGTGCGGCGCGCCCAGCAGGACTTCAAGAAAGTGGCCTAGAGCGAGATCATTTCACGTTGAAAATGATCTTACTCAAGAATCTCAGTAGGAGCCGTAACGGTTAGTCACTCGTGCCAGGCACAATCAGGCCCGGGCAGTAAGCCTACTCGAGCTTCAATCCAAGTTTCTTCACCAGCGTCGCCCACTTGCTCTCTTCGCGGTGGATGTTGGCGCCGTAGTCCTCCGGCGTACCGGGCGCCGGTTCGCTGCCTTCGGCCAGCAGGCGCTGCTTCATCGCGTCCGATTTCAAGATGACCTGCAGTTCCTTGTTGAGTCGCTCGACGATCGGGCGCGGCGTGCCGGCGGGTGCAGCCAGGCCGTAATACTGCACGACCTCGAAGCCGGGCAGCCCGGACTCGGCTGAGGTCGGCACTTCGGGAAGTGCCGGCGAGCGGGCAGCAGAGGTTACCGCGAGCGCACGCAATTGCCCGGCCTGGACTTGGCTTACCGACGCCGGGATCGTGTTGACGCCGAGCGGCACATGGTTGCCGAGTAGGTCGGTGGTCAGCGGTCCCGTGCCTTTGTAGGCGACGAGGGTGATGTCGACGCCGCCCAGCATGTTGAACAGCAACGCCGCGAAATAATTGAGCGTCGGCGCCGGCGGCGTGCCGATGGAATATTTGCCCGGCGCCGCTTTCGCCAAGCCGATCACTCCGGCCAGCGACGTCGCCGGAAACGACGGATGAGATTCAATGATTTCCGGCGTCGAGGCGACCGTGCCGATCGGCGCGAAATCCTTCTCCACGTCATAGCCGGCATTGGGGCTAAGGCTAATGCCCGTCAGCAGCATCACGATGGTGTAGCCGTCCGGCGCGGACTTTGCGGCATCGCGGGTGCCGATCATGCCGCCGGCGCCGCCGCGGTTCTCGATAACGACCTGTTGGCCGAGCGCAGCGGAGAGCTTTTGACCGACGAGGCGGCCCATGGTGTCGACGCCGCCGCCGGCCGGGTACGGCACGATCAGGGTGATCGGCCGGGTTGGATAGTCCTGCGCGATCGCCGGACAGAGCTGTGCAAAGAGAGAAGCCGCGGCGATGGCGGCACATGAAAGAACGGCTGCTCGCATGATTTTTTCCTCGCTGCTATCGCCTACAATATCACCAATCTCCAAAAAACTCCGGCATCCGCCGCCCGCCAAGTCGCTGTTGCAGTCGCAATCGGGGGATAAGCCGACATGGCGCGGATGGATGGAATCGGTCGAGAATGACCCATTTCGACATTTCGCGCCGGCCATTCGCTGTGTCGCACACCCATAAGATTCCTATTCATTGTTGTTTGGCGGCAACAACTGGGCAAAGCTGTGCCTGCATTTTTCCAAAGGTACATCACAGACCTCGATTTTGAGCCGTGATATCGTTCATTAGCTTTGCCAAGCTGGGTCCAATTCGCCGAGCACGTCTCGGATCTCCGCATAAAAAAGGGGCCAAGAATTCCGTGCGTATCTTCGTGACCGGGGCGAGCGGCTACATAGGGGGATCGATCGCGGCTGCGCTCATCAACGCCGGGCACTCCGTCGTGGGCTTGGTGCGGCAGGCAGACAAGGCGTCTCAACTGGCACTGCAGGGAATTCAGCCGCTCTTCGGAACGCTTGCCGACCTTACCAAGATCACGGAAGCCGCGCGTGCGGCCGACGCTGTCATCAATACGGCCAATGCCGACGACTTTCTCGCTGCCGATACGCTCGTGAAGGCGCTGGCCGGATCGGGCAAAGTGCTCATTCATACCAGCGGCACCAGTGTCGTTTCAGATCGTGCTGCGGGCGAATACAGCGCCGCAATCTTCCAAGAAGACAGCCCATTCGATCCTCTGCCGGAACGCCTATTGCGGGTTGCGATCGACCGGGCCGTGCTGATGGGAGCGCAGCAAAAAATCCGCAGCGTTGTCATTCGACCGAGCCTTATTTATGGAAGAGGACACGGCCTCAATCCGCACAGTATCCAGCTCCCTCGCCTCGTCGAGCTGGCAAGGACATACAAAATCGCTCGCCATGTCGGGCGCGGACTTAACGTCTGGTCCCATGTGCACATCGACGATCTCGTAGACCTTTATTTATTGGCACTCGACGATGCGCCGCCCGGTTCGTTGTTTTATGCCGAAAACGGCGAGGCGTCGTGGAAGGCGATGGCTTCTGCCGTCGGTCGTCTTCTCGGCTTCGGTGCGGAAACCAGGGACTGGCCGATTGAGGAGGCGGTGCGTGAATGGGGTCCAAGCGCCATCACGAGCTACGGCTCGAACAGCCGCGTCAGCGCGCTGAAGGCGCGCAAGATGCTCGGATGGACGCCGAAGGGCCGCACGCTGCTCGATGACATCGCGGCAGGGAGTTATGCGGAAGTTCCGTAGGGTGGTAAACCGACGCTAAGGGTCAGGTATCCGCTCGACCCATTGCGCGCGCGAGGGCCCCGGCGCGAAGGGATCGCCGAAGTATTGGGTTTCGCGGGCAACCTTGCCGTCTCTGAATTCCATGATGCTCACCGTGTAAGACGGCGCGCCGTCGTATGTAAGAATGAATTCAGAGACCCAAAGGTCGCCGGCACCGAGTACGCGCCGCACCTTGAAGCGCTTCTTGTTCGGTTGCGCAGTACGAGACGCTTGAATATTGCGCCGACCGCGGATCCGCTCCCCGGACTGCGGATACTCGAGCACGGCGTCGTCGTGGTAAATCTCGTGCTCGGTCTCGAAATCATTCGCGTCCGAGGCTGCCCAGTGGCGATCCAAAGCCGCGCGAATAGTCTTTTCTTCATTCATTGTCTTCGCCGAGATCTATCCGCGAGGCTTGCTGCCGAACCAAAGTGCCGCCCCTATTCGTGCAGCAGCGTTTGCCAGTTTGCAGGCACCCGTTCGGCTGGACCGGGCGCCGGTTGATCCAACGGATGCGCGTGAGGCGCGGGAAGTTTTGGGCCGGCGAAGAAATCCCCTGTACGATAGTCGTAAAACCACCGCTCGCCCGGCTCGAAACTCGTGATAACCGAGTGACCCGTAGCGGCGTAATGTTTCGATGCATGCTGACTTGGTGAACTGTCACAGCAGCCGACGTGACCGCATTCGGCGCATCTGCGCAGATGAAACCACCATCCGCCCGCGCCTGAGCATTCGACGCAACCTGTTCCGCTCGGCTTGACTGCCGGGTTGATTCCTTCCCTTTCGGTCTTCATGGGCTCCTCTCCGACTTCCGTTTGCTTGAGTTGCCCCTCTTAGCCGTAAGTGACGCCCGGGTAGCTTTGCCCAACTTCTATAATGTAACCATCGGGATCGCGAATGTAGCAGCGCGTCTCGCCGTATTTGGGTTTTGGCTCCGTGATGAACTCGGCTCCTCGGCTTCGCCATAGTTCATAGCAGGCTTGAATATCGGCAACGCGGATATTCATAAAGCTGTTGACCTTATCGGGGTCGGCGGGGACGCTGAGCGTTACCGATGGTTTGTCGGGTGTCGGGCCGCCACCGACATTGACAATGAGCCACGTGTTCGCGATCTGGATGTAACCCGGCGCGCCCTTGCTATCGCCTCTGCTCAGAATGCGACTACCGAAGACCGTCTCGTAAAATCGGAGCGATCGCTCGATGTCGGCGACGGTGATAAAGTGTGCGACGGTAATGCCGTCCTGCGGAGGCATCTGATAGCTTTTTTGTCCGACTTGCACTTGGCTCATGGACGACTCCAATTCGGATATGGTACTGCGCCCTTCGCAAGATTACGTCTGGCAGTGTGCTTTAGCAATGAACTGTGACTTACAGCTAAATACACAAACTCGTTACAGCTAAAAGCGGAAGGACTGAGCGCCCGGCCGACACGGAGCGAAACTATGACAACTGGAGCTTCTTCGACAGCTGCGGCGGCGTCGACCATTGGTCATCCTGCGCCTTCGCTGGAGTCGACATCCGCGACAACGACCTATCACCGCGTGATGGTTGATGGTGTCGGAGTTTTCTATCGCGAAGCTGGTCCGAAGGACGCGCCGATGATCGTGCTCTTGCACGGGTTCCCCTCTTCCTCGCGCGAGTTCGATACGCTCATTCCCTTGCTCGCAACGCGCTATCATCTGATAGCACCGGATTTTCCCGGATTCGGTCACAGCGAAGCCCCGCCGCCATCATCCTATGTGTACACCTTCGACAATTTGGCCAAGACGATCGACGGTCTCCTCGAGCAACTCAAGATCGACAAATACACCTTCTTCCTTCACGACTATGGCGGGCCGGTCGGCTTTCGCATCATCTCGGCGCATCCGGAGCGGCTGCAGGCGCTTATCATCCAGAATGCCAATGCGTATAAGGAAGGCCTGGGCGCCAAGTGGGCCGCCATTGCGCAATATTGGGCCGATCCGAAAGCACATCCCGAAGTGTTCGATGCGTTCGTGTCGTTCACGGCGACCGAACAGCGTCACACGCTGGGCACCTCGCATCCCGAACGTTATAACCCGGATACCTGGACCGACGAGTACGCCCATTTATCAAGGCCCGGGCAACGCGAGATCCAGGCGGATCTGCTCTACGACTACCAAACGAACGTCGCTTCGTATCCGGCCTGGCAAGCGTGGCTGCGTGAGCATAGGCCACCGACCCTGGTAGTCTGGGGGCGGAACGATCCTTCGTTCATTGGTCCAGGCGGCGAAGCGTTCAAGCGCGACCTGCCGGACGCCGGGATCCATCTCCTCGACGCTGGCCATTTCGCCTTGGACGAGAAGAACGACGAGATCGCGAGTCTTATTCTTGCGTTCTTGGCCAAACGTTCCGTTTGACCGATCGGCATGTCATTCCAGGCGCCGCGACGCGGCGTTGCATCGTTGGCTCGGCAGCACACGGGTTATGGCGCGGCGATGCCGAACAGTGCATCGATCGAATATTTTCCGGGACCGGTCATAAACAACAGCAAGAAGCCTCCCATAATGCCGAGATTTTTGTAAAAGCCATCCATGTTGTCGACTCGTTCCGGGCCCGTCATCGTCCAGTAGCGATGCCCAAAACGCGCGGTGCCCAGCGTGTATAAAAACATAAGTAAAGCCGAAGGACGCGTGAACGCGCCAACGGCGACCGCGAACGCAACCGGAAGCTCCATGAAGGTCGCTACGGCAGCAGCCAGGATCGGGACCGGGACGCCAAGCTGCACCATTTGACTGACAGTGCCGGAAAAATCCCTCAGCTTTCTCCAGCCGAAAATCAGAAAGAGCGCCGTGAGCAGAAGGCGAGCCGCAAGAATGAGCTCGTTGTTGATGCCGTTTATCATCACGCTGCCCTCGCTCATGCTTTATTCAAATCGATCATGAGAAATCTCGAGGAATGGTGCGATCCCAGTCGCGACGGCACACTTCGTTCGCGCCCTCGAAGGCGCGCAAACTTCCCTGCAGCAGGAAGGCATTGCGCGAGGAAGACAGCCGCATCTGCGTCTCGACCCGGATTTGCCATTCGTTTCGCGACAGCGTCTGGGTCTGGCGCAGCTCGGCAACGGCGCTGAGCGGATCGTTCTCTTCGACGTGATAGTCCGTCTTGTACTGTATGCCCGATTCCAGACCGATGCGGTCGATGCGTTCGATCCGCACGCCATCGCGATGAATGATGGTCGGCTTCTCCGGTGACGCCGTCTCTGGTTCGGGAAAAGGCGAGAGTTTTGCGTCTGCGGCGTTGGCCGAGCGTTGCGGCAGATCGAGCGTGCCGGCAAGGATCTGCACAGTCGCCGTCTCGGGGCTCGGCCAGATCATCGGCCAGTAAGCCGTGGATATCGCAAGCCTCACCTTGTGGCCGGGCGGAAATACCGAGCCTGTATCATTGAGCTTTATGCGCACGCGGTAGCGCTCGCCTGGCGCCAGGAGCGCCGGCTGTTCGTGGCTCTCGCGATGCGTGAGGTTGAGCACACCATAGCTGACACGCAGCGATTCACCGGACGGGTGCACATCGCATAACCGAACGACCAGGTTCGCAATCGGCCGGTCGGACGCGACATCGAGCGTTGCGATCGGAGCGCCGAGGATCTCGATCGGCTCATCGAGCGGCGCCGTCTCGAAAACCAGGGAGCGCGCGTCGTCTTCTTGCTGGTCGCCTGCCTGATCGCGCCCACGCCCGAATGGCACCCATTCGCCGGAAAACTTGCCAACCGTCTGCGGCGAGCATACGGCGCGCGCCGTCAAAGCTGCCGCGGCTTCGCGCAAGCCTTCATCGGTCAAGAACAGCCGCCGCGGCATTCTTCCCGGCGGCGGCCACGAAGGTTCTGCAATCCACCGGCCTGGCAATACGTCGTGGTGCGACGCCGGTTTCACACTTTCCGTCATCCACGCACGCAGCATGGGCTCGTCCATCACGCCCGTAGCGACGCCCTTGAGCCAATAATCCCACCAACGCAGGATTTCTTGGAGGAATCCGATCTGGGGTCCGGGAAGTGCAAAGTGCGGATAGGCGTGTGCCCATGGCCCGATGAGACCCTTGCGGGGCACCTTCAGTCCTTCGAGAAGGCGCGGAATTGCGTTCTTATAACCATCGGTCCAACCACCGACGGCATAGACCGGGCATTGGATCGCCGCGTAGTCCTCGCATACTGAGCCGTGCTTCCAATACGCGTCGCGTCGCTGATGCTGCTGCCAGTTTTCCTGGAACAGCGGTACGTTCTCCACGCGCTCCAGCCACATCGCCCGCCAGCTGTCGCCGACCAGTTCGGGATCGGGCGGCAGGCACATCAGGCCGAAAAGGAAAAAAGCCCACTCAAGTCCGGCCTTGGTCAGAAACGTGCCGCCCATGTAATGCGCGTCGTCGGCATATCGATCGTCGGTCGAACAAATGGTTACGATGGCTTTGAGTGCTGGCGGACGGCGCGCCGCGATCTGAAGTCCATTGAACCCACCCCAGGAGATTCCCATCATGCCAACGGCGCCATTGCACCAAGGTTGTGCCGCCAGCCAGGCGATCAGCTCCACGCCATCGTCTTGTTCCTGCTGGGCGTACTCGTCGAACAGCAAGCCAGCCGATTCACCGCTACCGCGAATGTCGACGCGGACGCCCGCGTAGCCGTGACCTGCGAGATAGGGATGGGTCAGCGCGTCGCGTTCGTAAGTCCCGTCGCGCTTGCGGTATGGCAGATACTCCAGGATTGCCGGAACTGGATTCTGCTCGGCATCCTCCGGCAGCCAGATGCGAGCCGCCAGCTTCGTGCCGTCCTTCAACGGTATCAACGTATGTTCGATGACCCGCACAGTTTTGGGGAAGGACGTGACAATATTCGCCATTGCGAACTCACGCGCCGTGTTTATCGATCAGGCCCAAGACCAAGGCATCAAGGCTGTAGGGTCCGGCGCCGGCCGAGACGACCACGATCAGCATGAAGGCATAGAGGACCTCGGGCAGATAGAGCCAATCGTCGATCCGGTCTGCTTCATCGACCGGCTTGTAGTCTTTGATTCGCTGCCGTCCCGACGTCGCGATGGCGACGAGGATGATCACAAGCAGGCCAAGCGCGGCCAGCGGTGCGAGGAGCCCGATGACGACAGCGCCGCCGGCGGCGAACTCGACTGTCGGCACCCACCACTGGTTAAAGCCCACGGCATGAACGCCCAGTTCCTTGAGTTCGTCGGCAAACGCGCGATGGCGTTCTGGGTCGAATAGCTTGTGGTAGCCTGAGAGCATAAAGAACATCCCAACCGCGATGCGGTTGAGGGTGAGCGCGATGTCGGTCCATCCGACACCATGGAACAGTATGTCCATCATCGTTGCGGTCCTTTCCCGTGCCGCTATGTTGGCTCCGGTGCGGCCACCCGAGTTGGAAGCCGGGGATCGCTAAGAGAGGAGTGTACCCGTTTTTACGGCAAGACGAAGTCACAAGAGCTGCGCAACAATACCGGTGCCAAATACCTGGGCCAAATACCTGGGCCAAATGCCTGGGCCCGAAGCATCTCCTGGACACGTCGCGATGGTCGGCGGGACCGAGAAGAGACAGAGCACCTAGGCGCGAGGTCGGCGCTCGCCCTTAGCGGCCCGGCGATAGGATGACATGGCGGCGATAGGACGACATGGCGGTTTGCGGCGAATTTTTTCCGTGGCCGGTAGAATCGAAATTAGCCGGGTCCGCGTAAGCCGCCAGCCATTGTTGGACTCTGGTCTAGCGAATGAGCCGCCGATATTCTTTTTCGGGAACGCCGTAGGAACTTCCAGCGAGCTTCTCGATCGCGGTACGGTTGAGCACAACGATCTTGTTCCGTCCGTTCTCGATCAGTTTCTGCCGATTGAGGCTTTGCAGCGCCTCGGTGACGCCGGACCGCCTTACGCCCAGCATCAGCGACAAAAATTCGTGGGTGAGCGACAGCGTCTTGCCGCCGATGCGGTCATGGGCCATCAAAATCCATCGCGCCAGACGCCTGTCGATGTGGGCGCGGGCATTGACGATTGCCGTCTGGCTGGTCTGTACCATGAAGGCTTGAACGTATTTCAACAACAAGGTGCGCAACGATTCGCTCGCCCGCATCGCTTTGCGTAATTCGTCTGCCTTGATGTACTGTGCTTCGCCGGCATTCTGGACGTATGTAGAATGCGGCGATTGATCGCCGCCCAACACGACCGCCGTGCCGGTCATGCCCTCGTACCCGATCAATCCGACCTCGACCTGCGTCTCGTCTGCCTGGACGGCGACGACCGAGGCGAATCCGGCGTTCATGAAATAAACTGTATCGATCCGCCGGTTCGGCCGTTCGATCTCGTGCCGGACCGGCACGGCAAGGGAACGCAAGTGCGGTTGCAACAATGCCAGGTCGGTTGGCGATAGGACGGCCAAGAGCCGGTTGCGCGGTCGCGGCGAACGAGATGGTCGAGAGATCGCAGGCATGGCTCTTGTTCCCAAAAGGGGCAA
>Ga0210394_10006822_pt1 | contig 12250 bp, 14 predicted proteins | sample IncBWC12MmetaG_FD_160121 | JGI IMG/M metagenome (GOLD analysis project Ga0210394, IMG submission 160121) | Forest soil microbial communities from Barre Woods Harvard Forest LTER site, Petersham, Massachusetts, United States - Inc-BW-C-12-M | ecosystem: Environmental > Terrestrial > Soil >... | reverse complement strand
TGAATATCTATCGCGATGATTAAGCGATACCGCGATCGCGTCCGATTTGTCTCCCGTCGAGGGCAAGTTGACCCGCACGTCGTAGGCAAGCGCTGTGGCCTTGTATTCGCCACGACGGGCAGCCTCTATAAACCCATCCTTGATGAGCCGAATTACATCGGTTGACGGGGGGTGCTCCGTGCCGTCATAACCCGCTGCAGACACTATCTCTCCATCGACCCGCATCGCACCACCGAATGGGAAGAACTCGCCGTGAGTGCTGAGCATTTGCTCGGCGAACGGGAGTATAGCGGACATCACAGCTTCGCAGTCTGCCTTGGCGTCGCTCATCTTTTGTCCACCCGAGGGTCCGATATCGCTAGGCAGAGAAGCTTTGTCAGATTGAGCGGTCCCAGGATGTAGGACCACTAATACTGCGCCAAGTAGCACAGAAGCTAAGCGGACGCCGGTCACAAGTAGGTTCGAAAATCTATGCGGTTGCCAGGGTGCGGCTGCGTTTCGCCTTGGTCAGTTTCCTGAGGATCATGCCGCGCTTCAAGGTCGAGATGTGGTCGACGAAGAGGACCCCGTCGAGGTGGTCGATCTCGTGCTGCAGGCAAGTGGCGAGGAGCCCCGTCGCGTCCAACTCGCGGATCTCGTTCTCGTGGTCGAGATAGCGCAGCCGGATCGCGTCGGGGCGCTCGACCTCTGCGTAATGCTCGGGCAGGGACAGGCAGCCCTCATTGCCCACCATCAATGTCGGAGAACGCCACAGGATCTCAGGATTGGCGATGCGCATCGGCTGCGGCGGCTCGCCGTCGCGCGCGCAATCGATGACGAGGACGCGTTGCGCCACCCCGACCTGCGGCGCGGCAAGCCCGATGCCGATCGCGTGGTACATCGTCTCGATCATGTCGTCCATCAGCCGGCGCACCGTGGCGTCGACGGCGGGGACCGGCCGCGCCTTGATCTTGAGCCGCGGATCGGGGGCGGTGATGATCGGCAACAAAGCCATGAAGCCTAGGTAAGCCGTGGCCGAGCGCCCGTCAATATGATGGGAGCGCGGGCGTCCCGCCCGCTGGGGGCCAGAGGCCCGCGGTCCGGATCAAGCCGCCGCGTCGCGCAGCCGCTCCAGATCGTCGAGCGCGTCGAGCGGGGTCATGCACAAGACGTCGTCGAAGCCGACATCCCTGATGCGCCGGAGGCGGTCCTTCGCCTCAGCCTCGCCCCCGGTCAGCGTCACGGTCGCGCTCGAGGCGCGCTCAGCGGCTTCCGAGCTCCCTTCGAGGGCGACGATGACGTTGGAGAGGATGGCGCGCTTGCCGCCGGCGTCGCGGTAGATTTTCATGCCGGCGGCGAGCTCTTCCGGCTGCGAATAAAGCCCCGACGCGATCCAGCCGGCGCATTGTTCGGCGGCATAGACGATCCAGCGCTTGTTGCGCCAGGCGCCGAGGAGGACCCTCGGCCCGCCCTCGGTGCCCGGCCACGGGGTCAGCGCTCCGCCCGGCACGGGCTCCCCGCGCCACGTCCGGCCCATCAGTTCGAGCCCGCTCATCAGCATCTTGAAACGCTGCGTATAATCGAGGCCGACGATATCGAAATCGGCCTGCGTCGAACCGCTGCCGACGCCGAGCTGCAACCGGCTGCCGGTCAGCGCATAGAGCGACTGGATGCGGTGCGCCAGCTCGACCGGGTGACGCACCGGCACCTGGAGGACGCAGGTGCCGATTTCGATGCGGCTGGTCACCGCGGCGACGACGCTCATCCCGACGATCGGGTCGAGCGTTGGCCGGCCGCGGCCGAACGAGTCGGTCAGCCACAGCCCGGCAAACCCGCGCGCCTCGACCTGCCGCGCCAGACCCGCGAGATAGTCGAGCGTCCGCCCGGCGTAATCGGGGTTCGGCCGCAGGAAATTAACGACATGCACCCGCATCAACTGGCTCCCCAATCCCTAGAATTCGCATTCCCGGCGAAAGCCGGAACCCACTCCTCAACGACTCAGTCGTTCGATTGGTGGATCCCGGCTTTCGCCGGGAATGCGGTTCTGTAGTCGCGACTAGTCCGCACTCGTACCCCGCCTCATTCGGCGGCGAGGAAGCGCTCGGCGAGGCGGGCGAAAAAGCTGACGCCGATGGGAATCGCGCTGTCATTGAAATCATACCGCGCGTTGTGCAGGAGGCAGCCGCCCTCGCCCGGGCCATTGCCGATCCACAGCATCGCCCCCGGCCGCGCCAAGAGCATGTAGGAAAAATCCTCGCCGCCGAGCGACGGCGCGACGTTGCGCTCGACATGCGCCTCGCCGCAGATCTCGGCGGCGACATCGGCGGCAAAGCTTGCTTCGTTGGCATGGTTGATCGTCGGCGGATAGCCGCGACGGTAGATCAGCTCGGCCGTGGCACCGTGGAGCGCGGCTGTCCCGCGCGCCACCTCGCCCATCCGGCGTTCGATCAAATCCTGCACCTTGGGGCGGAAGCTGCGCACCGTGCCGCCGATGTGCAATTCGTCGGGGATGACGTTATAGGCCGACCCGCCCTTCATGAAGCCGATGCTGATCACCGCCGAGTCCACGGGGTCGATATTGCGCGACGGGATCGTCTGCAATGCCATGACGATCTGCGCGCCGATCACGAACGGGTCGGTCCCCAGATGCGGATGGGCGGCATGCCCGCCCCTCGCCTTGATGTGAATGTCGAAGCGGTCGGAGGCGGCGAGCATCGGCCCCGCCTTGGTCGCCATGTCGCCGATCGGGATGCCGGGCTTGTTGTGCATCGCGAAGACCGCATCGCACGGGAACTTCTCGAAGAGCCCCTCCTCGACCATCACCCGGCCGCCGCCATAGCCTTCCTCCCCCGGCTGGAAGATGAAATGGACGGTGCCCTCGAAATTCTTCGTCGCGGCGAGATAGCGCGCCGCGCCCAACAGCATCGTCGTATGCCCGTCATGACCGCAGCCATGCATCAGGCCCTCATGCGTTGAGCGGTGGGCGAACTCGTTCAGCTCCTGCATCGGCAGGCAGTCCATGTCGGCTCGAAGGCCGATCGCGCGCAGCGAGTTGCCGCGCCGGATCGTGCCGACGACGCCGGTCGTGGCGAGGCCGCGATGCACCTCGCAGCCATATTCGGCGAGCTTCTGCGCGACCAGATCGCCGGTGCGCTCCTCGGTGAAGCCGAGCTCGGGATGGGCGTGGATGTCGCGACGGATCTGGCTCAACTCGTCGAGAGCGTCCTGCACCTCGGGGATGATCGGCATGGCGGCTCCAGGAAGGGTGGGGGTTGCGACCCAGCTATTGCTTGGCCGGCGGTGAATTCGGGGCGGGCTGCGGCGGCCCCGGTGTCGGCATGGGAACAGGTAGTATCTGCGGCTGAATTTGCCGGGCGGCGGTAATGGAATTCGCGATGGCTGTCGCGACACCGATTAACTCTTGGCGGGTTGCTGCATTTTCCGCTGAAATGCGTGCACCAAGTCCATCGACCTTCGTATCGAGCCGGCCGATCTGGACGCCGAGAAAGGCAAAGCCGCCAATAATGACAGCGCCGATCAGCCCAAGGACCACCTTTGTCCATTCCTGGGCACTTTCGAGCCGAGCGAGGCGTTCGCCGATATCCATCTCAGGAGGATGGGGGCCATGCCCGCCAACGTCAATCGGATCGGGTTCGTCACCAGCTACGGGGGATTGCGGCTCCCCGATCTCCCGCTTTATGCGCTCCGCGAGATTGATGACGTTTGATCGGGGGCGCTCAGGAGGAAGGTTCGTCATCCGTTTTCACGAGAAGGTCCACCGCAGCGCTCAGCCGGCCATTCGCAGCACGGAGGGAGTCGCGGAGCATCGGGAGCAATGGGCCTAGCCCAAGAGAGGGTATGCTGTCGCCCAACAGCCGGACCAGTCTATCCAATGCTTCCGAGGTCAGTCTTACGGCATCTGCAACGTTAAGCAGTGCTTTTCGGAGATCCTCCGTGGGAATCTCGTCGGGTTCGGCCATCAATCGATCCCCGCATGGATTATCGAAGCTTTCCTGCCAACCACTGCACCATAGTGGCTCGGCACGGCCGGGGCCAACAAGCTTGCGCCGAAAATTCCGCCGATTAGGCTGGGTCGCTCTGTGGCCCCCGTAACGGTTGAGCCTCTTATGCCATCTTCGCTCGAATTTGGTGTCGCGATGCTGATCATGGCCGTCGGGTCTGCATTTCAGGCGGCGGTCGGCCTCGGTTTGGCGCTCTTGGTGGTGCCGTTCCTCGCCCTCATCGACACCGGGTTCATCCCCGGTCCGATGCTCTTCGCCGGCATTGCCCTGACGGCGGCGACCGCCTACCGCGATAAGGCGGAGATCGATCGCGCCGCACTGGGCTCATCCTTGGTTGGCCTCGCGATTGGGACTTCTCTCGGAGCCGTCGCCCTCAAGCTCGTCGCTCCCGCCTATCTTCCGCAGCTGTTCGGGGCGCTGATCTTGCTCGCCGTTCTGGTCAGCGTCGCATCTCCGAGATTTGCCGCCACCAACGGGGCCCTTTTCGCCGGGGCCACCGTATCGGGCATCATGGGGACCATGGTGGGCGTTCACGGTCCGGCCATCGCATTGGTTCTGCAAAACTCGGAGCCGGCCCAATTCCGGGCAACCCTCGGCGCGTTCTTTGGGGTCGGCTACATAATGGCGGTCGCCTCACTAGCCGCGGTTGGCCTTTTTGGCCGGCACGAGCTGGTGATGGGCCTGGCGCTGTTGCCCGGCGTCGCCCTTGGATATCTGGTGGCTCCGGTAATCTCCAAATTCATCAACACCACCCTATTGCGGATCCCTATCTTGACCGTGTCTGCGGCAAGCGCCGTCGCCCTCTTGCTGCGCTAGGGCGTCGGCACCAAAGCGAGGGAGCCATGATGAATTCCGCGAATTCGCGTCCCGGAATCGTCGGCGCGGCGATCGTGCCGCATGCGCCGCAATTCCTCACCCTCCCCGAGACCGAGGACCATGCGCAGGTCGCCCGGGTCAACGCCGCGATGCGCGAGCTCGGCGACCGCTTCCGTGCGCTCGACCCCGATCTGGTGATCGTCATCTCGAACGCCCATTGCGATGATTTCGTCGTACGCTGCGTCCCGGCCTTTCTGGTCCATTGCGGGGCGCGCGCCCAAGGGAGAGGCGGGCACCACGGCTGGTGGCCGATCGACGGCGAGGCGGGCGGCGCGCTGGTGAAGGAGCTCTTCGACCTCGGCTTCGACCCGGCCTTCACGCTCGACGCCAAGCTCGGCACTGCGTTCACGATCCCTTTGGATTTCTGCGGCTATCCGCGCGAGACGCCGTTTTTGCCGGTGTTTGTCAACGCCTATGTCCCGCCCCAACCGACACCCGAGCGCTGTTTCGCCTTCGGCCGCGCTCTCGCGCATGCGCTGGAACGAATGGGCCGGCGCGCGGTCGTCATCGCCAGCGGCGGGCTTTCGCATTACCCGGGAACGCCGCTCTACCCGAACCCCGATCTCGCGACCGACCGGGTGATCTTCGAGCGGCTGGCGGCCGGCAATCTACGCTACCTCTTGAGCCTCGATGCCGCCGCGCTCGACAGCAGCGGCAATGTCGAATGCCGTTCCTTGCAGATTCTGGCCGGCGCGATCGGCGACCGGCCGCCTGAAGTCGCGCTGTTCGAGCCGTCGTGGCATCACATCTATGCCGTCGTCGGCTGGACCGATCTCGCCCCGCGCGCCGCGGCGGCGCTCAATTACCCGACGACGGTGCCCGAGCGCAGCCAGCTCGCCGCGGCGATCTTCACCCTTGTCGAGGATGCCGAGGCGAGCGCCGCCTTTCGCCGCGACCCCGCCCGCTATGCCGCGCGCTTCGAGCTTGCCGAGGACGAGCGCGCTGCCCTCGTCGCGCTCGACCAGGGCGCGCTGCGCGAGCGCTTCCAGGTCAACCCGATGCTGCTCTACCAGCTGACCCAGCGCGTCCTCTAACGGCTCACAACAGGCCGAACCCGCCGAGTGCGGCACCGACACCCAGCATCCACAGCGGATTGACCCGCGTCAGCAGCAGTAATGCGGCCGCTGCGACGGTCATCGCGACGCTGGCCCAGCCGACATCGCTGGCCCGCGCCATTACATAGCCGCCGGCGATGACGAGACCGATCGTCACGGGCGCCAGACCGCGCCGCACCGGACCTTGCCAGCTGGCGTCGTGAAACCGCTCCCACCAGCGAAACACCACGTAGGCGATTGCGCAAGGTGGGGCGAAGGTGGCGAATGCGCTGGCTATCGCAACCGGCAGGCCGCCGATCTTCCAGCCGACAAAGCTCATCATCAGGATCATGTTAGGCCCGGGGATCGCCTGCACGACCGCGAAGCAATTGGCAAAATCCTGGTCGGTGATCCAACCCTTGCCGGTGACCAAGTAATCGTGCAAGTCGGGCAGCATCGACGGGATGCCGCCGAAACTGATCATCGACAGTACGATCAGATGCGCAACCAGCGTAGCGGAAGCGCCAGGCGGATTCATCCGGCGATCGGCCGCTCGAAATACGCCCCGGCGATGCTGAGCGGCACGAGGATCAGCACCAGAGGCAATAGCGGAAGGCTGGCGAAAGCCAGTCCGACGAAAGCGGCCCCGGCAAACAGCAATGCCGCCTTGCGACTGCGATGTGGCCGCAAGAGCCGGATACCCGTGGCGATGATGAGGCCCGCCCCGACCGCGGAAACCCCCCGCATCATGTTCTGCATCAGCGCGATTTCCGTGTAGTGCAGAAACAGCGAACCGAGCGCAAAGCCGACAGTCCAGGGAATCAGGATGAACCCGGCCGCCGCCGTTAATGCTCCGGCCGGCCCGCGAAATTTCGACCCGACGCAAACCGTGATGCAGACGACGTTGGGGCCCGGCAGGAACTGGCAGAGGCTGAGCATCTCGGCGAATGCTTGATCGTCAAGCCAGCCTCGGCGTTCGACAAGAAAGCGCCGCGCCCACACGATCGGGCCTCCGAAACCGCACATTGAGATTGTCAGAAAGGTGACGAACAGCGCCGGCAGCGTCACGCGCGCAGCGGGCTCGCCCACGTCCAGCGAATCGGCCACGCCCTTTGCCCGGCGCTCAGCCGAATGCTTGCTTGAAAGCCGCAGATACCACGCGCTGCGCGTTCATCGCGTCGTCGATGATGGGGACCATGCCGAAGAAGCCGTGGATCATCCCCGGATACTCGCGGTATTCGACCGCGACGCCGGCGAGGGCCAGGGCTTCTTTGTAACGCTCGCCATCATCGTGCAGGACGTCGCATTCCGCGGTGACGATGATGGCGGGCGCCACACCGGCAAGGCTCGAGGCCTTGATGGGCGACGCGCGCCAATCCTCTGCATCGGCGGGGCTCCTCAGATAGTGCTCCTGAAACCACTCCATCGCGGCCTTAGTGAGGAGGCCGTACCCTTCGGCGAATGTGTCGTAGCTGGCGCTCTTCAGCGTGTAATCGGCGACCGGGTAGACGAGGGATTGCAGCCGCAGCTTCGGGCGTCCCTCGTCGCGCGCCATCAGCGCCACGACCGCGGCCAGGTTCGCCCCGGCGCTGTCGCCATGGACGCCGAGCCGGCTCGGGTCGGCGCCGAGGCTCGCGGCATTCTCCGAGAGCCATTGGAGCGCGGCAAAGCAATCCAGAACGGCCGCCGGGAAGCGATGCTCCGGGCCCATCCGATAATCGACCGAAACCACCAGCGCCGCGGCGCCGGCGCACAGATTGCGGGCGATCAGATCGTGCGTGTCGAGGCTGCCGATGACGTGCCCGCCGCCATGATAATAGGCGATTGCCGGGACCGGCCAAGTGGCGTTGACCGGGGCGTTCGGCCAGTAAAGCCGCACCCGGATCGGCCCGGCCGGGCCGCGGATCGTGCGTTCCTCGACGCGGCCGACCGGCAACGGCTCGGCCTTGCGGCTCTGGGCGGTCGCCTCCATCTGGGCGCGCGCCTCGACGGGCGTCATCGCCTCGATTGGCTTCAGCCCGAGCTTTTGCATCGCCTCCAGGGCATTCACGATCTGCGGATGCAGGGTTGGCATGGCGATCTCCCGGTCGAGTTCAACATTGATCCTAGCGGATTTAGCGCAAATTTCGATCATGTCGGCTCGCGCCGCGCTCGCCCCTCACCCTCCCACGCTTCGCGCGGGTCCCTCCCTCTTCCCGCCGGCTGCCGACCAAGGGCGCGGCTCGCTATACCGGCGGCCTCTGGGTCGGCAAGTTCCTGAAGACCTGCACCTATCAGGAGGTGCGAACTCCCGAGGCGAGCGCGATGGTCGGCGAATATTGCAGCCGGCTCTGCGCGATCGAGCGCTTCTGGGGCCACAGGGAACAGGCCGATCTCAGGGTCCGGCGCTGCGGGCACAAGAACGCGGCGGAGTAACCGGCCGGCCCCTCACCCCAACCCTCTCCCCGTGGACACCAGGGCAATCGCATTTGGCTCGCTTCCCCCTCCCCCTTGATGGGGGAGGGCCGGGGTGGGGGTGCACCGGCCGTTCCGCGACCGCGGGAACAGGGAGAGCCGCGGCATCACCCCCACCCAAACCCTCCCCCATCCAGGGGGAGGGTTTCCACATGCGATACCCCCGCCGTGGACACGGGGAGAGGGTTGGGGTGAGGGGCGGGTGCGGGCGGATCGACCAACCGAGGTCCGCTCTATAGGGCGATGTGGTAATGTCCGACGTACCAGTCGACAAAGCGGCGCACGCCCTCCTCCACCGGGGTGGTGGGACGATACCCGACGGCGCGCTCGAGCCGGCTGACATCGGCGAGCGTCGCGGCGACGTCGCCCTGCTGCATCGGCAACAGCTGCATCTCGGCCTTGCGGCCGAGACAGGCCTCCAGCGTTTTGATGTAGTCGAGGAGCTCGACCGGGCGGCCGTTGCCGACATTGAAGATGCGATAGGGTGCATCGCTGCCCTCGAAGTCACCGCCCGACGGGGGCGCGGCCATCACCCGCACGACCGCCTCCACGACGTCGTCGACATAGGTGAAATCCCGCACCATCCGGCCCGAATTGTAGACCGGGATGGGTTCCCCCGCGGCGATCGCCTTGGTGAATTTGAACGGCGCCATGTCGGGCCGTCCCCAAGGTCCGTAGACCGTGAAAAACCGTAAGCCAGTAGAGGGCAGGCCGAATAGGTGGGCATAGCTGTATGCGGTCAGCTCGTTGGCTTTCTTGGTTGCCGCATAGAGCGATATCGGGTGGTCGACATTGTCGTCTTCCGAAAACGGCAGCTTTCGGTTGGCGCCATAGACCGAACTCGACGATGCGAATACGAAGTGGCGGACGCGCTGGGCCCGCGCCCCTTCGAGAATATGGGCAAAGCCGACCAGATTGGCGTCGACGTATTGGAGCGGCTGTTCGAGCGAATAGCGGACGCCGACCTGAGCGGCGAGGTGCACAATGACATCAAAGCGCTCGCGCGCGAAAAAGCCCTCGATCGCCGCGCGATCGGCAATATCGATGGGCTGGAAGCGGAACCCCTTCTGTTCGTTGAGGAGGGCAAGGCGCGCCTCTTTCAGCGTAACGTCGTAGTACGGCGTCAGATTGTCGATGCCGAACACGCTCTCGCCTTGCCGCAAGAGGCGCCATGCGAGCGAGAAGCCGATGAACCCGGCCGCGCCGGTAACGAGCACCGTCATGATGCTAACGCGACGGAGGTCGCAGCCCTGACCGGGGACAATTTCAGCACGTGCGTCGCCTTCTCGTCAGGAGGAAATTTCGCGCCGCTATCACCCTAGCAACGGAGCAGCTTGTCCAGGGAAAAATCGTCGCCCTCAGGTCGGCGATCGGCTCCGGCCCGCGCTTGGCGTTTCGCTATAGAGCGCCTCGAACCGCGGCACTACCCGGTCGAGATCGTAATTCTCGACGATTCGCGCCCGCGCGGCCAAGCCGAGCGCACGCCTTCCGTCATGGCCGAGCGCGATCATGCGCTGCCACCCCTCGGCGAGCGCCGCTGGATCCTTCGGCGGTACGATGATCCCAAATTCGCCGAGGATTTCGGCCGAGTCGCCGCTGTCGGTCGCGACGCACGGCACGCCACAGGCCATCGCCTCGGCCAGCACGTTGGGAAAGCCTTCGCCGAAGGCCGAACTCAAGGTGGCTATGTCGAGCGCGGGGTAGACCGAGTTCATGTCGGCGCGCTCGCCCAAGAGCCGGAGCCGAGGCAGGAGCCCGTGCGCCTCGATCGCCCGGACGAGCTCAGGGTTGCCCGGCTCGATCCCGCTGCCCAAGAGCACGAACACGATGTCGGGATGGGCCGCCATCTGCCGCGCGGCGGCGAGAAAGCCGGCGTGATCCTTCATCGGGTGATAGCGCGCCGGCATACCGATGACGATCGCCGACGATTGGATGCCGAGCGCGGTGCGCAAGCGGCTCCGCGCCGTCTCGTCGGGCCGCATGAGCGCGGTGTCGTACCCGTTCGGAATGTAGTCCCAGCGGCGCGGGTGGTAGCCGATGCCCTCGTGGAACCGGCAGCCGGCCAAGGAGTTGATGATCACCGTCTCAGGCAGTGCCGAAGAGCGGCTGAGGATCGCGCGCACGACGCTCGATCCGGTCATGTCCGAGCAGCGGATATTCCACGCCAGACGCGGCGCATAGCCGAGCCGGTTCACGATCAGGCCCAGGAGGTCGGCGTGATAGAGCCAAGTCTGCACGATGTCGGGCCGATAGCGGCGCAAGAGGCCGACGAGGCGCGTCACTCCGCGCGGATCGATCATCCCGCGGCTGATGGCGAGCGCCTCGACCGGTATGCCGGCCTCGGCTATCAGCGGGCCGACCGTACCCCTATCCGTCATGCTGACGACCACCGAGCGGAACCGGCTGCGATCGGTTCGCGTGACGAGCCGCGAGAGCATGCCCTCGGCGCCGCCGGTTTGGAGCCCGGTGATCAGGTGCAGGATGGTAACCATCAGCTGCTCCTCAGGGTTGCCCTGTCGTCAGATCCCGGCGGGCGGGGAAGGGCGCGGCATTGATGCTCCCTGCCAGTGCGGGTTGGGCAACTGGACATCCCGCGAGCGGCGATGCTATACCGCAGCGCCTGCCCGGATGTTGAGAGTTCGGTAACAGGTCAACACAAGCGATGGTAGCTGTCTCCCGGCACCCGGTGACCTGAACGGCGCTGAGCGGTTGGCGATGTGCGCGGATCAACAAACGATGCGGCCGGCTGGAATGGTGTCTGTTGCGATTTCCGAGGCAGAGCACGAGAGGGCGGCAGAATGGCCGCCGTTGCCAAGCCGGGCGGCGCTGGCGTGGCGCGATCTCGCCGACGGTTTTGGTAAGAGCTGGATGTGGGCGGCGTTGGCTCTGCAGGATATCAAGCTGCGCTATCGCGGCTCGGTGCTGGGGCCGTTCTGGCTGACCATCAGCACGCTGGTGATGGTCATCGCGATCGGGGCGATCTATGGGCGCCTGTTCCATGTCGATATCGCCACTTATCTGCCCTATCTGGCCCTCGGACTGATCGTCTGGCAGACGTTTTCCAGCATCATTACCGAAGGGTGCGACACCTTTTTGCGCGAGCAGAGCGTCATCCAGCAGGTGCCGATCCCGTTCTCGATCCATGCCTACCGCAATGTCTGCCGCAACTTCATCGTGCTCGCGCACAATCTTGTCATCGTTCCGATCGGGCTCGTCGTCTTCAGGATCCCCATTGATTGGCATGTTCTGGAGATCATCCCGGGGTTCCTGCTGCTCGCGATCAACGGCTTCTGGATCAGCATCCTCTTGGGGTTGATCAGCGCCCGTTTCCGTGACGTGCCGCCGATCGTCGCCAGTTTTTTGCAAGTCTTGTTTTTTGTGACGCCGATCTTCTGGTCGGTCGAGATGCTCGGCAACTGGCAGGCGATCGCCGCCTTGAACCCGCTGTTTGCGGTGATCGACGTCGTGCGGGCACCGCTATTGGGGGTGGCACCGGCCGAGAGCTCGTGGATTGTCCTGCTGATCATGACGGTCCTTGGCTGCAGCGTGAGCTTCGCCGCGTTCGCCCGGTTCCGCACCCGGATCGCCTATTGGATCTGAGATGACGGCCTCGCTTTGCCTGCGCGACGTTTCGGTCGAATTTCCGATCTATTCGGGCGGCAGCCGTTCCCTCAAAAAATTGCTGCTCAATTCGTCGACGCAGGGAAATCTTGCCCGGGATGCCAGCGACCGCATCACCGTCCTCGCGTTGAGCGGCATCACTCTCGACATCAACCACGGTGACCGCCTCGCGATCCTCGGCGCCAACGGCGCTGGCAAGAGCACGCTCCTCAAGGTGCTCGCCGGCATTTATGCACCGACCGGCGGACGGACGCACGCGAGCGG
>Ga0210394_10006820_pt1 | contig 12255 bp, 10 predicted proteins | sample IncBWC12MmetaG_FD_160121 | JGI IMG/M metagenome (GOLD analysis project Ga0210394, IMG submission 160121) | Forest soil microbial communities from Barre Woods Harvard Forest LTER site, Petersham, Massachusetts, United States - Inc-BW-C-12-M | ecosystem: Environmental > Terrestrial > Soil >... | reverse complement strand
CGTGCTGCCAAAATCAACCCCCACAGGCTGAAGCCTGTGCCACTAGGCCCTGAGATAATCCCCCTGCCAATCCTTCACCAATTGCTTGATGGCCTTGCGATTGTCGAGCTTTTCGTCCAGGACCTTGCGCGCCAGGGCCGGAAGTTCCGAGTCGCTCGCAAAGCGCAAGGAAACCAGCTGCGCAACGGTGAACTCCGGAATGCGCGGCCGCAAATCCACTGGCAAGACTTCGGCGAGGCGCAGCCGCATTTCAAGCCGAATGACGCGATCCTGCACCGTCAGAGCGAAGACGCGCGCGAAGAACGCGAGCATAAACAGCGCCAACGCCATCAGTACACCCATAACGGACCCATACGAAATGCCTGCTCTTACCAGATGAATGATTGACCCGACTAGATTGATGAGAAACACGGGGAGGACAAACATGTGGAAAAGCGGGACAAAGCGGCCATGATTCTTTAAATTCTGCGGTTTCTGGTTCGCCATACAGGTTTACCATCCTCTCGTTTTGCGAATTGGAATCTCAGCGCATAGGTCCGGGAAACAACAAAATCAGGATGCACAGGATTCTAGCAGAGCTATTTACGGAGCGCGTGCCGGAATTCTGCGGGCCCAAAGTAGGACAGGCTTCAGCCTGTCGGGGTTGGCTTTTCTCAGACATGCACCAAAACCGACCCGCTGAGGCCTGTCCTACTTGGATCGCGACCCACAAATTAATATTGAGAAATGTAGGCTAAACTATCGCTTCTGAAATTCCGGTGAGCCGAGAACCAGGCCGGTAATCAGGCCGACGTTCACCTGCGTCACGGGATCGTCGAGCTTCGCGCCCAGGATACGCGGCTCTACCATTTCCTTTTCCAGCGTCGCGCGGGTTGAGTCGGAAACTTGTCCTGCAAGGAACTCCGTTTCGACCCGATCGAGCGCCAACTGAGGATTCGCTCCAACATCCGCTCCTACCAGGGAGTTAACGTCCACTTGCGCGCCGCGCACCTTGTTGCTGGTCAGAGCGACCGCAAAATTCACCCGATTCAAGAGCGCTCCGGTACTGACCCACGTGACGGCCTTGTCCGAATAGCCGTTGGGCGGCAGGCACTGGTACAGCGGCTCGCCGATGCGCGCAACCCACTGCGCGAGTTGCAATGGCTGGTCCACGTCCGCGCCAATCGCGCGCGTCGTGGACGCCACGAGCTCGAACGGCGTCTTCACTTTGGCGCGGAACGCCGTTCGCGACCAGAACTCCGGAGAATAAATCATCGTCGTCATCACGGCGCGGATGTCGCCTTTGGATTTTTCAAATGTTTTGGCCATGCGCGCGACGAGCGCCGGAGGGGGATCGTCCGACACAAAATGCTCCGCCAGTTGGAGCGAAATGTGGCGCGCCGTATGCTGATCCTTCACCAGCAGGTCGAGGACTTGCTCGCCGTCCTTCAGTCCGCCGCCTTTTATTTTTTTCCCGAGCACGCGTTTCGGGTCGGGATCGTGAATTCTCTCGTCGAAATAAAACACGGGATTTTCGCGCGGCGACTCGATCGTCCACCCCGTGAACGCGCGCGCGACTTCGATGACGTCTTCCTGCTTGTACCCGCCGTCCACGCCCAGCGTGTGCAACTCCATTAACTCGCGGCCGTAATTTTCGTTCAGCCCGCGCTTGGACCCGAGCGGCGGCAGTTTTTCGCCCGGCCGCGCGCGCACTGGATGCTGCTTCAAGCGGTCGAAAGCGTGCGGGTCCGCGCTCGATGAGTTATCGAGATAGAACAGCATCGCCGGGCTCTTCGCGGTGGCTTCCAGCAAATCGCGAAATTTTCCGAGCACATGCGGCCGAATCGCGTCCCGTTCGTACGGGATCAGATACCAGCGGTCCGTATCTTTGTAGACAAAAATATTGAAATGGTTGAACCAGAAATCGGAAAGTTGCTCGGCGAGTTGCCGCTCGCTGTACACCGCCCGGATCATTTTCGCTTCCATCAATTCGTTTACGATTTCATTCTGGTCCTTGAAGGGAAGGGAATTCATGCCGCCCGGCTGCTTGGCCAACTCCTGCAAATGCTTCTGATATTCGTCGACCTTCATCCCCAGCCGCTTGGCTGCAATGTCCTGAGGCGGATATTGATCGAGCAGCCCTGCAGCGCTGAGCCCCAGCGCCGGGAATTGCGCAAGGCGCGCATCCACCACTGGGTCGCCGATATTTTCCGGATGAAGCTGCGTCTGAATCCAGTTCTCGAGCCCGGTCTTTTCAATTTGTTCCACTTGGCCGGGGCGAGGCCCGAATCCAAGCCGGTTGAGGGCGTGCACAATCGCTTCCTCTTCGTTCAACTCGCGGATTGGAAGTTTGCCGGCAAAATTCGCGTTGCCGCTGTTCTTGTCACTCCCGCTCGAAGGCAAAGGCGAGGAATACAATTCCGCGCCGCCCCGGCGAGGGCCAGCCCAGGCCAGCGTCGCAAGGCAGGTCGCGGCCAACAGTCCCGAACCGACGATTTCTGTCCACCGCTTCATGGTTCGATCACTAGACGGCCTGCAATGACCTTTCGCATTCGCGCGCGTTCCACCATCCTCAATTTCATACGCCCAATCCCCACGATTCTCAACCCCGAATGGATCAAAAAGTTCCGTTCGCCCGCGGGCGCGTGCAACAGACGAATTTCAACGACTACGATTCCCAGGACAGCCACGCTTGGCTGTTCGCTGTTGACCTACCGTGACCGCGCGGGACAGCCAAAACCGGACAGCCAAGGTTGGCTGTCCTACCCATATCCAGATCATAAGCAATCGGCGCTGCAACCAAGGTTGACACTTGATAGCGGCAGGTCTACCGTTTTGGATAGTGAAGAAAAATCGCAACTCCGGGCTTAGGAGGTTCCATGGAAATTGACCGGAAGAAATTTCTCGATAGTCTTGGCGGTCCCGAAGCCGCCAGCCGGATGGACTCCGAAGCGCGAGCGGACGCCCTGGAATCCCACATGATGGCCCAATTGAACCGGGCGAAAACCGGCGATCTCGCGTGGGACCAAATAAAGCCCGACAAATATCCATCCGTTGCCGAGGTCGAGGCGCAAATCGAAACGCGCAAATACCGCGAAGGTGTGGGCTTCATGTACGTTCCGCGCACAGGCGAAAATGTAAGAAAGCTCCCGCCGATGCCCGCCAATCCTACTCTTTATGATTTCTTTAAATTGCGATTCATGGATACGTCCAACCACGTTCTGCAAAGCGCGAACCTGGCCATGAAAAATGGCATGAAGGAAGAAATTATTCTCGCTTGCCTGCTTCACGACGTGGTGCAGGAAATTATTCGCACCGACCACGGCTGGTGGGGAGCGCAGCTCTTCGAGCCGTACGTCCCGGAAAAAGTCAGTTTTGCCATTCGCTACCATCAGGCGCTGCGCTATTATCCCGACCCGTCCGTTGGTTATGAGTACCCGGATCTCTACAGGCAATTGTTTGGCGCCGATTACGTTCCTCCGCCTTACATCGAAGCGACCTACCAGATGGTTCGCAAGCACCCGTGGTACATGGACGCGCGCATGGTCACGGTGAACGATTTGTACGCTTTTGATCCGAACGCCGTGGTTTCCATCGAGCCATTCATCGATATCGTCGGACGCCACTTCAAGCAGCCGAAAGAGGGGCTGGGAAATGACGGCAGTCCAGTCGCTCACATGTGGCGGACGATTGCCAGACCTGACCAGCCGTTGTAACTCTGTAAACTATTCTCTGTTAGAGTTGGCTTCTATCGCGATAGAAAGTCCCCGGGTCTTAAGACCCGGGCTACAGCATTTGCAAAGGCGCTGGCGATTTTTGTAGCCCGCCACTTCAGAGGCGGGGTTTTCAATCCTTCGCGCAACAGATTCCAGTAAAAGGGGGAAAACAGTGATGCAAATAAGAAGAGCGACCGTCACCGCGGCAGCCATCCTGGCACTGGGTGCTGGACTATTTAACTTATTTGCTCGCGAGACTCCGGCGCAGTCCACGGATCTTCGCGTGATGGTTTCGGACGGCATGAAGACAGTCGTGGAGGAACTCACTCCACAGATCGAACATTCAACTGGGCGAAAACTCGCGGCGCAATTTAACTCCTCGAAAAATCTGAGGGATAAAATTCAGGCCGGCGAACCATTTGACGCCGCAATTCTAACCTCTGACGTTCTCGATGATTTAATCAAGCAAGGAAAAATCGCAGTCGCCGGACGCGCCGAAATTTCCCGCACCGGATTGGGAATGGGCGTTCGCGCCGGGGCTCCGAAACCCGACATCAGCACGCCTGATGCGCTGAAACGAACCCTTCTGGCCGCAAAATCGTTAAGCTTCAATCCAACCGGCGCAAGCGCGGTGCCTACATACGACATATTCGCGCGTTTGGGAATCACGGATGAGGTCAAACCCAAATTGATGCTCGATGCGGAGGCAGGACGCCCTCAGATGAATGTTGCAGGAGGCAAAGCGGAACTCGTCATCTCGCTGATTCCCGAGATCAGGTTTTTCCCGGGAGTGGATCTCGTCGGCCCGATCCCGCCTGATTTTCAAAACTACATAAATTTCGCCGCCGGCATCGCAACAAACGCGCGGGACAAAGATGGCGCCAAAGCGCTAGTTCAGTTCATCACAGGACCCGCAGTTGTGCCAGTCCTGAAAGCCAAGGGCATGGAACCGCATAAGTAGCACAGCCACTCTTGGCTGTGCGGTTTTTGCGGCACTTAATAAAAGCGCACAGCCAAGAGTGGCTGTGCTACTCGAACCATTCAGGCGCGAACAGCAGAGCCTCGCGCCGCAACGTACTCGCGCATAGTGGCATCGAATGCCCGCTCGAGTTTCTGCACCAGCGCTCCCATCACGACGGAATACCGGTGCCCTGAAATCTCGCTCACTCCCAGCAGGCTGCGATTGGTGGACGTGATGAACACTTCGTCCGCGCCGTAGAGGTTCTCCAGCATCAGCGTTTTCTCGCTCATGGGCACGCCCGCGCGTGGAGCGATTTCAAGCAGCACGCTGCGCGTCACGCCTTCCAAGCACCCTGACGAGAGCGGCGGCGTAAAAACCGCGCCGTCCTTCACGCAAAAAATATTTGCGGAAGTGCACTCGGCCGCTTCGCCGCGTTCGTTGAGCAAGATGACTTCGGTCCAGCCCGCCTTTTGCGCTTCCGCCAGATGCCACACGTTGTTCAGCCACGCGGTGGTTTTCACGCCCGCGAGCGGCGAGGCCGCATGGCGGCCGTTTTCGGCAACGCCCAGCCGCGCTTCCCCGGAATACGCCGGAAGTCCCGCCGTGCAGAGAATCAAGTCCACCTCGGGCATTGGCTCGCCGCTCTGCCAGAATCCAACGCGATTGTAGATCATGTAGATTCGTGCCGTGCCTTCCACCACTTGATTGGCGGCCAGCAATTCGCCGAGATGCCGCCGCACTTGCGCCGGATCGAAAGGAAAGGGCAGCCGGATGCGCCCCGCATCTTTTTCAAGCCGCCGCCAGTGGCGCTCGTAGGCGAAAGCCTCGCCCTGAAAAACACGCATCGTCGTGAATAGGCCCCAGCCGTTCGTGAGCCCAGCCTGGCCGGGCGAAAGGCGCGCCTCGTCGACGGGAACAATCCGGTCATTGTGAAAAATCAGCCGATGGATCAAGTGGACCTCGCGCGCGCCTGTCGCAAAGCGCAACGGTATTCTAACTCACTCCGGTCAGATGACGTTGCCCTCGCGGAATATTTGGTGATGAAGGAAACAATTATTCCAGCGGCTGCGGTGAGGATGTCACGTAGCCGTGATGCGGTCTTCCGGCACTTCGACTTCGGTGACTCCGCGGAAAGAGAAGAGCAGCTTGATCAGATAGGCCGGCGGATTCTCGGAAGTTTGGCGAACGATGTGGCCGACCGCGGCGGTCACGGCCGCGTGAAAGAGAACGCTTCCCGCCTGCATTCCAGCAAGATTCACGCGCACTGCTTGTCCAGGCTGAAGGGAAGCCACAATGCACCTCGAACCAAATTGTGTGCTTGTACCGCGCCGATTGCAAACAGCTCCGCATTGTCACTTGGGGTAGTGCAGGATAATATGCAGCGGCGCGGCCACTTTTTGTTCGCGGCCGCGACGGAGACGCCCATGCGACCCGTGAGAAAGCAGTATCCTTTGAAATTAATTCTCGCTGCCGGAATAATTGCCGTCCTCTCCGGCTGCTCGCGCGGACCGAGTCCTCCCGGCGCCGCTCTGGCCTCGTTTTCGGGCGATCGCATCCTGAACCATATCCGTATTCTTTCCTCGGATGAATTTGAAGGGCGCGGGCCGGGCTCCAAGGGCGAGCAACTCACGATCAAATATGTCGAGGACCAGTTTCGTTCGGCGGGCCTGGAACCCGGCAATCCGGATGGAACTTATTTGCAGAGCGTTCCTCTCGTCGGCATCACTCCGGATAGTGGCATGAAGCTGACGCTTACGGAGCACGGGCGCACCCTCGAACCGAAATTTCAGGACGATTTCGTCGCGTGGTCCAAGCGCGTGACGGAAACTTCCTCGATCGACGCCGACATGGTTTTCGTTGGCTACGGCGTGCAGGCCCCGGAATTTCAGTGGGACGATTTCAAGGGCGCAGACGTAAAAGGCAAGATTCTCGTCGTGCTCATCAACGACCCGCCCGTACCTGATCCGGCCGATCCCTCCAAGCTCGATCCCAAAACATTCGGCGGCGCGGCCATGACCTACTACGGCCGGTGGACCTACAAATTTGAAAAGGCCGCGCAGTTGGGCGCCGCCGGATGCGTCATCATTCACCAGACCGACCGCGCCGGCTATCCCTGGGAAGTGGTGCGCAACAGTTGGAGCGGAACGCAATTCGACCTGGCCACGCCCGACAAGAACATGGGGCGTCTCGCCGTGGAAAGCTGGATCACGTCGGACTTCGCCACGAAATTATTTCGCGCCGCCGGCCAGGATCTCGACAAGCTGATCGTCGCCGCCGCCCGCCGCGATTTCAGGCCTGTCCCCCTCGGCATCCACGCCAAGCTGACCATCCACAACGCGCTGCAGACGATCGATTCACACAACGTAATTGCGAAACTTGCCGGGAGCGATCCCGATCTGAAGAATACATACGTCATTTACACGGCGCACTGGGATCATTTCGGCATCGGCCCGGAAGTAAACGGCGACAAAATTTATCACGGCGCGGTCGACAACGCCTCCGGCACCGCCGCGCTTCTCGAATTGGCGCGCGCGTACAAAGCGCTTTCGAGGCCCCCGCGCCGCACAATTCTTTTTCTCTCCGTCACCGCGGAAGAGCAAGGCTTGCTCGGCTCGCGATACTACGCGGAGCATCCGCTGTATCCGCTCGCGCGCACCGCGCTGGACATCAACATGGACGGCATGAACGTGAACGGGCGCACCCGGGACATCGTTCAAATCGGGCGCGGAGCCTCCACGCTGGATGATGTGGTCGAGACCGTCGCGGCGGAACAGGGCCGCGCCGTAAAGTTCGATCCCGAACCAGAAAAGGGCCTCTACTACCGCTCCGACCATTTCGAATTCGCCAAAAACGGCGTCCCCGCATTCGACCCGGAGGTTGGCGTGGAATTTATCGGCAAGCCGGAAGGCTGGGGCCTCGAAGCGCGGCGAAAATTTACCGCCGAAAGATATCATAAGCCCGCCGACAAAATTCAGCCGGACTGGGATCTGAGTGGAGCGGTCCAGGATTCCCAGCTTTACTTCCTGGTTGGATACCGCGTCGCCAATGATCCCCACATGCCCGAATGGAAATCCGGAGCCGAATTCAAAGCGATTAGGGATGCTTCCTTGACGTCAGCGGGAACGGCTCCGTAATCCCATCGCTACAGCGAGATACCTATTGACTTATTCGTAGCACGCCCTTATTTTTATCTTGATTGATCCAGGAGGTGACGGTGCACAAAATCGGTATCGCCTTTTTGATCGCAATTTTAGGGGTCCTGTTGTTGCAAGCGCCTGTGATGGCTGCACCTCCGGGCACACCCTCGGCTCCACTTGGGGTAGTTCTGGCGGCCGAGAACGCCAATGCGGGAGTGGATGCTACTTTCAGTGGGGCCACGATTTACGACGGCGACCGCCTCGTGACGCAGGACATTGGAACGATGCGAGTTCGGCTCGGAACCGGCCAAATATTTTTGCACCAGAGCACCTCCACCCAAGTTCACGCTATTCCCAATGGATTTTCAGCAGACCTGGATGTTGGAACTGTCTCTATTTCCTCATCGGAGGGACAGACCTTCCATTTGCTCGCGGACGGCGCAACCATTAGCCCCGCGAGTACGCATCCAACCTCCGCTCAAATTTCCAAAATTAGTCCGACCGAATTGATCTTGACTAGCACTCGTGGGGCCCTCCTGGTCACCATGGGCGATGAAGTCAAGACGGTTGAGGCCGGCAGCAGCTATAAAATGGAAGTCGAATCCGAAGAGCCGGATCCCCAACAACGGCGGCCTCCCATTGCTACGGCTCGAAATCATTTCATCCTGATTGTCATCGGTGCCGTTGGCGTAGCGACAGGTATTATTATTTGGCGCGCTGTCGTCAGTCCAAATCACCCTTAGGAGCAGGCAGCGCCATTGGCATGATTTCCGCGCACTTCTCCCCCGCCAATTGCGCATAAGTTCCCGTCAGATTTTCCAATCAAGAGGGCGCGCCAAAACGCCGCACGGCATTTCATGCCTCATTAGAGTGTGGGCGTCCCCGCCCCAGCAGACAATAGCTCTGGGTGGACCCTGAAAGCGAAACTCCGGCGAAACTTCAATCGATCCGGGACGTGCCGTCAAAGGCCCCAGAACGGCTCCACGAGAGGGCTAGGACAACCCGGAAGCGGTTGATTCTTTGTACTTTCTCCCCTCTACCCTTGTGGCCCTTCAGGGGGGGTGTATTTTACGCGTCCAAAAAGATTCCCGTGTTTGACACCATCTCTCCTTCTTCCTACCCTTATAGTGCAAGCCCTCGTGGAGGTTTTCGTGCGCATATTGTGTACCGCTATTTTGATTGCAATTCTGAGTTTTGCGGTGATTGAAACGCCGGTAATGGCAGCACCCGCAAGCTCGCCCTCAGCTCCCTTGGGGGTTGTCGTGGCTGCTGAGAATGGCAATCACGGTGCGGGCGTAACCACAAGTGGCGCGACGATTTATGACGGTGATCGCCTCCAGACTCCCACAAATTCGACTCTTCGAGTCCGGCTCGGAACTGGACAAATGGTCCTGCGGCAGAACACCATCGCCGATGTGCATGCCTTCCCGAACGGTTTTTCGGCAAACCTGGACAATGGAACCGTGATCGTTTCCTCCCTAGCTGGGCAGACTTTCCAAGTGATCGCCGACGGTGCAACGATTCGCCCCTTGAACGCGCAGGCCACCTCCGGTCAGATCAGCATGATCAGCCCGACCGAATTAGTTTTGACCAGCACACGCGGAACGCTGGAAGTCAGCATGGGCGACGAGGTAAAGACCTTGGAAGCCGGAAACTCTTACCGGCTGGAAGTGGAAGCCGAAGCTCCTGAACCGGATCCAAATCCACAGTCTACGCGTGCGACTGCGCGCAATCGCTTCCTCTGGATCGCGATCCCGGTCATCGGAGCGGTGGCTGGCGTCGTTATTTGGCGCGCTCTCGTCAGTCCAAGCGCACCTTGACAGCGAGCGGGCCAGGGGCAGCCCTGCGCTCGAAAACCTACCAAGAAAAATTTACGGAATTTCAGGGCGGCCCAATTTGCCGCCCTTTTTTTGTGGCTGAACAAAGGTTTCCCTGTCTGGTTTGATTTTGAGTTCCCCAGGTCATATAACTCACCAAAGCGATCTTTTCTCATTTCCGTGAAGGTGAAGTTGGAGAACGCCGGCCCCTCTTGCATCGGCACAAGCTAGACGCCACTACAAATCGTCTGTAGCTGGATTGGGCATCAAGCCGGAATGTGCGCCGGGTGACGCCAACCCTTCTTGGTAAAATGACGTTATGCGGTCTCCCGCGGCGCATCCCCTTCGGTTTTTCACGGTCTTATGCCTTGCCTCAGCCATTCCCGGGGGTGTATATGCCGATACGATTTATCTGAAGAGCGGAAGAAAAATCACCGCCACGCACGTGGTTCAGGAAAACGGCCAGGTGAGTTACGAAACTCCGGCCGGGCGGCTGAGCTTTCCTCTTTCCATCGTCGACCGAGTCGTCCATGACGATTCCTCGCCGATTTCCACTGCTGGAACCGCCGCGGATCGCGCCGCGAACCTCCCCATTGCGCCGCCCAACGAGTTGGCTGCTCCGTCCAAGGACGCCGCGGCAAGCGCCGCCGTGCGAGACGGCACGATCGACAGCGACCTGCTTTCGCGGCTTGAATCCGAAGCAACCGCGAATCCCACTCCGACGGTCGTCGCCCGCGTTGTGGCCGCGGAAAGCGCTGCGGCGCAATTCGAAATCAGCGTCGGCGATTTCGAACGGGCAGTCGATCACTATAATGTCGGTCTCCGCTATGACCCCAACAACACCGCTTTGTTGCTGGAAGCCGCCTACCTCCATTTGAGGCGGAGCGAGTACTCCGCCGCGAAGGATTTGCTGGAGCGCGCCCGCCGCCTCGATCCGGACTCAGCCGAAGTCGCCAAGCTGTCCGGCTGGGCCTATTACGGGTTGAACCGCGCCGCCGACGCTGTCACGGAATGGAAGCACGCCATGGAGCTCAAGCCCGATGAGGAGACCCAGCACGCTCTTGAAAAGGCCGAGCGCGATGCCCAGGAGGAGGCCGAATATCACGAAGGCGAGACGCTTCACTTCCGCCTCAAGTACAACGGAGGAGCCGCTCCGGAACTTGCTCAACAAGTTCTCAAAACTCTCGAGTCTGAGTTCCAGGAGATTTCCGCGACTTTGAACTACGATCCTCCCGAGCCCATCGGCGTAGTCCTGTACACGAACCAGACGTTCACGGATATCACGCGAGCGCCGAGTTGGTCGGGAGCGCTCAACGACGGCCGCATCCGCGTGCCGGTCGAGGGCCTCACCACCATGACCGATGAACTGGCGCGCGTCCTGAAGCACGAACTGACCCACAGTTTCGTCGGCCAAAGGACTGGCGGGCGCTGCCCCGTGTGGCTGCAGGAGGGCATTGCGCAATACATGGAAGGAAAACGCAGCCGGGTCAATGCCGGAACCCTTTCCGCGGCGTACGAGCACCATATGGAATTTTCTCTCCTCTCCTACGAATCCTCGTGGCTGAATCTGCCCAAGAACGCCGCGTCCAATGCCTATGCCTGGTCGCTCGCGGTTGTGGAGGAGATCGTGACCGTCAATGGCATCGATGACCTGGAACGAATTCTCGAGCACATCGCCACGGGCTCGTCCACGGAAGACGCTGTTCGCGCCGTTCTTCATGAGGATTATTCGGAATTGATGCTGTCCACCGCGCAGTTTCTGCGCAAGGCTTACGAGTAGGGCTTCTTCAAATTGTAGCCAATAGAGATGCAAGCAGCGCGGCGCGCTCGGGTAGCGCGCGAAGCACGATATTCTCTTCCGGGCTGTGCGCGCCCTCGCCGACGGCGCCCAGGCCATCGAGGGTCGGAACGCCCAGCGCTGCCGTAAAATTTCCGTCCGATCCTCCGCCGACGTAGGCTTCGCCAAGCGTGACGCCCATTTCTTTTGCCAGGCCTCGCGCCTTGGCATACAGCGCAGCGCTGTTTTTCCGCTCCATGGGCGGACGGTTGAACCCGCCGCGAATTTGCAGCTTTGCGCCGCGCAGGATGGGCCGCAGTGCGCGAAACTTCCGCTCGAGCGCGCGCATATCAACGGCACGCACGGCGCGCACATCCACCAGGACTCGCGCCTTCTCGGGAATGACATTGGTGCGCGTCCCACCTTCCACCAATCCGGCATTCACCGTGATCCCGCGGCTCGGCTGATTCCAGCGTGAGACGAGCGCAATTTGAAGCGCGATTTCCTCGATCGCGTTGATGCCGTCTTCAGGGTTCAGGCCCGCATGCGCCGCGCGGCCTGTGGCGACGATCTCGATCTCGCCGACTCCTTTGCGGCCTGTTTTCACGCGGCCATCGAGTCCCGCAGCCGGCTCCAGCACGAGCACGGCATCGCTCCGCCGCGCTTCGCGTTCGATCATCGCTCGCGAAGTCCCGCTCCCGATTTCTTCATCGCTCGTCCACAAAAAGACGACTCGCTTTTTAGGCAGACGGCCTGCCGCGGCAAGAGCGTCGAAGGCGAAGAGGGCGATCACCAGCCCGCCCTTCATGTCGAACGCGCCCGGCCCATAGGCGCGCCCTCGCGACACTCGAAACGGCATCCCCGCCAG
>Ga0210394_10006819_pt1 | contig 12257 bp, 10 predicted proteins | sample IncBWC12MmetaG_FD_160121 | JGI IMG/M metagenome (GOLD analysis project Ga0210394, IMG submission 160121) | Forest soil microbial communities from Barre Woods Harvard Forest LTER site, Petersham, Massachusetts, United States - Inc-BW-C-12-M | ecosystem: Environmental > Terrestrial > Soil >... | reverse complement strand
TGCACCATAACCATAACGCAACAAATAAAGTACGCCCAAAACAGAAATATGGGCTACGACAAGGACCAGCTGGCGAACGTATACCTATACGGAGAAATGGAAAAGCAATTTGACCTGATCAAAAAAGACTTATTAGAAACTGGCGCTGCTTTATCTGTTGCAAAAGTTCAGGCACCGATGAACTCGAACTGGAGTTCCAGTCTTGACCTCAGTTGGGAGGGCAAGGACCCAACGAGTCAAACACAGATCAATCAATATTCGGAAGCTGGAGGTTTCGTACAAACTTCCGGCCTGCAACTGATACAAGGCCGGGATATTGACATAAAAGCCTATCCGGCTGATTCCACGGCTTGTGTCATAAATGAATCAGCTCTAAGGCTCATGAATTTTAAGAACCCGATCGGGGAACTTATTTATGACGGTCCCATTTCCTGGCATGTGGTGGGAGTGATCAAAGACTATATTCAGGAATCGCCGTACCAGTCCATAAAACCCATGATCATCAAAGGCCCAAAGGACTGGATGGGTGTAATATTGATAAGGTTGAACCGAAAGGGACCCATAAATCAGAATCTCGCTTCGATGGAAAAAGTATTCAAAAGGTATAATCCGGCCTATCCGTTCGAATACAGCTTTACAGATCAGGAATATGCTGCCAAATTCGCCGATGAACTGCAAATTGGAAAACTGGCCTTTCTCTTTGCCGGGCTAGCTTTATTCATTTCATGCGTTGGCTTATTTGGACTCGCGGCGTATATGGCCCAACGGCGGATCAAAGAGATTGGGGTGCGCAAAATCCTTGGAGCGACAGTATTTCAAATAACCGCGCTTCTTTCCCTGGATTTCATTAAATGGGTGGCCTTGGCCTTGCTAATAGCCTCCCCCATCGCCTGGTGGGCCATGCACAACTGGCTAAACGCTTATTATTACCGTATCCAAATCCAATGGTGGGTATTTGCGCTGGCGGGTATCTTATCCATGGTGATTGCTTCTCTGACAGTTGCATTTGAATCTATCAAGACTGCGAACGCCAATCCGGTTAAAAGCCTTCGATCTGAGTGAAGGGATAGACGGAAACTAAGCCTCCCGTCCGCACTTTATTGGATAATTTCTCTTGAACTATTCTATTAATTTATTAGTTCCAATTTTATGGCTATTACTATATTAAGATTATCGAATTCAGACAATGCCTTATTGAGTGCATTGATTGAAGTCTTTGCGGAAACCTTTGAGTTAATCGATTTCGAAAAACCGCCAGCGACGCACCTAAAGCAATTGTTGGGGTATCAAATGATGATGATATTAGTCGCCATGGAAAATGAAAAAGTGATTGGGGGGCTAACCGCGTACATTTTGCCTCCTGTTTACTCTCAATTAGCAGAAGTCTATTTGTATGACCTTGCCGTAAGAAATGCCCATCAGAGGCAGGGAGTTGGTACTTTATTGATTCGGGAGCTTAAGCGAATTTGCGCAGAATCAGGCATAAGGGAGATTTTCGTCCAGGCGGACCTGCCCGATAAACACGCCATCGATTTTTACTCAAAGAATGGAGGAGTGCCGGAAGATGTGATACACTTTTCATTTAGTTTAAGATAAGCTGTATCGCCAGGACGGTAGACAATTCCAGAATTATGCCCGGGAAGATTTGCGTAAAAGATTGAGCTTTATGCCTAATTAGATCGCGGGCTATTATCTTATCTGAAATTATTCAAGTGAACTGAAATCAGCTATAAAAGGACTTTAATAAGGACAAAGGTTGTCGAAGAATGATTTCTAGATTTCTCGTATTTAACAACGAACTTCATTGGGATGAACAGGTTCTTTCCGATTGGATGTTTAATCTTCTTAACTCTGCCGTTGTTTTCTGTTCGACCTATCAGAGATAAGAAATCCAACAATTTGTTTATTGTCCGAGCCGATCAGGCGGGTGACCGGACGTACATTAGTTGCGGTTCTCCCTTGGATATCGAGGGAATTCGGCCCGATAGAAATGGGAAATATGCGCCCGTATTTCCCGGTTGGGGAAACTACAGTTATCGAGTGCGTACAAGCGATGACAGCGCACAATTTTTCTTTGATCAGGGACTGAATATGTATTATAGCTATCATTTTGCGGAAGCCCTCGCATCATTTAAAGAAGCGTCCCGGCTTGATCCAGCTTGTGCAATGGCTTACTGGGGACAGGCCTTGTCCATGGGACCCTATTATAACAGTTATTTCTACAAAATGCCTGTTGCCGTATTGCCTGTATTGGAAAAAATGAATGAGACAATGGTGCCAGGCCCTGAAAAGGAAAAGGACCTGGCTGAAGCCATGAATAGAAGGTATTCGCCAGATACTTCTGATAGTCGACGAGAAGCATTGAATCGGGCCTATGCTGAACATCTGGCAATTCTGGTAAAAAAATATCCTTCCGACCCGGACATAAAGGTCTTATATATAGACGCAGTGATGCTTGAACATGTCTGGGATTTTTGGGAGATTAACGGGACTCCTAAGAAATGGACACCAGAACTGCTGTTCTATTGCGAACAGATTTTGCGAGATCATCCCACCCACCCGGCAGCATTACATTATGAAATACATCTTGTTGAGGCTTCATTTCATCCTGAGAAGGCCCTACACAGCGCCGAATTGCTGAGGAAAACCATGCCTGGAGTGCCACATATGGTGCACATGAGCACTCACATGTATCAGCGTAACGGATTATATGCGGAAGGTGTCAATGTCAATCGAAAGGCTAATCGGTTGCAGATTTATTATGATTCGATGGCTCCAAACCTGCGATTGGGCACATTTCCCTTGGTTCATTTTGATGGTGTAAGTTCTTTTTGTGCCATGAATGCCAATATGTATTCTGCTGGAATGCAATCGTCCATGCGACTTCGGAATTCATTATTAACCACTTACAAAGCACGGTTGTCCAATACTTTTTTCCAATACCTGTATACGATGCCAATGTTTAGCTGTATTAGATCGGGCAAGTGGAACCAGATCCTTTTGGAACCGATACCAGACACCAGCCTGCATTATGCTAGCCTGCTTGACGATTTCGGGAGAGGTCTGGCATTGCTGCATCAGCATGACTCAATTTCAGCTCGCCAGTATCTGGATAAGCTCCAATTGATGCTAAAGGATAGTACCCTGATGGTAAGGAATCTTCCCTTCAACACTCCTTATGAAAGTGCAATGATTGCAAAATGCATACTTGCCGGCGAGATGTTGTTTTCAGAGGGAAAATTCGACGAAGCAATTCGCTCTTTGGAAGATGCAGTTTCAAGAGAAGATCTGATGATTTACCGGGAGCCTAGGGAGTGGCCCATTCCAGCGCGGCATTTTTTAGGAGCATACCTGTTAAAACTCAACAGAGCTACGGATGCAGAAAGGATATACCGGAAGGACTTAGCATTAAATCCCAATAACGGGTGGGCGTATTTGGGTTTATTCCAAAGCCTGGTTAAACAGCAAAGAACAAAAGAAGCAGCAAAATACCAGGCTGATTATATTCGTGCTTTTTCCAAGGCTGAAGAATTCCCGCCTGCGTCCGTTTATTAAAAATATTAGAGGTGATAAGGATCAGCTAAGGATTATCGACGCGCAAAGATCGATTCCGATTGTTGATAATTTGAGTAATTTTTATATTGGCATGCCTTCAATAGATTTTATCCGGTTGGTATTGCGGGTAATCATTATTGCATAATTTGCATATTGTGGAACGAAATGCTAATTCAATATTGAATATAGTTAGTTCGAAATAATTTGTCAAATACTACCATCACCCAGTCGCAGCGCAAAGCAGCAAAAGTTGCGGGGTTTGCCTATTTGATTGCTTTCGTAGTCGTGGTTTATGTAAATTTTGGTATTCACGACAAGCTGATAGTGGAGAACAATGCGGCCGTAACTGCTCAAAATATTCTGACACACGAACAGCTCTTTCGGGTTGGTGTGGTTGGTGATCTCGTTTACTGCGTTGGGATTGTCGTACTTCTCACAGCGCTTTACGTGATTCTCTACCCGATAAATAAGGGCCTTGCCCTCCTTGCTGCCTTCTGGAGGTTCGTATGGGTCTTGATATGGCTTGTAATGACCCTCAATCTCTTTGACGCACAGCGCATCCTACACGACCCTAATTACTTGCAGGCTTTTGAAGCGAAGCAATTACAGGTTTTGGCAAATACTTATCTCGGGACCCGCTTTGACTATTATTACGTGGGCTTGTTGTTTGGAGCCTTAGCCTCGACAGTATGCGGCTACCTATGGTTCAAATCCCACTATATACCTCGAATACTATCTGTCTTTGGCATGATATCTTCTGCCTTTTGCGTGGTATGCACCGTCGTTTTCTACATTTATCCAAACTTCCAAAATACTATTAACCTGTGGTGGTTCGATTCGCCAATGGGCATATTCGATATAGTAACAAGTTTTTGGCTCCTATTTGCAGGACTGAGACCATCAGTACTCGAGACCCAACAAGCGCCCGCTTGATCGAGCGCCACTTATTCATTAATTATTTACGATTCGTTGAATTTGTTCGAGGTTCCTTGATATCGGAAGTGTGGAAATGTATGATTTCTTTTGATGGAAAGGATTTTTGCCCATATCAGGATTATATTCCATAAAAAGACGGTATTTTATGGATTTGAGAGGGTGAAGTTTTTCTTTCTAGGTATCCTTTGATTTCTTTTTTGAGTTTGTGAAGTTGAGTCAATGTACATTCCCCGACGCTTTATCCATTCTTCGTTGGGAATTGTCTGTCCAAAAAATCTATTTTTGTAAAATATTTTGTGCCTGACCAATGCACGACTTCCTTATTAAATATATCAACAGTTATGCATCGGCATTGCTTGCCGACAGCGAGATGGACTTGATTAGGAATACCTTTCTTCCGAAGAGATTTAGAAAGAGGCAATACTTTTTGCAGGAAGGTCAAGTTTGCAAATACGGCGCATTTATAGTTAAAGGTGCTATGCGGCAATACAGTGTTGATGATAAAGGTACCGAACATATTATTCGCTTGTCAATTGAAAATTGGTGGGTTGTTGACCGCGAAAGTTTTGTAATGCTTACTCCTTCAGTTTATAACATTGATGCCTGGGAAGACACGGAAGCTCTCATAATTACCAAGGCCGACATAATGAATCTGATTAATCAAATCCCCTCTATAGCTCAAATGATAAGGAAACTGGACGAGAAACATTCTATTGCTGATCAAAGAAGATTGAACGCCTCCATTAGCTTATCGGCCGAAAAACGTTATTACGATTTTGTAAGTTGCTATCCTGAATTCTTGCAACGTTTTCCACAACATATCATTGCTTCCTATCTTGGTATCACCAAAGAAACGCTTAGCCGCATCCGCAGGCAAGTAGAGAAAAAATAAAATCGCAGCCTTTCATTTATTTGCTTGTCACTGGTTTTTGTTGACATTTGTTAATGGAATTTTCTATCTTTTATCATCGTTCTGCCCCCATCATTTGATACACCTTTGTATTGTCAAATGAATCAGTATTTAAAAAGACAAAGAATGAATAAGAAAATTAGTTTCTCAACACAAGGGCAAAGAGCCGACATAGGGCATTTCACCATTTATCGCATGTTGCCCAACAGGTATGCTGAGGCAGTAGGCCCATTCGTATTTCTTGACCACATTGGACCTACCAAACATTCAGCCGATGAACCCATTCAAAAATTTGGAAATGGGGCACACCCACACAGAGGCATTGCAACGTTGACTTATGTTCTTAACGGCGAAGAAGAACATTTTGACAGCAAAGGAAATTACGGCAGGATACATTCAGGGGGTTTACAATGGATGAAAGCAGGTAATGGAATTGTTCATGATGGAAATTTTAATGTTGATTCTCAAACAAACGACCGACTTACCCACGGTTTTCAATTTTGGATCAATCTTCCCTCAAAAAATAAGGCCGAACTACCTCAGCATCTTGCGATTCAGGCAAACGAAGTTCCGCAAAAAATGCTGAGCGATAACGAGGGTTGGATTAAAGTGATTGCAGGTGAATATGAAAATCTCATTTCAAAAATTCCAAATTACTCAAAACAATTTCTATTTCATGTTCACTTAGAAGCAGGAAAACAATTTTCCCTAGCAACAGAGAACGGATTGGAATATGCTGTCATTATTCTGGATAATAAAGCTGTAATAAACGACACTGAATTCAGCGCGGGCGAATTTATTGAATTTGACAGAAATGAAGGAATAATTGAAATCAGCAACAAATCCGAAGTTGCCATTGGTATTATTCTATTTGGCGGAGAAAAATATACAGAGCCTATTGTATCCCAGGGACCATTTGTGATGAACAGTGAATCCGAAATTGCCCAGTCGTACAGAGATTTTCATGCAGGCAAATATGGTAAGATTCAATTTAATCGGATGAATTAAAAAAGTAAAGCAATTCTTATATCCTCAAAGCGCAATTTTTTTCACAAATATGGCGCAAACGTTAATTTCGTGCGCAACAATCAAACCTTTAGAGAGTGCCAGATATAATCGGCCTAGAAGGCTGGAAGTGCCTACTAAGACCTATCCGATTGACTGATCGGCTGGCCTTCCGGGTCAACTGATCGGCTGATATTCGAGAATAAGAACGCCATTGTCGATCGTGCGCGAGTGTTTGAGCCCGAATTTCTTTAATTCCCGATTGTCATCGAAAAGCCTCAGCCCGCCGCCGATCGAGAGGGGAAATACCATCAGCCGCAACTCGTCGATGAGGTCGTGATGAAGTAGGGCCTTGACGAGGGTGGCGCTCCCATAGACGAGGATGTCCCCACCATCGGACTTCTTCAGCGCCGCGACATCTTTGGCCACGTCGCGAAGGATATGGCTGTTGTTCCATTCCACCTTTTGCAGACTTCGGGATACGATATATTTCGGCATCCGGTTGATGGGGTCGGCGAACCCAGCGCCGGTCTGGCCGGGCCAGTACGCGGCGAACGCTTCGTACGTGGTTTTGCCCAACAGCAAGGTATCCACGCTAGCAAGCTCATCAATCTTGTACTTCCCGGTTTCAGGTGCGCTGTATTTAAACTGCCAACCGCCATGAGGATGAGGGGTTTCGTTGCCCCCGGGCGCCTCGACAACACCATCGAGGGTGATGAATTCAGAAACGATAATTTTTCGCATGGTTTTTTATTTTAAATTTTTCAACAGTTTTTCCAAGCCGTTCAATGTCATTGTAAAACCCTCTTTGAAGCCCATTTGAATATATTTTTCCAAGTCGGCAGATGTTTTAAGTTTTATAATGATGGATACTGATGTCGTTTCGTTTCGCTCACTGAAATTCAAATCCCATTTTGAACTTGGCAATTCATCATTGATATTTTCATCATTGTCTGTAAAGGCAGACAAGAATTTGAAATTGGTTGTTGGGCTAATGGAAGTAAACTCCTGAATTGACCAGTGCTCTTGCCCTTCGGGACTTGTCATGGCATAAAATCTCCGTCCGCCTACTTTAAAGTCCATAAATTTAGTTCGTGATTTCCAAGGTTTTGGTGCCCACCATTGGTCAAGGATTTCCTGTTTGGTAAATGCATCCCACACCAGAGAAAGGTCGGCTGCAAACTCTCTATTTACGAATACCGTGTTTGTTGTCTTGTCAACGGTAAAATCAAATAACAAATTGCTGGTCATTTTTCCTGTTTTTTAATTGTTGATATTACTTTGTCAAGTTGGTTAAACCGGGTTTCCCAAATTTTTCTGAATTGGTTCAACCATTTGTCTATCTCTTTCATTTTTTCAATTTCAAGTGAGTAGTAAATTTCTCTGCCTTGATACTCTTGTTTTACTATATCACATTCCGTCAAGATGCGTAGATGTTTAGAAATAGCTTGTCGTGTGGTGTTGAAGTTTTCGGCAATGGCGTTAGGCGTCATTGCCTGCAATGCAATCAAGGCGATGATTGCCCGTCTTGTCGGGTCGGCAATAGCTTGAAAAATATCTCTTCTCATGAATATTCATTGTTTAAATTGAGAAACTGATCGGTTGCAAATATACCCGCAACTCTTCGGTTGCGCAAATTTTGAGAAAAATTTTTCACATATTGGCAAACCCGTCGAGTGGTTGAACGATTACCTCTATTACCATAATAGAAATGCAAAGTAATGACTGTAGTCTGCTCGGGGGCAGGCAACAGGTGTTCGAATTTAGAGGCGAAGCTGGAGATATAAAATTAGCCTTAATCCGAACCGCTAGACTGCTGGCGATTAAAATTAAAAGAGGCATCAACGCTAGTGATGCCCCGTAAAATTATAAGAACCCCGTCCGGGTACTGGTTCGAATTCTTTACCAAACTTGCTGAATTTTTTCTATACGGAACTCTCTTCGTATTACCGGGATTACGCGGAATAAAGAATGCAATGTGACCCAATAGTCAAAATTGCGTGCCGCCCAAGGGGCAAAAATGGTGTTCGTAGTGGTATGGCTAATTTTTGCTTACAGAATCTCCTCATATTGAGGCAATTTCCTTGAAGATTTATATCTCAAGCCACCCTTTTTGTAATTTCATGGAAGTATTCGCTAGTCAAGGATGCCACGCGGCCATCATTTTTGAAATAATTAAAGTGAAATAGTCATTATTTAACCGTACCCTATTGACTGCTGAAGCAACATTTAATCTTACATTCAATTAATTAGCAGAAGCGGGCGTAGAGGGATTCGGACGCCTTCTGTATCGAAAAAGGAGAGTCCGGCCTGCGCGGGCCGGCTTAATCAACAAAATATCAGCCTGTTTTAAAAGTGGCTCCTTTTTCGTCGTGCATCGGCATATCCTCCAGCATTATGATAAAAAAACAGCTGCTTTTTGCCCTGCGCCGTTTGGGCCGGCATAAATTGACGACAAGCATCAACGTCCTTGGACTCACATTCGGCATCCTGTCCTGCGTGGTGATCTACCTATATGTGGCCTTCGAATTCAGCTATGACCAGTTCCATGCTGACGCTGACCGGATCTACCGGCTGGTGGTTCCGACGACCCACGACTACGGCATCCAAAGTAATGGTGCGATGATGTCCGGGCCCCTTGGCCCCGCTCTGCGCCAGGAGACTACTGGCTTCAGCGCTGTTACCACCCTCTTTACCGACGACACCCGTGTACTCATCCCGTTGGCGGGCCAGCCGACCCGGGTCATACCCGGGATCAGCGGCGACCAAACGTATCATATAACCTTTGCCGATACCGACTACCTGAAAATCTTCCATTATCAGTGGCTGGCGGGCAATCCTGCGACGGCCCTGCAGCAACCTTTCTCCGTGGTACTGACCGAATCGGAGGCGAAGCGCTATTTCCAGGGAGGAACGCCTGAAGACTGGATGGGCCGTTCCGTCGTGTACGAAGATTCGCTGACCGTTTCGGTCACGGGGATCGTCAAAGACTGGGACCAGAACACGGACTTTGGCTTCAAAGACCTCATCTCCTATAGTTCCCTCGAACGCAGCTTTCTCAAAACCTATATCCAAAGCTGGAACATGGCGGGGAGTGGTATTAATGTCTATGTCAAGCTGGCCGCCGGTACGACAATCTCCCAGGTAGACCAGCAATTCCACGCCTTCTTCCAACGGCACGGTATGAAAGCCAGCCTGTCGCTGCAGCCGCTTGCAGACGTACATTTCAATGCGGCTTATCAGGATCCCTACGGCCGCCGGGCACATAAGCCTACGCTGTTTGCACTGGCGGGCATTGCCCTCTTCATCTTAGTCATTGCCGCTATCAACTTTGTCAACCTGTCCACGGCGCAGTCGATACTGCGCGCAAATGAAATCGGCATCCGGAAAGTAATGGGCAGCAGCGTCGGCGGCATTGTCCGGCAATTTCTCATCGAAACCGGCATGATCGTCGTTGCCGCCATGGCACTCGCACTCCTGCTCGCCGGTCCTGTTATTGCAGCCCTGCATAGCTTTATCCCCGAAGGCGTCCGGCTGCGTATGACCGACCCCGATACCTGGCTCTTTATAGTGACTACGATCGGGGTCACTTGTCTGATCGCCGGCTGGTATCCCGGGCGGGCGCTTTCTTCTTTCCTGCCGGTAATCAGCCTTAAGGGTCAGGGTGTCCGGCAGCTCAACTCCAAAAGCTATCTCCGCAAGGGCCTTATTGTTTTCCAGTTCACGGTGAGCTTGCTCTTTATCATCGGCACCCTAATGGTAGGCCGGCAGATCCGTTACATGCTCAATACGGACCTCGGTTTTAATAAAGACGCTATCGTCACGATCGAAATTCCGTTTGGCCAGCCCAACAACCGGAAAGATGTCCTGGCCACTGAAATTCGCAATCTGGCGGGTGTGCGGCAGGTGAGTCTCAACACGGCCGACCCCGAATCGCTAAACCATATGATGCTTGGCTCTCATCTTGAATATAAAGGAGCCACGGACATGAACATCATGCCTGGAGGTGACGATATAGACACCGGCTATATATCCCTATACGGGCTGACGCTCGTCGCCGGGAGAAATTTCTATCTTTCGGACACGGCGCGGAAAAGCATTCCGGCTTCAGCGTCCGCCCCGTCACAGCCCGGCAACCGGGCTTACATCCTGAATGAATCAGCGGCAAGGGCCCTGGGTTTCAACCGGTCGGCCGATGCTGTCGGCCAGCAGCTGATTGGCGGCTTCGAAGGCCCGATATCGTCGTCGCATGTAATCGGTGTAGTGAAGGATTTCCATTCGGACGATATGCGTCAGAAGATCCGACCCTTTATCTTCTCGACAGAGGCAGGTACCGCGTCCCAGCTGAGCGTAAAACTTTCCAGCGCCGGCCTTTCCGCAGGCAACGTGAAGACACTCATGACAAACATGGAATCGCTCTATAAAAAAATATACCTGGGAACAGCGTTCCAGTCGCGGTTCTTTGACGAATCGTTGGAACAGCTTTACACGCAGGAACGGCAGACATCGCAGATCCTCAACATCGCCTTGGGCATCGCCATCTTTATCTCCTGTATGGGCATTTTCGGTCTTGCGGCGTTCAATGCCAACCAGCGGACGCGTGAAATCGGCATCCGCAAAGTGCTGGGTGCGGGCGTTCCGCAACTGGTGACCTTGCTTTCGAGGGAATTCATCCTTTTAGTAGGGATTTCGACCGTTATCGCGTCGCCGGTAGCGGGCTGGGCTATGCACCGGTGGCTGCAGGATTTCGCTTATCGCACATCTATGCCGTGGTGGATCTATGTGCTGGCCGCCGTCGCGGCGGTAGTGATCGCGATGCTCACGGTCAGTTTTCAGTCAATTCGTGCGGCAACGGCCAATCCGGTAGAGAGTTTGCGGGTGGAGTGATTTTGAACCTAGATTTGTAAGATTTACCCTTTCACTTTTAACCAATCAAAGAAAAAGGACTGCTTTTTGTTGAGCAGTCCGTATCATCTTTTGATGTGAAAGATATGTGTACACCAAAGGAGAGCTTTCTCGAACCATTTCTTAGAAGATCTTAAGGGCCTAGCTAGTATAGTAAATGCCTGTTATTTCAGATAGAAGGCTTTGTGTTACTAGGTCCTAATTTTAATACCTTATCTCACTGTTAAACAGCCTTTCCGGGTATAAAACGATGGATGCCGTGGACACGCCCACTATTTACCTGGTTTTGGCGTAGCAAGGCCTGGGCGGAGGTTGATAATATGGAGGAGATAGACGGCAAGCTATATGCTTATGAGTTCAAATGGAACACGGCGGCTAAATCCAGATTCCCGCAAAGTCTTCTGGAGGCATACAAGCCTGCCGTATCAGAGGTCATTCATCGGGATAATTTTTGGCAATCGTTGAACAATTATCCATATTAACAAAGAGATGATATGGAACCGAATCTTGAACTATCCTATAGCAGTTGTCCGGATCGGCAACGGTCTTTTGTATAACGAACGCATAGCGAACCGCAGGGTGACCCTAATCATGTTGAACGCAAAAAAATGAAGCGGATGCTTCATTTTTTTATACCTATTGTTGTGTAGGTTTTAGTACCGTTTTACGATCTGGTAAAGAAACCTAACGGGTTCCCCAATTACGCCGCTTGCCAGTCTTCTTTTTTTCAAGGCATCTGATTTGTAGTAAGCGAAGGCTTTGGCACTATCTACAATGGCTGTCACCACGTATACTTTTTTGAGGTCGTCCAGATCATGTCCAACGACCCGGTCCAGGATACCATTATCGATACGTTCCTGCTTGCCATCTTCAAATCCCTTTAACCAGGCATCCCAGTCTTTGACCATATACGAGGCCCTGGAACGAAGTGTTGATTCGATTTTGG